>JGI24891J29808_1000140_pt1 | contig 88046 bp, 77 predicted proteins | sample FreactcultuFSWF8_FD_29808 | JGI IMG/M metagenome (IMG submission 29808)
ACCATGGGCAGGAATCGAACCCGCGACCTCCTCGGATCTAGACTGACACGGCGTTGAGTAACAACGAATGACTGCGCACGTGTTAAGACCACGGGTGTGTTGAACCACTACACCACCACGGCTGGGAATGTTAGTTAGAGCACTGAAATTTGATGAATATAAAGGTTAGGTCTGGTCGGTGGTAGGTGTATGACTGGATGGTAAGGAAGGGGAGGGAGATTAAGCATGATTGAGGGAGTTTGTGGCTGAGGCAGAGAGAATATGTTGTCAACTGAGGCGGAAAGGGGTTTTTGTCGACGGCTTCACGAGTTGAAAGGTATGATGGTGTAGTTCTCTCCACACCTGACAATTTCTGTGATTTGAGAGATATTGTGCACTTAGAGGGATGGCAAGTTGTGGCTGTCGGATAGAAAAGGTGTAGTAGCAGCATGATATCTTGACAGGGTTATCACGGCGTGGGATCCATAGATAGACCAATGGTATTTTTGGAGGTGCTTGGGAAGCGATTTCGTCCCATCAATGAGTTTTCTCGATTCGTAGGGAGCGCTCTTTCTACTTGGCAGCAGCCTTGATCTTCTTGAAATTATCCACCCATTCCTGTGCCCTGGCGCTTGGTACGACGTTGATTCTGAGCAGAGAATCCACGATTTCTACCTTGCCGGTATTCAGGATTCTGAGCAAAGCCATCTTCTTGCCGGCCTTTACCAAGCCGCCGGTCTTGGTCTCGATGTAACATTCCACTTTCTCGGGCATGTATTGCTCATCTTCATCCCAAGGCAATGGGAAGATGTATTCGAGGTGTTGGCCAACTGATTCGTCTTCGGCGAAAGATTTGATGAAGTCGGTCTGGTTGTGTAGAGGGTAGAGGAGAAGACAAGGGAAGCTGAGAGTTGAAGCTGCATCTGCGGGATCTTCGAGTTGGACGACGGCATCTTCGAGTTGAGGCGGTGCTGTTGTTGTTGACCTCGTGGCAATGTTACGGCCCTTCAAGGCTAGGGCCAAAGTCTGCTTCTCTCTGTGGGCCTTCTCTTCTCTCTCGCGTTGTTCGCGTTCAGCCTTCTCGATCTGGTCTCTACGCTTTTGGATCTTTTCAGAAAGTAGCAGGAGAGACTTGTTTGTCGGATCAATCTTCAGGCCCAGATCGCATGACCAGCTCGCGGCGGGGAGTTTGTCGAGATGGAAGTTTGCCATGCCACTACGGTAGTATGCTTTCACGTTCAGGGGATTGATTTTCAAAGCAGCGGCACAGTCGCGATTGCAAGAACCGTAGTTCTTCAGCTCGAGGTTACAGAGTGCGCGGTTAACCAAGGAAGCCTCCTCATGTTCCTTCTCTTTGCGAGCTTCCTCTTCCTCGTCGAGTTCGACAAAGTCCTTTTCGGCCAAGTCGTGCTCCGGATCTTCCTCGCGTTCTTTCGGGTCGGCAGTCTTTTGTGGCAGTTTCAGAGCACCCAGGGCGCGATCGTAGAATTCGCGAGCGTCCTTCCAGCGCTTGAGGCGGGCATTCTCGTTTCCTTGTTCGCGGAACGAGGCGGCGTTCTCAGCGCGTGTACCTTCGTAGGCCAGAGCCTTGAGTGCTTCCAGTGCTACGTTCTCACCACCATCTTCGCCAGTCTCATCAAGCTCAGTCATGAAAAGTGGAGATTTGTTGAGCATCTGCCACATCTCGTCTGCTGTGTATTGTCTTGCGGTTGCCATGCCGGGGGGCATCTCTGCACCTGGCTGGGATGAGTCACCCTCAGGTACTGCATCTTTCTTTGCCGGGAAATGTTTGGCAGCGGCTTGCATCATCATGTCGAACGAGAGACCGCCTTCACCGCCAGCCTCGGGCGCTGGTGCAGGTCCATTGACCTCCGGAGGTGCCTTGTTCAGGTCGATCTTGTCGTCGAAATCATCGTGTAGTTCTTGGACACGCGATGCCATTCTGGAGTGTTTGTGTGGTTGTTTCAAGCCTTTCCAGCTCTTCCTGCCTTCAACTGGGGAATAAGATGGGTTGGTATCGTCCTTTGATCGTAGTACGCCTTGCTGGAGGGCTTATCCGTCGGTGTGTTTTCTCGAGATTTCGACTTCGATTAAGGCTCGCCGATTGAGATAGGGTTGTGAGATCGGAAATGTCAAGGCAGTGTCAAAACTCCAAATCTTGTCGGCCTGACGTTTCTCAAACTCGAAAAATTCGAGCGTTTCGACGCGGGGTTCGGGAGAGGTCAGTCCGAAGCAGGGTTACCCGGCTTGCAACAGATGGTGACCACAACATGTCCAATCTCGAGTCAATTTCTGAGTAGGTTTGTTTTCTATGAATACTCGATATGTGTGATGGTCGTCGATATCACCCATACTGGTCACAAGGTCTTAGCGATCTGGAATGCGTGCATCGGGGTCTCTGTGACTTTTCGACAACACAGTCGTCTTCCGTTCCGAGAGGCGCTACCAAGTAATGTCCGGCCCGTGTGGCTTTTGTTCAAGACCTATGAGAGCTCATGGATAAGTTGAAGAATCCAGATATGATCCTGCGACTGGGAAGCGACATGTCGAGGGGCACAGCAACAACGATTGGGCCGTGTAGGACGAGCAATAAAGACGACGATTGGCTAATGAGCATCAAAGTGATCAGCACGAGCACAAGCCCGGTCACACACTGTCACGAACGCTCGAGCGCTTGCCAAGGGCAGATTTCAGAAGAATCAATCTGTCTTGCTTCGGGCAGCTCATTTTAAAAAGCCCCTTGGCAGTGTCGTGTCAAGCAGCAAGTCAGATTTCAGAAGCAGACGTTGAAGATTCTGGCGTGGTGAAACAGAAGCTCGTTCGGGCATGGCAAAACGGTGCAGTTACAGGGTCGATCTCGTCAGTCCCTTGCATGGAGAAGCGGGCGCTTGCATCTCAACTCGATCCGTGCAGCCATTCGGCACTTTCTTCAGTCGCGCTTTCCACAGCTCCGGGTTCGCTGCTGCAACGCCCTCTATCCCATCATTGACTCTCCAGGGCCGTCCAATCCGCGGCCCAAGGGCGACAAATGGGCTGTCAGGACTGCACATATCAGAGCGGGGAAAGCGTGGTTGCTCAGCTCCGCTATAGATTGAAATGCAATAAACAGGTTGGTCTGTTCGTTCCTTCCTAGCATCACCATCAGCCTTCTTCTGCTCCTGATCGGCGTATCCGGCCAATCTCTATTCACGTCCACTCTCTTTTGATTGACACTTCCGCTTCCCGATTGACAGCGTCATTACCACTGTCTCTCCCCGTCGCCTTTGCTTTCTCATTTGATCCCTCGTCCTCTCGAGGCATCAGTCTCTCCGTCGTGTGCGGATCAGCTTCATACCGTGCAGTCACGAGCAAAGTCATGACTTGGTGATCGCTTTGCAAGGTAGATCTGCCGGAAAGAGCGAGCCTCTACTTACTGCAAATCCCGTCGTATCGGTGCCATGTCGACCGACTACTTCCAATACGGAGCTTTGGCTTCACCAGCAAGGACTCCGGAACACACTCCACCAGAACTGTCGCTATCGAAGCCTGCCTCACGAGGTCGCAAACATCGCGATTTCTCCACCAAATCTGCTCCCCTACCGTCGTTTGACACTTCCGAAACCCACGATGCCAACGCTCATGCATTCGACGCGAACCGTTTCACCCCCACTTTGCACGCCTCTCTTGTCTCTGAGATTCTATCATTGCGACGAGAACTAGACTCTAAGCATCAATTCATCGACAACCTAGAAGAGAGTCTCAAGACTGCCCATACCGAGAACGAGAACCTGTCCGGCCAAGTTCGCGAAAGCACAAAGAAGACTAGACAGCTGGAACAAAAGTTCAAACTCCTCGAAAATGGCACATTCGACGCTGTCGAGGGTCTGCTTGGCGAGAGAGACAACGTCAAGGTTGCCAACCAAGAGCTACGGAACAAGTTAGAGACTGCCGGCAAAAGAGCAAAGAGCTTGGAAGAGGAGAACACCAAAATCAGAGATGCGTGGGAGAAGGAAAGGAATTCGTGGAAGAATGAAAAACGACAACTCGAGCAAAGGGTCCATATTTCCGAGACACGTTTGCGGTCAGTGGTTGAAGAGGTGCGAACACAGCATCTCGCGTCGCAGATCCAGCAAAAATCAGAGGACACGTCAGGCGACAGTGATGTTGCCAGCATTCGCTCATACCGACGCTCAAGGCATGCCAGAAATCAGAGCAGCATGAGCACGAGGAGTCTAGCACCATCAGTTGCCAGTGGCCGAAGGCCAGGTATGACTTCCTTGGCTAATGAGCTCAACTCGGACGACGAGGACTATGATACTGAGGATCTTGAGGGCGATGATGAAGACCTACCTTTGTTCGCCGAGAACCGCTCAAGCATTAATTCCAGAGCTTCGGCTATCTCAGACCGTAAGGCCAAGAAGGTTTTGGGCCTGACCATTAACAACAGTTCCGACCCCTCGACAGAAGCCGATGGCTCACGAGCACCTTCAACTGAGTCGTTGAGAACGCCTTCGTTTGCAGAGCGTTTTGGTTTACAGATGGCCAAGATGAACTTCAGGTCTTCTGATGCAAGTCGAGCGTCTTCGCGTTCGACCAGTCCGGCAAGACAGAAAGATGAATTTGCCGGTGAATTATCAAAGATTTCGACAGGCGATCAAGATACAGAAGCCGAAGCTGCTGCGGTACCCACTCAGCTGAAACCGGTAGCACAAGGCCTCCAGTCAAAATTGCCAAATTTGTTGACATCAGATCGTTTGGCCGGGGCTCCCATAAGTCCTCCAGACACACCACAATATGTGGTACATGAAGATGCCAGCAACGAACCCTCCAAAAAGCCAGTATACCAATCGGCGTCGACACAAACCGATCTTGCTGTCGCTGGCGACCTGGCATCTAGACGAAGTACGATCATGGCACCAATCGAAGTTCTTCCTATCCCGGCCATCACAATCCAGCCTCCCATGTCGCCTAGAGCTGGCGAGGGTGTTCTCCCCCCTGGTATGCGTAGCAGTGCTGTTCAGACGGAAGCTGCTGTCACCACACCTATGTTGGATGCTGGAGTACAGACGGAAGAAATTAGGATTGATCGAAGACCAATCAAACTACCACCTCATCTACTACCAAGCGCTTTGGAGAATGGCAATGACAGGAAAAGCGAATCTGTCGCTGGTCAGGAAGTCCAGCCGGCTTCGAAGCACAGGTTGATAATGCATCGGAGCACTTTTAGCAAAGATGGCAACCGATTGCCTCTGAAGCCTATCGATCTTCCACCGCCCAGACTCCGCTCCGTGTCGAGAGAGAACCATCAACAGTCAGAAGCCGACTCGCTGCAAGAGACCCCTCCACAATGGTATGCAGACTCAGACATGAATGACCGACTTGCAGAATCAAGCGATGACATGAAGGCGATCTTTGGTAACATGCCTGGTATCGTTAGGCCGAGTGTGCGCTCTCTGTTCAATGGTCCTCCCAAGACAGTACCAGAGAACCGAGCAATATCACCAGCTAATTTTGTCTTGAGCTCAGAGAGACAATCTGCGTTCGCACATGGCAAAAGGACGGGATCTGACGGTAGCTCCACCCAAAGTCGTCCATCGAGCTCGAGAGGTACAGCTCACTCTGGAAGAGCTGGGCCTTTTTTCAATTCCTATGACCGCACATCAAGCCGACCAAATTCAGCCAGCAGTCATGGTGTCCAGGCTCCGCCACCGCCGTTCCCAATACCTGGTCGTATGAGCTCACGGCCTCCTAGTAATGATGGACCTCGGAGTCCGACCGGTCGTGATGCCTATTCTATGCGATCGCGTCGGTCAAGCAAGGACTCTCGAATCGCGCCAGATGGTGGCCTTAGAAAGGTTCAGTCTTCTGGTACTATGAGGACGAATGCTCGCATGTCCCCGAGACGGAGAAGAAGAGCTCCACATCTCGAACCCATCCAATCCATGGCGTTTGAAACACCATCAAAGGACAACCTGCTTCTTCCCGGCATAGTGACACCGACTCGTGAAGACTTTGGCGTGCCAAATGAAGCTCAATACGTTTTGGACTCTCCAGACTTCGACCAAGATAGTGCAGTGGAAGAAGAGGAAGAGAAGAGCCAGGACAATGTCATTGTCGACGCGATAGCTGCCACCATGGTAGGCGAGTGGATGTGGAAGTACGTCCGCCGACGCAGATCCTTTGGTTTGGGCGAATCCCGTGTAGACCAAACTGATGAAGGAGCGACGAGTGGTGTGAGACACAAGCGATGGGTATGGCTCTCGCCATACGAACACACAGTGATGTGGAGTTCGAAACAGCCAAATTCAGGTCCGGCCTTACTCGGCAAAGCCGGCCGCAAACGTGAGTGCTATCTTGTCAACCTCACACCTAGTCTTCTTGCTAACATCCACCAGTGGTAATCAAATCAGTCCTCGATGTCAAGGACACGACGCCGCTCCACAAGAGCGCGTCGCACGAGCCTATATTCGACAGATCCATATTGATCATAACACCAGAGCGAGCGCTCAAGCTCACTGCTTCCAACCGTGAAAGACATTACCTATGGCTCACGGCGTTGTCGTTCCTTGCGCAGCGCGGCCGTGGTCCCCCACAAGTGCCGCGTATATCGCCAACACCCGAGCCTGCTCAAGGGCATGATCAGAAACGACGATCCTCATTAATGCCAGGGTATGTCCCGCCAGCAAAGCCAGCATTTGGACCAGCGCCGCCGTCCGTTCGAGTTGAAGCACATCAGCGAATGGGCACTGCGGATTCCACTGCTCCACCGAATATCTCGAGATTCGGTGGTGGTCGCCATCAGCGCAAGCGAAGCAGTACGAACCCTCAATTTTCCGCCGCCAATTCTTCCAATGAAGGCTCCATGACCGCCTCCTCGGCGTTTGCACGTAGAGCATCAAACACAGCGACCTTACAACCTACCGTGAATGCTCCAGCACGCCCAAGCCTCAGACCCAGCGACCGTAAGAGTTCGATCGGCACAGTGCGCATGGATGCCTTTATCGGCCATCAGGGATACAGCGTAGATCAAACGTCTCAAGCCAGACGCAGGGGCGATGGCAGCACACAGGACATGATGGCAGGAAAGGGGTACATGTTTGGCGAAAACCTGGAGGTCGACCCATTCGAGGAATTCTAGAGGAGTCCCAACCCACGATGGTCGTGGTGTTAGTTTTCAGTAGTATACAAAGAAGCTTAATGTGTATAATTATTTGTCTATTGATCAGTTTTCCAGCAAGAATGAGGCGAAATCGATAAAATTCGTCCAGGTGATGGTGTACTTGGAGGATGTTCAACATTGTAGACGATAATTGGAAGAAGTGACTTTCTCAAATGGTGAGTCGGAAACGTGTGCGTGATATAACTAGGCGAGAAAAGCTGAAGAGACTTTTGTACATGTTATCAAAACATCAAGACACGCAAATCAAGCCCTGCATGGTCCCCAACCATCAACCAGGGTATTTTTTATCGAAAAGTATTCCCCGACTTGTTGCGAAAACATATGCCGAATTATTGAACAAAAAGTATAAATCACTCGGCAGCAGTGCATCTTTCGATAGATCGTATGCATGTGGTCAGCAATCGACGGGATGGAGTCAGCATCTTATCGTGAAATTTCCAATTTGGCAGCAGTCAAGCAATTGCGAGAATATATCCTTATCTGAGCGAGTCGCGATAGGCATATTCGTGACTGCCGGATACTGACTCAGTGGCACTGGGGAGATGTAATGAGTCGATAGTGTAGCTGTCAGCATGGAAGGAAGGCATGGTTGTCGATTGAGATCATGTTGGATGGAAATGAGTTCTTATCTGATCGCTGACATGTCAGCGTTCGAGAAGTGGTTGACATAATAAAACTCTGTTCCGGGAATACTGGTCGAGCTTCTGGAGGCTGTTTGTCAAGCGCAGAAAGGTACAGAGAGATACATTTCCGACTACCATTTTCTGCTGTCCATGGAGAGACGATTACAGACAAGATTACTGGCAAGCTGTATTCTGTCCAATCATCGCCACACTGGCGAGACAGAAACAATACCGAGCGGTAGAGAGTCTGGGTCCTTGGTATTCCGAGGGCAAGGGTATTGGAGACCCGGAAGCCAAGTCTCCGAAATCGATTGATGGCCTACTGGCGATGACGATGTGCAATTCAGTCGCTATGATGCGCTTCTCGACCTGAACGAGCTGTGTACTTAGGGCCGCGGCAAGTACATCTCAATGATAATGCGATCCAAATGTATATGCATTGGTGCAGTCATGCAGAATGCAGGCACGTTTGAGGCCTCGGCAGCCAGCCGTAGCTTCCTCGCCGAACTTCGAGATCCGATGAGGAGGAGTGCGTTGTTTGCCTAACGACTTCCTCGGTCATGGTTGGTCGATCCTTGGGTATAGATGTCCTTCGCGTGCGAGACTTGAGACTTGACGAAAAGAATTATTTTCTGTAGTATACGGCGGACGGGAAAGGGCGAGAATGAGATATATGAAAAGTTGCGACAGTGGAGAGATGTAGAAAAACGAAAACTAATCCGAGTTGCGCTTACCATGTGAATATCCATTTCCTTCTCACAGCTGTTTCGAATGCCGAGGGGGTACATTCTCGATGTACTATGGTTCGGAAGCGACAATACGCAGCCAGAGTCCTAAACACGCTGAAAATACAGCGTGAGAATCAAGGTTCTGTTCGCTGCTTCGCCAGTTGAAAGATAGTCGTCAGGAATGGCTAAATCCTTTTTTCTGTCTCTGATAAGATGGTTTAGATCTTATTATTAGGGTTGCGCTCGGCAAAAAAGATGCGAAGGTGAGGCTTTTGTGACAAACGTTCAGCATGCATGTTTGATCTGCCAACCCGTCTTCCCGCCGTCCACACAGGGCTTTGGTGGCTTGCGCATTGGTTCATGTTGAGAGGCTGTTTGAAACTCCCAGAGCCGCCTGTCAAGGGTTGACAAGTGGATTTCTTTTGTTCCTGGGAAGCAGATGACGTTTCACAAGATGTGGGTAGGCGATGGCGGGTGCAGAGATGGCTGTGGAGAACACTGCCTCCAGCATTCGCAATCGATGGCTATGCCGTGCTGGATTCGAGCGCAATGATGATGCGATATCAGATGGGTTGCACAGAAGAGCAAACAAGGTTGTGGAAAGCATGGCTGGCCGGAGTGGCTGAAGGGAAGAGACCCACCCGGGCGATCCCCACAGCAGACAGATCCCCAGGGGCAAGTTCAACGCAAACAAGCACGACAAGCCATCTTCCTGTCACGGACAACACCGAGGCCGTAGCGACCACGTCAAAGAAGGCCGGGACAGAGATTTCTTACCGCATACCTGGCAACCGCTCTGTCTCACAGCTCGCTGTCTTTGACCGCTTGACAGGATCAGCAATCAATCGCTGGCTGGTGAACGCGTAACACAAACAAATTCGGAGCATGGGGCCGCAGATAACCCCCTGCGTATCTTGCCTTCTTCTTTGCTGGCGAACAAAATAATGGGCAACGGTGGTGACACGCATGACGGCAGACCTTCGGACATTCCGTACAATGGTGAGTGACTGGGACTTGCATGGTTGAGTTGAGCGGCCATCGGGTCCCGACCTGGTCTCTGCTTATGGTACTCTATCTGCGCCGAGTTCGCGCAGCTTCTCACACACACCCCTGTTCGGGAAGAGGCTGGAGGGTTCTCTGGATCAAAATGCAGGCAGGCGATCCACGGACATCGTGGAGACAGGGCAATGCATGTGTGGTCGTTGGCTGTGTTTCGGAGCCCAGTGTGGCTTACTGGGTGAGAAGATCCCTGTACTCGTGCTGTCAGAGGTTGAAAGTCTTTTTTTCCCTTCCCTCACCATGGAATGCCATGCGATAAGGGTTATAAAGAGGTTGTATGCTGTGTCCCTGTAGGTTCTTTCTTCTGCATCTCTCATCTCTTCTGTCGCTCTCTACATCCCCTTGAAGCACAAACAACACTCGCTGAGCAATATACCACTTTCTACTGTCGATTCAACCAACAATCCCACCAAAATCACACATACACAAGCAAACATGTTCGCAAGACTATCTCTCATCGTCTCGGCTCTTGCCCTCTTCCTCAACCTCGCCGCCGCTCTTCCTCACTTCGGCTGGCACCCTCGTCCCACAGGAGGCTTCCCTCACCCAACTGGCGGCTTCCCCTTCCCTACCGGTTTCCCTACACCTACTGGCGGATTCGCCTTCCCTACCGGATTCCCTACAGGTTGGATCCCTGGCGATGCTCCTGCTCCCACCGGCTACGCTGCCAAGCCCCTTGAGAAGAGATTCGAGGGTGCTCGTCAAGGCAGCGAGCCCGGTTTCTGGTGGGGCAGCTGGGGTAGCAACTGGGGCGGCAACTGGGGCCCTCGTCCTACTGCCTCTGCTGTCTTCCCTGTCCCTACTGGCAACGCTGCTTTCCCTACTGGCGCATGGGGTCCCACTGGTACCGGCGCTTGGGGCTACCCCACTGGCACTGCTCCCGCCGTGCCTGCTCCTACTGGCTACTAAGCGCTGTTCAGCCGCCATGGCCAATGATCAGAAGTAGAGGGTAGAAGGGTGGTGCTGGACATTCACTTCTTTGTACTCTTTCCTCCTTTTTCTTTTTTTTTCTTTTCTGGGGGCTTGTTCGTCGGTTGGCATACACATCGCACAGAGAAATATCACATGGTTATATGATTAGATTGATAAAAAGGGACATGAAGTGTTCACTTCACGATAGATGGATATTCATAACAAAAGCCAAAGACACATTCAAACCTTCCATCTTACAAGTCTTATCCTGCACAGTGCTGCCCGTTTCGTGATATTTTGTCCGCTTTGGCGGCTTCTTGTCGATTGGTGTTCGCCGTGTTTGACTTTGATAGGTTGCTTCGTCTGAGATAAGGATCAACCTTGATATCATGTGACGCCGCGTACGCTCTTTGCAGCATGGCTGCCTGACCATAATTGCGTGACAGCTCGAGCTGTTTTAACTGGGGTTGACTGATTGTTAGTAGCACATCCTCAGACGAACGTTTCCAATGGCATCTGATCAATATGAGGGTAAACATATTTGATGAAATCTCAATTGAATGGGAATTTGATATGGCCGAGTTGGGTATGCTCAGGCCTTGGTTGAAGTAGAGAGTAACAGAAAAGAAAAACCCGCGGAGGGCACAGTCAAGTGCACTCTACGCAGAGAAGCAGAAACGCCCAGTTCCGAATGAAAATAAAGAGTCGCCTTTGTCAAAAAGCTAGCCGCGTATACGCCATGTTCCCTTAATCCTTCCTAAAAAGCTCATGTTGATTCGTGGTGAAGAAAAGGTGTGGTTGCCTAGATTATGGCAAGTCGAGCGCACGCCGCGCTTGGGAGCCACAACCGGCGACTCATTGGGACCTTGGGGCCGCTTGGATGAAACAAGGGTGGTTGTAGTCGAAAGGGCCGGGTCAGAGATGTCGCCTTTGTGGACGGCTGGGACTCCCGCGTAATGCTAATCGATACCGTGCTGGCGTTTGAGCTTTTCTAAGTCGTCCTGGCGCTGCTGGAGATCTTGTGCTTGACGAGCCATCTTCTCTGGCTGATGATAGAGGACGACGAGGTAGCGGTTCTGGAAATTGTAGCCGTTGAGCTTGTCGCAAGCCTGTTTTGCGTCTACGACATCTTCGTAAACGACGAATGCGGTGCCCTTTGTGTTGTTGGCGATGCCCTGGCGGATTTGACTGATAACTCATTAGCAGGATGTCGCGGAGCGATCAGAAAAGGCGATTGATGCTCACCGGACAGGGCCGAATTTGCCAAAGAGCTCAAAGAGGTCGTCGGGGCTGACGTTGTAGTTGAGGTTCTTGACGAAAAGCGCGCTGAGGCATTGTTAGCTGGCTGGACTTCGCGGCGGCGACAGATTGGGGTTCACTCACCGGTTCACTTCAGGAGCAAGTTTACCGCCTCGACTCATAGCTTGGATACAGAGTTGTTGGTATACGTGACGGAGGGGTCAGTAGAGGTGATAAGGACAAGGCGACCAAGCAGTTGGCTTGCCTGCCTCGAGTTGCCGGCAACCGGAGATGTGCCAAGACGTCCGTGCACCCCGGCGAGTGAGCGAGGACAAGGACGAATGCTGTATGGAATGAAAGAGCGACCGACCAAGTAACGTCTTCTTTGTGCTTGGTGACTGCCGTCTCCGACCGAATTGATAGCTCGGAATAAAGCAGCCCGTCCAACTTACGCAGGGAAAGGTTGCGCAGGACCACGAGTTCGATCGCGGGCCAATCAAGAACCCCGCGTCTACCGTCAAACCACCGCCGTCTTCAGCACCGCGACAGACCATCAGTCATCGCATGAACCGAGTCGCATAGCTCGACTGCGAACCATCTCGAACAATTGTGCTCTATCCAAATGAAATCAATAACAGCCGCGCTCTAGTGCACCTCACTGTATCAGCTGCGGCGTCAGTCGCGTCAATACCATAACTCGACTACCAAGACTCGACCCATCTCGTCTGTCGCAACGACAACATGGCCTCATTCAAGAGCGCCTTCAAGCGCTCCCCGCTCTCTATCGACCCAAATGCGCGTCCTGCTTCTCCCGAATCACCGCAATGGGAGCCGCTCTCTCCTCCGCGACCCATCGAGCCCACCTTGAACTATCCCGCCTCAGTTCAATCTAGCCTTTGGGCCCCGAAGCCTCCGCCGACCGCGTCGCAACAACCAGAGAAGTCTCACGGACATCAGCGCTCGCCTTCAACCATCGAGGTTCTTGCTGATGCTGCCCTCTCAACAAGTCCCCAACTCCCTCCGGCCCAACCGCTTGTACAACACGCTCCCGACAACTTTGTTACCCCCGAGCCTGTTCGCGGTACCAAGCGCGCTCGCTCAGATGCTGGTCCTGGCCCACAAGCCTACGCTTTCTCAGCTCGACCCTCGTCCAGCCATCACTTCTCTCGGCCTAGGGTGAATCCTTTGGCCCCCAATACCGACCGCCAACGTCGTCAATCCACAAACACGGCCATAGTCACCTCACTCGAGGATGCCGAGCTGCTCTTGAACTTTGCTGGCCGAGTCACTTCTCAACCCCCATTACCGGAGCCGCCTATTCGCCATGTCCCTCTGGGCACTTCAGCACACCCCACCACCACCAATTTCTACACCGCACCTCAGGCGCCTCCACCTCAAGCATATCCTTTCACACCAGTGACGCCATATGTTGCTCCCGTCTTCGTCCCCGATCCCATACCTGCCCCGTCCGTGGCCTCCGAAAATGCCTCGGCATCCTTGCCATCACCTCAAGGCACAAATGAAGACGAAAAGAGCATGGACACAGACAAGGAGGTCAGCCAAAGCACAGAGAATGCCTCAGCGACTGTAGCGGTGGTTTCCGAGTCGCCGAGGGAACGCGCGCCCCAGCAAACACACACGCCGCCGGAGGAGGAGCGCAGTCAACTCGAGCAGAGCACTGCAGTGATTGCACCAACTGCATCTTCAACACAAGCCGCCGTTGAGCCACTTACTGCTTCGGTAGAGCTGCAACAGCCTTCGGATGCGCCAGCCGTGAGACCGCGTCGAGGATGGCCCAAGGGTAAACCTCGTGGCCCGCGGAACAAGAACTCTACAACCACCAAGCCACGCTCATCAGCACGTCGATCGCGTGCTTCGACCGCGAAATCGGTCGCCGATAGCAGTGATTCGAGTGCTGAGGAAAAGAGGGCTAGGCGCAAATCTGATTCGGACCTGTCGCACTTATTCTCGGAGCAACTCCAATCTCGTTCCGAAGACTCGCGAGCTGCGACAGTTCCCCCAAACTTGCGCTTCGAAATCTTACAGCCCAACCTAAAACCAGCACCGTCGACACGCAAGCCATCAAAAGATGTTCAAGAGACTGTATGCGCTAGCTGCGCTCAGACTCGGGAATCCAACCATGGTGAGCTAGACCAGTGGATTAGCTGCAACGGCTGCCAATTGTGGTTCCACTTCGATTGTGCTGGCTTCAAGAACGAACGCGATGTCAGGGATGTCAGTAAGTTCTTCTGCAAAGCCTGCGAGCCCAAACACGGAGCAACCACATTTGTACGCAAGTCGAGTCGTGCCCACGCAGCCGTTGATTATGCTGGTTTGAACCAAGGCATCCTCAAAACTTCTGATGACAACCCAGAACATCACTACATTCAACCGATCAAAGATGGCTCTTTCACATTTGACCAGGAAATGTTTCCTCGAATGCGTCCTGAGCTTGTCACTCGCGAGTTCTTCGAGACATGCTCTTCTTTCTCTGAACCTGTTGTCATCCCAGCCGAGTTCAACCCCAAGCTTCCTCGCCAGCGTACGGCCCCATCCCACGACGCTGATGACACAACGGCATTCGCTTTCGGCAACGCAGAGGAAGAGGAGGTTCTACTCCAAGACTTTGAGTACGAGACTGTACGCGATGACGGCCAAGATCGTCTAGATATGGTTGTGCCTCGAGATTTGACTGTCAGGCATGTTGCTGAGCTTGTTGGCCCACACGAGCCTCTGGAGGTAATTGATGTCAAGACCCAGGGAACGGAAGGCAAATGGAATCTGTCAAAATGGGCGGATTACTATGAGGCAGATGGAGAAAAGGCTGTTCGCAACGTCATCAGTCTCGAGGTGTCTGAAACCAAGCTTGGAAGACTGCTAAGGAGACCGAAAGTGGTGAGAGACATTGACCTCCAGGACTCGGTCTGGCCCGATGAAGAAACATTCAAAGGCAACTATCCAAAGGTGCAATTCTACTGCTTGATGTCTGTTGCCGACAGCTTTACCGATTTCCACATCGATTTTGGCGGTTCGTCGGTCTACTATCACATCTTGCGCGGCAAGAAGACTTTCTTCTTCATTCCGCCAAAGCCAAGCCACCTCAAGAAATACGAGGACTGGAACAACTCACATGAGCAAAACTTCACTTGGCTTCCGGAAGCGACGAAGGAGTGTTACAGAGTCGACTTGTCCGCGGGAGATACTATGTTGATTCCTTCCGGCTGGATCCACGCTGTCTGGACGCCGGAAAACAGCTTAGTGATTGGAGGCAATTTTTTGACTCGCATGCACTACTCGACTCAGTTCCGCATTGTCGATATCGAGAAGGCGATCAAGACACCACAAAAGTTCAGATATCCACACTTCCAAAAGGTTATGTGGTACACAGTCATCAAATACCTCGAGACCGATCCTTTGCCTGCCGACGTGGCCCAGATCTTCTACAATGGCGCAAGATTTGTGCGTGAGCGACCCGTCTGGGAAGAGTTCGGCCAGCACGGGAAAGGCTCGAGTGTTGCTCCAGGCAGTGCTTACTACAACTGCCGCTACTACTCCCAGGCCGAGCTCGACGGATTACCCGACTTGATCAACTTCATCTTCCGTACTGTGATGATTTCACTAGGCCGGATTGAAGGCGTGACAGAGGATACAAGAAAAAAGGTCATGAGATCCATACCTAAATCTCGCGGCGAACCTCTTGAGTTGGCCAGGACTTTTGCTCTTTGGGTAGCATGGAAACGTGGCAATGAAGACCCACCAGCCTGGGCACATCCTGATGCCGACCTCCCCGACAAGGAGAGTGCTGCTCCGAAGAAGCTCAGTGCTCGAGCATTGAAGGCTATGCAAAGACAAGAGGCATTCGAGGCCTTCAAAGCTGCTCCTGAGAGGCAGATGACTCGACGACATGCTTCCAGAGACGTTGATTCTGCGACTGCTACATCTCCCAGACCGTCTATGCCTCCTATGTCGGCTTCCCAGACTCAGACCACCCCTGGCCCTGGCGGTCAACACACAAGCACGCCGAAAACGTCAGTACTTGGCCCTAAGAGGGTCGCCTGCGACGCATGCAGGAAGCGTCGTATCAAGTGCAAGCACAAGGATGTTGTCACCACAAGCACATCTTTTGGTCAACCCGTCATGATGTTCCAGTCGACACCGTCTCTCGATGGAACCGCGGATGCTATGCCCTACGATCTGCAGAGAAGAGACTCTCGTGATTTCTTTGCCGCTAATACCGTGAGCCCTGTCAAGCTGCCTGAACAAACCATACAGACCACAGCCTTTGGACAGTCAGTTCAGGCCATCGACCAGAACTTGCAAAGTATGCAAAGTGTGCAAGGTATGCAAGGTATGCAGAGCATGCAGAACGGACAGGCCAACCACATAGCTGGTATTGCTCCCATGGCGCAGATGACATCGACAGATGGAAATGGTCCTGCTGTGATTCCTGGAAACGCATTGCTCGCGGACCCAAACAGCAAGCGCGGAAGAAGCAAGGCGTGTCTTGATTGTCGCAAAAGCAAGGTTTGTAACTTCTTTTTGTTCTTAAACGAGTCACTAACATGTATACAGCGCCGATGCATTCACGATGAAAATGGCAAAGTTGATCCCATCAAGGCTGAACAAACACCGGTTCCTCGTGGTTCAGTCGTCTCGAAAAAGAGAAGGACGAGCGGAGACATGGAAAGCCCCATCAAGAAATCGAAGCAAGCCAAAACTTCGCAAGCTGCTCCTGTGATGCCATTCTCAATGGAACCCAGCTACCAACAAAACATGGTGTCACTTCAACAGTACAAACAATATCCTTATGCTCCGGAAGCCAACATTCCCCACTGGCAACATGCTTCGTACATGTATCCCGATCCGACCTCGACCGGTGGCAATGTAGTTCTTCACGGCGGCCCATACCATCAACAATCGGACCTGAACGGATCTTACAATGCACAGTCATTGGAGCAACTGGCAAACGAGGTCCTTGACTCTAGATATGTCAACGACGGAGATTATACCGTGCCCCAATCGAATGGGGATAGTGCGCTCCACCCCGCACTGCAACAACAGAACTCAGCGTCGAGTCAAAGCATTGGAAATCGAGAAGAGACATCGCCCTTGTTGGCTAAAGCTCGCCCAAGCTTCCACAATGGCATTGGTCTCGATCTTGCTAATCAGCCTGCCGAGATCAGCCACGACCACCGACCGATGTCCTCTGGCGGCCCCGTGCAGCCTTACAGCGCTAACTTACTAGGATCGCACTCACAAAACGTTGCCGGAGCAATGTCAGAAGCGCTGAAGCCGGAGCCGGAGTTCGCTGCAGGTCAAGTCAACGCCACAAGCCAGGATGTTTCTGTTCAACACCTCCCAGAGGCTACTGCCCTAAATGGTGCCTCTATGGCCCATGTGGAAGAGGCAGTTTCTTCGCCAGAAAAGACAGCACCTTCATTTTCCGTAGCCCCCATCACAGGTCTGGCCAGCATACCACTCTACCAACCACCGGCACCACCATTGACGAAATCCCAGACACCTCGAATCCCGCGTCACTCGTTTAGTGGCAGCACAGAAAAGCCAATGATCCGCATGCAAAGGTCTCTTAGCAAGACACCCGTACCGACGCAAATCACCGAAACTACGGAGCTCAAAACTCCTGGAAGCAAGAAACATCAGCGAGATAGTCTCTCAGCAACACCGGCTACAGCAAAATCCAAGAATTCCGAGCCCGTCATCAGAGAGAAGAGTATAGTTGAGGAAGAAGAGGAGCAGAGCGTTAAGCTTGCACGGGAACTACAGGATCAGGATTGGGGATTGCGTAGGCGAAGCAGGTGTTGAGTAAAGGGCTCGGAGAAGCTCATGCCATTCCTTTCATCCTTTTCTTTGTGTAATTTCATATATCTGTATTTTGGGAAGGCTGGGAATTGGCGTTATGCATGCATGGAGGAAGGCGAATTGGTCAACAACGATGGGATGAATCGGTGTGGTATAAGGGGGGTCTTTTCACACACAACAAAGGCAGGTAGCCTGAGGCGCTTTTCTGGAGGTTAGCCGGCTTAAACTATGCTGAGCAATGCGCTTCTTCTATATCATTTTGCCACTTTCAACGTGTATGCAGAGTAAATCCTGATCAATCCATCATTGTAGACAAAGTCATTCAAGGCTCCCTCGGCAGAACATCAAGGTGGAAAACCAGAGTCAAGTGAGGCTCGGCAGCCAAGCGACAGGGTCGCGTCGGTGTTTCAAAAATCCATCGACGTCACAACCCTCGGCTTTCTTCCTTCCTCCATCAACACTTTAACATCACAACTCAACCACCTCAGGCTCTTGCGCAAATCCATCTCAGCCTCTCTCTCATCACAACGCAAACATCCACAATGTCAGAAAACATACCCGAATCCATCCCCACGCACCGCGACCCCCGCAGCGGGCAAGCAACAAAAAAACGCGCCCTCTCACCCCGAAGCAAACAATCCGCACATCTCGAACACCTCTTCGCCTTTCCCGAAAAAGCAATCACCTCCACCACTTCCTCAAAAACCTCTTCTTCCTCATTACCACCAGAGATAGTCGCCAATGTGCAAGGCTCCAGCGCCGGTGCCGGAAGTGGAGAATTCCACGTGTACAAAGCGAGTAGAAGGAGAGAATATGAAAGGTTGAGAGCTATGGATGAGGAAAAGGAAAAGGAGGAGAGGGATGGGGAGTTTGAGATGAGAAAAAAAGAGCAGGAGGATAGGGATAGGGAAAAGACGGAGAAGAACAGGGTCAAGAGGGAGAAAGCTAGGTTGAGGAAGGAGAAGGGGAAGGCTGGGAAGAACAAGGAGGAGGGGGGAGACGGTGAGGGTCAGGGAGATGTGATGCAGAAGAAGGAGAAGTTCAAGCCTAATGTGGCTGTTCAGAGAAACGGGCAGAATGGAGAAGCTGAGGTTGGTCCTGCAGTGGAGGAGCAGGGGATCGTGTTTTTGGATGAGGATTGAGGGGAATCACGACACAAATCAGTTGGTGACTGGAACTGCGCGACAATTGAGAGTCGACCGAGGCCTGTGAATGTGGCGGCACGCCTATCGCACATCGGAAGTCGTTAAGAAGACGTGGTTTTCAACGTCGCGACTGCATCATTCGACACTATCAGCATTCGCTGCTTGATCAACACAGCAACACATTTATCACTATTCTTTGAAAGCCTTGGCCCGGCGAGAACACAACGGAAAGGGCGATGCTGCCATAATAATTGAACGCTCTGTTCCGAATCACCTCTGGGCAGAAAGCCCAGCTTCATATGAACAACGAGCTGCACAGCACAATCCTATCACTCAGATACTGGTTCCTTTGCTGATAATCACCGAGCCAGCCGGTATCAACAGTACATACGTCTCTGCTCACAGAGCAACAAATAAACACTATAGCTCATCGCAAACCTCAAGTCCCGGGATACACATGGACCTCCCAATTAGGCGTCTGTTCCCTTTGTTCTCTCTGCAAAATCACTCTATCCGCTCCATCTCTTTGCAAAACTACCCTCTCTGCTCCATTCCTCTGCAAAATCACTCTTTCCCCTTCTCTTCCAACATCCCCATCAACCACACTAGCACTAGCCAAATCGAACGGTCCACTTCTCACACTGACACTGGAAACCTCACTTCTGGTTGGTGAAGATAGACTCTCAAATCTAGTACTGCAATCACTGTTGCTTCTGGTCAAAGGGCTTACAGCACCATGTTGTGTGGGTGTACAAGGCACTGGCACTCTCGTGCGTAAAGGTGGAGGTGCCAGAAAATCGCGACGAGCGATCCCGTCATTGTGACCTGGTTGCAAGCACCCCGGTAGTGGCGAGGTAACGGCAGGAGAGCTGACAAAAGGGTCGTCCGGAGCGTGATGCCGAATGATCGTGTTATTACTCATAGCCGATTGCGAAGACATCGGTCTCGACTCTGTAGCAGAAGCACCGGCAAGGATGACTTCAGATGGCATGGTGAGTTTGTTGCTTTTATCTTGAATATGCAGGGGTGATGGGTGAGCTGATGGATGTGCAGAGGTATGCGTATGTGATTCTTCGCTCGCGTGTCTGGGCACAACATCTTGACTTGAGAAGGAGCGTTTTACGGAGAGTAATGCTGCTGCTAGTGCTGAGCGTTGGCGTTGGAGGAATCTGTGGGGGTTGTTTTCTGGCGAGACAGAGGAAGATGCGGTGAGGATGATTGGGGGAGTTGGCGTAGGATCTGGGTTCATCAGGCGAAGGGGTGAGCCATCATGGCGTGGGTGAGGGTCTTCGTGGGCGAGTGGGCGGTCCCAGTGATTGAGATCCATGTGGATCAGATTATGATCGATGACAGGTGGGCGTCCGGATGGAGATCGTTGAGGTACGATGCTTCTATCGGAATGTCGAGGTGCCCCTGCTCCTGCTATCGCGGATGGCAAAGCTTGGGATGATGAGGACATCCTAGGCTCGGCAGCGGCTTCATGCTTTTCGTGGTATGGTGGTCGTCGCTTCCTTCTTCGAAATAGGAACAAGAAAAGGAGGCCTATCAATGCTATGCCTGCGAGGCTACCAGTCATACCTCCTGCTATCGCTGCCGAATGCTTTGAACTCCCTTTTGGGCTCACTAGGAGGGAGCCATGTCCTCCACCGCCAGCGACAGCTCCAATAGAAGAAGTCGCTGCAGATGAATGAGTCTTTGACGCCGTCGATGTTATATCTTGTGTAGTACTCGTGGGTACTGGAGAGTCCGCGTCTGCCGGAACAGTACGTGTGCTTGTCACGTATACGATCGTCTTGACAGTTGTAGTCGAGTGTGTTGTTACCCTGGCCGTAGTAGTTGTAGAGAAGGTTGTGGGCTGATATGTAAAAGCCGATGACCAAGAAGATGTCGATGTAACACGCGGATAGCTTTTGCTCGAAGAGGTGTTCTGCGAAGAGGAGCTCGATATGGCTGATTTGGAGGATTGGCTCGAATGCGAATTTGAGTATACGAAGGTGGTGTATTGTGTTCGGGTAAGGTAGATGGTCGTATATCGCTGTCCAGTGCCACTGCTATCAGAAGCCACGAGGTTCTATTCAGGTCAGCAGGGAATCATTGGCATAAGATATCAAGAAGCATACCGCTGTTGGCCCCGAATTGGCCGCTCGCTGTGCATCAGACGAGTTCTGATACCACGGTTGATCCGAAGACGAAGAATATAGAGCACGCCGCCTTCTCATAGCTGTGAAATCCTATTATTTAACCAACACAAGCATACTCTTTTCACCTGGGCAACGACAAAATGAACTCAAGAATAGAAGAAAGCGATACGGGCGCTGAGTGGATGTAAATGCATTTTGGTCTGACGCGCCTTGCCGGCGGCTACTCGATCATTGTTGAGCGGAACACCTGCATGGTAACATTGGACTTTGAAACATTCAAGCGGATCCATAAGAGAGAGTATATACTTAGTGAATAAGGGCTTGCCTTGAACGTTATTCCATGTCGGTTTGCATGATGTTGCAGGCCGCGCGAAGCGCCCAGGTCGAGGTGGCAGGCGCCGAGGTGGCTGCGACGATGGACAGGGCACCAAGATGCAAGAGCAACCATGACAGCTCAACGCCAGATCGCATTTTTACAAGATCAGAAGAACAAGTGATTCATGTATCATTGTGGTCGAATTGTAGAGCTAGACAGGGATTGTAACAGGAGAAGAGAAGTTTCATCATCATTGGGACCCAAAGTCATCCATGTCCTTTCCTTGCCCAAAAACCGAAAACCAAAAGACCATGAACTCCTAAACAATTCAAGCGGGAAGAAGAGAAATACGAAAAGTGGTCTCATCACACCCATCAGCGGCGTCCATAAACGGGATCCTCGTTTCTGATCCTTCTGTTGTCCTTCTCATATCCACCACGACGGTCGTTGCGTGCTGGAGGAGAATCTCTGGGAGACGACTTCAAGGCGCTCGAGCCCGAACGCCTAGCAGTAGAGGAAGAGGCACCAGATCTTGTAGGTTCTGGGGCCAACACCTTGGTGCTTCTGTTCCAAGGCTTGTTGTCATCGGTACTACCGATGCTCTCGCGCCCGCCGACGGCGCCGGGATTGTGGCCGAACAGACTCATGATATCCTTCATGGTGAGCTTAGCAACAGCCTTTCCACCTTCAATGGCTGCCTTAGCCAGCTCACGCTTCTTCTCCTGCAACTCTATGATGCGCTCCTCAACAGTGTTACCCACAGTCAACTTGTAGACGTGGACATCGACTGTCTGATTGAGACGGTGCACACGATCGATAGCTTGTTCCTCAACGAACGGGTTCCAGAAAGGCTCGATCAGAACCACACGCGAAGCAGCTGTAAGATTCAAGCCAAGAGAACCACATTTGAGGGAGCAAAGCAAAACACGAGTCTTGGGATCGTTGCGGAGGGAGTTGAGTGAGGCTTCACGAGCATCGTTACGCATGCCACCATCGTAGCGAACGTAGCGGATTGCAGACTTTCTCAAATGCGGTTCGATGAGATCGAGCATGCTGGTGAACTGTGAGAAGACGATCGTCTTGTGCTCAGGAGTCTCGGCATGTAGGATGCGTAGCAGACGACGGATTTTTGTGGAAGCAGCTTCGACACCCGTCGGACCAGAATAGGAGATGTCGCCTTCCTCTTCCTCGGATTCGGCTTCAGACTCGGACTGTGAATCTCCATCCTCATCACCAGAGACAGAGTCGATTGAGCCCAAAGTCTCACCACCTCCTTCTGCATCTTCGTCATCTGTACCGCCAGCCCTGCGATAGCTTGGTGTGTTCTGTTGAGAGGCGTCGACAAGCCATTCGCCTTCTCCTTCATCGTCTTCGTCGTCACTATCGACGATGATCTTACGATTCCCTCTTCGAGAAGCAGCAGGAGCAGCCTTTGGCTCAGGCTTAGGCTTGTGCTTCTTTTCCTTCTTCACCTTCTTGCCGAGCTTCTTCGGTGTGGCTTTGGCAATATCCTCGCACTCATTGCAGCGAACAGCGCCAGCCTTGACCTCTGCCGGAAGGAGCCTTACGCTGCAGATATCGCAGTCTCTGACCTGAACACCCATGCCACCGAACATGTCAGCAAGAGCGTCAATATCGTTGTCTTGACTGCTAGCAGCTGAAGCTTTGCGCGGAGTCTGGGTTGGGTTGGGCTGTCCTGTAGACAATGCATCCTTGTCTTTGCCCATGGAACCGGAGACAAGCTTTGGGTGGTTGCAGGCTTGGCGAAGTCGTAGGAGCAAAACAAGGGCTCCTATGTAGTCGGTTTTCTCACCACCCATCATATCGTCAAGACGCTTTTGGGCTCTCTCCTGGAGCTGGTCGTAGAAGTCGCGCTCCTTAGGATCGAGTTCGCAAATGATAGTTTCGACTCTGCGCTCCACGATCTTCAATCCAGTGCTCTTGTTCTCGCCGTTCTTTGATTTGCCGCCGAAGCTGAGAGCACCATCCTCCTTGAGAATGTCCTTTGTTCGACGTTTCATAAAGCCCTTGAGGAAGTACTGAATACGCTTGATAGCGTAGTTTCCCTTGCCGTTCTTCATTGGGATTGTGATTTGTTCCTTCCAGGTCGCAAGGTTGTTGTATGGTTTGATTTGCAAGAAGCAGATTAGACTCTGCAGCTCATCAAGGTTGTTCTGCATAGGAGTACCAGTGAGACACCACCTGTACCAGCTTCTCAAGCCATAGGTAGCTTGTGTCGACTTGGCGTTGCGGTTCTTGATCGAGTGGGCCTCATCGAGAATAACACGGTACCAGTGTACACCATAGCAACCAACCTTTGCGCCGTCCGGGTGATCAGAAGAGCCAGCAAATTCAGAGGCGAGGATTTGGTAGGTTGTGATGACGACGTCGTACTTTTTCAGCTCGGCAGCAAACTTGGTTCTGGACGGACCGTGATGTACCAAGACGCGCAATGCGTGACTCTTCTCGACCTTGGTCTTGATCTCGCTCTCCCATTGGCGGATGAGGGCAAGAGGTGCAACGACAAGCGTACCCTTGCCCACCTCCTTGCCAGGCATCTTGCGCTTGGGGTTTTCCGGTGGAGGCTTAGCATCAAGCTCCGGGCGAGGATTGAGAAGAATCAAGCTGACGGACTGGACAGTCTTTCCGAGGCCCATATCGTCAGCCAGGATACCGCCCTTGGGTAGAACACCGTTCTTCTTGCGCTCTCCAATTTCCTTGTCGATCATCCAGGAGACACCCTCGACCTGATGAGGCAGAAGCTTGACGGTGAGACCCTCAACAGTGCCATCTTCCTCGTCCTCGTCTTCTTCTTCCTTGGTGTCGGTCTCCTCCTCTTTGGGCTCGTCCTTTACAGCATCGATTTCGAGCTTCTTAAGCTTTTCCTCGAGCGAAGAAATTTTCTTCTCTTCCTTGACCTTTTGCTGCTGCTTTTTGGCGGCTCTCTTGCGCAGACGCATCTTAGGCTTGTCGCCATCATCGTCAAAGGCACCCTCGAGAAGGGCCTTGATGTTGTGGCTTGTCTGGCTAGGGTCGACGTAGGCATAGGGGTCAGCGCCGCCGAAGCGATCTTCTCTGAGGGCGGCGTCGGGGTCAAAGGCATCATCTTCGTCATCGTCGTTGGTCAGGTCGACGGGCTTCGGTCTGGGTGCCGGCGCAGGTACAGGGTTGTAGGGCCTGTAGCCGTTGGTGGGGGCGACGGACGAGGAAAAGACGGGCCTAGGTGCTGGAGGAATGTCTCTCAGCTTCGGGTTCGAAGGTACGCGGATGGCAGCCGAGTTTGCGGCATTACCGTAGAGAGGGTTACCAAGCTGGGCAGGACGAGACTGCGGTGGAGGCTGGGGTTTGTGACCAGGCAGATAGAAGTTAGATATCTTAGCCTGACCTCCATTGGTAGGGCCTGAAGTTGAGGATTGATGGAAGGTGGGTTGTGGGATGGGACGGTGGTGTTCAGGTCTGCGCTGGTTTGTGTTGAAGACGTTGGCATACGGATCTCTCAGCGGGTTACGCAGAGGACTGGCTCTGCCAAACTCTGGCTGTGTTGAGAGCTTCGTAGCAGCCGTGGTCGGAGGAGGCGCAGCTTGAGATGGCTGGACTTGGTGTGTTGAGACGTTGTGAGGCGGTCGAGTCTGCGAAGGTTGAGCAGGCTGAGCAGGGCGCTCTACTGAAGGGCGACGTTCGCGCGCCATTGTTTTGTTTGGTGTTGTCGTAGGAAAGTAGTTGATGTCTATTTCCAAGCTGCCATCCGTGCTATCAAATAGAGAGCTGGTGTCGCCGATGCTGTGTCTATCGATGATTGAGTGTGGCTTGTACGTGGATAACAGAGTGTTCACGGGCCGGAATGGTGTGTGTTTGTTGCGTCGACTTTGACTTGTCGAGTCCATGTGACAACAGCAGTGGCCTGAAAAGCAAACACTGTCCGTAAACAAAGCGGGCAATGACACTTTTCAGGGTCCGCCCGGTCCGTGCTCCATCGCGCTCCGTACACGAGAACCGTGTCTCCTTCTTGCCCTTTCGAGCCATAATTGATGCTCTGAGAAACAGACTATCTTCAATAAACATCGCGTAAGGTTTCGAGCACCAGTATCTTCAACGTATCTGTCTAATCTCAGTCGCATATCCTGGCTCAATCGCTCCTACCGAGTTCAAATTCTCGAGCATCTTCTTGCTTGGTTTGGACACACGTCCCTGATGACCTATCCATCCATACTGAGCTTCAGATGAGACGTGCAAGATTGGGGATGTTGTTCAAACAATATAATACACTTATTCATACAATGCACATCCCCTCTATGCCAAATATATGCCCACTGATCCATCTAATTCTCCAAAAGATCAACCACAATAGGAGTAATCCTCTCCACGCCCTGAGCTTTGATAGCACTGATAGGAATCGCATGCAATTTCTTCCTCCAAGCATTTTTCTTCCCACTAGGATGCATTTCCTCCCCTTCCCCAACTTTTTTCAAATATTCCTGCAGAGCGGCAAAATTCTCCCTCGTTTCCGGTAAATCTGCTTTTGTGGCAATGACCAGCCACGGCTTCGAGGAAATAGGAGGAAGTTTTAGTTCAGGTAAGATGCGAGAGCCATCGGGGTTGAATAGCACGGTTTCGCCATCTTCGAAGATATTTGCGGGTTGAGCTTTTACGAGGGGGGAGTAACGGACTAATTCTTTCTCCTCTTCGATGCGGCGTTCGGATTCGGCGTTTACTTCTTGGTCGCGGAGGAGTTCGTATTGGCCTACTTCTTTCCAGAGGCCTTTGAGGGCGGTGATGGCATCGCCGGCGCTGAGGTCGATGACGAAAGCGAGGATGCCGGCGCGCTCGATGTGGCGGAGGAAGCCTAGTCCTAGACCGCGGTCAAGATGGGCGTCTTCGATCAAACCGGGAATATCGGCGATGGTGAAGTTTGTACGGGGAGGGCCCTTTTTGCGATCGGAGAGGGCGACCAAAGGGCGGCCTTTGTGGTTGTCGAGGACGACTGTGCCGATGTTTGGTTGGAGGGTTGTGAAGGCCCAGTTGCCGATGCGGGCGCGGCTGTTTGTGATGGCGCGGAGGAGGGTGCTTTTTCCTGCGTTGGGGAGGCCGACGAGACCGACATCTGCGAGGAGCTTGAGTTCGAGTTGGATTTCGACTTTCATGCCTTCGTCGCCTTTAGTGCCATATTTTGGGCGGGTGATGCTTTTGGTCACGAAATGGGGGTTTCCTAGACCGCCCATTGCGCCAGCAGCGAGAAGTTGAGGGGCTTCCATTGGTGCATCCAGATCCAGACGTATCGGTGCTGGAGGTTGGGCCATGGCGATTTGCGATCTACGAGGTCGAGGTAGAGGAGGGAAGTCGGCAGAAGTGAAAGATTGTGGCATGGCGCCAGGGAATAGCAACCATTTGTCTCGTCTCCATTTGCGGGTATTGTCGACAACTCCTGGTTGTTCGTTGTCCCAGTTGGCATCTGCACCCATGGCCTTTGCTCTCTTGTCTGCCAGCTCTTCCTCTGCGATAGGGTCGTGTCGCCACACCTCTCGAACGATAGTACCGACCGGTACGGTGATCAAGATGTCCTCTCCTCTTGTTCCTCCTTGACCTTTTCCTTGACCGTTCTTTCCACGACCAGCTTTTAGAATTCCTCGTCGCGCAAGCTTGTGCAATGAGGTCTCGCCTTGCACGGCCTGGATATAGATATTTCCTCCTGTTCCTCCATCACCGCCATTAGGCGGACCATTCTCGATGTATTTCTCGCGCAAGAAACTGATACAGCCGTGGCCTCCAGCGCCTGCATTCAGGACGATCGAACATCGGTCGGTGAAGGGTGTGATGGAGTATGAGTCGGGCGGTGGGTCCAATCGATCAAGCTCGCTTTCCGGTGTGTCATCGAAGCTCTCATCCTCGTGTCCTCCTTGGGTGCTGGAGACTGTTGCGATATGCCTTTTTGCCAGACATTGAAGCTTTCTCTTCGATCGTTCAAGTTGCAAAGAAGTCCTCAACACTCGCGGCGCATTGCTCCTTGATGTGTACAGACACGGATATAGAAAGGGCAAGAACATGCCGTTGGGTGTCATTGTGTTTTTTCCGATCGCGCTCACAGCGCAAATAATAGGCAACGATCAGTGGCAATCACCTTTCAACAAAATAATCAGGCACGTCAAGGTCTCCACGCTGCAAAAGCCTAAAACGGCAGGATTTGGCGATGATCCTCCTGGGCCGAGGTTTGTCGCCTAGACTTGCGCCTAGGTTGGATCGATATATTACCCCTCAGCATGTCCTATATATTGTCTCCTTCCTGCAGGGTCTGTTGGTTATTATTCGTCTTTCATTGGACATATTCATCATGGCTAGCATACTGAAACGTGCATCTTTCTCACCAGTCGTGACCGGTGCCGCTTTATTGGTACTCCTCAAAGGCCCCGAGAATATACAACGACCAGTCTATGACTATCTCCACCAGCTATTGAAACCTCACAACATCGAACGCTTGATCACAACTTTGAAATGGCTGTTCGCATACGGCCTGATCAAGAATGTCAATGAAGCCATCAACCAACTCGCCCGCAACAACTTCTCCCTCCGCTCCAGCAAAGCAGACTGGGACTGGAACAACGAAATCGCCATAGTCACCGGCGGCTCCTCAGGCTTCGGCGCCCTCTTCTCCAAAGACCTTTCCCAAAAGGGCATCCACGTCGTCGCCATCGACGTAAACCCACTCCCCTCCCACCTCGAGAACAACCCCAAAATCTCCTTTTTCAAATGCGATGTCACCGATGTCGAAGCCGTCAACGCCGTCGCCGCAGAAATCAAATCCAAAATCGGACATCCCTCCATCCTCATCAACAATGCAGGAATAGGTGGTCAACGCCCCATCCTCCAGACCAAACCGGAGCAGTTGAAGAAACTGATGGGGGTAAACTTGTTCGCTCATTACTACCTCGTTCAAGCTTTCCTCCCCAATATGTTGGAGAACCGCAAAGGTCATATCATTTCCATCGCCAGTATGGCTTCTTTCTTCACCACATCCGGCATCACAGATTACTCTTGTTCCAAAGCTGCAGTGTTGGCTTTCAACGAAGGCTTGAGTACGGAATTGAGGACTATCCACCGTTGTCCTGAGATAAAGACCACGGTCGTGCATCCCTTCTTTGCGGATACGCCTATCATTGCTGCTGGAAAAGCCGAGCTTCAAAGAGCTGGTGCTAAAATCTTGGATCCACAGGATATTAGTGATGCCGTGGTGGATCAGATATTGAATGCGAGGAGTGGGCAGATTTTGTTGAGTAATGGGTTCGGACCTGCTATGAGAGCGTTTAGAGGTCTGCCTTGGTGGCTTCAAGAAGGGTTCAAGAGACTCACGGAGAGTGATCTGTCGCATTATCTGAAGAAGTAGATCTGATGTGGACGTGTCTGTGGTTTTATGTTTCATGTGGATTTTGGGTTAGATATGATCTTGGGTACATCACCCCTATGTAATGACATTTCTGATTTTTACGATTACAAGAGAGCGAAAGCCAGACCGGACAGTCCGATAAGAGCAGCTGCACTCATGGTTGGCGCAGCAGCACCGGTGGAAGGACCACCGATTGCAGTACCCGTTACACTGCCAGTAATACTAGCAGACACCTTTGTAGCACTAGCAGACCTAGTAGCCACTGCCTCGACAGAAGCAGCAGTGATCGTGTAGGTAGTATTCCAACCGGTAAAGGTATATGTAGCGCCACTAACAGGGGTCTTGAGAATACCATTGATATCGCTGTAATTGCCAGTGGCCGAGTGTATCGGGGTAGGCTTTGCGTAGTCGGTAGCATTGTTACCATAAAGGTTAAAGCCATAGTCAGTGCAGCTGAAGTTCCCACTTGCGAGGCGAGAAGCACATTGCTCCAAGCTATTGTTGCCTGTGGGGTTGTGCTCGATGTAGATTTGTCTGACGAGGTCAAGAGCGATGGGTCCGGGATTCTGATCGGGACAAGTATCATACATCCTGTAGAGTCAGTCAGTCAGATTGGCAATGACAGATATGTAAAGAAGATAATCAACTCACGCAGCAGCTACAACGCCATAGTAGCAGCAGTCGCAGCCGGGAGTTGGAAAGTCCTCTCCCGAATCATCATCATCTGTTATGCCATTCTCGTCCTGAACTTTCTGCACGCAGCGAGGCCAACCGGAAGAGGCTTTTTCGAAATCGTTGACCACATTGTTGAGATTGCAGCTGCATACTTCAGCGGCATCGGCAGGTGGAGGGAAGAAAGGCAGAGACAGAGTTGCCTCGTCGGAGCATGAGGTGTTGTAAGCGACCATCAACTGTTGGTAATCGCAAGAGTAGACCTGTGTAGCTTATCAGCGATATGAGCATATATTCAGAGTGAGAGACTATGCGATACCCTGTTCCAGCAGTTTGTAAGAGCACACTGAACCCTGTTCTGCAAACCGGTGCAGAGAGGGTTCAGATATTCATTGTCGTAATTTTGCGATTCCCAGCATGTTTGCATCTCGGAAGGTGCAGCGCATTCGGTGAATGTGAATGGCGGGTTCACACGATCAAAGATGCTGCTCGCATATGGATAATCATCTTGCTGTGCGCGAGCAACGGCAGACAGAACCGCGAGGACGCCTAGAATGGTTTCTTTGCAAATCATGATGACTTCTGACCAGTGTTTTGCTGGAAGAAAAGAGAGGAAAGAGGGCGCTTACTGTATATAACACTCACATTCCTGTTAGGCAACTCATCTTGGCTGTGTCGAAGGATTCAAGCACGGTCGCTAGGCAGTATTGCATCCAATTTGCTGTGCATGAGACGAAACAGAGCCGAGTCATGTCTATAAATACAAAGTGCTGTATACTCGTTATACAAGGCTCAGTCGCACAAGATCTGGCTGGTTGGCGAAACCAGTCTGACGGTTCAAGCGTGTTGCCGAGTGACGATGATCTGGGAGAGGGTCCTTCTCCAAGTCCAGAATCGGCCAGTGGTCACCGGCGAATCCCCTCAATTACGAGTTCTGACAGGCGATTTATCCTTTCGCATCGTGGGCCATAGGATTCAGTCATCTGAACAACGTTCCAAGATGATGGGCAGGCAGAAGAAGAGAAGATGTTGCAAGCGTGCTTGGAGAAGACGATGGATCTTCGGCGATCCCGGCGATGAAGGCTCGGGTGGCAGATCGCTCCCTCTTTCGATCAAGACATCTTCCCTGACGTACTTTGTCGATGACTTTGAGGCTTGTGAGTCAAAATAAGCAAGCTTTGTATACAAAATATGTGAGTCTAGCTTTTTATATATCGGTAAGGGTCCTTGTTATTGTTCGGTTTCTCCTTTCAATATTCCTCTCCATCTCAACCACAATGTTCAAGGCGGCGTTACTGGAGACCATCGACGCGGAGCGACAAGATTTGATCAGCTTGCTTCAATCTTTGACACGCGCAGATTCGTCGAACCCACCGGGAGACACAATAGCAGCAGCATGTGTTGTTAGTACGTTTTTGGCATCTCGCGACGTGCCTGCGACGCTCATTGCGCCAAAGAGCGATGCGCCGAATGTCACCAGCACCTTTCCGGCAGTATCGCAATCGCCCGCTCACAGCCGGTCTTCTTCTCTACATCAACTAGATGGCTATTCCCCTAGCCGAGTCGACTCTCCTTTCGCCGACAGTGGCATTTCGACACCGAATCCTGGCCCGCGGTTGATCATGAATGGCCACATCGATGCTTTCCCTATCTCCGAAGCCGAAAGATCGCAATGGACGCATGATCCCTGGTCAGCAGACATCGAGAACAACAGACTATATGGACGCGGAGTGGTAGACATGAAGGCTGGAACTGCCGCGACCATTGCTGCATACACATACATCTTCGCGCATCGACATTTGTTGAACGGTACTGCTGTTTTAGAAGCAGTGTCTGACGAGGAAACTGGTGGCCGATGGGGTAGTAAATACCTCTTAAACGACGATGACAGAAAAGAAACCTGGACCGGGGATGTAAATCTCAACGCTGAGCCAACCGGTCTACAAAGCATACGATTTGGCGAAAAGGGCACTCTGCGGATAACATTCACAGTCAAGGCCAAGGGTGCACATGGAGCATATACACATCTGTCGGAAGGCGCGATACGGATTGCTACGAGGCTTATCACTGAATTGGTCAAGCTCGAGGACTTCACGGATTTCGAGGTTGACCCGGAAGTACGGAGATATCTGGACCGACAGGAAGTGAGAGACACGATCGATGAAGTCATGGGTTCTGGAGCCGCCAACAACATCTTGAAGCCTACAGTGAACATTGGAACAATCAGTGGTGGCACCAAGGTCAATACCGTTCCTGGCGACTGCAAGTTCGAAGTCGACATACGCCTACCAATTGGACTCGTGGCTAAGACTATCCTTGGGAAGATCGATGCTACTCTCAAGGACTTCCCCGGAGCCTCATATGAAGTGCAAGAAGCAGCTTCAAATCCACCAAACTCATGCCCCTTCGACCATGCTGTCACGCGGGCTATAGCTAACAATGCTGAACACATTCTCGGACGCAAGCCAATCGCTATTCCGTCGCTCGGTGCTACGGACGCAAAGCACTGGCGATACAAAGGCATTCCAGCTTACAGCTTCGGACTCTCACCGGAAGGTATGGCTGGTATTGATGAGAGTGTCGACCTCGATGAATACATCAACCTGGTCAAGATACTTACGTTGACCGCATGGGACTTCTTGACGGGCCCCGAGTAGGTCATTGTTCCTGCTTGTTTACGATCTAGAGTCCTTCGTGGGCATGATATATTGATGATACACAAAAGCGGATTCCTTCTTGTACATAACATGCGCTAAAATATACCCATGCATTTTCTTCCTTTACACCATTGGCATCCGCTATCCACCTTGCAATCGGCTTCATCCTCTTTCCAAAACGTTTTTCGACCTTCCAAAAACAAAAGCAGAAGCCTTTACCAGACACACAGTGGGATGGCAAAAGGAAAGATCAATGGAGTAGCTGGGAATCGAACCCAGAACCTTCTCCACTCAGTAATGCTCAGAAAGCAATGCTAAGAAGATGTCATACCACTAGACCACAACCCCTTGATGGGGTGTGCTCGGGCGGGACCACACTTGATTTTCAAAACGTGCGTGGGGAACCGAGATTCATCCGCAGGCTCTTGTGTCTGTGAGGCCGCTGATCTTAGCAACAGCCTTTGGCGTACTCTTGCTGTCTTGCTTTTCGTTTCGAAACAATGGCGTTCCAGATAGCAGAACAAGTGCAAGATCGATGCGGCACAAGAAGAGCAAGGGCATGATTGTGAATTATGAGACTGCTTCGGAAGGCGCAGCAGACAGCCGGCTTTCTCCATGAAGCCAAGCAGCTCATCTCCCACTTCGAAGCAGCCTCGCCGACGAAGCATCATCCTTCACCACGAAGCCTTCACAATCAATGTCGACCACGTCATTTAACATGCATCGGTCCGGCACAGTATGCCGACGGGACTCTTTTTAACCGCGGTCATCTGAGGAAAGGCGTTGTCTCTGTGGAGGCTGGTGCGGGGATCGTGGGGCGGACCAGAGATCGCGGCATGCCCTTGTCGATCATTGACCAACTTCGAAAACTGCTATATTGTTCCTCCAACCAGCGACAAGCACCAAGAGTTGTAGTGGGTGGTACCTGCATTTTATTATGGTTGAAGGGTTCGGTTCGGCAAGTAAGACCTCTATTATACCAGGACTGTGGGCAAGGTGGATGAATTGATATTTACCGTGTTGGACTGCTGTGTAAGAGAATTCACGAGTAGGTTGGAATAAATATATCGTAGGTTCGCCGTTTGATGTAGGCAGAGAGTCAAGTTCACAGACACGATGAAGTTCTTTTCACTACTAGCTGGCGCCGCCGCATTGGCAACTTCCGCCGTTGCTCAGTACACCAACAGCACACCAACTGGCGACATCGACCATGTCACCATCTTCACACCTCCCAGAAACTACACAGTGCCTAGAACCCTCTATGCACGCAGTGTTCTTCTGAACCAAAACTGCGAAGAAGACAATGTTATTCTCGCAACCTGGGAGAACTACCTCTACAACAACAACTCGAACCCTTACTTCCCAATCTACCAGTCTTACGATGGCGGCCACACTTGGTCGGAGCGTTCTCGTGTCTATGATCAAGTCAACGGATGGGGACTGAGATACCAACCTTTCCTCTACGAACTGTCTGAGCCCATCGGCAACTTCACTGCCGGCACCATTCTGCTTGCTGGCAGCTCCATTCCTGACGACCTCTCCGAGACCCAACTCGAACTCTACGCCAGCACGGACAAGGGTTACACCTGGAAGTTTGTCTCCCACGTCGCCCATGGTGGTGAGGCTCTTCCCAACAACGGACTGACTCCCGTCTGGGAGCCTTTCCTCATGACCTACAACAACACTCTCATCTACTACTACTCTGACCAGCGCGACCCTCGCTACGGTCAGAAGATGGTCCACCAAGTTTCGTCCGATCTCCACACCTGGGGCCCCGTCGTCGATGATATCGTCTACGGTACCTACGACTGGCGTCCTGGTATGCCCATCGTCTCCGAGCTTCCCCTCGGTCAATACATCATGACCTACGAATTCTACGGCGCCGAAGAGGCAGATTTCGCTGTCTACTACCGCATCTCCACCGACCCTACAAACTTCAACGCCAGCATTGGCCGCCCTCTCATCGCCACCGACGGTACTGTCCCCTACGGCAGTCCTTACAACGTCTGGACTCCCGTTGGAGGTGACCTCGGCACCATCGTCGTCAGCTGCGGTAACCTGGGTGAAGTCTTCCTGAACCACAACCTCGGTGCCCCTGGTGCTTGGACCAAGATCAACACTCTGGAGCCCGCTTCTTACACTAGAAGTTTGGTGGTTCTGCCTGGACAGGAGGATATCTTGATTGTTGGTGGTGGTGTCTTGGGTGGTGAGCATAATGCTGTCACGGCTAGCTCTGTCAACATCAAGCCCAAGGCTCCTGCTTTTGCCAAGTGTAATGCTAAGAAATAGACAAGAGGAATATAGCTCTTCTTGTATATCTAATACTTGATTTTGTCACCCTCACACGCTTAACTGTCATCGATGTAATTGCATAGCCTTCGCGTGTCCTAAAATCGTCGCTCGATCTCCTCTGCTGCAGTAAGTCACGGCAATGTACCACATTGACCAAAAAGAACATAGCGTCCAAAGAGAGCGATAACTTCCACTTCCTACATCCAACACACTTTTTTTTCTTCGGATCAAATACACCGTGAAAGTATCCCAAGGATATGTCGAACAAATAAATCTTCTTTTTTCGTCTTTTTTCTTGCATCGGGATAGGAGCAGGGTGACACTGCCAACAATGCTTTCCGACCTTATAACCCATTTTCTCGCACAACCACCACCTTTGGAAGCTTTTTGTTATAATTGAAATATATTTTAGGTGTCTTCAAATGTAAGGCCGAACTCTTATTTCGACATGTCTTCCCATCGCTGAGTTATCTTGGAATATAGCTTTTCCGTTTGGCTTTCCATGACTGTCAAAACAAAGTGCAATGACACAAAGGACATTCCTGCTGCAAACTAGTGTTCAGGCTGTCGAGGTCGGATGAGCATCGGACAGGTCACATACTATAGTAGCTAGCAAGAAGACCATTAAACAAAGGGTTATGCGATCGTTAGCAGGCAACCGGCCCTCGTGTTGATGCTCAGATGACAGGCCATGCATAACTGTTATGCCGCTACACATGTCTAGTCTTGGCATTCTGTACACAGCACAGCCTTGCATAAAAGCAATTTAATGTCACACCCAAACACTGGAAGCTGAAGACAGTAAACCGGAGTAAGAAGAGAAACACATCGCTTTTTTCATATTTATAAATCATCCAAGAATCTAGCATATCCCCATCTATCGCATGTACCAAAGCTGCTTATCCTTGGTCTCTGCACCCTTGATCTCCCAGTCCATGGAAATGTTCAAGTTGCGCTTGGCATCCTTGTTCTTCTTGAAAGTGACATTGCCAGAGATGACGGTACCTTGCTTCAGAGCTTGGTCATCCTTCTCTGTGGCGTCAATCATCAAGACACCGCAGCGCCAGTGGGTTTCGGGACCGAAGGGGCTGGTGGTGAAGAAGACGGTCTTGTCGTCGTCGCTCTTTGGGGGCTTGACGCCGCGGAGCATGCCGGCGGGGATCTCATCCTTGCGAGACTGGAGGAAGAGAGTGTCGAACCAGGTGCAGAAGCCATCGAGGTTGTCGATGTCCTTGTTGAGAGTGAAGCTGACGTCGGAGGTGAAATCGAGGTCGGCGACTGTGACGGTGTGGAGATCGAGGACCTTGAACGGGAGCTCGTCTGTTGATCTGCCGACGATGGTATCTTTGTTGGGGTAACGGACCAATGTGTCTTCGTAGATCTTCTCCATCATGGAGGTCATGTCGAAACCGTAGACGTCTCTCCAGAATGTGATGTTGTCTGAGATCCAGTCTTGGTCGGCGAGAGGGGCGAGGTGCATGGTGCAGTGACTGGGAACCATGAGGCCGTCGGGCTTGAGGTATCTGTCTCTGGCGTAGAGGACGGAGTCGAGCATGGCTTCGTAAAGAAGGCAGTAGCCCATCCACTCGCTGACAATGATGTCGACCTTCTCGATGCCATCGGGGAGTTGGATCTCCTCAATCTTGCCTCTAACACAGGTGATGACCTTGGACTGGCCGTTCATGGCGATGTTGGCGCGAGCCTTGTTGATAATCTCAGAGTTATCGACAGCAATGACGCGAGCGGCACCGGCCTTTGCGCAGAAGAGAGAAAGGATACCAGTACCACAGCCAACGTCCAGAACAGTCTTGCCAGCAAAGAGATGCTTGTTGGCATAGATGAAGTCTCTATAAGCATCTGTGCGGACAGTGTCCTGGAGCATGGTCTGATGAATGTCGTTGTATGAGTAAGAATCGAAGTATCCGGGATCCTGGTGGTTCTCGTTCTTGGTCTTGCTTGAGCCAGCCTCGCCCTCCTTGGAAGGCTCGTTCCAGCGGTCATCCAGAGTTTTCTCGACAGTTAGCTTGTACTCGGCGAACTGTTCGCGCAGACGAGCCAACTGAGCCTCGAGCTCGGCAGTCTTGTCGCCGGATGAACCAATGGGCAAGTCCTGTCCAGCGGCATCTTCAGAGTCCAGAACATCATCCAGGGAGAAAAGCAAAGCATCGTCTTCCAGAGCAGGTTGCATGTACTTGTCGTCCTCGAACAGAGATTTTGACGACACATCGGGCTTTTGGTTGCCGTTCTTTGCCTCGCCGCGAATGTAGTTGACAAGCTTGATGGCACCGAAGAAGTCAAGGCCTTATTTTTGTTAGAGAAAAATGAACAGATCAAACCAAAACCGGAAACATACCCACCAAAATCTTTTGTAATCTTCAAGAAATCGAAGTTGTGTTGTTCGGCAGCATATTTGATCATGGACGCTGCATCAGGAAATGTTTTGTCGCTGAAAAAGTCCTTGACTTGAATGTCTTCATTCTCCTCGGGCTCAGCATCCTCCCAGCCCTCGCTGTCTTCACGCAACAACTCATCGATTGATGAGGTGCTCGAGGCGTCTGAGGAATCAATATCGTCGCGAACCATTTTTGGCAGGTGTAAATAATAGGCCTGGGACTTGATGGCCGGCGGGCAGGAAATATTTGCTAAAAATGGGGTTGCGCTTAAATCCGTTGTTTCTCCGAGAAGGTCAGCGCCCTCGAAACGTCATGTGAAATCACGACATTGATAAGTGCTGTACGCTTTCAATGAGTGTCACCCACCGCTATTTCTACCTAGGACCGCAATAAAGACGCCATGGCGCCCGACAGGGGCTCAACCGACAACCACGACGACATGGACGGGCACTCAGATGCAGCATCCGTCCTCTCGTCGCGTGCCCAGCAGCCGCAGAATTTCACCCTCCGCTCGTTGCTCCTAGGATTGGCTATCGGCACTGTCATCTGCTTCTCGAACACGTACTTTGGCTTGCAGACAGGATGGGTCTCTAGTATGGCCATGCCTAGTGCTTTGCTGGGCTTTGCGTGGTTCAAGGCCGTATCTAGGACCTTGTCGTACCCGTTCACTCCCGTCGAGAACGTTCTGGTGCAGTCTGTCGCTGGATCTGTTGGCACCATGCCTCTGGGATGTGGTTTCGTTGGTGTCATACCAGCTCTGGAGTACCTCCTCAAGCCCGACGAGACTCAAGGAGAAGGCACTGGTGTCCACCTTTCCCTTACAAAGCTTATTGTCTGGGCTGTGGGCATCTGCTTCTTCGGCGTTGTCTTTGCTGTGCCATTGCGAAGGCAGGTCATCATCCGCGAAAAGTTGAAGTTTCCTTCAGGCACAGCGACGGCCTTGATGATTGGAGTCCTCCACGGAGGAGAAAAAGACGCGAAGATCATCGACATGGACAACGAGAGCGAACATGAAGGAAGCAATCGACAAATTGAAGAGGAGGAACAGAGATTGATTGCGGGTGCTCCGACACAACGCAGAAGGCAACAACAAAACGCCCAAGCCCAGACTTACGGAGATGAAGAAGATTTGGGAAAGGACGATCAAGCCAACTGGAAAGGCAGGATCAAGCTTCTGACCGTCTCATTTGGTATCTCTGCCATCTATGTACGTATCTTACAATCCAATTGTTGCACAAAAATGTGCGAAGCCAACCTGTGAGCTCATGTGTATTGTCAGACTCTCATGTCCTATTTCGTTCCTCAAATCCGCGATATCCCATTTCTAGGCATGTACCTAGCAAAAGACTGGCTCTGGACACTGAACCCATCACCTGCCTATATCGGTCAAGGTATTATTATGGGTCCTGCAACCACTCTCCACATGCTTCTGGGTGCCATCATCGGATGGGGTGCGTTGTCCCCCCTTTCAAAGGCCAGAGGATGGGCACCTGGTGCTGTGGATGATTGGGAAAAAGGTAGCAAAGGCTGGATCGTCTGGGTCAGTCTTGCCATCATGCTGGCAGATTCCATTGTCAGTCTCGGCTGGTTAGTACTGCGTCCATCGATCCAACTTGCTCGAGTATTCGGTCCACGAGCCAAAGATAGTATCGCTCGTGGTACCTGGAAGGAAGACCTTCGCAATTTTACTCATCCTCACATGAGAGGGTACAGCCCCGTCAACCTCAACGAACCCGATCATGATTCACCCGAAACTGATGGCTTAATATCCGGATCTACGCAAACCAGGAAAACTGCCCAAGAAGCCCCAGAGCCAGATGCCCCACCTGAGCATCTGATCAGCAACAAGGTCACCTTGATTGGACTTGTCCTGTCTCTAGCCGCGTGTGCTGGAGCAGTACATTACGCGTTCGCAAATCTCATTCCCTTCGCTCTTACATTATTGGCATTGGTGCTTGCTCTGCTCCTGTCAATCATGGGTGTACGCGCTTTGGGAGAGACCGACTTGAATCCGGTGTCCGGCATCTCGAAACTGACCCAGCTATTCTTCGCTCTGGTCACTCCATCGGGCTCGCCAAATGCGGTGATTGTCAACCTTATCGCCGGCGCCATCAGTGAGTCCGGCGCCTTGCAAGCGGGTGATCTTCTCCAAGATCTCAAAACTGGGCATCTGCTCGGTGCGAGCCCGAAAGCGCAATTCTGGGGCCAGATCATTGGAAGTGCTTTCGGAGCTGTGATCAGCGCTTGTATCTACAAGCTCTACACCCGAGTGTATGAGGTTCCTGGAGGTATGTTCCAGGTACCCACTGCCTATGTTTGGGTGTTCACCGCACGTCTCGTCACTGGACAAGGTCTGCCTCCTATGGTCGGAGAATGGGCAGCTGGAGCAGCAGCTGTATTCGCTGTTTTCACAGCTCTGAGAATATACGGAAATTCGATAGGAGCAAAGTGGACTCCCTTTGTTCCTGGAGGAATTGCAGTAGCCGTTGGTAAGTCGATATTTCGCGTACTAATGCAGGTACCGAAGCAGTGTGCTGACAAAGATATCTCCAGGCATGTACAACACTCCTTCTTTCACCCTGGCGCGCACGATCGGCGGCTTGATCAACTGGTATTGGCGCAGCTGGCGCAAGGAGTCGGAGACACCCATCATCATTCTCGCCAGCGGTCTCATTCTGGGCGAAGGACTGTTCAGCATAGTCAATCTGGGCTTAGCATCTTTGCAAGTCCCACACTTGTAGGGTGGTCGCCCGGAGTCGTCCGTGGACGTTTTTGAGTACATGAATCATGTTCATGTCTTGGATAATGAATGAGTAGTAATCGTAGTAACCCATTTCTCCGAAGACAACGCGTCGATGCAGCAAAAAGTCAAGTGCCGTGTTCCTGGTGCTTGGAAGAACGATGAACGGTTTGATACAAATTGAGTTTGGTTCCCTGCCAAGGCGGACGCTTCAAGAGGGCCGAGGCAGCGAGACGCGGGTCCGGAACGGCGGCAACCACGGCACCGACGATTCTCCCAAATGCCGTTCACTCTGATGGGACTCTGGTGGCATGTGCTCCCTACACTCGTCTATAAACAACATCGTCCATCTATCAATCGTTGATCAAGTGGTTATGGCTGATGAACTAGCATCACGCAAACACACCCGAGTCCTTTTTGTCATCATCTCGACCCTTGCTCCTCGTGGCCTGTGGAACTGCGGGATATGGCAGCCGCGATCCATCCCAAGGATCCTCCGTCGTTTCAGGTGTCGAGGAATCTTGGAGACTCGAAAGCCGTTCGCGTCAATCTCATGGGCTCGGTCTGTGAAGGTTTTCTGACAATAGTTTGGCTTGAACTCAACCCTGCACAGCTCTGCTGTCGGTCGCGAAACCGAGCTTGAAATCCTCCGCTTGCACGCGAAGATAGTGGCTTGGAGTAGTCTCGCTCCTCTCGCTAAACTAATCAACCGTCATCAGCCTCCAGGGTCACGGCTCACCAGCAACACAAGCACTGAGCACTGTTCCCACTCCTCCCCTGATCGTGCAACCTGCTGGCTCGAGCGGGCGATCATGGTCCACAAGCTTCATTGCGAACGAGCAGTTTCGAAGGACCGGCCAGTTCATCAACGTCTTCGCACTAACGAACATATTGAGACCTGTGTGCAAGAACACCTTGGGCCTTTCTTATCGCTTCAATGCCTACTTGCTGTCGATGATCTACCACTGCAAGAAGATACGTGCGTTACAGAAGACAACGGTCTGCCGCCATAAAACATGCTTTTCACCTGCCTAAACAGCATTCATGGCTGTACGAAGTCTCGGCTCGCTACCGGCATAAATCAATCTCCATAACGAAAGACTAGGGGAGGGGTCTATCAGCCACCGGGCACTATACAGCAATCTGCCGTAGCCTACCTAACAACCGCATCTCCATCATCATGCCACGCCTTTGTAGTAAAGTGGATCTGGAAGGGTTTCACCTCGACTAGACTTTCTAGGTTGGTGAAGTCCCCAACCCGCAAGGGTTTCAACTTTCAAGATTGTAGACAGGCTTTCAAGCCACCCTTTTCGATCCATGGTGTCCGTTCACCTAAATTGTAAAAAGTAACGATTCCTCAAGAGACCCATCTATTCGGATGCAACAGCCTCCACCCTCCCTTTTTGCTCAAAGCCTTGACCTTTTGCATTGCTTCGGGTCAATCTTCATGACCTGAGGGGATCCCCAAGACTTATACCACTCTTCTTTTCATATAACCTCTACATTGACTCGGCGAGCATGAGTAATGAACCCCAGCATATGCCTCATGAGGTGCTCGCTGCTGCTATTCCTGTGTTGATCTATTCTTTCTTTTGTCTTTCCCTTGGAGTACTGCTTGTGACCGTCCTACATAGGACTAGGGATGGATTCAATTGTGAGTCTGTTCACGCCTTTTCGTACCTGCTGTTGCTAACCTTCCAAAAGACGTTATATTGTTTGCTCTTGCCACAACATGTACGACAATAGTGTCAATCGTCCAGCAGTGCAACTACATTGCCAACTGGCACGATTTGAGAATTCAGCAATATGAGCAATCCATCATCGTCAAGGGCAACCCGGCGCTGGCGTTGGGTCCCCTGTCTCGGGGCTTCAATGCTGTCTTATTCTGGACAATCTTGTACTTCTATAACGTCGACTCAGTGACCATGCTCTTCTGGTGGGTCATCTATGTCGTCCTAAGAAACATGGTTCTAACAAACCTAGGGCTATCGCGCTGGTCTTTAGTGTCTGGAACATCCGCCCAAGATGGCTTCAACGATGGCAGAGCCATATCAGCTGGGCTTCCAAGGTCCTTGCAATTGTGCTGCCAGCCTTGTTTTCTGCCCTCCGCAAGGGCTTCCAGGTCAATGCTGGATTCATTGGCACCTTGATCTTGATGAACCTACTGAGTATGTTATCAACCGTGTTGGTCAGCACTATGAGATAGAACTAATTCGTGATAGTGCTTGTAAGCTTTGCTGTTGGTGCCATTTGCGTCATCCTCATTTTGTTCAAATACCTGCGAGCCAAGATAGGATTCGACAGCTATGCATCTGCCTCCAAATCGTACCCAGCCGGCAGCGTAGTGAAAGGTGATGCCACAACCAGTCGGATTGGTCACTCGGGACCGAAAGGACTCAAGGCCCGTGTTGATGGATGGCTGGTCGTCCGCTTCTCCATTGCGTTTCTGATTTTGAGGTAAAATATAATTCTGACTTCTTCGACAAGTCGAACATTCTAACGTTTATTGCAGTGGCTTTGAGATCTTTCTCATCTCTTTTGAGATCAACAGATATCACAAGACGAAGAACGCAAAGATCGCAGGCGCACCGGATTTTGGCATCCGCGCATCAGTGGTCGACGTGCTTAACTACCTTCCAGGTGTTACAGCAAGTCTACTCGCTTTCTTACTTTTCGGAACAACAGCGCAGCAACGAGCCATGTATAGAGCCATGCTCGTCGCTCTCCACCCCACAAGATGGCGCAATCGACCAAAGTCCGCAAGATTCAGCGGAAACGTGGATCAATGGCATCGTATGCAATCAGGAGAGTCACGGCCATCCGAACAAACTACACATGGAGATATCGAGATGCAGTTGCCGACGAGGAAAGACAAAGTCGTCAGAACGATTGTTACGACCGTTGAGAGGGAGGAAGCACTTTTGAGCCCGTCACCGCCGAATATTGGTATGGGGAACATAGTGGACGAGGAAGAGCTGGGTAAGAAGACAGGAGCTTTGGACAAGAGGTTGACGAGGTAACGATACGCCTCTATAACCACTGACATGAATATTATCACTTAATGCTTTGAATACAGCTTTATGTTGTGCATATATGCAGCAGACCACGATATTCAAGCATACTCTAGTAGCTGTTGGGCATAATATTGAGGCGCCCTCCATCCTATCAATGATCAGCGATGTTAACAACTTTGCTGGAGGCAGGTCGACTTACAATCAGCAGAACGTTTCCGTTAAGATATGCACCGGCTCTGGAAGTAAGGAAGAGGATAGCGCCTGCCATATCTTCCTCATCTCCGGTTCTCTCAGCCGGGATATATGACTTGTCAAATGCACCTTCTTCTCTTGGATCCATTGTCGCATGGGAGATCAAGCTAGTAGCCAACTCCGAAGGAAACACTGCCATCCCATCAGTCAGCCTCGAACACGTTACTTCTGAATGCAAAACTTACGACCAGGTGCAAGTGCGTTACACCTAATGTCAAACGGCCACAATTCGCTCGACAAATTCTTCGCTATGTGCAAAACGGCAGCTTTACTGGCCTTATACGCCATGCTCTGATTAGGCTGTTTCGAGAAGCCAGCAATACTTCCCGTAACCAAGATTTGACTCTTCGTCTTGCTCGCAACCGGGTTCTTGTTACCCTTATCCAACAATTCCAAAAACGCATATGCTGTAAACAATACAGCTGTGACGTTGATGTCGAATGTAGAAGCCACCGCGTCCCAGGATTGATTCATAGCGGCAGTTGCGTATTCTGCAATGCTGACGTTTTTGTTGTTGAGGCCTGTTGCTGGACCCATGGCTCCACTGTTGCATATTAAGAGATGGATGTATCCGATTTCTGATTCTACGCGTGCGGCGATTTGTTTCAAGGTATCTTTGGAAGTCACATCGCCGACGACTGGGATGATGATGGAGGGGTTGTGGGATGCGGCTTCTTCGAGTTTGTCTTTGCGACGACCGATAATGTAGATTCTTTTTGCTCCGTTTGATGCTAGGGCTTTTGTCATCATCAGACCGATGCCTGTGGTTTGTCAGTTTTATATGATTGGTATAGTGATTTTGATAAGTTACCAGTCGCACCACCTGTTATGACGGCCACCACGCCATCTACTGAGAACAGGTTGTTTCGTTGATAAATATCAGTCATTTTGCAATAAGTCACACTAGAAAGTATCAAGGTAAAAGAGTTTACTTGCAGTGCTTATCTGAGATATTTATGTGTTTATCGGATATTCGGGTAGAAGAGCGAGCTCCGAATGTTGGAGAGCATTCTTGGTGGAGCAAACGTCATCGGCAATATATCTTTCGGAGTTCGGGGGTGCATCTTCTTTCTCCTAGACACAACACTACTTTTGATGCTCACGAAAGATGCTAAAAGTACCTGTGGTTGGCAGATCTTTCTTCGAGATGGAATATGCAGGGTGAGTCGACACAAGATGTTGTGAAACATGACATCAAGGCGCGTACTGGCGCGCTGCAGCTCGCTCCCGTCGTTGTTTGTCCTATCAACAAACGAGCATTGTTTGCAAGCTACTTCACGGACTTTCGCGCTTAGCTGTATCAGAAGAGCGACGAGAAGATTGACGCAGTCGCGTTGGAACCCTCCTTGTGACGCCCACGAGCACTTTGGCCATCTCCACGACAGCTGATTTTCGCGACGAGAGGAACACTCCGCTGGTGGAAGGCGTTGTGCAACACATCTCAGTCATGTACAGATCGATCGCCCGCAAGGGTTACAGCTCTGCTTCGGCGAGGGTCCTCCATGTAAAGGTCTTTGCACAGTCCCGCCAGAGATGCGTGTCAGCCATAGCACTACAGGGCGTGCGCTACTTCAGTCAGACACTGTCTTCCAATTACGCAGCCCCCGCTCCTTGTAAGTATCCTACCAATCATGGAAAGCGCTCGTGTAATTGAGATGTTCAGCATTCGACATTGACCACGAATTCTTCAACTTTACACGTGGTCGTTTCCTCTGCGATGAAAAGCTTGAGCTGAAGCGTCGCCATCGCACCTTCAACGTGTACGAGCTGATGAGAATTGCAGCTCAAGCTGTTGGCGCAACGCACTGCAACCACATTGAGAAACTGCCTGATGGTACGTGCAACAGGATCTTGCTGTTATCGATGGATAACGGCAAGCAAGTCGTTGCTAAGATCCCCAATCCAAACGCTGGCCGCCCTCACTTCACTACGGCAAGCGAAGTAGCGACAATGAAGTTTGTGAGTAATCGGTGTTAGCCACTGGCACTATGTTTAGAAACTGATCATGAGAAGATGCGCGAAGTCATTGGGACTCCACTCCCAGAGGTGTATGCATGGAGCTCAAGGGCACACGAGACTCTCGTTGGCGCAGAATTCATCATCATGGAAAAGGTAGAAGGTATCACTTTGGAGGAAGCCTCGCTGCCATTGGACTCACCAGAAATGTTTCAAGTCGTCAAATCAATTGCCGAGCATGTACACGCGTGGTCTTGTTTGACATTCGAACAATATGGCTGTCTCTACTTCGCCCGGGACCTTGAACGCCACTGTCTTCCCGCTTTGCGATACACCGACAGCTCAGGAGTTCAGATATCAGACAAACGATTCGTTGTTGGTCCTTTCTACCATTACGACTATCTGGACAAGACGCGAGACACAAAGAGACAAAACAATGGTCCATGTGAGTGCTTACATATAACACATGGTTGCTGCAAGCTGATATTATCGTCAGGGAGCTCTCTAGGAGAGTTCCATACTGCCATCGTAGAGCGCGGACTTGCTCGCCTAGAACACACTGCTCCCCTCTCGCCTGCGACCGGTATATATGGCCCCGGTCTATATCAGCCGTCATATGAGACAAAAATACGCGCTCTCAGTGCTTATCTCGAAATTTATCACTTCATGATCCCTCCAGATCTCTCATTCAGCGCTCCACACATATCGCATTGCGACCTGGGAAATCGGCACATATTCGTGGATCCCAACGATTCAGCCAAGATCGTGGGGATCATAGGCTGGCAAACAACAGCGATACTGCCTTTCCACTTCCATCGGCTAGAACCTGGCTGGTTCCACCCCCAACAATCTGAGCCAGACTGTGATGATGATCCATCACTGCCATCAGATTACAAGATACGATGGAAAGAGCAAGAAGAAGCGCACTCTTTACAATTTCGACGAGATCTCCGCTGCCTTTACATGTCCCACCTAAAGGACCGGTCTTCACAGGCTCTCCAATGCCTCGAGATATGCGAAGACCCAGTAGTCCATGCATCCACGTTTCCTTTCACCCTATTCGATGTGAGCGAGACATGTTTCCTCTTTGCCATTATGATGCTGGAGCACGAATGGGGAACTCTACCTCGCGCCAAAGGTATGGCTTTTCCCATCGAGTTGTCCGACGAAGAAAAGCAATCCATCGTCAGTGAAATGCTAGGGGTGCGCAAGGGCGTCATGCTGATGAAATCGCTACGAGAGTCGCTTATTGAACTTCATATAATAAATGACGATGAAAAAGAAGAGCTGCTGCTAACAACAGACGACCAGTATTATGCAGCACTCAACGTGTTGGCAACATTGGAAGCACTGATGATTGGCGAATACGCAAAGAACGCTGAGGAAGCCAAGGAGTGGAAGGCTCAATGGCCTTTTAGAAGAGAGTAAATTATAAGGGTGGGTTTACTCGCGTTATGAAAGACTATGAACACACTGAACGACAGGTCGAGTATGCCATGGGCGGGGACGTGGTCTCGGCCGAGGATTTCGTCGCGTTGGTTGCTCTTGCGTCTGCGCAAGCGCTTCGATTTCGCTTTATCTCCACTCTTTCGATTTGTAATAAAATAGGAACCAATTCCACTCCGATTTGAAACGGTTTACTGGTTGCTTTGTAATCCGATATCTTGCCAAGTGTGAGCAGAAAGATGGCGTTGGGCGTAATCTTGCAGAGCAGTTGCGCAGGCTCGATCTTGCCCCCATCGAAGCGACCATGTCCATCAACTATGATCGATCGTGGTGGCCCTCATATTAGTGTGTGCAGTATGCAAGTATCGCATTATCAACTGGCTTGAAGCATGGTATGTATGTTGACTAACACGGACGGCCAATCAACATTCGGTATTTGAGGTGACTCACATGCGGAAACTCGAAACATCTCCGGCACAGCACTCTCCGAAGCTGGCTGCCAGTGGCAGCACGAATCCAACACCGAAAAGTGCGCTTACCGACATCACAATGCCAGGCCTACAGGATCTTCCATTTGAATTACTCGAGCACATTTGTGAACTCATTGCCGGCAACCAATCTCGCAACCTGATTTCCTTTTCGCAAGTCAGCAAGCTCTGTTTGGCGACATCATCTCAATCACTCTGGCATACCATTCCGCTCAGAATCGTCAGGCGTGACCAGGTTCAAGATAGTGTCAATAAACTCAGGCATATCCTCAACAATCGGTTGAGCCGCGATGGACGCGTGCGTTGCATCTCGATCAGAGGACGCAAATCACTGGACGAATCGAGCGGCAAGAGATCGAAGCTCAGTAATCTCCAAAGAGCACAATTGAACAATCTGGCGTGGCAGCCGCTTGCAGATATACTGACTGAGATGCCACCTTTGTTGGATCTGGAATGGGAGCAACACGACTTACCACCTTGCATCTTGCAATCACTAAATCGTTACCACTACGGCTGTCAATTACACATTGCAGGAGTGCGACTTAATACAGACAAGACCTTGGACCCACACGAGAGGCCTGCAGCGACGTCAGCATTCATGTATGAAGCATCGCTGCCTCTTGATGGAGAGTATGACCTCTGCGGTGAGAGCCTAAGCGCAAGAGGAATTCGCGGATGGTACGGAATACGAGTGAGCCTGGCCACAATCGGAAAACTATCTAGCCATTTGACGACTGCAAGACATCCGATTTGGCACCAATATTGGGCAAAAAGATTAGTGCACCAACCTGGTCCAGGAGAGTTTGAATTGCCGCTGTTTGACTCAGAGGGACCTGTGATGCGTTATAACATTGCTGCCATAACAACTCTAGATCTATCGAGCGAGTATGAGTCCACAGGATCTACTGCACCTGAAATCCGATGTGATGATATCACGATGTGGAGTAAAGTCACAAGGTTTTCCTCCCTACGGATACTCAAGACAGGACGCAGTGTAGACTGGGAGGCGCTGGAACGGATGACCAAAAACTGCTCGTTTGCTTCTTTGGAAACACTCAATATGGGCCTTCATGGCGTGTCTATGGCATTGAAGCCATCAACCTTGGTCGAGTTTCTATGGAGTCTTCCGCCTCTGAAAGGTCTCATACTTACCGGCGAGACTGATCCCAGACAATTCAAGGACTGGATACGTCATCACGCACCCACGCTGAGGCGATTGGCGCTGGAACCTGAAGAGAGTTACAATAGTGCTTTCGACCTGGAGCACTTGATGATATTGGCTGAAACTCCACTACCACTCCTTGAACGCTTGAGTATCAACATCAAGCGTACTGAAGGCAACTCGGACGAAGTCAGTATTTACAAGATATTTGGATCAATGCCAAAGCTCCAGAGCATCGTATTGAGGCTAGATTGCGCTTTTAGTGTGCTGTCTCACAGGGAGAATCATCAGTCACCTTCTGACGAGATTTACTCCTTGGCAGTGCCAGAAGACTCGATTATTGACTTTTGGCAACGAATCTGGGCGACTGATACGAGAATACGAGACGCACACGTTCGTTCTTTACATATCAGAGATGCCCTTATCAACAGTGCTGTGGATGCGAAGCTGGCACAGGCCATATTTTTCACCATACAGAATGCAAAGCCCGCTCGGTCACTGCCTCTGGAACGACTAGAAATACGTCCCCATGGTGGTTGTGACTTTGGACTGTCACTGTTTCGTTTCAGTGCAGATTGGTCGGCTGTCATGCAACATATTGAGCGATCATGGCTGGTCCAACGCCGATATCCAGGTTTAGGCTCAAGTATGTTAACAGTCAATCAGCTTCAAGCCGAACGTCCAGGAAAGAAATGTCGATTACCAAAGAACCTCAAGACACAAGCGGAAGCTGTATTCCGCAAGGTCTGGCCTGTGCCCGCAGGGGCCGAGGGAGACTGGCAGAAAGACTGGCACAGCTTTCCTCTTGCCGTATGACAGGTTTCGGTTGCGAAAATGGTTGCTCGAGAGTCACTCTCTTCCGCTTGGCCGAGCATTGGCCCTGCTTGGAGTCATTGTACAACCAAAGCCAGTCTTAAAGAGGGTTAGGAAAACCAGCACAAGCCATTGATATTGCTTTAACCACTGCTCTCACATTGCCGTCACCAGCGTCAGAGGTCAAGAGGCACGCGGAATGCATACCGTTGTTGACACGTTCCTCGAAGACAGATCATCCCTCCATGGGCTTTTTGAGCTCCATCTTTTCCGACCTTGTGACCGTTCTTTTGAAAAGCACGATGACGTTCAGTTTTCGCAACTCTGACTGGTCGAGTACGTGTGGCTGACGACCGCGTCTCGTTCCCTGAATTTTGCGGCTCAACTACTATTAATATCAACACTGCACCCATACTTTTCCTACATACCACCAAACATGGAGAAGACGACAGAGAAGACACCTATTGTTTCTAGCGGAGAAGATGTTGGCAATGGCAGACTGCTCACATTTGACGAAATTCGTGCGTCACTCGGAGTCATTGGCCGAAGATGAAGTTTGACTAACCATTTTTTGTCACTAGCGTCCTGGCAAAAGTGCGTTTGCCCTTATAGGAAGGAACGACGCAAGGAAGAAAAAACTGACACTTTTCAAGATACAACGAGCATATTCGCACAGGATACCGGTAAGACAACACCAAGAGCATCGCGATGTTGGTAAATCTGATTTTCATCAAGGCCATTAACCGGATCATGGACGCAATCACTGAAGAGCATGTTCGATTGGCACAATGAAACTAGTGATTTTCTTTCCATGGCAGTCAACTTGGAATGAAAGCTGACCTGGGATCAGTCAACATACACTCGCATTCTATCGGAGCAATCATCTTCTCCATCATCCTACCATTTCACTTCTACACCACACTTTACCAAACAGTACCAGAAGCACAACCCATAGATGGCGTAGTGTTCTTGATATACTTTGCAGGAGTCGCAGCCTGCTTCGCATGTTCAGCACTGCAAGTAATCTCTCTATGACTGTGCAATGGCTCAAGCTGACGTTGAACAGCTTCCACACCGTTGGCAATCACAGTCAACATATACATGGCATCTACAACAGAGTCGACTGCTGCGGTATCGTCCTACTCATGTGGGGCGCAAGTCTCGCATCCATACATTTCGCCTTTGTTTGTAATTCTCACCTGCGAAGTCTGCATTGGTTTCTGGTATGCTCAAATCTATTTGCAATACTCCCCCTGTTACTGATGATTCAACCAGAGCTCTGCCAGTGCATCCGGCTGCATCACATTCATCCTCGGACCCATGTTTATCAAACCCGCCTACAGGACTGCTCGAGCACTTACATACCTAAGTCTAGGACTCTTCGCCATCGTGTTTATCGTTCACGGTATCTATCTCTACGGCTTCATGATGCAGCGAAAGCGATTGGCTTTAGAATGGATGGGCTTGATGGCACTGTTCAACTTCCTTGGATGTACTGCTTATGCTCTTCGCGTACGTTGCCCCTCTAGGCATATTTGTGAAGCAAAAGAGACATGGTGTGCTGACACGTCTGCAGTTTCCTGAGGTAAAATTTCCTGGTAGATTCGATCTTGTTGGACATTCGCATCAGATTATGCATGTTGCTGTGTTGATTGCTGGGTTGGTGCATTATCATGGCTTATCGCAAGCCTTTTTGGAAACAAGGGGAGGTGCGCTGTATACTTGTGGAGTGCATTTTGTTGGTGACGGAAAACTTCTTGAAGCTGGCACTCACGCCTGAGTTGAGGAAACTTGAGGAGATAACACATTGAACATTGGGTATGCTCTTTTTGTCCATTTGCCTGTTTAGGAAAGGCATGCCTTTTCGTATTGTCGTGACCTAACAATACTCAAGAGCAACATGCTCACCATGTACAGTGACTGACTCATCGAAAATGAATTAAGAGTGTTGTGGTAATGTAACCCGTGTTGTTCCCCCGTCACAAAATATGATCATAGTCACACCAGTGTAGCTGCTGCAGTTTAAGCTCGTATCTAGCTTGAGATGGTCGTCGTTCGAAAGGGCAAAAGCAGCGCATCCCGAAGCAGCTGTGCTTAGAAGCCGTCCGTTGAGCCACGTTCCTCCTGAAGGTTCGAGTTCTCTCATGAACCAACTGTCAGCAGAGAACCAGAACTCACAGTGTCTTCTTCTGATAGCATCGCTTTTGATACTAAAGGTCAACGCAGGAACTTGGAAGACCTTAGGATTTATAGTGCTCTCAGGATCGGATCCCAGGACTATTCGTTGGGTTGGTTCAGCAAGAATGAATTTCTGGGTATCCTGCCAATCACCGCAGATCCTGTAGAAGCAGATTGCTGGATAACGCATATGCCTCACACGGTGAGCCTACATGGAGTATGAGTAAATGCGATTACGGCGGCGGGACTAGATTAAAACTTACAAACGATCTGATAATCGATGGCCCTTTAGCCATGTCTAGATCCATGACATCTGCTAGCGGACCATTTTGCTGCCCGCCACTACAATTTTGACTGCGTTGACTCGACAATGCGGTGCGATATATGGATGACGGACCATCACTTGACCTTGAATTCGAGGAAACAGTGCGTCCATAGGCCCAAAGCGAGGAGGTTGCAAACAGTTCGTCACTTAACTCCACACTTGGTTCTACAACAGGAAGGCTCGGGGTTGGAACCCGAATCGGATACGATTGTAACCCTGGTATGTTATTCTTCAGCCAGGTCCAGGTCTCTTCAGGGTCAATCGGTGCAAGCTTCGGTAGCACTGAAGCGATTATCTTCCAGGTTATATCAGACTTGCTCTTGCATCTCCAAACGAGATCAAGTCTATCGATTTCGGTCCACGATAGCTCCCACTGGACTGCCTGGTCATCATACTTTTCAGTCTTGATTGTCAGTCCCTGTTGATGAAGGCTTTCTGCAACTTCGCTTGCTTCCGGAAATCGTGCATCCAGTTCCGGAGGAGCACACATGTCGCCTTCGTTGTTGTGTTCGGTCCAAACCAAATGCTTTGGGTTTGGTGATTCCTCAGGAAAGCGTCTAGTACATTCGGGGAGCTGTTGATCTTTGCAAAACCTCGAGACATAGCTGATGCTTTTTCGTGTGTCAGGGTGTTCAGACCCCAATAATTTTAACCTTGCCTCAAGTATTTCATAGAACATGGTCTTTGCGGCCGACAGCTTTTCCAGATGGATCCAAATTCTCGCCAGGTTGCACTTGGACGTCAAAGTATCAGGATGCATTGGACCAAGGATGAGCTCCAACGACTTGCTTGTGTGCAGTTCCAAGGCTTCAGCCTCGCTCCACTTGTTGTTGTGCCCCAGAATTATAGCTAGGTGGCTTATACTCTTCAAGGTAGAAGGGTGCATCTCGCCGAGTCCTTTGGCTTTTTTTCTGCCATCAACAACTTCTCTGGCGAGCTTTTCTGCGTAAATGAAGCGGCCATGTTGACATTGGCACACTGAAAGAGCCTTCAAGCCCGATAAAGTTATCATGTGCGTCGAGCCATAACACGCCGCGCTGAGCTTTGTGAGCTCCTTGCTGAGCGTCTCATACTCCTCCCATTTGCTTTGGAAGCCAAGTGCGTCTGCGACGTTGCGCATGCTACCCAGAGTCTCGACATCAGCGGGTCCGAGATATCGGAACCTCAGAGTAAAGGTTTTGCGATGTTTCGCCTCAGCCTCACTGTACTGTCCTCTCATCATCAAGTCTTGACCAACATCTTGCATGGCTTGGAGTGTCTTCCTGTGGTATTCTTGCAAGTATGTTAAACGCCAACGAAGTACCGCTCGATGTGATCTCTCCGCAGCGCTGTAGTCTCCTAGGTCCCGCTGACACGCAGCGATCTTACTCATCAAATCGGAAGTCGCTTCACTTTCTACAATGTTCACATGATCGATATGGCCAAGCAGACATATAGCGTGTGGAAGGTACCTGCTGTACTGGTTGTGTTCGCGATAGCCACCGTAAGGTATTCTTTCAGAAATCGTGGTGATTGCTCTCTGCACACATGGCTTCCAGTCATGATTCAGCCGTAATAGACGTCTTGTAGCTAGATGTACCAGTCTGTGCGTATCGAAAAGATCTCCTTGGTGCTGGCGTACTAGGAACTGATATCCGACGAGAGTTCCGATCACCCTGACACGATCAAGATGTGATAATTGTATATGCGAGGTCACCAAAGTCTCAGGAATGTCTGAGTATGAGAGACAAGCTAGATACCTCAGACAGTCAAACGCGAGATGACTCCGACGTGCTAGCTGCTTAAAAGAGATATGCCAACTTGTAGTGAGGGCATTTCCGACTTTAGGGTAGCGAGTCTCATCCTCGAATTCCTGGCCTAGGATATCGGTTGACTCATCTTCTGCGTCTTGTTCGCGAAAGAGGTGAAGATATGTTTCGACGTTGATGTCGTTCTCTCGTATGAAAGCGGCGGCTTGTACTACTGCCAACGGTAGACAAGTGAGCTCGATCAGAAGCTCTTTGACACAGTCGTCGTTCGTGAATCTTGCGTGAGGCACAATAGCCTCGAATAATTGCTGGGCCTCAGCAAGACCCAAGGACTCGATCTCTAGAATAGGGTCAAAAACTCCAATAAGTTGGATGGCGGTATGTTTGTCACGAGCGGTGAATAGAGTCTTACAACCAGCTCTTGAAGGAAGGTAATCCTTGAGGCGCTGTCCGTTTGGACCATCCTCCGAGAGCAAGATTTCAGGATCGTCCGCATTGTCTACGACGATGAGCCACTTCTGAATGTCGCTGTCCATTAATTTTGTCTTGACAGCACTCATGATATCGTGTTCTAGATCGTGCGCTCCGGGAATATCATAAAAGATTGCAATGTCTCGGAATGCCGTTTTGTAGTGATCCCGACTAGAAGCACGTATCCAGAAAATCGCGCGATCAGGCTCGCGTGTATGAACACGATAAGCGAACTCAAGTGCCACTGCGCTTTTGCCACACCCACCTAGTCCCCAAATGGCGAGACGAGTACGTCTGTTGAGCGGGCTGATCAAGTTGTCTAATTCGAGTAATATGCCGCCTCGACCAATGAAATCTGGATTTCTGTTGAATGGAACTCGAAAGTGTACTGCAGAAAGTATACATATTAGTCCCCACTACAAACAGTGACATTTTCTGAGATACCCTTGCAAAAGATGGGAGTTGCAAAAGTCGAACGATATCGTTTGAGCCGAGCAAGATTCTTACTGACCTTCCTTCGATATCCCTGTAGATGGGACATGATCAGAGGGCCTGAACGGCATCAAAGATGACACATGGGCTGACGAAATCAACGACACTAGTTCCTTCGTGTATGCAGCGGCCGTAGCAGCAGCATATCCTTGCCAATTATCTTGCTTGTGAGAGTCGGCATAGTCGCAGATGCCTCTGACAACCAAGCATGGAAAGTCATTCATAAGACCTGCTGCTTCCGTTTCGAAACAAAGAATATGTCCGCCGAGCTGTTCGGATATCTCATCTCTTGTCCTTGCATCTTTGATGACCTTATTACCAGAAGCGATGGTCCCGAAGTGAATTTTGACAGAAGAAGCTCCATCAGATGGCTCTTGGTATTTTCTTGTTTGTCTCTCAACCAGCATATCAGACTTGCAACCTTTGCAGGTGGATCCTCCGGCGTGGTTGTATGTAGCCTGGAAGAGAATATCCGGCCCGGCGCTGCTGCGAGAAAACACTTGGCCAAATTTTGCCAGATGTAGAGCGTGCTGACTTCTTCCCAAAAACAAATTGCATCGAGCCTGATTGACGACATTGAGAAGGAGCTTTGGAGGTGTGTTAAGGTGGCCTGTCGGACGAAATCTCCCATCAGCTTCAGCCTTGCCAAAATCGTATTGCACAACGCCACCATGACCCTCGGTGGGCAGACTGATCACCACATCGCCTAGGCGAATGTCGTCCTTCTCACTTGGCACACCTCCGCCGATGCCCACCATGAATCGGTGTTCGATGGATTTGAACATGTTGCGCATATGAATCGCAGCGGCGGTCGCTGCGCTGAGGCCTGTTTGACCACCAGGAAGGCAAGCAATCACCACGTTGTCTCTGCCCATACGACCAAACGTATATGGCGTTATGTCCTGTCCGTCCATGTATGGTGCGTCATATTCTTTATCAAGCATAATGGTCGCAGCAGCGAGCTCGATAGGAAGCGCGGTAATCCAGCCGATGGTATAACTTGAGGGATCTGGGGTCATGATGGATGATTGAGTCGCGAAACAATGCGATGGCTAGAGTAACAACAAACTTGGAAGGTATTCCTCATGGCATAGCAGAATGAGGAAGGAAAGAGAGATGGGGCAAGCAATCCAGAGCTTTCTCAGCTCTCACACAGCCTCGACAAGTAGTGGCTTATGCACGTCGGCCTTCAAGAGCCATCGATGATTCGTCGCCCATTCTGGCTATCACGCGGCAGCAAGCCTCCGAGAATGCCGCAGCAGCTGCATGGGCCTTCGAAATACGTATCGCAACGTCTCGGTTTTGGTGAGAAGGTCGACGAAATATTCCGTAGACGAGCACTGCAAAGATGGATGTGATAATCTTCGTGTGACATGAGGTGGAAATGAAAGCACCTCTGTTGATTTCTCGAGAAGGGAGATTGTGGAGAGGATTAAGCAAGGAAGGTTGAAGCGGAGGCTCGGGTGCACCTTCCGACGAAGCTTGGATGCTTGATTGCTCTCTCCTTCGACTGTCTGTTGCATTTATTGCATAGAATTATCAAGTCAAGGTCTTCCAGTAACTGAAAGGGTGACTGATTCTATCCACTGCTTTCCTCAAAACGAAACTTGGAGCATCCATCCTTTCCAAAGCGCTTCGAGGTTGTCATCTCTGTCTCCTCCCTACCTCTCTCGATGTCCATTCGCATCCAAAGGCCCATAGCATCGACGACTGTCGATCTCTTTTCTTCATCATCCTTCTTCCTCCTCATCCGTTCCATTCTCGCCCTTCTCCATCTTCTTCAACTTCTCCTCATCCACAGCATTCTCCCCCTCCCACCTAGCAATAGTGTCCATAACACTCTGCACCCTAATCCTTAGATTCATCATCAAGTGCATCTGAAACACACTGCCCTTGCGCAGACCTCTGCCCTCTTCTTCATGCTTGAGCTGGTTGCGAATGTAGGGTGTGATGTGTTCTTGGATGCTCTCGATGTATTCGGCGTAGAGGGTCTTGTAGAACTCGATGTTTTGGTTGCGGTGGAGGATTGTGTTTTTGAGCTGTGGAGGAGTGAGGTGAGTGAAGCGGTCTTGGGGGAGGGAGCAGGGGAGGCGTACCGTGGTGAGTTCGTTGTTGGGGGGTTCTTCGGTGGGCTTAGACTTGGACTTGGACTTTCCGATGGCGCATTTGCAGGCGATGGGCTTTTTGCCCTCGGTGCAGTTGTGGTCTTTGGGTCTGGATGGTGGGTCAGTGATGTATGTTGGGTGCGAGGCTCAATGTGTTACCTAGAGTAAGGCATGATTGTGATAGGTTCACGCTGTGGTGAGATTTGGTCAAAGATCGGTGGTGTGTTGGAGGTGTGATTGTGGAAAGACAAAAAGACAAGGTAGTTGTTTGAGAAGTGTGAAGGAAACCAAAACCGCCGATGGAGTGTGAAGGAAATCAGAAGCGTAAATGAAATGTGAAGGGGTGCTCGTGAACGCAGTGAAAGCGGAATTGTATCAAGGATTTTTGAAAGTGATTGTTTGCACACAAAGTCATGAGAAGCGCGCAAACAAAGTGGTCAGATTGGTCCAACCTGGAATATCAGCAACACTTAGATTTCGACCATCACATGTTCCTTAATCGGCGCCGAGCTCAAATATCCTTCCATCTCCAGACGCTCCATTCGACCAATCTCTCGTCATTGAACAAATCTTGACTGGCCTCTTCTCTTCCCTCTTCGAAAGCCTCCATACCGCCCTCCTCGAGTCTCTCCCACATCTCTCTGATATAGTCGATGTAGCAAACTCTCAGCGGGTAGGCGATAATAAATCTGGCCTCCTTGTCTTTCACCAACCATTTCAAGATGACATTGGCCAGTAACTCAGGATGCTCTTCTGAGTAGATAGTGTCCGCAGCAAAAATGGCGTGAGCCTGTGTTTGAGGTTGCTGCTGGTCCTTGACGATCAAGGTGGTCGGATGTTTCCAGTCCAAAGTTCCAGCCTCCATATGCGTGTTTGCGGTCCTCAGGCCCTCAGAGTTGAGATCAATGTTGGCGTCCAAAGCAGGAACCAACGGTGCCAAATCGGTAAGCACAACCGGTTGTTTCCATAACGTGGCCGCTGTAACACCGACCAGACCTGTGCCAGCACCGAGTTCAAGAATAGGGAGGACGTCTGAGCTAGGGGCGGGAAATTGGATCTTGGGGCCAATGTGGTGGAGCTGAGAGGCCAGAATGTGAGAGGCAGCCCAGGTCTCCAGACCTAAGTTCTCCGAGGTGAGATTGGGCTCGCTAATGCGAACTTGAATAGTTTCGCCGGTTCCACTCGATGGTACAGTAAAATCCTGTGTCTTGAAGCTACGCTCTTCGGTGGCCATGATGGACTCGAGACTATAATATGCAAAGACGGATGTGTAGTCTTTATCTTGGATACGAATATTTGGAAGGATATTGATGTTGAGCGAGATCGAACAACTTTAGTGTTGATGTGTATATTGAGATATGTGACTCGATGGCAGAAAAGATCGAAGTCGTTGTCGCCAAAATTTCTTGACGACTACTTTTGACTTTTCGTCCGTGTCCCTCGACATTTTGCGGGGAAGGGGCCTAGAATGATGTTTGGTATGGACAATGATTCAACCAACACAGTCATGGACGAGTTTCGCACGCAAGAAGCCCAGAGAGCACTTTGGGCCATCATGTTGAAAAGAAAATGATACATCTTCGAGTGTTCAACATCGAAGGTGTGATGGTGAACGAAGATCTGCCTTCATAAACAGAAGGGATACCCCGCACAAGGCTAGCCCCAAAACAGCAATCTGTTTATCTGAGAAGTGTTCTCTTCAAGAACTCGACCTCTTTGGCCAGTAGTGTCTCAAAATCCTTCCCTTCGAATATGCTAAAGTGCCCACCAGGAAGCATTTGCAACTCCTTCGGCTCTCTGGCACGACTGTATGCTTCGAGCATTGCCGTTGTAACGCCAACAACATCTTTCTCCGGTACTTGCATCAAGAGCGGCGTGGGTCCGATTTGGTGAATGCGAGCGGATGGGAAATACTCTATTATGCTTTCGAAACTGTGATGTGCATTATGAGCAAGATATTTTGACATCAGGAAAGTCTGTTGCATACCTTCGGATGGTCAGTTCGTTTTTCCAGCCGATCTTCTCGACCCAGGGAGAGAAGAAGGCAAAGCTTTCGGCATGCGGTAGTGCAGCCTGGTCGACTGGGTTCTCCACTATGACTGGCATCTTTCCAGGCTCGTTTCCTGCTGCTCTAGACAGTCGTTCTGTATAGAGTGAGCCTTTCTCAGATTCCGACCAAGCTCGACATTAAATACCTTGAGCAAGCATTCCATGGACCGTGTCCTCAAAGTCCGTTCTCAGATTATTTATGAGAATGTCGCCTGTGGAAAAAGGTGCCACAGCTATGACTGCCTTGACACGACGATCGATAGCAGCGACCCAAGTCGAATGGCCACCACTGTAAGAATAGCCCCAGAGACCTATCTTCGATGCATCCACATCTTCTCGAGACTGAGCATAGGTAATGGCATCTTGGAGGTCGCTAGCTTGTTGTGTTCCGACAATCTCGTTACGAGGCTCGTTTTCCTTCTGATCGCTGGACCCATAGCCGCGGTGGTCGTAGACCAAACAAGCGATCGGCAAGACGGAGGTGAGACGTTCGGCCAACGTGTCCAGATACATCTCTTTCAGGCAGGTCAAGCCATGCGAAATTATCAGGCAAGGGTATTTGCCTTGTGCATCTTTCGGTTTGAAGATCCAGCCTCGCAATGTGACATGGTCAATGGTCTTGAATTCGATATCTGAGCGTTCGGTCATGTTGCTTGGGGATAGGAGGGGGAAAGTGGCTATGATGGAACATGAACACAAAGGGCGATGCGAAGATCTTATATGCCGAGCGCGGGACCGGTGTAATGCTTACCGTAAGCTGAAATCCTTCGAGCATCTAGGCTTACCTAGATAGCGTAACGCTAAGAGATCCCATACCATACGCTTTGCTCGTTCTGAGAATCTGAAAGAGCCATGAATACCTAACATCAGTTACGACTGCGAAACGTAAGAGCCCAAGAATGTCAATACCATACCGTGGCTCGATCCCTGGTACCGCTCATTCTTGGCAAATCATCATATTACGGGAGTCTACTTCACTGGCCAAAATGGATTGCATGACAAGCGCTTTCGTAGCGCGTCAGTGAGCGCAGGTTGAGTGCGACTGTTTACTCGAAGCAATTGGTATTGCAGCGCGCATGGTTGGCAAGACTGCCGAGTGGAGACTCGCTTAGATGATGAACTGCTCAGACAACCGAATAACGAGGGCTTCAGTCATTGGGACATCATGCCCTCAGGCGAGCGGCGTAGAGATGTTGAGTAAGCACTGCATGGAGGATCCAGGGTCGGACGATGATGTGGCATTTACATCGTTCGGGAGACCTATGATATCCCAGTGCAGAGATCTCGACTGCCAGGTCTGCAGTAAGCATCATGTACGTAGCCGCGCGACGAGGCTCGGATTCATCCGGTCGGGTCATGGATTGATGCCTAAAGATGGTAAAGAAAGATGGCTTGCATACCCCGTAGTTTATCCCTCTATAGAGGTTGTAGTCGACTGAAATATTCTGAAGATAGACGGAGGTAGAAGCCGAAGGGGGAGTATGGGTTATACGGCGGTTGCGCGTACGGCTGATGGGTCCCGGAGAGATGGACTGGGTAGCAAGAATCTATGGATTGGTAGCGGGATCGATCGGGACCCGACATGTCGGGTCATGGATGGACACTGAAGAAGCGGAAGATGCGATCCAGAGTAGGATCGGCTGCTCATGCAGAAGGTAGATGGAGCGAGATGAGAGAGTGAGAAATGCAAGCGAGTCGAGCTGAGGGATGCATCAAGAAGTGGATTGAGATGGGCAATTGATTAAATATTGACTGGCGAGCAGAGTGACGAGAAGGAGATGCATCTAGTGGCTGGCATGCAGCTGTTCAAAGTGCACGTGGTTGTTGAAGATCAAGGGGTGATGAATACAAAAGGATGTCGGGCCTCGGTCAGGGTGTTCATCTTCAGCAAAGTGTTTGTCAACGGCGCAAAGAGTGGCGTCAGCGTCAGTCCCTCTGCCCCTCCTCTGGACAGCTCCTTCCCTAAGAACCATCCGTCCTTGCCCATCGCCGCCTTTCTGCACTTTCCTCAGAGCTTCATTCACCAGTCACCTCGCATCCCGCACTTCGGTCGTCAACATGTCTACCTCAGCCCGCCGCCGTTTGATGCGCGACTTTAAGGTACGGACAGTTTGATGGCTATCTCGAGGCGAAGATTGTAGCTAACGGCTATCTTTCACAGCGCATGCAAACCGACCCTCCCGCCGGTGTTTCGGCCTCGCCCATAGCCGACAATGTTATGACATGGTAGGCCTCGCTTCGGAATACTTTTCGAGGATACACGTGCTCATTCAGCGCACAGGAACGCAGTCATCATCGGACCCTCAGACACACCCTTCGAGGACGGCACTTTTAGACTCGTCATGCACTTCGAGGAACAATACCCCAACAAGCCCCCGGGCGTCAAGTTCATCAGCACCATGTTCCACCCCAATGTCTACGCCACGGGCGAGCTGTGTCTCGACATCCTACAAAACCGCTGGAGTCCCACATATGATGTCGCCGCCATCTTGACCAGTATTCAAAGGTTAGCATGGCAGCTTTTCTGTCTCTTGTTCATGCTGACATGGTTGACAGTCTTCTCAACGACCCCAACACGAGCTCACCAGCCAACGTCGAGGCGTCGAATCTGTACAAGGACAACCGCAAGGAATACTACAAGAGAGTGCGCGAGACGGTCGAGAAGAGCTGGGAAGACTAAGGGACTAGCACTTGATAATAGATGTGCTATGATGGTTCAGCGAGGCGTTCGGCAAAGGCGTCGCTACATGAGGAGTTTCACCAGGGACTGCATTTCTGCTGTTATTTTACTGCGCATAAGACACGAAACATGACACATGGGGGCAAGGAAGAACAGGCTGTTGGGATCATCTCGGCCTTGTCAAATACAGACATTCACAAACTTGAGATATTACTATCGTTCTGATGCAGTGATCCAATAGAGGCAAAATGATGACATGGTCATGCACAGCGCATAGCGGCATATAGGCTCAAGTGCACGAGGGGCTGATATAGGGCTGACTCGGTCTGAAACGCTGAAACCGGGGCTGGCCGAGGCTGCTTGGCCAAGGAGAAAGTTGAATGCTGGCCAAATGTTCAAGAGGCACCGAGAAAGAGAAGACTCATATTCTTACTTGTCACTCTGTGCATCTATCGTTGTTGATAGGAAAAACGAGCATCCTCTCAAGCAGCGCGTATTATTTGTATACAACGGCGGTTGCTGTGAGGCTTAATTGAGTTTGGCCCTGGGCCCCTTGTTCATTCAACTCACGGTCCACCACGAACTTCTCCAGACGTGCACCGGAGGGCGTGCATCTTGCATACACGACCGCTTCTACTTGCTAGCCCCTCTGTCGCCAGCCTACCTGCCCCTCGGTCGAGAGAGTCGATTCCCTACCAAGCAGGCCACGACCTGCGCAAACAAGGCCATCATGGCGTGAGTCGACGCTGCCTCCCCCACCAAACAATCACAAGCCTGTACTAACAAGCCACCAGGAGCAACTCTATCAAGGGCACGTCTACCCACCTTCGACCCTCGCATCGACCCTCGCACTCAGCTAACACTCTACAGTCGTCGCTCGTTTCCGGCCGCAAAACAAAGTCGAACTCGCCAGCGGAGGTACCCCGATAGTCCGATTCGAGAGCCCCGACACTTGCAATGTCCAGTCAAGAGATGGCGGCGGCGGCGCCTTCACCTTCGACCGCGTCTTTGACATGGCCTGCCGTCAGTCCGACGTCTTCGACTTCTCCATCCGTCCCACCGTCGACGATATCCTGAATGGTTACAACGGAACCGTCTTTGCCTACGGTCAGACGGGTGCCGGAAAGTCGTACACCATGATGGGTTCAGACATCGGCAGCTCCGATCACAAGGGTGTCATTCCGCGCATCACTGAGCAGATCTTCGCATCCATCATGGCCAGCGAGAGCAACATCGAGTACACGGTGCGTGTCAGCTACATGGAAATCTACATGGAACGCATTCGCGATTTGCTCGTTCCTCAAAACGACAACCTGCCAATCCACGAAGAGAAGAATCGCGGTGTCTACGTCAAGGGTCTTATGGAAGTCTACGTCAGCAGCGTCGACGAGGTCTACCAAATCCTGGAGCGCGGTGGCATGTCTCGCGCTGTCGCTGCTACAAACATGAACCAGGAGTCCTCCCGTTCCCACTCCATCTTCGTCATTACCGTCGGTCAGAAGAACGTCGAGACTGGAAGCGTGAAGTCGGGTCAGCTCTTCTTGGTCGATTTGGCTGGTTCGGAAAAGGTTGGAAAGACAGGAGCCAGTGGCCAGACTTTGGAGGAAGCGAAGAAGATCAACAAGTCGCTCAGTGCTCTCGGAATGGTCATCAACGCCCTGACAGACGGCAAATCCTCTCACGTCCCCTACCGCGACTCGAAACTCACCCGTATCCTACAAGAATCTCTTGGTGGTAACTCGCGCACCACCCTCATCATCAACTGCTCGCCCTCGAGTTACAACGACTCTGAAACCGTCTCCACCCTCCGTTTCGGTATGCGAGCCAAGTCGATCAAGAACAAGGCCAAGGTCAATCAAGAACTCTCTCCTGCCGAACTCAAAGCTCTCCTCCGCAAAGCTCAGTCTCAAGTCTCAAGTTTCGAAACCTACATCTCCAACCTCGAATCAGAAGTCGGCACCTGGCGCAAGGGCCAAGCTGTGCCGAAAGAGCAATGGACTCCCACTCTCAAAGATGGTCCGGTCAGATCTGCGCCTCGTCCTGCCACCCCATCGCTTCTCGGCGATCAACGAAAGGGTGCCGAAACCCCCACTTCGACAAGGCCCGACTCAAGAATGGATTTGGAACGCGCTGGTACACCAACGACTGCTATGGATAAAGACGAGAGAGAAGAATTCTTACGACGTGAGAATGAGTTGCAAGATCAACTTGCTGAGAAAGAGTCTGTGATTGCTACAACTGAGAAGGCACTACAAGATACACGACAAGAGCTTCGCGATTTGAGAGAAACACACGGCCGTGTGAACAAGGATAACGAGAAGCTCGCTGGCGATGTCGAAGGCTTGAAGATGCAGGTCGAGCGCATTACTTTCGAGACCAAAGAGGAGTCCATTATGATGGACAGTCTCAAGGAAGCCAACAACGACCTTTCTAACGAACTCGATGAGCTACGAAAAGAGTTGCTTGAGGCGAAGATGAATGCACGTGAGACATCGGCCGTTATTGACGAGAAGGAGAAGCTCAAGAAGGAACGCATGGCTCAGATGATGGCTGGCTTCGATCTTGGAGATGAGGTCTTCTCAGAGAATGAGCGCAGCGTGCAAGAAGCCATCAAGCAACTGGATGCCCTTCTTGAGTCTACCTTCAAGGGCGAGGCACCTGGGCTGGAATCTCTGTCGAAGTTGAGAGAAAGATTGGTTGAGACACAAGGTGCCATTCGCCAGGTCGACCACTCCAGCCAGGGAGGCGCTCTCGAGCACAAGCTCTTGGCCGTACAGAAACAGTACGAGGAGCTCCTGCAAACAAATCTCTCAGAGGCCGACGTCGAGGATGTCAAGCGTCGTCTGCAAGAGTCACTTGCATCGCATACCGATGGCCAAACAGGATCATCAGACCTCAATGCTGCCCTTGCTCGTCAGCAAGAAGAGAACCTCCGCATGCGCAGCGAGGTTGAAGCATTGAGGCGTCAAACAGTCAATGGAGCAAATGGAGCCAAGTCATTGCACCAACAACTGGCAGATTTCGATGCCATGAAGAAGTCCTTGATGCGCGATCTGCAAAATCGCTGCGAGCGTGTTGTCGAGCTTGAGATCTCGCTCGACTCGACAAGGGAACAGTACAACAGCGTCTTGCGCTCAGCAAATAGCAAGCAGCAACAGAAGAAGCTGGCCTTCCTCGAGCGCAACCTGGAGCAATTGACCCAGGTCCAAAGGCAACTGGTCGAGCAAAACGCCCAACTCAAGAAGGAGGTCGCTATCGCTGACCGCAAGCTGGCGGCACGTGGCGAACGCATCCACGGTCTCGAGCAATTGCTTGGTGAGAGCCAGGAGAAGCTCATGCAGGCCAACCATCGGTACGTTGCCAACACTGATTTTGATACGACGAGATATATGCTAACATATCCTTACAGCTTCGAAGCCCAGCTTACTGCAGTAAAAGAACGCCTCGAGGCCGCCAAAGTCAGCGCCGCCACTCGCAACGGCAACATCAACGTCGCAGGAGGTGCAGCCCCCAATGGCTTCGGAAGCCAACTCGGCAGCCGTATCGCAAAACCGCTCCGTGGTGGTGGCGGCGAAGGTCCCATGGTCCCGACACTCGCCGGCCTGCAACAACAGCAACAGCAAGAAGGCCCAAAACGCAGCAGTTGGTTCTTCAACCAGAGAACCTGAGGTCTGGTGAATTGACTCTGGCGGTCTTGTTCTTGCTGCTCGCATTTGGGTTGTTGGTTTGGTGAGACTGCGGGTTTGCAGTCTTTCTCTCCCATTGGTTGAATGATCAGAAAGTGCATTTAGAGGGCGTTTTCTCCATGGAGTTCTTTTATACAAGGGCGGCTGTTATTGTTTCCACTGCCTTTTCCCTTCTTGCATATCGGTGCTGCCATTACATTTGAGCGCCGTAATCCCTCAACCTTTATGAAACTCGAACAAACAAATCCTCGATCTGTCCTCTTGCCATATTCTTTGCAGCATTTCGGATGTGTGAGTCTTCTATGGCCTTTTTGCTGTATGTGACCAATGAGTGATATCGCTTATTTTGAATGTTCCACTCTCGGTTTGATTCAATGCACTTGTTCTCGGTTTTCTCGACGCACAGAAAGACTTTTATTTTTCTTTCTAGTTCTTGAGCCATCACCACTGTCGCCGCACCGAAGAAGGGACAGCATGAACAACATGTGACTCTTGACTTTTGTTAGATGGTCTATAGCAGCGTCAATAACATGTACGCGGCAGTTGCTCGTCGGTGGCTTGTCCGCACACAGGGGCCCTACCTGAACGATATATGTGGTGTGGTCTCGTAGAAAGTTTCTTTGTCACTGTCGGACAGCAGTATCGACGCTATGTATGCGATCGTAGCTAGATAATGGTGGTACGTCTGGGCATAAGCAGCAGCGACTTTTGAGCTTCCATCCAGAAAAACAGTTGGCTTGGTCTCGTGGATTGTCATGTGTCCTTTGTGGAACAGCAGCATGGTTACTGTTTTCGCTGTCCTGGTCGAAAATGATCTGCCCGGGGACGCTGCTCGTAAATTCCAATTACCTTTCATTCGTCATTCTTTCTGACAGGGACTCGGTTCTTGCGTTCTCTCATAGATCTCGGGCGAATTCCGAGCTCCCTCCGGGCCGAGCGTGCTACCACGAGTCCAGCTCTGTGGTGGCTCTGCTTTTGTGTTCCTTGACACGATTGCGAGGGCTCGACACATGGAAGATGCTGAGGTGAGCGAGGTAGATGCAACCGATAGAGAAGCGTGAAGTAAATGTTGGGAGGGAGAGAGTCAATAGTTGCATGGGTTGTGGAAGGATAGCAAGTGTGGCAACAGCCACTACTTTGTTCGTGCAAATGCAGATTCGAGTATTCGCAATTGACGTGTTAGATTTATCTGGAGCTATAGTAGATTTAGTCAGGGGACAAGCATAACGCTCCATCTATGAGAGAAAATGTAAAGTTATTACCCAAACTCGGCGGAGGTGTCTTTTAGGCCTTGATGTTAGAAGTGGACACTCACACCCTGTCTGATTCAGCTATGACTTGCCGCAAGAGAGCAACCAATGGACAGTACAGCTTTTTTGAAGGGGAGAAATAGCATAGTCATCGACTACTATAGAACAGCTTCTAATCGCTCCAATCTGGATGGGGGGTTAGATAGCTCTTTGACGTTGGATTGGACCATCAACTAAAGCCTACCATTTAAACAGCTTCCGGGGTTGCAAGCTACTGACCGAATAACATGCTTACCTCGCTGACAATACCCTGGACAATCTAAGCCTAAATTTACTCTGGCTGTGGTGTCGTTCATCCTCGCGAACGACTTTCGACCTCTAAGAAAGCTAACCTGCTAGAACACTCTAGAGCATCTAGTACCTTGTAATTTGCGCAGAAGTTGAATCACTTGTCTCCTGTTCGACCGAGAAGTCCTACAATGCCGCCCGCAGGATGAATGCAAGTCCTTTTGCAAGGGATAAGTAAACAATGAGTCGTCCTGGCTGGCCGAGACAGTGTCCACTGGACAACACCATTATCGAAGAGAGTGAAGGACCGCCTCGTATACTCCAAGCGTTATCGCAGCTGAAGGCACGGCGCGCAACATATGTGGTGTAATTCCGCCGTAAAACGCAAGGATCCCTTCTTCTTTCCAGATCGTCCGGGTACACTGAATCAGCGATGTATATTTGAGCTCCCCACTGGGGAGTGGAGCTTGACGTAAACGTGTCCGTATAACCTGTAACATTGTTGTGTCAATTGGTGTCCGTGAAGCCAAGTTGTGCGTACTGACTTCGTGAGGATATGCGATCACCCCAGCAATGAGTTTGGCAATGCCAGCGGAGCCGCCAACCCCAAGGTATGATAGGATTCGGTACCATGGTGTATGTTGTGATGGTAGTTCGCAATCTACGACTTCTGGAGGTATGTCGACACTGCTTTGCGATATCTCCTTGATCCTTTCATAAAGAACAAGATGGAGGGCACTCTCCGCGACACCGAGGTAGCTTGCACTGAGTCCACGGTAAAACCCTCGAATACCCTCTTGTTTGAAGATCTGCATGGCATATTGGAAGCTGTTGCGGTGGCGAGGTCGTGAAGTCGATGGTGAGTTGTCTAATTGCATCCGTGTCTTTATGAGCCAAATTGGGTTCGTGGCTGTTCCAGTGACGATGCCTGCAGTTACGGCAGCAGCTGTATGGACACTTGATGCATTATCCTTGACATTGAACAAATTTGCATAGATGCGTTTGCAATTCCCGTACGTGTAGAACTTGATCGCGGTCGCTGGGGCTACTCCGAGAATGCTTGGTCCAAGTCCCGTGTATAATCCTCGCCATCCTTGTAGCCTTTGTGTCGATATTAAGTTTTGGCTTGTGGTCTTTGCACGATCAAGCCATACTCTTGCAAATGACGCCTGAGGCGTGGTCGTGGCTGCATTGCGTTGTCGAAGATGCGAGTAAAGATTCGATTGTAAACGTGTGCGCAAAACGTCCAGAGGTGCTGTAGCTATCGCAGTCGCTATACCGCCGGCTCTGTACACCAACGTTAGCATCTCTCAAGACAATTATGTTGAGGCAGTTTACCCGCCCGCCACGAGATGCGGCCATGACTTCTCCTGCAAGCGGACGTGTTGCACGTCCGGCATGGCAAGATCGCGTAGGAACAGGCCTTGAGCAAGGTGCAAATTATCAAGCGAGTGCTGAATGGCTTCAGAATTTGGAAATCGGCACAAACATGATGCATTCTCACCGATAGGATGTCTTGACAGCCAATCAAAAAATGAAAACATTTGGATGTGTGTTTATCACCTCAGTTGACATGCCAACTTCCGAACGTGAACCAATTCGATGGTGTTTTACAATGATTCGAGCCAATGAGGTATAAAACTCCTGGCAATACCAGTTTTGTGGTCGACTTGGCTCCGTCGCTTTTCGTTGGTGTAGGCGCGAAGAACATGGTTCGTCTAAACGTAGCCGTAGCGCTACGCTGCATACCTCTCGCCGTAAGAGAAAAGATCCTATTCTGGCCTAGACATAAGGCTCAAAACAGATCCTCGCGCAGCGTCTAATTCCGGGCGCCTCGGTGACTGCGTATATAGAGAGATGCGTCAGCGTTATCGCGCTCAAGTATGCGTGTCAATCAACCAGAGACCAAGGGTACCATGCAGGCGTGTTGGTGGCGTTATACGCAGGAGACGGCAAAGAGGCAGTGTTGAAGTATTTAGTAGCGGAATCGTGCAGATGTGTTGATTGCAGGCGTCGTGAACGGTGAACGCCGCAATGACCGACCTGACAATTGGTATCGACACACCATCTCAACATCTGGCCAAAAAGTTCCAGGCATCATATCTGCTTGAATCGAAATGCACTACCAGCTGTCAGACGTCAGTATCAACGATGCTGAGGCTTTGGTCCGTCGGTGCCAATTCCCGGCAATGCGACAAGACCCTCTGCGAAAGATCATGTTCCCGAAATCGGGTTCGGAGAACTACGGGAAGAAAGAAGAAGAAGAAGAAGAAGAAATAAAGTGGACGATTGAAGGTCTACAAGAGAGCTTGGAGAACAAATCATGCTATTTCCGACAAGTGACTTACGGCTCGGATTGCGCCGGCTTTGCTGTTTGGACTCTGGAGTCAAGCGGTAGAACAACGAGGCAGGAGCCGAAGCCGACTTCACTTGAGAAGCGCGATTCCTGGAATCCCGCAGGACTGGATGTTGAAGCTTGGAATCAAGTTTCGATGCGTCTGAGGGAGGAGCGTCAAAGGGTGTTGCTTGATCAACAAAATATATGGAGTAAGTCTACAACTGTCCCCGCGCTCGTTATGAGCTCAACTCCCTTAACTAGGGCTCAATACGATTTCGGTTGCGCCAGAGCATCAAGGAAATGGGGTTGGAAGTATGCTTCTACGCTGGGGTTGCGATATGGCAGACAAAGATGTCCTGAGTTGCTTTGTTATGGCATCTCCTGGAGGACTTCCCTTGTATAGTAAATTCGACTTCAAGGTCACAGGAGAGGTGTGTACAGAGCATGGTTCCTTCACTAGTATGTTACGTAAACCAAAAGGCCGATGCAGTGTGCTGGATAGCGGGTTTGAATCATAATCCAAACACACGGGTACACTGTGGGGGGGAAACGGGAACGAATCTATCGAAGGCGTCTTAATGCAGTTGAGTGATGGAGGCAACAGCGTAAATCATCAATCCAAACTCATCGACAGCAGCAAGCCACCTCTCCCTCCTCTTCCTCGTCTTCTCATCGGCAGGATGTATCCATAATTCTTCCAGACGCAAATGCCTCCCAGCAGCCAGATTCGCATTATATTGTTCCTCCCATGTTTCTTGAGAAGAGCAACCCAGCCAAAGCATCTTGCTGCATGTCATTGGTAGGATGCCTAGTTCATCCCCGAGCACACAGGGCATCTCATTGAGTGTGTTTACCACATCATCGAATATGTATACAGCATACAGAGTGCGGCGCTTGGCTTCGGCAAGAATCCAAGACAGATGATCTGGCCGACTGCCACTCTGCTCAGCAGGGCACAATAGTCCGTCTTTTGCGCTTCTCGCGGTAAGCTCTTGCAAGTTGATTTTGACTTGTTGAGGCATGTTCATAGGCTCATCTGGAGACGATGGTAGCAGCATCAGACAGAGCAGTAGATATGCCTGAAGCGTTACAAGACGACCCATATCGTTGCTAGAGCTGTTCTCGTCCAACTCGAATAGAGCTTGAGCTTCTCTAAGGACAGTTTCTCGCACAATATCCTCTCCGCCAGAGACCTGGTTCGCCCACATGTGGGCCATGTTGACACATCTTGCAAGAGGGGGTGGGTAATCACTATTCCAGAGTTGACTTGGGTGAATGAAAGGTGGTGATCCAGTACCAGACTGGGTGAGCATCCGAGGCCATGACCTGAGTGTTGTCAAGGTGAAGAAAGTCACTCCTGGGGAAAGAACTTTGGGACGGCGTTCAAGGTCCGGAGCAAAGGCTTCGAGCCATCGAGTCTTGACACGTTCCACATCTATCGGACATATCAGGCTAACTTTCGAGAAAGACAATTGGTAATCCGACCATGTCTTCGGAGCAGACATTGCTGGTTCGGTTTGCGTGGCAGAAGGATAGCTTGGACCGGCATCATGCACGCTCGCTCGCCAGTGTTGTTCTGACTGCACTGGAATTTGATCTTGCAGGGCAAAGGGATTTAATGCTGTATAGTGGCTCGCTGCTGGTTCAGGAGGCTCCTTGTAGACACATTCAACCCGTTTCTTGATGCATCGCAAGCAGGGGAAACCGCGATCGCATTTCAACTTTCGCGAGTGACATGGTTCGCAAACAACACGTCTATTTCCAGCAAATCCTAGGGTGTTTCTTTTGCCGAGTGACGTCGGAGCCTCCGGTGTTTGTTGCAACGACGAAGACATTTTGATTCGAGAAGTTGTCCAGAGTTGTCGGAGCTCGAGCGGTGCACCGAGGTTTGGGCTAAGAATTTCAGCTCGGAGCTCGGAGCTGTTGCTTTGCCCGCCGAGCAGGGCTACATATAACAGCTTCTTTCACTCGACACATTCATCCTAGCTACAATTCAATCTCTGATACCGACCAACCTAATCAAACCAATGACATGCATCGCGGTGAAAACCAATGGAAACGATCCAGTATCACAGGCAGAGGAAGCAAGAAAGGGCAACAACCTTGATGCCAAGACCAACCCGGAAGCAGCGGTCGCCAACGCCGATCCAGCCTTTTCATCCGACGACACAACTCCTTTCTCGATTTACACAAAAGGACAAAAGTTATGCATCATACTTTTGGTATCCTTTGCAGCGACCTTCTCAGGCTTCGCGTCGAACATCTATTTTCCCTCCATTCCAACAATCGCATCTGATCTTTCGTCCTCTATCGAGTTGATCAACCTGACCGTGACTGGATATCTCATCTTCCAAGGACTCTCACCTACATTGTGGGGCGCCGTCTCAGATACTTATGGCAGGCGGATTACCTACATATGCACTTTCGTCATCTTCATCGCTGCTTGTATCGGCTTAGCAGAGACAAAGAACTATGCTCAGCTGTTGGTTCTTCGATGCTTGCAAAGCACAGGCAGCGCCAGTACCATTGCCATTGGTGCAGGGGTCGTTGGTGATGTTACGACCAGAGAAGAACGAGGAGGGTACATGGGATACTTTCAAGCTGGACTGCTGCTACCCGTCGCTTTCGGACCTTTGATCGGAGGAGCATTGGCGAGTTCGCTTGGATGGCGGGCTATTTTTTGGTTTCTGGCCATCTACGCGATAACATTCCTGGTCGTACTTGTTGCTTTCCTGCCCGAGACATTGAGGTCTCTCGTTGGCAATGGCTCTGTTATGCCGCCAAAATACGCAGTCTCTTTGGTCTCGGTGTTTCTTCGCAAACGAGGCGTGAAGCCAGCAGACGGCAGCATGGCATCCAGAAAGTCGATCAACGTGCTTGGAAGTATCGCCATTCTGGTAGAACGTCGAGCGATTATAAGCATCACCTTTGTCGGCGTATACTATATGGTCTGGCAGATGCTGGTCACGGCGCTCTCATCCATCTTCCAGGAGACCTATAATATGTCGGATCTCCAGGTCGGTCTGGTGTACCTCGCCAATGGTGTAGGATGTATCCTAGGAACCCTAACGACTGGCAAACTATTGGACGCAGACTATCGCCGTTGGAAGAAGCGCTTTGCTCAATCGGACATTGGATTTTCGCTAGAGAGGGTTCGATTGCGGATGATTCTCTTCTATGGGCCTGTTCAATGTGTTGCCGTTCTGGTGTTTGGCTGGGTCGTAGACAAAGAGGTCCATGTTTCTGTGTCTATCATCTGCCTATTTTTCGTCGGATGGGCAGCCACTTCGATCCAAAGCATTGTTTCGACCTTTCTGGTTGACCTGTATCCAGACCGGAGCGCATCAGCGACTGCAGCTCTGAACATTATTCGTTGTCTTTTAGGAGCTGGCGGCACCGCTGCAGTATCGCCATGTGTTCGTGCTATCGGGGTAGGCTGGACTTTTACCATATTCGCTGGGATCATGGTGTTAGGTGGAGCTTTGATGGGTCTCCATTTCGCTTTTGGTTTCGAGCGTACAAAGTCCGCCACGTAGCTATAGCGTCGAATCGATTCAATATCAGTGATATCTCTCGAGAACTATTTTTGCACGAACGTAGCATGGGCCTCGTCGACATTTTACTTCTGTTCATCAGGCCAGATGAAAACATCGGAGGGACAAACAACATCAATCTTGCCATGGTGGAAAGCTAATCGAAGTGTTCAGGTACAGGTAGCGCATGACCGAGACAATTCGAGAAGCTTTTCTTCAAAGCTTGTCGAATGTCTCTTGTTACCGATGGCAATTGTTGCCGGTCCCTGTCAACAACGGAACGGTGTGCCCAATGTGCGAAATCCGCACAGCTAACCATGGGTAATATAGCCGAGACGAGGATGTCTCTTTGATTTGACCAACTCCTTGTCAAACATATCGACTCGTCTTTCCAGAGTAACACCATCTGTCAGTACAATAGACTGGGAAAGGCAATGCACCATAACCACTTGGGTGCAAGAACGTGCTCTCCAGATCTGTGAGAGAAATAGCATCGACCACTATAGTCTCTTCTCGTAAGCATGCTACAGTATGATACAAGCTGTAAGCCTGTGATAGTTCACAGCTGAGCTGTACCTGTATCGGAGTTTCTGCCATCCCTTGGCAACTGACGTTCGTCGGATACTTTGTACATGAATGTGCACTTTCGGCTACTATCCCGAGGGAGACCGCCCCAGTGTACAGGCCTCTGCATCGATACGCAAGATCCGGGTCGCACTCTAGCAGGGTTCTAACTGGTATAACAAGGAAGATTCTACCAGCTTCAGACAGATCTCTGCCATCTCAAAGGCAAATTCAGTACTCAATAGATCATCCAAAATACCTGCGCCGGTCGGTCCTACAGTGATACACTCATCACGGGCTCTTTGACCCAGCGTGAAAGAAAATAGAACAAATTAGATATACAGATGATATGAGAGGTCGAGATTCGAGAAAGGCCGGAGACACTATGACAAGACGCAGATCAATTCGGAAATATATGGATCTGAATCATGCAACAAAAGGGGTCCAAATTTGCACTAATATGCAAGATTGATCCTGCAATGAATAATGCTTGTGCTCATTCGTCACTGATATTGCATCCAACCCCGATCTACAGTTACACTACAGATTGAATCTGGAGATGATCATGGCCAATCCATCCAGAACATGCAAAGGACAGGGAATATCAGCTGTTCTTGTTGAAACAAACGGAACAAGGGCTGGCTGGGGCTGGGGATAAATAATGCCTCGTCACGTCATGCCAGTCTTCCAAGATATGCTGTGCCGCCTCCAAGCGACTTTCCTAAAGCAGTACTTGCTTGCGGGCAATACACGAAGCGCGAGTCGGCAAGTGGCCCGTCCCCGAACCGTTTTATGCTTGTGCGGAGTCTACCCCGAATCCGAAATCTAAATGGAGAAGGAGACTGGGAGTGGGAAGAAAGCAAGCAGGGCGTATGGAGTACGCTGTCTCATCCCCCCCTTTCGCCGTATCCCGAGTCCTGTCAATCTTGTTTTAGAAATGTCGTGGAATGAACTCTAAAGGGCCATTGCGAACTCCTTGCGCGGCACCGTGTTGGTCGTGTTGGCTGTTTATTGCCTTTTCATCACGCTGTAACGTATGCGTGTTTCGTATTTGCGGGTTCTCGAAGGCAGCAGGATGCGATGCACAGCGGCTGGCCGCTCAACACAACCAAATCCGTCGTCGCTAACGCAACCGTGCATGGGGTTTAGCAGGCTTCGGTTGGCGTATTCACGAACAGACGCGCGTGTTTACGGTGGAAGTTGCATGTTAGAGCCCAGGCCCTTGGCGCCCCCAGCGTGAGACCCTCAAAGACCCTGTGGATAGATTTCGTGTTTGTGGCAGATCCTCTAGGGGACACGGGTTCGTCGTGATTGGGGCGCAGTGGTGTCGGAATTTGGGGAGGGGATGGTTCGTCGCTGTACGCGGTCCCCGTAGGCGATGAGGCGGCAGGATGTCACTCATAATTCGACTCCTTCTATAAGTGACGGGCGCAATCCATAGGACGCGCCTTCTTTGTCCTCCCCTTGGTAATCGTTCGCCGTCTTTCTCTCCGTCTTTCATTCATTCCATCAACAAAATGATTCGCGACCAGGTTTTATCGGCAGCTGCCATTGAGCAGTCAATTGACGAAGGTCACATCATCGTCGTCCACGAAGGCTACGCTCTCAAGCTCGATGGATGGCTCAACAAACACCCCGGCGGTCGCCTCGCAATTCTTCACATGGTCGGCAGGGACGCAACTGATGAGATCAACGTGTAAGTCCATCTTTGTATCATGGTCGTCTTCTTCAATTGTCCTGGCGTACGTCGCTTGATGATTTTCTGGATGGTCAACGTTGTCGCATTTTCTGGGGTCAGGGTCTCAGGGTCCCTACCAAAAATAACAACAAACGGTCTGGGGTTGGCAGCAACATGCACCTTGACGATGCATACCAAGATCTAGATGGCTAGACGACATGGCTATTGGTCGAAGACGAAACAAGCTTAGATTAGGTTGCTGACATTAATCAAGGTACCACTCCGCACACACGCTCAAGCGCATGAGAGCATACCGGATCGGCCGGATAGCTCAACCCTGGAGAAACCTCGAGCCGCCTATCCGCCGCGCCGCCATTCGTCAACACGACGACATTCCTTACGATGAGAAGAGCCAGGGAGACATCATTCTCGATGAGACAGCACACCAATCCACACAGCAAAAGGCAGATGCTTTCAGAGCAGAGTACTCGTCCCGCATGGCCTTCACCTCTGCCATGGAGCAGAAGGAGATCGCCGAGGGTCTCGCCAGCATGCCGTCGGTAGATGAGAACACACAGCTCGCCATCGCCATGGACTTCCGTGCTCTGCATGAGCGTGTCAAGAACGAGGGCTACTACGACTGTCCATACATCGAGTACGGCAAGGAGATGATCCGCTACTCTCTCCTCTTCGGCACCTTCATCTACTTCCTCCGCGCCGAGTGGTACCTCACATCCGCCTGCTTCCTGGGCATGTTCTGGCAGCAGATCATGTTCACTGCTCACGACGCCGGTCACCGTGGTATTACTGGCAACTTCATCGCCGATACTCTGATCGGTGCTTTCATCGCCGACTTCTGCTGTGGTCTGAGTATTGGATGGTGGAAGAGCTCGCACAACGTCCACCATCTCATCACCAACATGCCTGAGCACGATCCCGACCTCCAAAACGTCCCTCTGTTCGCCACATCACCCACCTACTTCCGCTCCGTCCTCAGCACCTTCTACAACTTCACCTTCATCTGGGACGCTGCCGCCGACTTCCTCGTCCCCTACCAAAAGTACACTTACTACCCCGTCATGGCCATCGCCCGCTTCAACCTCTACCTCCTGTCCTGGCTTCACCTCATGTCACCTCGTGCCGCCAACCTGGGCTCTGCTTGGTGGACTCGCCCTGTCGAGATTCTCTTCATGGCTGGCTACTGGGCTGTCTTTGGCTACGGTCTTCTTTGGTGCACTCTTCCTACCTGGCCCATCAGAGTTGCATTTGTCCTCATTTCTCACTGCATCACCATGCTTTTGCACGTTCAAATCACCCTGAGCCACTGGGGTATGCCTACAGCCGACCTGGGTCCCACCGAGAGCTTCCCTCAACGCCAACTTCGCACTACCATGGACGTCGACTGCCCTCAATGGCTCGACTTCTTGCACGGAGGTCTGCAGTTCCAGGCTATTCACCATCTCTTCCCTCGTGTGCCTCGCCACAACTTGCGCAGACTTCAAGTCCTCGTTCGCGAGTTCTGCGACAAGACCGCCATCAAGTACGAGTGCTATGGATTCGTCGAGGGCAACAAGGTTGTTCTGAGCAGATTGGAGGAAGTCGGCGAGATGGTCAAGACTCTTGTCAAGTGCCAGAAATTCATGGCCGAGACTGGCGAGAGTGGACTTCATTGATCTGCCGCTGTCTAGCTTCCTGATGCTTGTCTTGCTGTTTTCTTGTTTACTCCCTTTTTAAAGATACCCCCCTACAGTGTTAGTGTAAACACAGATTCTTCTTCCTCTTCCTTCAATCTTTCGTGTGTATCCGACAAATGACTTCCAATTATCCATCAACCAATCACAGTTTTCTCGGACCTTGATATCACGGGATGCTGTCTGTGGCGTTGCCAGGTAGGATTATTGACTCGTAAGGATCATGCAGTAGTGTTGGTGCGGGAGTTGCGTGCTCGGGACATCACATCGCGTGCAGAGGCTAAGCGCGAAGGATCCAAGCAAGAGATACCAAGCACGTGTGGCTTGTTATCGCTCGCTTATGCTATCGTACTTTTTTTGGTATGATTGCTCCGTCATGACTCATGAGAGATCCTGAGGTATCATTCTGTACCTGGTTCTGGAAACCAATCACCTCGCTTCACACCCTCCGCCATAACAGAAACCTATGGTATTGAGCCGAATCCCTATTTCACTGATATTTTGGAAGCTAGAGTTAAAGGATATCCAGACTCAGTGGAAAAGTATGAAGTTATAAATACAGGTCTGGAGGATCAAGAGATATTAGATCTGTTAGGATTGAAGGAAGAAAGTCTGGATTGCATTGTCTGCACGAAAGTCCTCTGTTCCACCTTTGAACCCTCCGCCGCCGCAAAACAGATATACAAGCTACTCAAACCAGGAGGCCAATTGGTGTTTCAATAACACCGGAGAAGCGAAGATACAAGAACGAGATCGGTACAGAAGATTTGGGGGTATCTGTGGAGGCCACTTATGGGTGGATGTTGTTTTGACAATGAAGTTGAAAAGGCGATACTGGCGGCTGGGGACTGGGAAATTATGGAGCTGGAGAGGGATGGGTCGGAGGGAGATCATCTCATGCTTGGGGGAGCTTGGTGAAGCGTGGGGTGTAAGTCGACAGAAGGTAACGGGGATACCAATGGGATTTATGCTTTGAACTGGCTCTCGCATTCTAGGAGGAATTCGAAAGGGTACCTAGACAGGATATAAGAGACAACGCAAATGACAATTGCTGATGGCTCTCGACATCTTCCGGCTCTTCCGGTATAGCTGTGAGAATTCAGGAACTAGCTCGTGAGCGGTGTACTGGAAATCGCATTGCGAGAGACAGATACAACACTCTCTAACGTATATCTCACGAAGTACGTCAGCGGTTACTGTTTCCACAGCTTGACGTCGGTGTTGCACGGAAAAGTCACATCTACCGATCGCCAAAACATTCCAGAGCGACTGGCTCCGGCAGGAACTGCAAAACCACAATCTACAGACTTCTGTCTCTTCATGTTCGGCCAGAGACAACGAGAAGTATGTTTGGGAGGGAGCATGGAGAGATCAACAAAGCGATGGCAAGGTGAGCGTGGGTGAGCAAAGCCCGAGAGAGTTTCAGAGTTCGGCATCCTTGCCGCGTCACGTCTACGTCACCCCATGTCTCGATAATACTTTCCCTTCTGTTTACCTTCCACGTCAACCTCTTCGGAAGCATTATCGTCAGACTCGATTCGTGTCGTCGAGACACTGTTCTACCAAATGTAGCTGGATTCAGACTGTCTCTAAGTATTCGTACACGATATCTCCATCTTAGACCCGCAGCTGCACCAAGTAGCCATAGTCGAGTAAGTGATTTTTAAGAACGAGTTGACCTTCCGACAGCGATTCATTGCCATTCGCATCTTGAGGGAGTTGATCCGCCTTTATATGAAAAATGACATTTTCAAGATCGCATATGCTCATACTACCCCCCGACTTCGCCTGAAGTTCGGTCTCCACGCTAGGATGACACTCACATGTGGACGGAGTGAGTTTGTATATTATTTTAGAAACATGGAACTACTCAGATGGGCTCGTACGAGTTTCCAGGCTCCCCCATATCTGGTGTTCATCCGCTTCAATACTTTCTTTCTTCGCTAAACAAACACCGCTCTGTCTTCTACGGCTGAAGGATTCCAGGCGGCCACAAACGACATGGCGTCGGTAAATGGGTTCTCCCCTCAAGGAATCGCAGACCTGACTACGAAGGCCGGCATAGCAAAGACTCGCCTTACATGGGGTAAACTCGCCGTCAAGTCCTTCTTCGGCGGTGTCTTCATCTCTCTCGGTGGTCTCGTCAATCTGATCGTCCTCGCCGGAAGCCCTGGTCTTCGCGAATCCAACCCTGCACTAGCGAAACTCATCACCGCCTTCGTGTTTCCTATGGGCTTCGTCCTCGTTACATTGACAAATATGGAGCTATGCACGAGCAGTCTGTTCGTCCTTCCATTCACAACACTCCAACGCAAGACGTCTGTTAGAGCCACAGCCAAGAATCTGTTCGTCTCGTATATCGGGAACGTCTGTGGTGCTCTATTCGTTGCCGGTGTCATGGCTTGGTGGAGCAATGTGCTAGACACAGATACCATGACCTCCTACGCCGTAACCCAAGCCGAAGCACGTGTGAACGTAGCATGGTCCGTCAATTTCCTCCGTGGCATCGGCTGCAATTTCTTTGTCGCCCTCGCCTTCTTCATGTCACTGGGTGCCGTGGAATATGTCTCCAAGATCTGCACCATCTGGGTACCAATCTGGGCATTTGTTATCGCAGGATATCAACACAGTATCGCCAACTACTTCATGATACCCATCGGCATGTTCTATGGCACGAACTTTGGCGTTGGGAAGTTCATCTATCAGAGTATCATTCCGGTCACGTTGGGCAATCTGGTCGGTAGTGTTGTCCTAGGTGTTTTGCCTTTCTGGTATCTGTATGGAAGAGAAGTCGACGATGTGGATGAGGAGGCGAAGATCAAGAAGAGGGGAAGCGGAGATAGTGGCAACGAGACCGTGGTCGGCGAAGGCCCAGCAGGATATGATCGAGATGGTATGACGCACGCTGTGTAGCATTATGCCTTCACTTCTCAACCATGCGCAAACAATGAGTCACAACCTTTATATACTCACTGATGCGCCTTTCTTTCATCTACCTAGGAACAACCAAGCGGTAGTTTGGCCTAGGGGAGATCCCCTGACCACCGTATATCATACGAAGCCGGGAGAAGGTGGGACGTCCGTCCCTGTCTTTTTGTTTACGGCATGGGATGGAGGTGGTGGGTTCGATCCTTGGAGGTGGAGACGAGGTTCTTTTTGCTCTTTTGGACTATTGCTCAGCGATGGTCGTTCTTGCCTACCTAGCTGTATGAGATACCCTTTCCGTATTTATTCTGTAGTTAATGCGACTTATATTCATCGCTGTCTTTTTTTCTCAACACGCGGTTACTCATTATTTTTGAGCAAATCACAGCTGCCCGTCTATTGCTTACACTGTATTTTTTAACGAGTACAAATGTCTGCGCACAGCCGTTTTGATATCACGACAGCAGAAACAAAGGAGCAATGAAGTAAAGTGAGCATAAGTAGCAAGAAACATATCTGGTATCATAACAGATGACTGTGTTGTACAAACAGAAAACAAGCAAACGCGAAGTCGTTATTACAATCCCCGACCAGCAGGAAAAGCAAGAGCAATCGGGACCAGCCAATCGCTCTACAAAGCCATCAACATAGCCAACACCACCGCACATCCACCCCATACACTCAAGCCAGTAGACACACCACTAGCAGCTCCCGTATACGCCACAACAGCACTAGGCGAAGGCATTCCCATCGTAGGCACAACACCCGACCCACTCGAATAAATCGTCGAGTTGAAGAATCCATTCTTGACAAAAGCATTACTACCAGCAATAACAACTTCAAAGTCACCTCTGTGTTGACCATGATTGATAGCAGAAGAGTTGTAAATGCCATCACCCCAAAGTGCACATTTGTAGTTTGTAAGCGAAGAGGGGTTGGGACACCAGTATCCCCAGACTGTGGGTGCGGTGGAGTCGTTTTTGGTGGGGTTGACACTGGGGTCACGTTCGATGTAGATGTTGAAGCTGTTGCAGGTGGATACTTCGTTGCATTTTGCTGCGCAGGCTGATACGTCGTAGGTGTCTAGGTAGTAGAGACCGATGTAGTTGTTGGGGTTCTTTGCGGCTGAAGTGAGGTTTTTGAAGATGGTGGTGTAGCCGGGTGCGTAGGTGTTGTTCAGGGATATGCTTTGGAAGGGCTTGTAGTTGATGAAGGTGTCTACGGTATCTGGTACCATTGTGGGACCTTGACCGCCGGGTTGAGGAGCACATGGATCTTCAGGGTTGATGAAGCCGCAATATGTGCCCTCTTCTGGTGTAGTTGGGCAAGCAGTGCTTGAGGAGGTTGTAGATGTGGCAGACACTTGCACCGAGCTGGTTGCCGTGTCCTCCCGTCTGCCATGCTGAAGGGGTGAAGACGCCGCCAAGCTCACAAGTGAGACAATGGGAAGAAGGATGCGAGAGAAGTGCATGTTTGCTGAAAGGTACAGGTATGAATGGATTGGTTCAAGCTTCGCACAGCGAAACGGGAATGATCAAAGAATATAAAGAGTGTGCAAGGGGCAAAATGACAAGAGGATAAAGACTGTGACGCTGATTCTACCAGAGAAATCAACCAAGGGCAAGAAGGAATGTGATGCAAGTTCGTGATAGAGTTCTAAGGGATGAAGATCAGGAGTACTTATAACGACTACTTCTAGCTATTGACTCGTGCCACGGGTGTGGCTTGAGTATAGCTGCTGCTTATGTGGAGAAGGACTCACTCTGCCGCTGGACATGTGGTGGTTGAACGGCACCTGTCAAATCCCTTCATTCCTAAGGGTATGCCCTGCCGTGCCGCCGGAGCTTAGCACGGAGCAAGCTCGAAAGATGTCTCGGGTGACTTTGTGATGGTTCGCAAGCTCCTACTATGGTCGAAATGCTACCGGTATAGAACAGTATTGACGACTGAAGAGGCCTGGCACGATGAGTATAACAGATGCATGCATATTCAGCTGCGAACTTTTTCAACGTCGAACTTCTTCAGCGTTGCATCGAGGGCTTATACGACGATGCCCTGACCGAGTCGACAAGAGAGACAATAGCTCAGCCGCATCCGAGGACGAACGTTCAGAATGTTTCTCCACCAACCACTATATCTCCAGCAGGATGCCGACGGCTTCCCCTCGTGACATACGCACCCTTTTATGATAGGTAGCAGAAGCCGATCGCTTGTCGGATCTCCTCACACCGTGGTACTGTTGTAGTCCCATTTGCAGGCTGTAATGGCGAAGAGGTATAAGTCCGCCGGCTGATGTCACGGTAGATGCTTGAGAGTCCACGTGAGACACTTCCAACGCCTTTACCAGAGAAATTTCCAAAACTTAACGTCTTTCGCAGAAGTCAACGGCGCTACCGGGTGTATGGTGGACAGACACCGGATTCAAGCTGACAGGCCATGTATCTCAGGTTGAAACACTCCTTCGCTCGGTGGATCCTGTATAACCAATCTCATTCCCTGAAGTAGGCCCGTATAGCGTCTAGACACCAAGACTTGATGTCTGACGCCACAAGTTGAGGGTCCACTGCGAAAAGAGTTGGACGAAGCGAGACTCCATTTTATACGCACGTAGCGTAGTTGTATGCTCGAGTAGAGGGGAGTGCCGTGAGTGGAAGGTTGGTCAGGAAAGAAAGATCAAGACGCGTCGGAAGCGCTAGGCATCTCGCGCGTCATCTTTGCGACGTCGACTCGCGAACTTGCATCTTGAGCGAAAGAGTCCAGATCAAGCCTCGAGTATCGGTCAAGTCATGAGGGTGGCTAGTATTGATGGTGCCATGTTCTCCTGAGCGTTGTGTGTCGTGTGCCGCGTTGGTGTTGGTGATGGCGGAAATCTGGACTGCCTGTTTTTTGTGGCTTTTTTCTCCTTTTGTTTCCCTCCGCCCTGGAGCCAGGGTGTCACCCCAAGCAAGCATTGAATTCAGTTATTGCGAGTTTATAGCCGCCACATACATTTTCTGCTTCATGTTACTATGCTCTCGGGGATTTTAGATATCTCTTTTGGTACGGTAGAAATTTTAGGATGAATGAGTCCGTGGTGCTGCTCGAAAATTGAATACTGTTCATCTGATATCCTTAATTTTGGAAACTGCCATGACACCACATGCGAGCACCACGGACATGTCCTCGTGGAGATGTAAAAAAGATACACAAGAAAACGTATCGCACCTGCCGACCAAGCAGTGAGTAGCAATAGTTGATTGCTTAATGCTTAAATGTAATGCTAGATGAAAATTGATCGACAGACATCTTACTACACAGGTGCATATCTAAGCAGGGTGTCCATAAACGGATTCGGAAACCCACCAAAAATCGCCCCCTCCATCTCTTACGGCCGATAGGAATTTGGTACTTCTTGCAGTCGGCGTCGAAGTCCCTCCGACATCAACCTCCGACGCAGTGCATAGTCTTTGTACCACAAAAGCTCGCGTTTGAGTCCTAAAACAGCAGATAAGCATGACCGTTATTGGGCATGTATCTATATAGACCACTGCTTTGGCGCAAGGTAGGTGTAATGCAATGTCCGTCTGACAACTTCCGATGAGTATATCTTTTGCATGAATTCCTGTCAGCATGCTTTTGAAGACATCGCTGCTAGCAGAATACATTCGAACCCCCTGATTGGTATAAATACAATGGAAGATGTCAAAGTATTACCACATCCTGCAGTCGAAGAGGCTTTAACGCATAATGCCGAAGACACAACCAACAACGAACCCCCCACCATACCAACCTGGCGATTGACTCTCCTCATAATCAGCCTTTGTATCGGCCTCTTCCTCTCCCTCCTTGACACCTCAATCGTAGCAACAGCCCTTTACAGCATCTCCATCGACTTCAACGCCACCCGCTCTTCCACCTGGGTAGCCCTCTCCTACACTCTAACCTACCTCGGTTTCGCCGTCCCCTTTGCTAACCTCAGCGATGTCATCGGTCGTAAGCATACATGGCTCCTAGCCTTCATCCTCTTCTTTGCTTTCTCTCTAGCATGTGGGTTTGCTAAGACGCTTGCTCAGTTGGTGGGGTTTAGAGCGGTGCAGGGGGTGGGTGGGAGTGGATTGTATTCGTTGACGATGATTTTGTTGCCGGAGATTGTTGAGGAGAGGAAGAAGAAGTGGATTGGTGCTGTGGCTGGGTTGGTTGTTGCGGTTGCGGGGGTTATGGGACCGGTTGTAGGAGGTGTGGTTACGAGGTATACGACTTGGAGATGGGTGTTTTGGATCAAGTGAGTAAATCTCAAACACATTGGTCTTGGATGGATTGCTGATGATGCACAGTGGACCTATTGGTGTGATTGCTGCAGTTTTGTTTCTCCTTACCTGGCCAGCCGAGGATATGATGAAGCATCCATCTCGTCGCTCTTGGAAACGTCTCGACTTCCTCGGTTCCTTCCTACTCATCGCAGCCTCCGTCCTCGTCGTCTTTGCATTCCAACAAGCCGGTCTCACCCCAAACTCCTGGACAGAAGCCATCTTCCTCGCCCCCTTACTCATAGGCCTCCTCTGCTGGTCCCTCCTCTTCATCTGGGAGTTCTTCGCCTCCACCCACTCCATCTCCACAATCCTCCCTCCTCGCCTCCTCAAACGTCGTATCTACACTTCCGCTGTCATCGTCACCACATTAACGGGGTTTGCAAACTTCATCGCCATCTACAGTCTCCCCCTGCACTTCCAAATCGTCAATGGAACTTCCTCACTCACAGCAGGAGTGGCACTACTGCCTATGCTCGCATCCGCAGCGGTAGGAAGTATACTAGGCGGCCTCACTGCTTCCCACTCTTTCCCTGCTCTGGCTACAGCAAGCGCGCTTATGACCTTGGGCAGTGGTTTGCTGTCTACACTGTCTCTGCACCATGGTGTTCAGGCGAAAACATATGGGTTTGAAGTACTGCTAGGTTTAGGACTCGGATTGTCGATTTCAAGCTCGACATTGTTGGCGGCGACGAATTGTGAAATTGGGGATCATGCTGTTGCGCAGGGGATTGTGGCACAGGCGAGAGTGTTGGGTGGGAGTATTGGGATTGCGGCGTCGAGTGCGATTTTGGGTGTTATGAGTACGAGAGAGACGTCTTTGGGACAAGTGGTAGACGAGAGAGTGGCCTATGCGGACGCGTTCAGTAAGACGATGTGGGTATCTGCTGTGGTAGCTTGCGTGGCATTGATCTTCTCCGTGGGCACATATAAAAAAGCGGAAAAGAAGCAGGAAGTCTCGGAGGAAGAAGCAGCTACAGAAGGGCACGAGAGTGGCAGTGAGAAGACGGTTTGATTATGATTAAAAGGTTCGTAAATTCATGTTGATTATATAGTCACTCTATGCAAAACGTACAAAGAAGGCTCCTAATTCTCAAAGTTAGTCATTGCTTGCAAAAGACAGTTGAGTGAGAAGAATAGTGTAAAGGTGAAAATCAGAAGTAGATTCGCGTTTGCATCAAGTACAACTTTTGTTGCATCAAAGTGAGCTGGGTAACGAAGTGTGATCATCATTTTAGGAAGGGAAGAGAGGGTGAGAAGAAGAGGTGTAACGTACTGTTTGTGTTGTTGTTGTAAGTGCGTGGGCCTCGCAGGCCTTTTCCAAGGTGTTTCAACCATGGAAGAAAGGTTCTGCAGAGGTTGTCGAAGACCTGTGAAGGCACTTGTGAGCTTGTCTGCCAAGTGCAGACTTTTCGTTTCGTGGCCGATCGAGCCGACGCTGGTGAAGGCGGCCGACCTGATCTGAAGGAGGAGGCAGGCAATAATGATGATGCATCACAGCAGAAATGCAAGATCATGTACGCGCTCCCTCGTCCAAAGCCACTTCCCACGAGAGTTGATGCGCATCCTTGCGTTGAGCAGGTCGACCAGGTGTATGCTGCAGAAAGCTTCCTTGTCCTTCTCTTGCTTCGGCTCTCGCTCTACCTCTTCATCATGATAGTCCAGCTCATCGACGCGGTAGGTGACGCGCCCGTTCGACCTTTGCAAGCGAAATGCGGCGCGATCGCCATCCCACCATTTGCCTTTGAAGTCCACGTAGGATCCTCGCGAGCCAATGGCCACGATGGACCTGATCAGAGCGATCTTGTCGTCCGGCAGGGCATCGAGCCAGCGAGGTATGCACTGGTATGTGATCAACCTCTTGCTGATGGGATCCAGGCGACCCGTATCACCTCCCACGCGACGTGTCTTGATGACCCAGTCATTGGAGCTGTAGAAGAGAGGGAGAGCTTCGGCGCGGACGCGATGGCAGGTAGACAGAAGAGCAGGCTCAACGTCTAGGCTATCATCGTGAGAAGAGTCGAGGAGCGTGGCAGAGAGCGGCCTAGCCAAGGCTAGCAAGAAGATGTGATGTCGGATCTCATGAGGAAGTTGAAAGAGCGAAGATTGAGGTTGCGCGTCTTCGAGTTTTTGTATGCATTTCGGTCTTTTATTGTTGCTTGTGGGAAGCTGAAGCGAGTCGACATTTCGCTTGGTCCGTGTCGTGGTCAGGGTCATGGCGTGGGACTTGGTCGAATCGTTTCTGATATGACTTTGTTTCTTTCGAGTCCAGAGGTCCAGGTATTCGCCACCAGTACTCTATAGCGAGTGGTCGTCGCGACCGAGAGCTGCTAAAAGTACGCAGTTGAGCTGTGTGAGTGCAGAAAGACAATTCCAACGACCCTCCGAGTCACGCCTCGGCAGGGCTTCATGACGTATCTTATCAAGCAGTCACCCTCCTTCAAGTCTCATGAAAGAGAGCCGGAGCTGTAACATCCTTACAATAACCTCAATCATGGCCTCATATCAAAAAGCAAGAGAATGGCGGACGACCATCGCCGAACAGGAATACCTCATATCGACCGACCTGAACAACATTTCGCACGACTTTGTCAATAATGCATACGGCTCTGATGACATGTACTGGGCCAAAGCAATGCCTGCTGCCATTCTACGAAACATACTCTCGAACTCACTGGTGATGGGCGTGTACGCGGTACAGCCACCATTTCCACCATCGAAATCAGCGGAAGAGCCTTCTTCACCAGATACACCCTCTCCCACTCTCGAGGACCCATCATTCTACTTTTCGAACAAATTCCAAGGGAACGGAGCCGGAGCTGAGAAATTAGAACAAGTTGGATTCGCTCGCTTTGTCACAGATCATGTCACAGTCTATTACCTGACAGACGTGTATGTTGCGCCTGAGTACCGTGGAAAAGGGTTGGGCAAGTGGCTCATCAAATGCTGTCGAGAGATCCTTGACTCGAAGCCACATCTGATGAGAGCAATGCTCATGGCTTCACCAGGCGAAGGCAAAGAATTCTACGAGAAGAACTTGGGCATGCGCGACGTTCAGGAGGAGATTGCCGAGGGACATGTTCTTCCCATGACGCGAAACAGAAACAATTGAAGAATGGTGTAGTCATGGATGGATTGAGATATCGCCAAGGTCGAGAAGTCGGCGAAGGCGGCGGAGGCGATGATCCAGTCCGGGGTCTTGAAAGCACGGACTCACCATGTGAAAGTCTCTTGGGAAATTTATCTTCGCCTCATCGAAGCATTCTACATCACCCTATTCCCCTCGTTTTTGTGTATTCTCATCTTTCGCAATGTTGGGAGCTCTTAGAAGGTGCTCTACGGTGCTGCCGCGCAGTGTCGCTCAGATTTCAAGCACAAGCAGAAGCGCTGCTGTTTCAAGGATATCAAGACCTTACAACGCAGCTCTTATCACCAGAAGCTTGCACCAGACCAGCCAATGGAGACAACAAAATGCCGCCGTCGCTGAAGAGGAAGGCCTTGGATTCCAGTCAGAACAGACCGAGGATGGTCCCATCACAACCTTCGCCGAGCTGGGCAACAGAAAGCTGGTCAGCAGAGGCGTTGTTCAGACTCTGATCAAGGACATGGGCCTCGAGACCATGACCGAGGTGCAGACGGCCACCATCAACCAGGCTTTGAATGGAAACGACATTCTCGCTCAGGCCAAGACTGGTACCGGAAAGACTCTTGGTTTCCTGATCCCCGTCCTTCAGAACATCCTCAAGACCGACGCTTCTCTCGGTGAGCGCGGTAGAGGCTACCAGCGCAAAGCCAACAAGACGACCGCCGACGACATCCGCGCCATCATCGTTTCGCCCACCCGTGAATTGGCCGAGCAGATCGCCATGGAGGCAAAGCGTCTTGTTGCAAATACTTCGGTCATTGTGCAGACGGCAGTAGGAGGAACACAAAAGTCGGCCGGCCTGCGCGCTATCCAGCGCCAGGGTTGCCACATCTTGGTTGGTACCCCCGGTAGACTGAAGGACATCCTCAGCGATCAGTACTCTGGTGTCCAGGCTCCCGGTCTTGATGCCCTGGTCTTCGATGAGGCCGACCGTCTCCTCGACCAGGGTTTCTGGCCCGAAATCCAGGAGATCATGGCCCTTCTCCCCAAGCCCGAGGAGAAGAACCGTCAGACTCTCATGTTCAGCGCCACTGTTCCCCGTGAGGTCCAGAAGCTGGTTAGAGAGACCCTCAAGCCTGGTTTCGATGTTGTCAAGACTGTGCGCGATGACGAGGAGCCCACTCACGCTCGTGTTCCTCAGTACCTCGTACATGTCAACGGCCTCGAGAACACTGTACCTGCTATTGTTGAGCTGTGCAAGAACGCTATCGCCGATGCTGCTCAGCCCGATGCTCGTCCCTTCAAGGCCATCCTCTACTTCAACTCGACCGCCGAGGTCACCCTGGCTTCCGCTGCTCTTACTGAGCTTCCCGTTGACGAGGATGCCATGCCTCCCCCGCAGGACACTCGTGGTCGCTATGGTCGTTACCGCGAGGTTCGCGGTGCCCTCTATCCTGCTCGCGTCTTCGAGATTCACTCTAAATTGAGTCAGGGCCAGCGTACCCGTGCCGCCGACGACTTCCGCAAATGCTCTTCTGGTATTCTCGTTTCGTCCGACGTCACCGCCCGTGGTATGGACTTCCCCAACGTTACCCACGTCATTCAGGTTGGTATGCCTCGTGACCGCGAGACCTACATTCACCGCATCGGTCGTACCGCTCGTGCTGGAAAGGAGGGTCAGGGTTGGTTGCTGTCACCTATGATCGAAGCTCAGGAAGTTCCTCGCAAGCTCAACAACCTTCCCTTACAGAAGGACACCTCTCTGGCCACCGCCTCCGTCGACATGACCCGTGAGGCAGATGTTCCCAAATCGGCAGCTACCATCCTGGCTCAAGTCGCCGAATCTTACAACCGCGTCCCCAAGCAACTCAAGGCCGATGCCTACAGAGCTTACATCGGCACCTATGGCTTCATCCGCAAGAAGGCTCTTGTCAACGCCATCAACAACCTCTCTCGCTACGCCTGGGGCATGCCTTCCCCTCCGGAGATCTCTTCCGCCCTCGCTTCGCGTGTTGGTCTCACAAGAGTTCCTGGCATGAACATTGATGGCAGAATCATCGAGGGTAACCTTGACGATGTCGATGACAGACCTATTCGCAGCAGTGATGGCCGCTTTGGCTGGGGTGGCCGCCAGGGTGGTGGTCGTGGTGGCAGCCGCGGTGGTTTCTCAAATGACCGCAATGGTGGAGGCTTCTCCCGCGGTGGCGGTGGTGGCTACGGCGGTGATCGTGGCGGTGATCGCAGAGGCGGCTACGGTGGAGACCGCGGCGGTGAACGTAGAGGAGGGTACGGA
>JGI24891J29808_1000141_pt1 | contig 87886 bp, 113 predicted proteins | sample FreactcultuFSWF8_FD_29808 | JGI IMG/M metagenome (IMG submission 29808)
TAGAAGAGTCTTTAAGATTAAGGACCTAGGAGAAGTTAAGAAGATCCTAGGAGTATAGGTTACTAGAGATAGAAAGAAAAGAATTGTCAAATTGGATTAAGCATACTATATTAGAGATATCCTCTCTATGTACAGTATATAATAAGACAAGACAAGAAAAACAAGCACCCTAATAAATGGATATAATTCCATTAGGCTAGCAGAATAGGCTAATCTAAGAACCGATCAAAAGGGATATTAGACATTAATTAGGAAGCTTATATATCTTGCTATTTTGATAAGACCTAACATTTCTTTCGCTCTTAGGAGACTAAGTTAGTACCTAGGAGATCCGGCTAAATTCTATATGTCTACTATAAGGCATATCCTTAAGTACTTAAGATTAACACAAGATTAAGGACTTGTATTTAAAGGAATAAACTAGCCTAGACTAGTAGGGTACTCTAATTCTGACTTTGCTTCTACAAGATCTAATAGGTTATTAATTCTTAGGAATGTGTTTATAGTTGCAGATGGTCCTATTAGTTAGATAAGCAAGAAGCAGAAATCTATAGCTACTTCTACAATGGATGCTAAATACATAGCTATGTGTATAGCAGCAAAACAGTCATAATAGATTGCACTCACTCTAAGAGATATAGGCTCTGCCTATCTTATAGGAGAAAGCGCATTCTAGCTAACACTTAAACAGAAAATGAAGTATATAATTACTTCCCCTATTCTTATTAGAGGAGACAATTAAGCTACCCTTAGTTTAGTAAGAGATGCACAAATCTCTAATAGGTTAAAACACATTAATGTAGCCTACCATTACTAGAGGGATCTCCTTAAGAAGAATAGGCTTAAGGTTAAGTTTGTAGGAACAACTAATATAGTTGCTAATAGCCTTACAAAGCTATTAAATAAGTCTCCATTTAAGAGGTTTATTAGTTTACTAGGCATGTAGTAATGTGTGCACAGTCCTAAGTAGGAGAGTTAAAAATAGTGTAGTCCTAGCATACTTAGAGGAGTTGCAACTCTATTACAATACGGTAAGGTTCTATTATAGATAGGTCTATAATAGGCTATAATAAGTAAGGGGATAACAAGGTTAGCTTAGCATCCTAATAGCTTAGTAGAGCAGGATGTTCTTAACAGATTGCGCCCGTAGATACTCTTCTTCTCTTTAATTAATTACTACGCTATATACTGTTAGTACGCTTTTACTAGTAAAGGTCGCGTCTCTACCTTCGGTTAATTCTATAGGCTCTAGGATTACTTCCCTACGCTAGCTAGAGTATTTTATGCACCCGTTGCACGACTTATTTTAACTTAGTAAAGCCTTTAAACCCCTAGTAGGCGAGGTCGTAATAGCTAGACCCCTTCTTAACGAGGCCGTAATAGCTAGACCCTTTCTAGACGAGGACGTAATTAGACGCCTTCTTCTCGAATAATAGCTAAGGACACTAGGTAGCGTAAGTAAGTTTCGAACGTGTTAGGAACGCGTTACGGATTTAACTAATACGCTTTAATAGTACCCTAGAGCAGCTTACTATAAGGGAGCGGGAAGCGGCTCTAAGGGCACTAGAGCTACAGAATAAGGAGAGAGAGTTTAATATCCGTAAAAGGCAAAGAAGGCAAGTAGAGGCGGAAGGACGAGAGTAATATATAGTAATTAATTAATAAACGTACATTGTAATTCTAAGTAGCCCTCTTAGATGCTTATTTAACCTTTATTAATTATAGAAATAGAGCCTTAGATTGCTAAGAACTAAAGCTATTTATTAAAGGCTATTATAAACAATAGAGCGAGTAGAATAGGAGGCATTTTACTAAGACGAATGACCGTTAGGGTTATAGGGACAATAAGGCTTTAATAGAGGGTTATAAGGTCCTAGATGTCTTTAAAACGCGTTCGAAAGGCGTTCGGAACATGTTATAAAGGGAGGTCGGTAACCTTATAGAGCTTCTATAACAAAATACATAGATAAACAAACACGTTAAGAGGATGTTTCGAAGGCGTTTAAAACATGTTATAAAGGGAGGTCGGTAACCTTATAGAGCTCCTATAACAAAATACATAGATAAACAAACACGTTAAGAGGATATTTTAAAGGCGTTTGAAACGTGTTTAAAAGGAAACTAGAAGGCATAATGTTATAGAAATGGTTAAGTCTAATACTATAAGACTATAATAAAGAAAAGCCTTTAAGATGAAAAGCCCTTTAAAACACGTTCGAAAGCCGTTTAAAACACGTTCCTATCGTGTTTTAAGCCTTAGGTTCCTTAATAACCTCCTACTACTACTCCTTTTTCTTCTCTACTCTATCCTCTACCTTTACCTCGTCCGACTTCATTTTCTTACGGAAGTTAGCGAGTTTAGTCGTCCTTTAAACCCTCTTCTAGTTCTTATAAGCATAGACCCTAAAGCACTCTAAAACACGTTAGTAATGTGTTTATAACGCGTTTTAAGGATGTTATAAACTCTTTCTGCCCTTTTTTTTATAGGTGTCGTAGAGCTTAAGGTCTAAGTCTACGAAGTTAGAGTCGAGGGGGCCGTACTAGATCTAAAATATCTTGTTAACGTGTTTTAAACGGATTTAAAACGGCCTTTAAACTTACGTCGCCCTTATAATACTTGCCCTTTCTTCTGCTAGCGTAGTACTTAGCTTTAATCTACTTTAAGGACGTTAGAAAGATATTCTAAACGTGTTTAAAACGTGTTTAAAACGTGTTTATACCGGTTCCTTAGGGGTTATAGTCTTCTTAGGGCCTTTGCTAGGTACGGGCTTCTTTCCCTTAGGCTTAATAGGGCTCTAGGGTAGCTATAACCTATTAGAAACGTGTTTCGAGGGCGTTTATAACGCGTTCGAAAGGTGTTATAAACAGAGGGAGAGAGCACTAGTTTATCGTTATTACTTAGGTTAAGGTTAATTACCGGGACCGGCACTAAGGCCTTACGACCCTTCTTCTTAGGGACTAGGGACTCCTATAACGCGTTAGAAGTGCCTTTTAAACACGTTTAAAAGGGGTTAAAGATTACATTAACGGAGCTATTACGCTTCTTAGCCTTACTAGGTATAGCCGATTCGGGTTCCTCGGGCTAAATAAGTTAGAAAGACGTTTAAAACGCGTTCGAAATGTATTTTAAATGTGTTTTAAATACCTCGACATCCTTTATCTTACGCCTAAAGAACATATAGGCGTACTAGATCTTGCTATTAGTTAGGATGCTAGTCTTAGTACTACATGTCGGGAGCTTATTAGTAGCAGGCATCTATAAATATGTTATAAAGACGTTTAAAAGCCGTTCGTAACGCGTTTTAAACCTCTTTCTTAGCCTACTCGTAGTTATAAGACTTAACGTAATCGTAACCGTAGCCGGACTTATAGTAACGAACATAGTTATAGAGCGCACTATAGTTATAGTAACGTTTCTAAACGCGTTATTAACGCCTTTCAAACGCGTTCGAAAGATCTTTCTAATAACTTATACTATATAGTTCTCTATCCTCGGCGGCAAAGTAGCAAAATAGCTCGCTATAGGTAACGACGGCGTATAGGGTCTTAACCTTCGGGTAATTATTACGGCCTTTAGCGTCGGGGTCGGGCTTAAGGACTTTAATAACCTATAAACGCGTTAGAAAGACGTTCTAAACCTATTTAAAAGATGTTTTAAAGGTGTTTTAAACATACCTCCTATGCTTTAAAGGTCTCGGGTATATGTCTTCTTAAGGTATATACGCGGTACTAGGCTAATATAGCGTAGAGTCTAACGGCGACGGTTATTATAATACGTTAGTAGGGTGTTTAGAACGCGTTTAAAAGATGTTAGTAGGGTGTTTAAGATCTTATAACGCGTTAGTAGGGCGCTTAGAACGCGTTCGAAACGTGTTAGTAGGGTGTTTTATAGATGCTTCGTAGGCGTCGAAAAGTTTAGAAGAAGTTTAGAAGTGGTATGTAGCTAAGAAGATTTAATAGCCGAGCGCGCCCTAAGCTTAGTTAAGCTTTCGTAGCCGTTAGGTGAGTAAAGGCTTAGCGCGCATATAACAGCCGAGCTTTGCCAAGATGACAGATGAGGTGTAATCTTAGGCACGCTACCTACCATCTCCAAGCTTCCGCTCTGTAAGCCACTGTTGCTTGAAAGTGCTTGTGATTGCGTTGGCACTCCTGAGCTGTTACAAAGTCCGTGCCGCTGATATATCCGTGTTGAATGATGCATTTCGTCTTCTGCTCTCTTTGTCACGCACCCAAATCGCTCAGTTATTCGCTACCAAGCCTACGGGTGGCTGGGTCCAGCGAATCCAGTGGCCATACCGACATACATTCGGCATGGCCATAACCCTTGGATGTAGAGAAGGCAATCAAGCTACTCTGTGTGTTCACAGCCCCAATCGTTGCTGTAGTTTCGCAGATCCTGTGTCTCCAACCTGTATATCACACCTCAGCCGGCAAAAAGACTCGTATTGCTGCACCGGCTGATTATGCACGTCGGTAGCTACGTACGTGAGACCTTGATGTCTCATAGCCCATGCAGCCTTCGCCCTTGACTTATCTATAGGAACTGGCATGATACCTGCCTTCTTTGCAGCTTCTATCCGAGGACCCGAGATAACGACGTACACTGGATAAAACCCCATCCCCTTGGGGCTGCCGTCAATTATTGCAGAGCGTGGATCAAAGAAGTCTCTCCTCATTATTGCGGCAACATGGAGGTTCACAACCATACTCACAGCCCTGAAGATTCCGACTGTGAAGACTCAAGTGCGCAAGGACTAATTTCAGACGAACATAGTGAGGTGTTTGGCAAGCGCAAATCCTCTGGCTGTAACATCAAGTGGCTGGCAGCGGTCACTATCAGCTTCTTTCTCGGAATTACCATAGGTGTACAACTCACCTTCTTCGTTCGCCAGACCAGACAAAATATCAAGGGCGTCGGTGTACAATGTCTGGAACAGAATTCGTACTTTTGTATGCCAATTTCCCAGAGCCTCCGCGTTGAGTACTAACATGTTCGCAGCACCCGCCCTGAAGGACATCAACCCAGACTATCTAGATGTCAAATTCAATGGCACCTTGGACTTTCCCTCGAGCTACCGTGGCGATCCGAATCCTGATTTGGATGCAGCATGGGACAGACTTGAGAATGGTAAAACCCTCCAATGGTGGATGGAAATCACTAGCCGCTGACGAACTTGACAGTCAAAATCATGAGTATATCAGAGACCGATCTGCTTAGTGCAGGCTACTCCAAAGATTCGGTCAAGCTTCCTGACGAGTATGGTGGTGGTTACATGGCGTCTGTGGAAGTCAATCATCAACTCCATTGTCTAGTATGTTTCCTGGCCTCCTGGAGACAGATTGATCCTGACGTGTGATAGAACTTCGTTCGCAAGGCCTTGAACTGGGACTATTATCAATTCAAGTCTGCCGAGTTCTCGGATGCGCCCAAGATGGTCCAAACGCACCTTGGTATGTGATACTTATTTACAGCTTCCTTCCTTCCTGACTGTTCCTTTTAGGACATTGCATTGAGATGCTTCGTCAGACACTCATGTGCCATGCGGACGTTGGAGTGATCGCTCATCGATGGGTCAAGAACTACCCAAATCCTTACCCGGACTTCAATGTCATGCATAAGTGCAGAAACTTCGACGAAGTCCTCCAATGGGGCTATGATCATGAGCTTGATAATGTACCTGATGGGCATCGATGGAAACCACAGGCAGGGGAAAAGATTTGGGACAGCCCACCTTAGAAGAGCAGGAGTTGCGAGCCTGTTCGGCATTGAACATGATATGGTATAGTCTGGAGATCGTCAAGAAAGGTAGGAGGGACTAGTGATAGAAATGATGATGCAATTCCAGAGAGAAACGACTCAATCGTGAAGAAAGCGACATGGAATTGATGATCTCGAGCAACCCGCCTTAGCGATGTGGACTTGTTCGAGCCGTCTGCGTAATCATTGACGGGTTTAAGTTGCAAACGATGGACTGCATTAGTCGATCAGTCTACGTTAGTGCCGCCGAAATGTGATATGATTACATATCGGCGGCAAGAGGTCTATCACCTGAAAAAGGAAGGTACGGACTGATATAAGTCTGTAGTATCATGCTTGATGAATCCGACCGACTGGATCCGTTATCTAAGTGTTCTACCTTGGAGTGAGCACTGCACAGATAAGGTGATCAGATGAGTGTCTCAGTACTGGCTGTGGTCGACTTTATGTCCTCCCAGAAAGCAGCAACTTCGTTCCTTCCTCCACCATCATCCGCAATGACCAGACAGGACAACAACAAATTCTGGCACAGACTCTCTGCTGTCACGTTGTTTGTCTCTATGCCTGCGATTCTTTTTTCTTTGTACACCCTACTCCAAGCCACCGTTCAGATTCATGAGCCATTTCCACCAGCTCTACCCTCAGAGAAGCATCTGGAGATCACATTCCGCGAACAGAAGAAGCTTGAGAATATCTCCTCAAGCATGGATGAAAGTTGGTCTTCGATGCTCAGCACTCCCAAAGGTGGCTTTTTGTGGAGACCATACAACGAGACCACAAACGAGGCTTGGGGAGTTACCATGTTCCATTCAATACACTGTCTGGGGTTGATCAGAGGATTCGTACAGGAGCGTCTGAACATGACGAATCCGAACCACAAACATGGTCACGGTCACTCTGGAGATGACATCGGTCACATCGGCCATTGTTTTAGTTACATTGCCCAGGTAAGCAAGATGCATCGGTATCATTGCCTCAGGCATTGGCTTATACTTGGATTCTCAGTCCCTACTTTGCGCTGGTGACGACACCATTGAGCCACCGTGGAGGAAGTTCGATGCCGAAGGATCTGTGATAGACGCTGGAGTTAATGGTGAAGGGGTCTCTCACATGTGTCGGGACACAAAGCTGATATGGGAGACGGTTATGCGATCTGAAAGCCATCCTGTTGCACCCTGGAAGTGGCACACGGGCGATACTGTACGCAAGGTATTCGGAGAGAAGTCATAGGATATCGGCGTTATGGAATTGTAATCAAAGAGAATTTGCGACGGTGGCGGTAGATGCTTTAACACAGAGACTTGTGCTACCTCTCTCCTCTAATGAGGCTCGTTTGGAACATTCAGTGTTCGCCGGTTGCTGCTTCTTCTGTACGTGAAGTGCTCTGGCGGATCAAGAAAAGCGCAGTTGCCGAGATAGTACCAAGGAAACCCAGACATAGATATGGTAGCCCTTGCCAGTCCCTACCCCATTTCATACCAAGTACAAAGGTGGATGCCAGCAGAGGGCTGGCGAGGATTGCGCCTGCCGTGTTGAGCAGGTTGAGGAAAGTGTACATAGAAGCCACATGTCTTTCGTCAACAAAGTGAGCCGCGATAGATCGACATATGGTTGTCGAGCTTGATCCGATAGTAACCAACAACAAGCCAGCAAGCACACAGCCAAGTGTTGGACCAGCGGCGAGGAAAAGTCCAGCAACCAGGACAATGCCAGTCATACGAGCCAGTGTCAGATCTCTGCACAAGGAGGTGAGCGCGAATTTATGCTGAATAAAGGAAGACAGGCGAGGAAGAATGAGGAGGTAGACCAAGATGCCGACCAGAGCCCTGACCGACATGAAGTAGCCGAATCTTGATAATGGCCAAGAAAAGCGCTTGCTGACATAGCGCATGGCAAACGCGCTGTTCTTGAGGATCAATTGCTCTCCCACAAATGATATGAATATCAGACATAGAGAGCGCGACTTGAACATGGCCGTTATCTGACCGAATTGCTGCAAGATGCCGGAGTCCTTTGGCTGTACTTCATGTGAAGCTTCTGATGCAAGGAATGCTGTCTGTGTGCGAGTGTGGTAGGTCTCGGGTATCAGAATAGTCAGAAGCATTGCGAAAGTCATGGCTGATATGCCGATTATGAAGGGTAACCAAGGCGATATGGTCATGAGGCTTGCTGCCAGTGTAGGTGCAAGAAGATCTGCTATCATTCCGCATACCGAGATGTAGAAGAAAGTGTTCGTCCTGTATCCAATCAGCACTTGAAGGAGAGTTGGAATATGCAGGAATTGTCACCTCTTAGCTTCAACTTGCACGTCGGTGATCATCGTATAGATCATCGTCATCGGTATACCTGGTCCTCCTCCTATTATTTGAAAAGCGGTCGAGAACCAAATCGTCCAGGTGGGGAGATATCCGTGTTGCCATACGACGAGTCCTGCCCAGCAACCGGCCAGTGTAATACCCAAAAATGCCAGAGCAAGAACCTTCGTTCGACCGATTCTGTTGTAACGTCGTTAGATAGGCGTTCGTTTAGTGAATTAGGGCCAAAGGACTTGCCTGTCAGCAACCAGACCATACGGAATGGCGAAAGTGAAACCTGCAGAGATTGTTCGTCAACTCTATACGAGGCAAACGGACCTTTGAGCTTACCAGCGATCGCATCAAGCATTTCTTGTATCGCGAGAATGTAGGCCAGTCTAGATTGCACGGCATCAACTTTGCAATGCGCTTCGTCCACACCGAATAAGGAAACTGATCCTTCTGCTCTGCCTGGCTTTGAAGCATAATACTCTTGACAGATGGCATCCTCGATGAGTCGCACAAATGGCAGTCCGATTAATCCACCAGCGATACCCGTAATACCTATCACGAGTGCGATGAGAAGGATCACTCTTTTTGGACGATTGTTGCGACTATTCTGATGAAGCAGAGGCTGATTTTCTTCCGCAGGAGTAGTCATGTAGAACATGATGATGAGTTTTCGAAAGTGGCTTCTCATGAGCGTACATAAGACTACTCAAACGGACGAAGTTGAGCCTCGAGACAACAACGCTCGAGGCAGCACTTCGAGCAACTGTGTCTCCATTTAGTCTCAATGCGTTGAGCGCGATATTGAACACTGTGTTACTAGAGTGTGGTATTGCAGTGAATACGCGCGTATTCACTTTGCTGTTAGCGCTTTGGCAATCAATAACGCTTGTCTCGAGCACAAGCAAACAAGCGAGTGCTTGGTTCTCTGCCAATAGCATTTATTAAACTTATCATTGGTAAGATAAAGGAAGGGAGCCACTGCCAGATGAGAAGGCAGAAAAAGGGTCCGGTTGATCGGCAAAAGCCCCGCGCTGTGCGGAGCCAATCACATTCTGTCCACATCTCTTCCTAATCTACACCTTCCTGATAACATCAACAAGCAAGATTGTTTGCGGTGCGAGCTTCATGTCTGGTATACGAGCTCTGGGACGTAGACCCAATAGTCTGGGAAGCTAACAGGCTGCAAACTCTCCATCAAGCCCAAGCAGTATCCGTGTACGGAGATCGACCATGTTATTTCAACCAAGTAGTAAGAACTGCCCAGGATTGCGAATTTACCAAACCTGCATTCACCTTCACCTCTCCGCGCCGCTTTTCTCGGCCCCATGGAGGTCTTTGCCCACAAGGATGGAAGACGTCGGCCTGACTTTTCAATACCGTTCGAGGACGTCGTCTTCGCCATCGTGCCTTCCTGTTTGTTTCTGTTTCTTGTCCCATGGCGACTTTCTTGGCTGGCTCGACAGAGAGCTGTAGCTACATCAGAGGTGTTGCTTCGCTGGAAATCCGTTGCTCTCACGTTCCCCATCACAGAACGATGACATGCTGACGCATTCAGGTTACCAACGTCGTCTATTTTGCGATCCAACTCAGCTTGTTGGTGACACGTTTTCACGCGAGGCACGATAGAGACGGTGTGTCAATTACCGCAAGCACACTACTTGTTCTGGACGCGACTGTTATATGTATCCTCTCATGGTGCGAACATCGGAGGTCTTTTAGATCGTCATCCGTTCTCGGAACATACCTTTTATTGACCGCCCTCACCGACATTATTCGAGTACGGACCCTTTGGCTGCTTCATGATAGTTCTTTGGCAGGCTTGCTCACAGCGTCTTTGATAACCAAGCTAGCCATGATCGCTCTAGAAGAAGTGAACAAGCTGCCGAAACACCATGACAAATCTCCCCGAGCCATGGACGAGACATCTGGCATCTATGGCAAGTCTCTATTTTGGTGGGTCAATAGCGTTCTATGGGAAGGCTATCACAGCCGGTTTGCACTACCGGAACTTTCTTCGCTGGAAAAGACGATGTCGGCAGAAAGACTTGTTTCCCGGTTCACAGTGCGCTGGGATAAATGTGAGTCAACGTAAACTAGACGTGGGGGCACAGAGATTTCAAGGACACTGAAGCTCACGAAGAGAGCCTTCTGAAGGCACAGTAACTCTGAGATTGACACGTCAACTTCTGGAGACCTAAGTGCTTTATGTGCTCTTGCTAGGCAAACCTCTAGCTCCGAAAGACATGAGGCTTCTGGCAGGTATACAGCAGTCACCGTAGCGAGTTTAGGCCTTGGAGTGTTTTCTGTGCCCTTGTGTCTATGAATTATCGCAGACGATGGAATGTTATCTAATGATACAATATAGATCAGAGCAGACCGCAGAGGCTTGCCACAGTATTGTTGAGTTTGATCAAATGGCATCTTCCGTCTACGATTTCTGCGCGGGTGTTAGTCGTTGCTCTCAACATCTGTCAGCCTCTATTGATGGAGGCTCTTCTCAAGTTCCTACAAGACGACAACGAAGCGACGAATGTGGGTTATGGTCTCTTGGCAGCCTTTGCTCTTGTATACCTCGGAATGGCTGTATCTTCTTTCCTTCCCATTGATAAAGAACATCACTTGCTAACCAAATCAGCTTTTCAACGGAATCTACTACCGCAAAGTCTATCAAAGCGCCACCACTGTTCGAGGAAGTCTCATTGCCAACATCTACAGATCGACTCTGCTTGGCCACGCTGATAAAGAGGACAACTCGAAGGCTCTCACACTCATCAGTGCTGATGTTGATAGAGTTTCCAACAGCATGAGGTTCATGCACGAATTTTGGGCCGAGCCGTTGCAAGTAGCTGTGGCTTCTTGGCTTCTACAGAAACGAGTGGGAGTGTCGTTCGTCATACCTATTGGTATCACTCTAGGTGAGTATATCTTGAATGCAACCGTGGCATGAATTTTCTGCTGATCAACGAAAGTCACAACGTTCGGGATCACGTTTGCCTCAAGATGGACACGAACCTTCCAAGAGCGGTGGATGTCTGCCATCCAGAATCGAGTTGGTTCGTCGTCACGCTATAATTCGAGTTCCTTCGCTCACGAAGAGTTTAGGGGCCTCATCTAAGATACTAGCCTCGATGGAAGCAATCAAGATGACAGGATCTACGACAATCTCATCTGACACTATCGAAGCACTCCGTGAAACTGAAATCAGAGCAGGCAAGTCCTTCCGTTGGCTTGAAGCTCTCACGGCGACTTCGGGTATGTCTTTGTAATTATCCACCACATGACTATTCTGACGTGCCAAGCTTATCTCCCGGCACTGTTTTCTCCGCCTATAACGTTTGCGGTCTTCATTGCTGTCTCTTCTACTGGCTATGATGTATCGAAGATCTTAACCTCTCTGTCTCTTCTGCAACTCATCACGCAGCCCTTATCATCCTTATTCCAGGTGGTAGTGCCTTTTGTTGGGGCGCTTGCATGTCTTGGGCGGGTTGAATCTTACCTCAGGACTATTCATTCCCACTCTAAAGACATTCATTCAGAAGCTGCACGGGGGCACGAGCTAAGCATTGAAGGCGAAGATCCTGATGAAGTGGAGTTGAGGTCACTACGACAAAGCAAACTTGCTATACACCAGCCTCACAGGGGCTCGAGGCGATCTGAAATCTTGATTGAAGATGCAGATATCGGCTGGAGTACCTCCAAGACCGTCTTCCGCAATCTCAACATCACCTTCTCTGCCGGATCTCCCAATTTCGTCGTAGGACCTGTAGCAAGCGGTAAGTCTACTCTACTGAAAGCGATCCTAGGAATTACCGAGACTCTCCGAGGCAGGATTGTTTCTCCTTGGTCTACTTTTGCATATTGCGACCAGAAACCATGGCTACGAAACACCACGATTCGAGACAACATCATCGGTTATTCAGGATGTGACCCCAGTTGGTATGCAGCTGTCCTACATGCTACATGCTTAGACGAGGATGTCGAGAAAATGGCACGCCGTGACCAGACACTGGTTGGAGACAGTGGTACGGCTTTGAGTGGCGGCCAAAGGAAAAGAGTGGTATGCGATTGTATCGAGACATTTGTATCCAATTGCTCAATCTGACTTGCCTGTAGGCCCTTGCTCGAGCTATCTACTCGAGGCACACAGCACTTCTGTTAGATGACCCTTTTGGTGGTCTTGATTCGGAGACCCAGAGAAAACTCTCGCAGCGCGTTTTCAGTCCCAACGGTCTACTTTCCAGGTATGCGGGCATGGTCATTGCAACAACCACTTCTTGTAAGTTATCGCATTGCTAGTTTGCGCGGAATCTCTGACAGATATAGTAATTCCAGTCTCCTCCACTGATCTTGTGTTACTGCTTGATCAGGAGGGAGGGATCAAAGCTCACGGACGCCTCGAGGACTTGCAAATGCTGAACTTGGAAGCGCTAACCATTGAATGTGTGACTTTGGAGGCTGACTCTGACATAATACAAAAAGTGTTGACAGGTGATGACACAGAGACTACGACAGTGGAGCGCGGCCATGTTAATGATGCAGCGGTATTTCGGTATTATCTCCGCTCTGTCGGAGTAACCTCTTTGGTTGCGTTCCTGGTTCTTGCAGCCTCTTTCGCCTTTCTCTCTGTTTTCCCAAGTAAGTGATATCGCGCTAAACGGTTGCTTCCACCAGGTTGTTGCTAATTTTCCTGGCAGCTGTCTGGCTGCAATGGTGGGCCGAGATCGGAGGCCATTCGGGCTTGTATCTTGGAGTATATGCAGCTCTGCAGATATCGGCAGCGTTCTGTATATTCGCACTTTCCAGGTATGACAATGCTTGACCCCTTTGCTTTCTGCCTTTCCAGTATGTCCACTCACACTTTCTCCAGTTTGACATTGGTTCATATGGTGGCCACCTCAGGATTTCGTCTACACAAGACAATCCTCCACACTGCGATCAAGTGAGAATATGTTCTGTCAATACCACAATCATTTTAGCTGATCACACTGGAACAGCGCATCTTGGCCTTCTTTTGTTGCAGCAGGATCTGCGGATGTCCTCAATAGGCTTACGCATGATCTCGGTATCATAGATGCTGAGCTACCAGAGCTATTACTTGACTTTGTCTGTGGTGAGTCTGTTTCAAGGGCATGCATGCCACAGATGGTTGCTGATGTGATACATGATAAGTTGTGTTTACTCTCATCGGCCAAGCTATACTCATTGCCAGATCTAACTGGTACATTGCTGCTGCTTACGTTCCGCTGATCGGCCTTCTCTGGGTGATACAAAAGATATATTTACGCACCTCGAAGCAGCTGTGCCATCTCGAACTTGAAGCAAAGGCACCTTTGTATCGCCAACTCACGGAAACTCTGGCTGGTCTTACAACTATCCGAGCATTTGGACACCAGGAGAAAAGTATTTCGACTAATAACAATCTGATCGACCAATCTCAAAGGCCATACTATCTCCTTCTCATGGTGCAGAGGTGGCTAAGTTTGGTCCTAGATCTAACCACTGCTGGAATCACGATCTTGGTCGTCGGACTGGCCATTGCACTCAGAGATAGTGACTCGACAGGATCGGTTGGTGTTGCGCTCTTAAACATCATGTCTTTTGCAACATATACTCGTCTGGTCGTAGTACTATGGTCGAGCACTGAGACAGCTTTAGGCGCTATATCCAGGGTCATGTTATTCGAGAGCAGCATGCATCTCGAACCAATCGCTGGGAGCACTGAGACTTTAGATCTGCAGTCAATCCTCGGAACTGGTTCCATCGCCTTCAAGGATGTCTCTGCCTCGTATTCTACGCCTTCTAACCGGACAGAAAACATCGCGTTGCAGCAGATCTCCCTCATCATTCCATCCGGCACCAAACTCGGCGTGTGCGGCCGCAGCGGCAGCGGCAAGTCTTCCTTCATCAAGACTCTCCTCCACATGCTCGAAATCAGAACCGGCAGCATCCACATCTCTGGCATTGACATCACCACCATTCGTCCCTCTCAACTACGCCAATCCATCACCTGCGTAACTCAAGACCCGTGGTTTCTCCCCGGCTCCGTTGCCTTCAATCTCGACGTCACAAAAACCGCGAGCACAGAACACATGATCCAAGCACTTGACAAAGTAGGACTATGGCATATATTTGCCACCACGGGCTTGAACACAGAGATGGACGACAAACTCCTATCGCATGGTCAGCAACAACTCTTCTGTCTTGCCAGAGCTATCATTGCACCCAAGAAAATTGTCATCTTGGATGAATTCACCAGCGCGTAAGTTTTACTTCCTCATTAGCCATGTTCATCGTCTTCACGATGCTTACTATTGTATCCTTAGTGTGGACAAAGAGACTGAGAAACTGATGCAAGAGATTGCCAAAGTTGCTTTTGAGGATTGCACCGTCATTGCTGTTGCACATCATTTAGACACAATTGTGGCATATGACATGATTGCTGTCTTTGCAGACGGTAAATTGATTGAAGTTGGTGAGCCCGGTGAACTGCTAGAGAAAGAAGGGTCGAAATTTAGGGAGATGGTTGGAAGAGCGTGAAGCTGGCCAGAGGAAGGACGCGAAAGGTTTGGAAGGTTGAGGTTATGACACTGGGAGGGAAGATTTTCAATCTTCTGCAGACCGCGAGTGGGAAGTGAGCTTTTGGGTTTTTCTCTTTTGTAATCTGCAGATCTACATTGGTAATAACATACAGCAGGATTGCGGACGTGAGAGTCTTCCCTGCAACTTCTGTGCTCGTGACAAGATTGATGGTGACTGATAAAGATTGCTGTACTTGCTTTTGAAGGTGCACGGTACGGTTTCAGCGATGGCGTTGTTTTCGATTCGTCGGGGGACTGGAGAGGTGGAAGAGATGGAGGATGATGGAGAGTGATAAGCTGTAGATGAAGCATTTCCGTGGCTTTGGATATGGTACTGAGCGCATGCTGAGTACTCCCAGCGCCGGATGCGGCGACGCTATAACTCTGGAAACGGAAGAAGCTCTCGAGAGACTGAAGAGTGTCCAGTGAAAGGTCAAACAGGTCAAGCTCTCGACGTGCACTTTCCGAGCTCTCGATGTGCTTGCGCGTTCTGATAGCTAGCTAGCCAAGCAACCCTGCCAGACAGTGGACACAAGATAAGCATAACAAGACCCGCTTGAACCAGTGAGAGTATTAAAGAGTGAAGTTGATGAATGGTGTACTAATTCTACATGTATCGCGGACCCTCCTCTCTCTTTTTTCACTTCTTGATCGCGAATGTTATGATTATTCCTTCATGTCGGCTTGAATCATCCTGCGATATCTTGAACTGCGGTGGCACGGTGCTCAAACACCACGACGAGCGTTCCAATGAGCATACTCCTCGTGCATCTTCTTGGAGGCCTCGGGATCCTCATCAGCGAGGATTCTGTACTTGCCAATGATGGCCTTTTGCTTTTCGCCTTCAGCCATCAATTGTTGGAGAATAAGCTTCGCCTGTGCTTTTGCCTGTGCTTCTTCTTCACTCAGAGGTTGGCCAGGCATGACAGCGACGGGATCATTGTGGCCGTTCGAGTCGGAGGCGGTAGTGTTGTTTTGGGTGGTGGGTGAGTCTTGCGCAGGCTGCTTGCCTTTAAATCCATAGCTTTGCTTCTTCGACATGTCAGTATTCGAGAGGCAAACGAAACATCGTAACGCAAGAGGGAGAATGTGAACTTACATCATGGCGGATAATGCCTTTGCCTTCGCCGACGGGGTCGCTGGGATGGAAGTCGATGGCGACACTGTTCCAGATTGAGGAATTCATGGTAGGTCTTTCGATGGCGGTGGGTGCGGCGGATATAGCAGGGGCAGCTGAGCTTGTAGGGACTGCGAAGTGGGTGGGTGCAGCAGACATTGTGGACGTAGGGTGTTGTATGGATGAGATGGGTGCTCAGCGCGGAAGAGCCAGCTTAAGTAGGGGTGGAGGAGGTGTTGCAATACCTTCGCGGCCCCTGCTCACGTTGATCTCTCGGCGACGACAAGGTGAAGTGAGCAAAGCGATGGGAAACTCCAACACTCTCCATACCCGAGCCAGTGGCTTCCGTAAAACTTGGTGCATAGCACACGTACGGGTATGCTGACAACCTGATGCAGGAGCTACGCGTAGCGAAAATGGTCCAGTGTCTTCTGCTCCTTTGGAAACCGGCGGCCACATGATCAAATTGCAGGTTCATGAAGCATTAGGCCTCTCCAGATTTGTTCTTCGATACGCAGAAGCATATACTGTTGTACTTCCGTTAAAGAACAGTGTGCTACCTGGGACAAGCAACTTCATGAGATTGTCTGGAAGTTGTTGGCCTGTAAAATGTGTTTTAGGGAGCCTTGCATCAAGGCCGCAATATGGACAGCTTGCTATCTCCACGACATAGACTGAGCTTACAAAGTACTTGCTGCCGCATCTCCGTTGATGGAAAATCGTCAGTGGATATGACGAGCACTTCCAAGCTGAATCGATGCCAAGTATACGTCCAGTTCCATGAAGTGGTGTAGGTCTCGATTGCATGCATACTCTCATCATACACACTGTGAGTCCTGTCGAGAGATGGACTTGAGTCTGATGACTACTGAGAAGAGAATGTGGCAAGGTACAAAGTTTTGCAAAATTTAGACACTTCTCCCGTTTCACAACACCTTCAGGCATGGGACCATCAAGAGGCAAGATTGTTTTGACTTTGATACGAACGTCCAGAGAAAGCACAGCAAGCTGCTAGTTTCAGTGGAGGTGCATGACATTATCATTTTGATGGGTAGTTGGAGAGGTGTGTAGGAGGGCTGAGAGTTCTTCATTCAACCAAAAGACCGTCCTTGATTACTGTCCTCCTGCCAGCTCTATCGTAAAGATACATTGCTTCCGGTACGGTACGTCTGGTTCTCCATTCTGGTTCATCTTTGTTGAAGAGCAGCATATCCAATGGTTGTCCGGTGTTGATCGAAAGTTTTAAAAACTCTTCTTTGGTATTACCAGCAAGTCCAATAGCAGCCCTGGCTCTTGTCGATACACACTCATACAAAATCTCGGCATCTCTTTTGGTGCCAGCTTGATAGACACCTACGCCTAGGCTTGCTATGTAGAGTGGATCACAGCTGCCTTGAGGTGTGAAAGCATTACCAATGTTGTTGATCGAGATTGCCGCGTTGAGTCCATAGTCCTTAATCAGACGAGGCACAGGCAAAGTTCCTCGAGCGCCACTCTCTGTTCGCATCATGAACAGATCAGAGGTGGGCAATCCAACAAAGCTGATGGGCAGGTCGCCGATCTCGCCCTTCAAGCGCTTCCATTCATCGTCTTTGAAGAGTGATAGACGAGTACAGTGGCCTAGAACAATTGTCTTGTCGGTACGCTTTGTCCAGTTCTTGGCTTTGAGAGTGTCAATCACATGCCACACCAATGGCTCAATCTCAGTATCAAGATTGTAGTCGAGATGGAAGTCCAAATGCAGATTCTTCTCAAGAGCGAGATCAATTGTCCATTCCACATTCTGTTTCATCTTCTCGCGGTCATCTTCAACGTATGGTGTACTTCCAAGAACATCAACAGAGTATGACGGATCAAGAGCTCCTGATACGAGGCTTCTGATTCCTTCACCGTCATCGTCACCGGAGAACAAAGGAAGCTGAGCAAACACACACAACTGGACATGGCAGCGGTTTTGGGCCTTGTGCTTTAGAGCCTTGCCTGCCTCTATGCATTTCAGTCCCACGATCTGGTCGACTTCGACGAATGCTCGCATAGACGTCACTCCTGCTTGCACACTTTCATCAATGACTCGTAAGCCACGTTCGAGCAGGTCATCGTGCTCAAAGTTCGACTTTGCTTTAGAGGTCAATTCCATAGCTTCTTTGAATGAGCCTTCCTCAATTTGCAAATGAGCATACTTGGGGTGAGAAAGGAGATATGCTTTATCGAGATGGATGTGCGGGTGGCAGAGTGCAGGGACCAGAAGAGCTCCAGACCCGTCTATGTGTGGAGATGAAGTGTCATCCTTTAGAACATCGAGGAGAGCAGGATCGTGTGGGTTTACTTTGTCAACAGCTCCGGAGAAAGAAAGATTGAGGTCCCAACGAGAACCAGGTTCAGTCCAGGGTAGAGATACATTAAGGATGTCGTGGATGCGTCCAAAGGGCTGTAGACTAGCGGAAGCGGACGTTTCTGTATCATCAACCATTTTCAATTCGGAATCGACATGAATGCCCGAGGAAGCCAGAGATCGAGTGGCCATGGTTGTTACTTGGTGAAAGTTATGGAGGAAAGTGGAAGAAGGCACAATCATAGACGTCAGAGGGTTCACAGGTGACAGTAGCACAGGTAGGACCTTCCCCATCCGCGGAGGAACCTCGGTTCAAGTTGTCGGCGTTGGAAAGGCCGATGGTTTGGAGTCTCTCAGAAGCATCCCGAGTCGCGTCTTGAAGGAGGGTTAATTGCGCGTCCGACTTTCAGTTATTGTCGCATCGAATTATAGACATAATGCAGCCATCATCACGAGGATTTGCAGCTCCTGGGCAGATGCGCCGACCTACGGGACCTGGTATCTTGACTCAAATCCCTGCTGCGAATCCGGCTTTCACTAATTCGCAACAGGTCCCATGTACGCAGCGAACCATCAAGCCCATGCGCCAGCAGCCACACAAGCCGCCCAAGCACAGCAACAACAGGAAGAAATGCGCCGACGCGAAGCTCAGCGAAGACAGGCTCGCAAGCCGACAGACCTCGACATTGACGACGACCTCGCCGAAGCAGTCATCACCGATGCCGCCATTCTATACCGCAAGCTACGCGACCAAGAGAAGAGATTGGATGCTATCATGACAAAGAAGCGCTTAGACATTCTGGAAGGCACATCTGGACAGATGCCATCAGAGGGTGTCCTGCGCTTGTTCATCAGTAACACAGCCGAAGCACAGCCCTGGCAGATGGCCAACGACGGCAATGCTGGTTTCAACGAGGACGGTACTTTCGACTTCGCAGACAACCAAGCTCGCTACCGTGTCAAGATTGAGGGCAAGCTGCTCGAAGGCTCAGATGACGCCGACGAGGACTCGGAGCTCAAGGCCAGTCTACCACCTATGGCCCCCATCAAGATGTCGCATTTCTTCAAGCGCGTCACCGTCGACTTCAACCGTCCTGCTGCCCTACAATCAGATGCCTTCAACAAGATCGAGTGGGTGAAAAAGGAGGGTGAAGCCGATATTGACTGCATTGCCTTTGGTCGCAGAAGCGATGAGGAGCTCCAAGTCACCATCAATCTCTATCTCGACGAGCAGCCAGAACGCTTCAAGCTGAGCCCACCTCTTGCCTGGATGCTCGACATGGACACTGCTACACGCGCCGAAGTCGTCCAAGGCATCTGGGATTACGCCCGCTTGTTTAAGCTGATCGACCATGATGACGAGCGTCGTATCAACTGCGACGATTACCTCAAGCAGCTGTTCCACAACGAATTCGCCTACTTCCCCAACCTTCCCGAGCTCGTTTCTCCACATCTATCTCCTCTCGAGCCCATCAAGCTCCCTTACACTATCCGTGTCGACAAGGACTACATTGCTCCTGAAGACGCATCCACACCGCCATCCAAGTACATGATATGGGATGTGCGTGTGAAGGTCCCCAGCACCACGAAACGCTTGATGCAGGCCATCATCTCATCGCCTAGGCACATGGCCAACCTTAAGAAGGTCACCCAAATCAACGATGATACGGCACTTCTACTCGAAAAGGCACGTCACCTCAACTCGAAGCGCAGGTTCCTCCTCTCCCTCTCTCGCGACCCTGCCACATTCGTCAAACGCTGGACCTCAAGTCAGCAACGCGACCTCGAAATCATTCTCGCCGAAGCTGGAAGAGGTGCCGGTGATGAAGGTTATGCTGGTGAAGAGTTCCGCAGAGGTGGAAAGGACGGCGCGTGGGGTACCGATCTGGCTCGCGAAGCTGTTGGCCTATGGCTGGCAAGACAAAAGAATCATTAGGATGCTTTTTTTTGACCGACGGCAGGGGCTTGAGCTGGTGCTATATTGATTAGCGATGGCGTTAGGGAAACAGGAGTCAAGGATGGGCAGGCTATAAGGTCAATCAGCTATGCATTATGGGCAGTTTATGAAGTTATTCGGATGGTTCGGGGTTGTTACACCTCCACATATACCGAGCTTCCCCATGGAGTAACCATAGGGATGCGAATACGAAATATCGAGGGGGCTGTGCGAACTCTGGAAAGACAGAGAATCAATAAAACCATCAATCATGAATTAATAAAATGCTCAGATGTACTGAAGGGATCGAAGAGGGACGGTCTGTATAGAGTGCTGGCAAAAATGAAGAGAGTAAATTGTTCAAAAGTGCGGTCAGAAGGAGTTGAGCCGCAGTGTCAATCATGATCGACAGGAATGCAGGGTCCAGGTGACGTTGGAGGTTCCTGCATTCAGAGCACAAAGCACAAATTAACGATGACAAGCGTCTGATTCCTATTCGACTGCTTCGAGTCGCTCTTTCCGGTCATGCCTGTACCAAGACAAACAATGCCGATGTTTTCGTGTAGATCGGGACCGAGAAGATATCTGTTTTCTTTGTAGCTACTCTCTCTCTTGTCTTTACACTCGCGACCATCCATCAATTCATCGTCCCTATACTCCATCCTATCGTCATCCCTGTATTGCTTTCGTATTCGACCAACCACCTCGGATCATCCTCACTCGAGTATCACAATGCCTCCGGTCACAATTCATTGCGTGCGCCATGCTCAAGGCTTCCACAACACCAGCGTCGCAAATCATGCCATTCATGACCCAATGCTCACACAACTCGGCGAGGAACAATGCAAAGCTCTTCAAGCCAACTTTCCCTTCATGGACCGTGTCGACGGCGTCGTAGCATCTCCTCTAAAGCGTACCGTGTATACAGCTCTCCACTCATTCACACCGGCCATCAAGAACAAGCACTTGAAAGTGTACGCTCTACCGGAGCTCCAAGAGACATCCGACCTGCCTTGTGACACAGGAAGCGATGTTAGGGTGCTCGAGTCCGAGTTCAAGGGTCAGCCAGTCGACTTGAGCTACATGTACACACCTCAAGCCAAGGCTTGGAACAACAAGACCGGCAAGTGGGGTGCAACTGCTTCAGCCGTCGACGACCGAGCAAGAATCGCCAGAGAGTGGTTGTACAACCGTCCTGAGAAGGAGATTGTCGTTGTTACTCACGGTGGTTTCCTCCACTACTTCACCGAAGATTGGATGGATACGCACAAAATGGATGGTACTCCTTCAGCCGGTAATCCTCCCCTCCATCGTCATCGTCACCGTCGGCGATCTGATGCCCCTCCCCCTCCCTCCGATTCTATCACCAGTCTGCGTCACATCCGATCCCAATCTGAAAGTGGATCTGGATCTGATGCTTACTCATCACATCACCATCATCATCATCATCACCATCACCATCACCAATTCAGTCGCGATACGCAAACCTCTTCCTCTTCCTCATTAGCATTCCGCGAGCACATGCAACATCATCATCCACATTCTCACAGAATTCCAGGTACTGGCTGGTACAACACCGAGTATCGTTCATACAACTTTGGCAACAACCCTAGAAGCGGTCGAGTCATACTCGTCGAGACCGAACAAAGCCGCGCACGACGTTCGGGAAACGACCAGCCGCTCAGCAGAGAAGAGCAGTCCAACTTGCACCGTACCGAGTCAAAGCAAAAGGCCGAAGAGGAGAAGGCCTACCAAAAAGCAAGCGGCATTCAAGCAAAGGTATAAATCTCTGTGGTTTCGTGAACCCTTTTCGTCTTCGCAGATTGCTTCGGAAGAAGAGGAGTTTGGAAAGGGGTGTCTTGCGTTATGGTGTCAAGCCGTGATCAGGAAGTCTCTGAAGACATATTTGTTGTCTTTCTCCCTTCTTCGTTTGGGGTGATCAGGACTCTCAAGCAGAGCTGGGTCCGTGAGTATCACACCTTCTCTTGCGTCTCATGTCCGCGAGCAATCTACCTCTTCAATCTGATCTCTTGATCATCACATCATTGCTGACTTTTGAATAGCTGAATCAGAAGCGAAATGATCGTGACCTTGGCGGGTACGGTTATGGTTTCTAACGACTTGTCTTATGATATACATGATTGCGATTGCATGAAGCGAGCGGACTGTCCTTAAAAAGGCTCGGAGTTGGCAAGGTTGTATCCATACATGGCGTTCTATAGATGTTATGGCAGTGTGGTCAGACGCACGAGACACGATGACAATGAAATCCTAAGAACCAGACCTTTTCTCGTCCATGTGCAGTTCACCAGTGTAGACTGCATATTCTTTTCACTGCTAGACCGCCAGAGTTTTGACCAGAACTTGCTGCTGGAAGACGAAACCAAGAACATGGAAAGGAGAGAAGTGCGTATGTCTAAACGTCCTGTCTATACAGCACTCAACCCACCATCAAGATTCAACACAGTATTATTCGCATACTGATTGCCAGACAAGAAAACCGCGGCATCAGCAATCTCATCCACGGTCCCAAACCTCGCAGCCGGAATCTTCGCCACCGCAGCCTCCCTTGCCGCCTCGGACATAGCTCTCGTCATATCAGTCTCTATGTATCCAGGACATATAGCATTTACCCTTATTCCTCTAGGTCCCAACTCCGCCGCTAAACTTCTCGTCAAGCCGAGAATGCCTGCTTTGGACGCTGCGTAAGCTACACTGCCCGCGCCTCCATGGGTGGCTAACAAAGAGGAAATGTTCAGAACATGTCCACGACGTGCCTCGGAGGCAGGTGTATGAGGCGCATTCTTCAACATTTTCTTCGCCGCGAAACGAGAAGCTTGAATCGCAGCAGACAAATTCGTAGCCAAGATTTCATCCACACGGGTTTGAGTCGTGCGGAGTAAAAGGGACGAATGCGTTATCCCCGCCGCATTCACCAGGACGTCTAGTTTTCCGTTCTCGGCATTCCATGCTGTGTGTTTGTCCAATGTGCTCCAGAAGTCTGGGGCGGTGATGTCGCCGGTTATGATGCTGTGGGGGCGGCCGACGCTGCCGCGGGCTGAGGTGCAGAGGTCGTGGGTTTCTTCTAGAGCGGCTTCGTCGCGGCCGATGAGGAGGCAGCGGGCGCCTTCTCTGGCGAAGGCGATGGCGATGGCACGTCCTATGCCGCGGGAGGCGCCAGTTATTAGGCAGGTTGATCTGCGGAGGGCGTGTTTGGAAGAGGCGTAGATTTTGAGGGTGCGTGTTTGGGTGAAAGGTTGGATTGAGTTGAGTGGTGATGTTCTCTGGAGGCAAGGTGAACTTCCTTGTATCCTGGATATGCCTGGAATTGAAAAGAGACGGTGGGACATTTTGGGGAGTGTGATGGTCTGGAAACAGAGATCCGGTTCAAATTGGTGAAAATTGATATCTTCTTTCTTGGACGGGTATGAAAGCTACGGGATGACTTAGCCTGGTGTTTTGTCTACATGGGTTGACAATTCCTCACTTTTCTGATGATTTCAATTGTGTTTGATAAAGAAGTCAAGATGGGCAAAGTTGGAAGTCAATGGACAATGAAGCTTGGATCAAGTGCATGTCTTGGCAGTCGACGTGTTTTTGCCCACAGCTCCAGGTCTGCCTTTCTTCTCTCTCTCAACAAACAAGCGCATCCTCGCATCACAACATCGACAATGGCAGACACAGAGCAGACTTCAGCGCCCGACTACGTCACGCTGGTCAGCAACGATGGCTTCGAGTTCTTGGTGCAGAGAACATCGGCCTGTCTATCTGGCGCCATCAAGAGGATGCTCGACCCCATCAGTGCGTTTTCCTTCTCCGGCCTCACTCCAACCTTTCACAAGCTGACTGTTCTCTCTAGATGGCTTCGCAGAGTCAAAGACGCACAGATGCACGTTTGAAAACATCAATGGCATGGTACTCGAGAAGGTGTGCGAATACTTTTACTACAATGAAAAGAATCGCGACTCGACTGGTGTCCCTGACCTGGACATTCCGCCTGAGCTCTGTCTTGAGTTGCTCATGGCGGCCGACTACCTGAATGGTAATTCACTCCGCCTCTCCTCCAACGCTCTCCGTCATGCTAACACATCCTCCCAGTCTGATGAAACCTGACGCATCTGCAACGAATCTCCTCTGTCTTCCTTCCAAGCATACCAGCAAGGCGTTTGTGGCGTTTAATGCTCTCTCAACAGAGTCATCTCACCAGCATTGCTTCCAACGAATACAATCATCGCCTCTTCCGAAGATCCTTCACGCCCTTTGCAAAATAAATAGTATGAACACTACCACGAGACTATGATCACCTCAACGCTTGGACCACGAGCATATACGCCGCCATCTACACTCCTCCACGATGCGGCGTCTATAGTTGGTCCTACACCTAACATTCCGCTTTATTCAGTCCCTCTCCTCGATTTATTCCACCTGGGATGTCGGACTTTATATCAGTCGGAGACATTTCGTCAAGATCACATCCATCCTCTTTACAATACAAATCACGTCTACCCTCTTGGTTCCCCCTCTCCCTTATTCTCTCAGTTGCTTACAAATGTGACGAACACAACCATGTTCAGGAACTTCTATTGTCACGCTTGTCTCCCCTTCCTTGGGAGTACCAGGCCCTCATCACTGTTCCAAGATTGATTCGACGCGTTTAAAATTGACTTGCAATGTCTTTGTATCCGTGATGTATGCGAGTCTCATTGCGTGCCTACATATTCCACCATGCCTTTTCTTTTCTTCATGACAAAAGGGGTGGTCGGTGTAAACTATCCACCTATATAGCTTATTCTATTCCTTCCTTATCACTCTCGCTGTTCTTACCTGTATACATTGTTCCTATTCCTGTCCTGCATGTATCAAGCGTCTTGGTATCTCCTCTACGGCCGAAGGAGTAGGGGTGGATGTCCAAGCCGTCGTATATGCATGTTGCTCGACGGCGTCGAACTAGTAACTCAATGATCGCCTATTAGCTCTTTTCTTTCCCTTCCCAGCTGACACCTCTCTCTCTCGGACGCGATTGTTCCTTTTTGACCTTATCAAAGTGCAATGCAATGCAATGCAATGTTATCTGAGCGTAAGGCCGTCTTTTGTCTTTTGACTAATTCCCTAATTCCCAATGGGTCCGATCCCAATGGGCCCGTAAAGAGATAATATATCTTACTTTTTTTGCTAAAAGGTGTGGTACATTGAAAGTAGAATATGTTCGGTGCTTGACACTTATGTATAGACGTTTTTTTTTTTTTTGGACTTCATCTATCACATACGTGTTGGTATATGTAAGGCTTTTTTTGCTCAGCTCGTGCGTTTTTACCCCCTGGATCATATGTTTCCATAGGGCTTGATATAGTGTCATGGCCTCCCTGTGACATAGTGGTTCATGCAGTGTGTGTGGTTTGTATTTCCACAAGGCTGAGGGATTTGGAATGGAGGAGGAGGGTGTTGGTATGAGAGCCCCGGCTACCTGGTTTGGAAGGGCGGATGATTTGGAAAGGTTGGGAGTGGAATAGATTGCGAGCAGATAGATTGAAATATATTGAGCATCCAACGTCAGTGACAAATAGTCGGGAGCGAGGCACGTACAATTGGCAGAAGCGTAGAGGAAGGGAGAGAGATGGAGGAACAAGAGTGAAGACAGAAGAAAAGATGGATGATGTTGAATTTCGATGTTCAGATATCTTCGTAGTCAAAAGAGTCTCCTGAATGACAAGCCATCGCTGTGTACGGATATAAAAGAAAACAATCTTGGTATATAATAGACAATTCCGCTGCATAAAAACAAATAGCAAAAGAAAAAAAAAACATAAGAATATAGAGAGTGTAAAAGGAGCAAGATCAAAACAACCAACCAAAAGGAAACCCAAACCATTCGTCCTGTTCTGTTTCATACCCAGACCATCCATCCACATCCACTTGCCCACCAACCCCTTCATAAACAGGATAGGCAATGTGAACATTAAAAACACAAAAAGAAAAAGTGCATCTCAACAATCATCAGAATCACCGTCTCGACATCGTCAATGCCCTTGCTACCTTTCTGAACCCTCCTCTTTCCTTTTCCTTATACTGTTCCTTCTGCGGTTCTTTTTCCTTCTTCTTGATGTCAGGAACTTCGACTTCTACAGCTCCAGCGGCGACAAGTGCATTCGTCTCCTCTCTCCAAAAGTTATCCCATCGGCCCGGTACAGTTGGCTTTATCGAGTGACCGAGCAGGGAAGTACGTCTACTGAGAGCAGGCTTGGACTTGAGACCGATGAGATTGGAAGACTGAGAGCGAGGGAGACCGGCACTGGAGATGGAAGTCACGGAACTGCCAGGAGAGCCGGTGCTGAAATCGAATGATTTGCGCAGACGGTTGCGAATAGCAGGAGGAGGTCTCGAGGGAGGAGCAATCATAGGTGTCCTTGCAGCCACTGCTTTCGTCGTAGCAGCCACAGCACTCTCTTCAGGAATCTGAATCTTGATGAAAGAAGCCCGTTGCGCAGAAAGCGGTTGCTTGGAAATATTCCTCGCGGGTGACGGTGGAGTGACATCCACATACTTCTCCCTCAAGAAACACATCAAAGCTCTGATATCAGAAGCAGTGCTCATGCCGCCTAGAGATACTCTGACAACACCTGTAGCTTTGCCGTGGTAGATTTCAGTAGGTTTGCTGCAGCGATGGCCAGAGGAAAAGGCTTCGCGCATTTCTGAAGGTGTCCAGGAGAGATAGGTTGCCATACCGCCTGGGTTGCAGAGGGAGCCGCTGCGGATGTAGATGCCCACATCGTTCGCGGCTTTTTCGACTTCGGTGTAGCCAATGAGGGAGCCGGAAGATGTGAGGACGTTGAACGCGACGGTGGCGCCTTGGGTTTTGCTGTCACCGTAGACAGTGCTGGGTTCTTTGTAGATGCGAATGACGGATTTGCCATTGCGATGGCGGAGATTGTGTAAGTTGTCGTGCAGGATTTTGGAGAGTTGGGCTGTATGGCGGGAAATAAACTTCATGGGCTCGGGGCCATACAGGCGTTCGTGAACGTCCATGGCGTGGTCGAGGGCGAAAATTGAGTGGAAAGGTAGAGTGCCGTCTTCCAGTGCATCGTGAACCGTGGCAGTCTTGCGAGCGTGCCAGGTATCATTGAGAGTCACTACCATGTCGACTGTGCCACCGCCAAAGTATTTGCGGTTTGCGAGGACATGGGCTGAAGACTTCTGCACAAGCAAGGCTCCAATGTTAGGGAAGCCGAAGATTTTGTAGAAGCTGAGGGCCACGAAGTCGGGACTTTCGCTTGTGTTGCTAAGGTCCAATTGTGCTGTGCTGGCTAGAGCCGCAGCGTCAAGTAGTGTGTAGGTGTTGGCTCGAAGAATCTTTTCTCTGATCATGCCGGGCCAGCTGAGAGGGAGACGACGTCCGGTCATGTTTGACTGGCCGGGGTAGGCAAAAAGACCCAATTGGCGAGGCAATGGGCCACCAGCACCACCGCACTCAATCCACTTCTCTACCTCTTCATCGCTGCCAAAGCAACGACTCGTAGGTGTGAGCTCGCGAATGCCGACGAGACTTGTGTGAGCATCACGGTGGTAGCCATACCAGAGTTGCTTATGTGTGGAAGCGGCATGGTCTTTGATACATTCAATCGTAAGCTTGATGGCGGCAGTAGCGTTGGCGACAAAGACCAAATCCCACTCTTCGGGATCGGCCTTGAAGAAGCGCAGTGCCTTTTCGCGGATGGCGTCTATCCGGTGACCAGCAATAGCAGAAGGTGTTGAATCCGAGTGAGGGTTGCCATATAGATTGGTTATTAAATCCTTCGAAAAGGCCTCGACCATTGACTTGGCATAGAGCTGGGATTGGTTAGATGTTTTGTCCAAGCAAAGTCATGTGCATGTGATGTAAGCTTACTGTTGATCCTCCATGATCAAGATAGATTTTGCCTGCGAGTTGAGGGTACTCTCGATCTCTGAAAGTCTCAACTTCTTCATTCTCCATGTGTTCTCCAGAACATGATGGAGCGGGTGTCGTGCAATCGGTTTCGTAATCGTAATCGTCGTGACCGCTGAAGGACGACATGTCGCCATCTGATACTGAGGATGTCCTTGACATGATGTCTTATGTGTTCCAGCACTGGGTCTTGCCCGTTGTACAAGGCTCAAAACAGGATCGCCCGGCAATCTGAATCGTAAAACGGTTTCCCTATTTCTGGGAGAAGGGGAAGGAGGGCAACGAGATAATCAAAAAGTGGGAAATCGTATCCGACTGGCGGTGAGGCAGGTAGGTCTGAGGGGTGCAAAGAGAAAGACTAGACTTTTGAGAAAGGAAGCAACAGTACCATACCAAACGAAAGAAGATGAAAGAGAAGGAAGAGGCAAAGGGTAAAAGGGTAACGGAGCAACGTGACGTATATAGATATCTTTCTGCAGAGGAGGGAGAATGATTGCTCCCGGGTACTGGGTGCAGATGCCATGGCGTCCGATCTGCAGCAAAATGATACATTTGTTAGGCCAAAACACATGGTCTCAGTAGCCACTCTGCGCAGGTAGCCAGAACCTGAAGGCTGTCAAAGCGGTAGGAGCCCGTCAACCTGTCAACGGTCAACTCACAGGCCAAGTTCAAGCTAGAGGTTATGGATGTTTGACGAATCAACGGCTCGCGTATTTATTTTGGACTGAGGATGCGTTGATCGCCAATCAACCCTCTACGCGATGTTGGGTCTTTTCCGGACAAGTCTGCGCTCTGTCCACTGCCGGGGATGCACGTCAACTCTCTTGAGATCCCCTTTCCTTTCCAGAATGCAGGCGTATCCTGGGTGGTGGTAATGCGACAGAGTGTTGAAAGTGGAGCTTGCAAGGCATCGCGAGACGGATGATCTGCTGGGCGCGCAGCAGGAATCCGCAATCCGGGTTCACGTTTCCAGCCCATCGCAGCACAGACACAGAGGCTGCAGGCAGAAGGAAGAAAACTTCTCATACGCCATCATCCCTGGCGCCGTCCACGACTCAGGAAGGCGATGGCAGATTGAATGACACAAACTTTTGGGCTATCCCACAAGCGTTGTGACGAGCGGGAACCAGGGACGACGCGGGCGGCCCGACGGACAGCAGACGGTATGAAGCCTAAAAATCCTCCGCAGACCTCACGTCAAGTCGTGTCTTCACCCACTCGGCATCTCCTTGCAACGCGACGTGTGGGTCAAAGGGCCAGCAGCTATCCGACTATGTCAGGTGTCCGCTGTGTGACTCGCAAAGAATTCTTCTCCACATAGCCATCGTGTCTCGGCGCTGATTGCGGGGAAAGTTGAACCATGATGAGAGGCTGGTAAGACTTCATTGTTTCACGACAGCGTTACGACGGTACCCGTTTTTGCTCGCTTGAAAGAAGCCGCAAGGTGTCACAACTTTCCCGAGCACTTCATCACATCCACCGATCAGATTTCATACCAAGTTCCGTGTGGAGGATGAAGCCGTACTCCATCCGAGACGGCGACGACAGAGCTCATCCATCTCAGATCGTTCCGCAATGTCGGCACATCCTGATACAGACGCCCGAACGCCCTTCCACGAACTTCCAGCAGCCATCCGGTCGCCATGGCTGAAGCCACGACCACCGCCATGGCGACTCCCTGGCTCCCCGCAAGTACCGAGCACCTCGTATATGAGATCCTAAAACGTCGCTATGACCGCCAATCTCTCGCGAGTTAGGGTTCAAGGGCTTGCAAGGAAGGAAGGCTTCTAGGCAAAAGAAGGATGGCCGCTGAGCGCGCGCGTCGCTGGCAAAAAGGATAGCCGCAGTCTGTGCTGTAGCGCTCGACCAGTCAGTTCCGGACAGCAGCGTCTTGCGAGATGCAGGCATCCGATCTAAGGACAGAGACGGTCAATTGTTTAGACGAGCAGTAACGGCGTCTAGTGATCAGGACTCAAGAGGTGGAGATGTCAGGGTTTACAAAGGAGAGAAGCTCGAGCAACCAACCGTGAGGAAGGTGCTACCGTGGGAGCTGGTGGATCGTCTCGTGGCCAACGATAGCATACCTCGTGCGCCGATAGCAGCGGTTTTCTCGTTCAAACGCTCAGACGATGACGACCTGTCGCAATGAGATTCGTTGTGTTTCAGGACGACGTTGTCATGGATAGAGGAGACAGCTGTGATCCTCGTCGGAAACGGACCGCTGACAGGTTCGCGGAAGATCCTCGATGCGTCCATCAGATCCTGCAGACCAGGTCAAATGAAATTGACCAGATCCTCAAGATTGCCCGTGTCGACAGCCCTAGATCAGATTTCAAATGATTGGATATTGTGGCTTCGATGGAGATTTATTAAGTCGCGATGCTTTCGCCATTCTGAAAGCACGTCACTACGGCCCGCGCGTCTTGACGGATTGGCTGAAGTGCTCGCGTAGTACGGGGAAGCTAAGTCTAGTTGCATTAGCTTGCTGTCTACAGCCTGCAGGGGCACACCGCGACGTCTTCTTCTCCTCAAGCCAAAAGATATCTGATACATCCGACTTCATGCACAAAGGTCAATCGCGTGGTGACCGGGCTTTTGGGATGCGTCTGAAATTGCCCTCAGCCACTTGGGATCGACTATGAAAAAGTAAGCTAGGAGCCAGCGCCAGCTTGTGATTCGATAGTCGCCCTTCCATGGCCTCTGAGTCGACGACTCTCGGTTGCATGCTGTTTGCCTCTCCATTTCCTTGTGCAGTCGTAGTGGCCGTCTGTGTTTGCTCGATTCCTGCAGCCAGCCTTCACGTACTCAACAAGCGAGATGGGAAAGGCTGCCCATCCTGCCCACTCCCTTCATTTGTAGACTGCGAGGCCCATTCTTTTCCTTCTTTTGTGTCTGAGACTCCTTCCACTCGTTCTTTCCAACTGCCACTTTTGCTTTTCGACATCACCTTCCATCTAGAAATAAGTCGAGACCTCAAGCTCGCCGTGTTCATCAACCGCCGTCACCCAGCCCCACCCCAATACTCCATTTGATCATCAGGGTCATCTCTTGGCTGAAGTTGCAGACGTATCTTGGGCTTTCAAATAATCATTGTGCACCTTATTGTCAACTCACATCTTTCATGTTCGCGTCAAGGTCCACGACCATGTCCGACGTCGAGAAGATGATGGGCGATTATGCCCAGCTCACCAACCACAACATCCGCAGCTTTCTCTGGAGAGGTGTCTCAGTCACAGTCAAGGACCGTCAAACTCACGAGGACAAGCCCATTCTCAACAATGTCAGCGGTATTGTCTATGCCGGAGAGCTGATGGCTATCATGGGTCCTTCGTTTGTCTACCATTGTCTTCTCTCGTCTTCTGTTCGCTAATGTATCTTCAGTGGCTCTGGCAAATCAACACTTCTCAATGTCCTGGCCAACCGTGTTCCTGCCAAAGGTGCTTACGCCCAGTCTGATGTCTTCCTCAACGGTCGTCCGGCCGAAGCAGAGACTATGCGCAAGATCAGCTGCTACGTCGAGCAAGAGGATGCTCTCGTCGGCTCACTAACAGTCAGAGAGACATTGATGTTTGCTGCCCGTCTGTCATTGCCCAACACCATCAGCGCCAGTGAGCGTATCGCCCGCGTCGAGGCACTCGTCAACTCTTTCGGACTCAACGGTCAAGCTAACACATTGGTCGGTACACCTATAAGAAAGGGTATCTCCGGTGGTCAGAAGCGCCGTGTCAGTGTCGCTGCTCAGCTCATCACTAGCCCCAAGATCCTCTTCCTCGATGAGCCCACTTCTGGTCTCGACTCGGCCGCTGCTTTCGAGGTTATCTCTTTCGTCAAGGACGTGGCTAAGAAACACAACGTAAGCATCGTCAATGATGCACTCTTTTCAGCGGACGCTAACATATGCACAGTTGATGGTCGTCTCGAGTATCCATCAGCCTTCCACCTCAACCTTCGCCATGTTCGACAAGCTTCTCCTCCTCTCGCACGGCAACACAGCATACAGCGGACCCGTCAAGGATGTCCAATCCTTCTTCGACTCATGCGGCTTTCCTATTCCTCTTTACATGAACCCCGCCGAATTCATCATCGACTTTGTCAACACCGATTTCGCCAGGAACAGAGGTGAAGTCATCAACCAACTCGAAATGGTCACTGGTACATGGCAACGCTCCGGCCTTCACGCTGAGAAGATGAACCACATTGCCCGTGAGATCTCGCACGGCGACCCCTCACCTCAGGAGACCAACAGCAACGAACAGATCGGCGCTCACTGGCTCGCTATCGTGATTGCGCTTATTCATCGCAACTTCATCAAGTCATACCGTGATATCATCGCTTATGGCATTCGTATTGCCATGTACATGGGTCTGGCTGTCATGATGGGCACTGTCTGGCTGCGTCTTGATGCCTCGCAAGATAACCTCCAAGCCTTCACCAACGCCATCTTTTTCGGAGGTGCTTTCATGTCTTTCATGGCTGTCGCCTACATCCCTGCTTACCTCGAGGACCGCGCCATCTTCATGAAGGAACGTGCCAATGGTCTTTACGGTCCTACTTCCTTCCTCGTCTCCAACTTCTTGACTGGTCTGCCTTATCTCTTCATCATCACTGTCCTCTTCAGTGTCGTCGTCTACTGGCTCAGCAACTTCCGTGGCACGGCAGGAGGCTTCTGGACTTGGGTCATGTGGCTCTTCCTTGACTTGATCGCTGCCGAGTCTCTTGTCGTCTTCATCACCAGTGTCGTTCCCATCTTCGTCGTCGCTCTTGCCGCCACCGCCTTCGCCAACGGTCTCTGGATGTGCACCATGGGTTTCATGGTCCGTCCCGCCGACCTAAACCCCTTCTGGCGCTACGTCTTCCACTACATCGACTACCAGAGCTATGTCTTCGAGGGTATGATGGTCAACGAGTTTGCAGACAGAACTTACACTTGCCCCAAGGTCGATGGCAAGTGGAATTGCGCGTACAAGGACGAGAAGCTGAACGCCCAAGGACTCATTCCTGGTACTGGCTTGCTAGATACCTATGGCTACAAGACTGGCAGAACTGGCGAGTACATCGGTATCTTGCTTGCCATCATCTTGGTGTACAGAGCACTTGGCTGGTTCGTGCTGTATGTTCGCCGCACTTGAGTATCTACGCTCGACCTAGAAACAGCAAAAGCAATATTCGCTGTTTTGTTCATGACGACTCTCTCTTGTTTCTATTACCTTTCTTTCTGGTGTTTCTTTGGGCAGGTGTTTTTCGGCGCATGTCTACTACCCCTTTTGAGTTTTTTGTTTTTCTTTTTGGTTTCTCATTTCGAAATTGTATCGCATGTCTGTCTTCTCTTTTTCTGGAGAAAGCAGCAAATCACTCGTTGAACGAGTGCAGGAAAGGATTTCGGTGTTTTTTCTTTTCCCTTCATTAATGATCGATGCATAACAACACAACACAGAACTACAGAATAGCCGTTCATACAAATCGCACGCAAAGGAAAAAAAGAACAATCACATCTCCACAACTTTTTTTACTCGTCTGCAGTGATGTTTTCGTTCATGTGATGTTCTCAATGCGATGATATGCTTTTGCAGCTTTCAGACCTCAGCTCATTTCCACCCTTGCTGATTTCCTGCCTCCTCCCTCATCTGCACATAGAGTTTTGTATCACAGTGACAAGTACCTTATTCTGCACCCAAGTAAAACCTCCTCAAACGCAAACCTATGCATCTACGCCCAACGCCCGACTCCACAGAAAGGGAAAAAAAACTACTTCATCCTTTGTACCTTACCTTTCTTAACCTCGTACCTTGCTTCAATCCTTGCACCCGGAAAAATTGCCGTTTACAAAAGGAACCGGTTGATTATGTCTATGGCTTATGCGATAATGTGCGTACGGTTTCAACTGTGCAACGTGTGACATATGCAGCCACCCCTCTAATGCATATGAGCGCCAATGTCAGCGGCTGGAAATTTGGCGGCTGCATATTTTCTGCTGCATGCATCCTGTGTCACTTGAGATGCTTTTGCCTTTTTGAGGATGGAGTGGGAATGATTTGGTTTGGTTTGAGGGGCTGAGGAGGCGTTGTTGGTATATGAAGTTATTGATCCCGCTCATGATCGATAAGAATCCGCTTTCTGTGAAGATTTTCTCATCGTGCTTTTCTTCCGAGTGTGAATGCATACTAGTATTTGAAGAGATATTGGTTTGGAGATTGTTCTCGGCATATGCGTTGTCTTCACTGATGTCGTGACCCGTATTCTTCTCTGCTGTCTTGTGTTTTGCAGAAAAGATGTCGCTTTCCTCTTTCTTGTGTTCTGCTTCAATTACTGGCTCTGGCAATCGACCCAGCTATCGAGATATCTTGTACGAATGCCAGTGGTTTACCCGTCGAGCAGAGCACAAACAATCGGCATTGACGTTCTACACAAACGCTGGCACTTTGGCGTTTCGCATCAATGCTGTTGGGAATTTTTGCATCGCTGGGGTTGCTGCATATATGAATTGGTAGGCAAGAAGCCGTGATTAACAATTTGGTTCTCCTACTCAAGACTGGTGCCTAGTTCATGGACCATGGGAACAGTAATCGATAGGATCATGTATAGGCAAATGCGGTCAGCAGTAATCTTCCGTCCTTAGTATCGATGAGATGCAGGAGGGACATTGCATTGATTGTGTTTTCTCTGGCCGCGATGGTAAGTTGTAGCACCCTGGCTTTTGAGCATGTGAAAGTTCGGCAGTCGTGAAGATGATGGCTTTTGAATATGTTTGTCTTTGTTTCTCTTTTTATCTTCGGGTGTTGATTAGAATTGCTGCGAGCTCTAGTATAGCCAAATTCGTGAGGCCGGTAGGTGAGGTAGGTGCGATCACTGCGCTTGGTCTCGCTGAGTGAACTTTAAGCAAGAGAAATACTTCTCTGACAATCTTCCAAGCAAGGCTCTATCGTATCCAAGTGTAGGCTTCAAAATTCTGTAACTTCCTCATCATTCTTCTATCGTTCTTGTTGGCATTCTACTGGGCATTCTACTGCCCTCTCCTTCCATCCACAACAATATTAGCAGGCTCCCCCCTCACAAAGGCCTCGATAGTGTCCCTCACACACTCTTTAGTCCCCACCACAGTCCTATCGGAAAACCAAGCCAAATGCGGCGTACAAACCAAATTCGGCACATCTCCAGCCAATAATGGACAATTCTCTTTGGTCGCTGGTTCATGCTCGAAAACATCTGTACCCGCACCTCCAAGTTTGCCTTCCTTGAGGGCAGTGGCGAGAGCGAGTTCATTGACGATGCCGCCGCGACCGACATTGATGAGGATGCTGGTTGGTGAGAGGAGGGTAAGTTCGTGATGGGAGAGCATATTGTGGGTGCTGGGGTCGAGGGGGCAGGTTAGGAAGAGTGTTGTGCTTGTGCGGAGGACTTGTTCGAAAGATGTGCGACCTGGGCGGGCGGTGCTGCTGCCTTTACGTTCGGCGATGAGGACGTTCATGTCGAGGGCTTTGCACATCTTCTCGACGCGTTTGCCTGAGAAGTCATGTTAGTATGTTCCATGCTAGCATGTTCATCCACCTCGTCTCTTCATACATCAAGACTCGTCAAGACAAGGAAGATTGGAGAAGGGGTCACACATACCCAATGCACCATACCCAATAATCCCCACCGTCTCCTCCTCACAAACTCGAGGCATCACGCCTTTGAATTCCATCACACTCATCCCCTGCTTACTCCACTTTTCTCCCTCCTTCGTAAACACATCCAACTCTACAATCTTCCTCTTGACCGCAAAGTACAAACTCAACGCATGTTCAGCCACCGTACTAGTATTCTGAGCAGGCGTATTGGTTACGGTGACGCCAGCCTCTTTGGCTGCGTGTAGGTCGAATTTATCACAGCCAGCGCCCAGGCAGGAGATCAATTGGAGTGAGGGTGCATGGGTGAAGCTCGCTTTTGTGAATGAAGTGGTGGTTGCGATAGCGATTGTAGCCGAGGCTATGCGGGATGAAAGCTCAGAAGGGGACGTGGAGAGGTGTTTTTCGAAGGTATGAGGGAAACGGAGAGGTGGAAGGTCAATGTGGCCATCTAGTTGGACGACATGGTGCTTGAATTCTCCTGGATTGGCCATGATGAGGTTCTGATAGGATTGAGATGTATGGTCCGTTGTTCGAGCTGCTAGGTCAATATTGATGGAGTTGCTCGGCAAGATGTGAGTTCGATATATCACAGAGAATGTTGTTGGTGGTTCCAGAAGGATGAGTTCTTCAGGAACTCGATTGATACTTGTAGCTAGGATGTAAAAAGGAATTGAGGTTCGGGGTGAGATATAACTTGACGTTATCTGGCTTACCGAGCACGTTAATCGTGCTTGCGCCCTTCATGTCTCCGATGACCGGCTTCAGCACCCTAAAGCTTGGCATTGACTTCCTACATTGATTGAATCGATTTGCAGCTATCATTCTAGATGTTTTCATGGAAGAAGAACAAGTAGTCTCTGCTTTGCTCGATACTGGCTGTGAGAGCTTTCGCCAAAGCATCTCTCTAGACATATTCTCCACGGTCGTGTGGACAGATGGATGGTTTACAGGACACCTCAAAGCACATCACACATGTTTTCTCATGCCTTATCGCAAAGTCCAAGTGAACATGACAAGTCAAGTACAACAAGCAAGAGGAAAGGTAAAGTAATGAAGAAAGGGAAGGTTTGTTTTGCATTCCCTATTAACAGTATTTGGATGTGTTTGACCATTCCCATGATTTGACGTAGATCCCTCTCAAAGGGGACACTCGGGTAGTGAGTAAATTACAGTGAAGCATCAATGGCGTCCCCATCATGCACTCCAGGAATAAAAAAAGATGTAACGCCTTGCGAAAAAAGTGTATAAGAAATTTAATCCCAACATCAATCGACCTCTAACGTCGTCTCTCAACTCATCGATATGCTATTGCATCAACCTTTTTACAGGAGAGCAGCGGCACCGAGAGCGAAAGCACCGAAAGCACCAACACCGAGCTTGGCAGCAGAGCCCTCAGACTGGGTGGAGGTAGGGAGACCCATGGTAGTCTGAAGAGTAAAGTTAGCTTGGTTCGAGGATTGGAAAATTGGTGCGGCGTGAGTGAGTTTGCACTTGATGCCAGTCCTGTCGCATGCCACGTGGGATAGGGTTCTCTGAGGACGAAGAAAACCCCGTCCAAAGCGGCAATTGAGAAGAATTGAACCAAACGCAATAGCCCACATGCGGATACCACAAAATTACGTACCTCGTAGGAAGTGGTAACGAGCCATGACTTGGAGACGGCGCCGTGGAAGGTGTTGGTAGAGGTGTAGGTGGTGGTAACGTTGCTGACGGTAACGTCAAAGGTAGAGGCGCCCGAAGGAAGAGAATAGGAAGAAGTCTGGCCCTGGGTGGAGGTGACGACGGTGCTGCCGAGAAGAGTGGGGGAGACGGGCTTGTGGAAGGTGTTGGGGTACTGGTAGAAGATGGTGGTGGTGTGGATCGAGGTGGTGGTCATGGAACCCGAGGCGCTGCCGCTGCTGGAAGCGGAGGACTGGCTGGAGGAAGTGGCAGAGGCGCCGGAAGAAGAGGCGCTGCTGCCGGCCGAGGCAGAGCTGGAAGAGCGCTCAGTGGCGCTGGAGACGGCGCTGGAAGCGGCAGAGCTGCCAGATGAGATGGCCGAAGAAGCAACCGACGAAACAGCGCTGCTGATCTGAGAGCCCTGGGCGGCAGCAAGAGCGGCGAAAGCGCCGACGAAGACAGCGGAGAACTTCATGGTGATTTCCCTGGAGGTCGATGGACGAGTTGGACGTCGGGTCGATTGGGAGGTTGATGGGGGAAGGAGGGGACGGAGAAGTAAAAAGGAAGCGAAGTGGTGGGCGGGAGGTTGGTTGTTTTTCTCAAAGATCCCCGTCGTTTCCTCATAAATTAGCTTTGGTGATTTGGGGCCTTGCCTCGTCCCGCACTCTTCTAAACCACCTGAAAAAGCCTCTCCGTCATGCGTGCACAACACAGACATCCTTCCGAGTTAACCGTGCATCTACCCCTGTTACGCTGCGCTTCTTCGTTGCGACGAGGAGAAAACTGCCTCTTCGGGTAACATCTGGTTGACTCGAGCCATCGTGATTGGCCATCTTTTAATCGCGCAACCCAGCCTTACTCAACAAGGAAACCCAAATCTCGGCAAAGAATAAACGTCAAAACCGTGAACAAGAGCCTCGACCATACGAAACAGCTTTTGATGCTCCCCAACAGGAGCCATCTCCTTCAGGCAACATGTCGTCTGCTTGCAGTTCTGTTTCGATGGTGGTCAGCAATCACAGAGCTTTCGCCGTATGAGTTGCTCGTCCAACCACAAGTACCCGTGCTACTCCGCATTTTCCATCAGAATGCGGGCAAGGCTATGACCATCGACTTGGCTGATACACACCGCGCAAAATTGCAATCATCAACTGCTTCAACGCTTCCAATTTGCTTGCTCTGCCATTTAACTAGTCAATGGCTTGACAGGAAGCTACAACACGAAGCTGCGCGTCCTATTATGCTCTTCGATTGGCCGTAATGCGTATCGCATGCGACTGACAGCATGGTCAGCACTGAGGGTGCCGTAATGCGCGCGATTTGTGGTCTCGCAAGTCACGGTCCGCAAACACCAAGAACGCCAGCGGCCCTATCTCGGCGCCGTGGTATCCGCCCTGAAGGTCTGCTCCGGGGGGATGAACTCGGCACGAACTTGTTTGTTTGTCTCATCTCTCGAGGCCGGTTTTGAACAAGAACGGCCGTTGTCACTTATCCGAATCTCGGGTATGAAGCACTCCAGATTTATGTTATGCTTCATCTGGTGATAATGCTGGGGTATGACAGGTGCTGTTGACATCTGAGCTCGACTTTGCATGTTTTCTTCTTCCCTGCCTCGCATGCATCCTTGTCACAAGAGGGCTGGTTCTGCGACTGGCCAGCCTCATCATCGAGACAATCCAGGAACACGAAACTCGGATTGAAGAGCGTGGCGCCGAGTGCCGGGAACAAGCTGGAGCCCCGAGCTCTTGGCTTGCTGGGGGCCCAGTCCAGCCATCTCAACCCACACTGATTTGCCAAACTCCAACAAAACATGCTTGGTCTTTCTCAACAACTCTGGGGAGTACGTCCTCGCTGTGTATCCTGCCGCATTCCCATCTTGTGTCTTTGTTAAGGACCAAATCAAACACAGCTGCGCTGAAATCGTCCAATTGCTCATAGGCCTTGACCTAAGGCGTCGATACGGACAACAGCGGGGCCACCTCGTAGGTCCGATATCGTGCCCGGAAATTTGCGAGCAGATCGCGAAGCAAAAGCGTCGCGCTAGATTGAAATATTGGTTGGTAGTTTCTCCAAGAGCAGGACTGATATTGAAGTGAAGCATTGGCTGTTAGGAAGGAGACACTAAGCGGTTGCTCAAAGAGCAAGTGATGCTCACGCTGTCAGAGTACAAATTAGCCGGTGAATCCGCACCAGCAATTGCGTCTCGATTGATACAACGCTCATGGGGTGTGTGAAATTTGGCAATGCTCAAACATGGACTGGGGCCCTCGTAAGGTCGGGTTCGAGCTACCTGATGATCGTTCTGAAGAGTCCACGGTATGCTCTGCCAGGCCGGTCAGACAATGCTCATGCTTGGAGCACTCTGGGAAATTTGCTGTCATCTCGAAGCCGACGCATATCTCAGGCACATTGAGCGAGCATTGCATGCAGCTTCATGCCGCATGGCTTGTTGACCGTTGCTCATGGTGGACCTACGCGGATGCTCATCCGTGAAATGTGAGAATTATAGTTGGTATTACCGAAACATCTCACATCAATAGGTTGCGTGGCCCAATGGCAAGGCGCTTGACTACGAATCAAGAGATTCCAGGTTCGACCCCTGGCGTGATCATTTTTTGCCCGTCTGCTGTCCATCAAAAGGGAAACCTCCATTTTGGCAAATCAACTGTTACCATTTTTTTGCCTTGTTGCTGAGATTATTGGCTATCCTTTTTCCCTTCCAGCTTCGAAGCTTTGCATGCGCTATTCAGTACCAGTAGGTCATAGTGTTTTCGTACCATTTCCTACCATTTCTTGCCTATCCTCTGGCCATCACGACTACTCTAAAGACTCTTAAGATGTACGTCTGTAGTTTCTACAAGGACAAATGCCATGTAGGCCCTGCTGAGGCTCGATTGATAACTTCCTCCTAGAAACTTGCACATCCTTATTTCCACGTTGATGGAGAACACGCTTATCCATCTGCCTAGCCAGACGAAAAGTACAGCATGAACGTTGTATACCGGACAACACTAATATCCATCAAGATCAAACACCGCCGCAAGCACTCGATAAACCTTTACCTTTGATCTTGCACTTGTCTTCTGAGTCGATCTTTTTCTATTTGTATTTGTGCCTACATCTACCCGTCATGGTAAACTAGGTTCTGGGGCGAGAACCCTCCTCCAGCCAGAGCACTCAAAACTTTGCAAATATTTCATGCTCTTACCGTCTTTTTCTCAACAGCAAACATAGTGCCAGACATCTCTAACGATATATATCAAGATTGGAGCGTAGGCAGCACAGATGCCCTTTAAAATTTTCAGAGGCTCGGACGAAGAAGACGAGAAACTTTGAAAACGCAGAGGAGGAATACAGCGACTGTCGATTGGAACGAAAGCTCATCAAGCGCAAAGAAAGTGAAAGGGCCGTGTAAAACAATCAGTCAATCAAGAAGTACTGATACCAAACACAGAAAGAGGAGAGGAAGAATATTCGCGGACAAGTGGCTCGAGTAAACCAAAGAAGCAAGATATCAACATACAAGGAAGAAGGCGAGATCGTATCACCAAGCTAACAGCTTACCTTACCAACCATGTAGAAGGATACAAAGCAAAGTACATCAAACAAACACGCACACGAAAAGTAAAGCGGGAATGATGTTGTGTATGAACAGATTTTTGCTTTGTTATTTCTTTTGCTGGCCCTTTTGCTCGAAACAGCCTACTGCTGCCAGCGTTGATGAAAGAAGAAGAGTAAAACTTCCCGAAGAATCGGAAAGCTTGTTGTGCTGGGGGTATACTAGTGAAGAAGGAAGAAATCTTGTAAAAAGAGCCCTTCCTCTAAGATAATGAAGATCAGAAATCAAAAACGCCTCTCTTGCGGAAACAGCAGAGATTGTCCTTCTTTTTGTTTATCCCTGTATTGTTCGCTTTTCCCAGAGATGTAAAAAGGTGTAAATGGAGGAAAGTGGAAAATTGGAATGGAAGAGTTGGCCAAATTGATGCCAGTAGATCAGTCATCATCGATCATGATAGCACCGTCATCCTCGACGACGGTGACATCCTTCTTCTCTTCGGCGACCTTGCCACGCTTGGCGGTTTGGTCGTTGTCGAGTTCTGCCTCGTCCGCCGAACGCTTGGCTGTTGTGCGAGTGGGAAGGTTGTGGCCATTGGATGGTGCGGCGTCGGTGGTTGTCGCTGTGACGGCAGGAGTCTTCTTGGGGATGGTTTGAAGATCGGGGACGAGAGTGAAGGATTCTGATGTGGCGGCGGCTGCGGAAGGATCCAGTTCCCTGACAAATTGTTAGCATTCACGGTGCTGATAACGAGGAGACAGCCAAAACTTACATGTTCGAGATGGACAACTCAAGGTTGACACGCTCGCCCTCGTCGCCTTCGCCACGGATGATGACGGTTGAATCGTTGACAATGTTGATTTCAGACAGAGTCTTCTCGAGGTTGTCGTTGTCATCCATGGCCATGTCAGGGTCATACCAGACTCCTGCACTGTTGCTGACCTCGACCTCGTCTTGGTTGTAGCCAAGCTTCTTGACAAGAACGTCCTTGACAAATGACTCAAGAGTAGTCTTTTCGGTGTTGATGACAAGTCTAGCGTAGGCAGTGGCACAAACACCACAGTCGGGTCTTGGTGGGCGAAGAGATTCCTTGTTGATGACACGCTCGGTCGATTTTGTCAAAAAGACCATCTTTGCCTTGGCCCAATCACCACGCATTATCTTGAAAGCTTGAAGCACACACAGAGCTGCCGTGGTTGCGTTTGTGGTGGCGATGGCTGGGATGATGTTGCCAGCCATTTGCTTGATGTCGAATTCAGACTTGGTCTCGATGCCGAATGTAATGGAGCGGAGGTTGGCGGCGGCGGCCACAAAGTCGAGAGTATCTCTGTCATCCTTGTCAAAGGTCAAGATCGGAGGAGCGTTACCGGTTTCTTGCGCAGCTCGTAGCTTGTCCAGACGGTCACTCAATCGAATCAGGCTGTCGGCGAAGACGGCAAAGTTCTCTGCCAATGACCAGTCCTTCTGATCATCCGCTAGCGTTTGACGGTCAACATTGGCGGCTTCGGCGTTGACGGTCTCGAAATCAAGGGCGGTCGGCGGCTTGCGCATTTTCCACATGTCCTCCATACCGAGCAGTCGCTTGATGTCCTGAGTGAAAACCTTGTCGAAGACCTTTTGCGGGAACTCGGTCGAGCCCATTGATGCGCGTATCTCTTTCAGAGCAGCGGCCTCCTTCTTCAACTCGGCGATCTCTTCCTTGTTGTTCTCGTCTGATGTGTGGTCAAGATCTGAGGCTTGGTCCTCGCTGATTCCAAACAGCTCATTGAACAGATAACTCTTGGCCCAGACGATACAGTGGATGGGCTGACTCGGCGTGCTTCGGATGGTGCAGACGGGGAAGGATTTGGGAGTCTCTTTCGGGGCGCAGTCGTAGCATTCCGTCAGGCGCTTGCGGATGGGTTGGACCTGGCCATTGAAGCCGGTGGTGCCACTCTCGATCAACGGTACGTCGGCAGTAAGGCACATGCGGTTGACATGGCGGCGAGCGTCGAGGTTGTCGAGGGCGTTGAAGACGATAACGAAACTGCGGAACCAGTCGACATTGAATTGTGGGTCTTTGATGTTTGCGTGATGTGCCTCGATCTTGACATTCGGGTTGAACTTGGAGGCGGCCTCGCGGGCGACCAGAGCCTTGGACTTCTTGATGTGTGCATGACGGAAGAGGAACTGGCGGTTGAGGTTGGACAGGTCGATTGTGTCGAGGTCGACGACATGGATCTCGCCAAAGCCGGTGCAGACGAGGTTCTTGAGGAGTTCGCAGCCGATGCCACCAGCGCCGACGACCAGGATGCGCGCATTCTTGATGTTAGCGAACTGCGCGCCGAGAGACTGCTTGAGGAATCGTTCGCGAGGCATGGTGCTGTGTGGATGTGCTGTTGAGAGTGGAACGTCTTATCGGGGATGTCGCATGCGAGGGAGTAAGCAATGAGCGTCTTGACAGGCGATAAGAAGGTGAGATGGAGCGTGTTGGTCTTGTGGTTCGAGGACAAGGTGCCTTCACTCAGCTGTCCTTCAATTGTCGACCCCGGAAAAGAAGTGTTGCGATGACGCGCCCAAGAAGACCGAGGTTCGATTTGCTGTTGCTTTGCAAATGGCACCTTCTGACCACTTCACTTCAATGATTTCGAATGGAAGAGATTACAAGAAATAGGCAAATTGTTCCAGAGATATCGATGATAATTGTTTTTGCGTGAGAAACTTGACCTGTCGCGACCTTCTCCAAAACGACGTGTCGCAAGCTCAAATTGGGAAAGAGCAACTTATCGCGACGCTTCCTCCCCTGCCTCTCACTCTTATTCTTGCCCATTCTGCACCACTAATCCTTCCTTCACCTTTATCCTTTATCGCTCCAATTGCCCATCAATCATGTCCGATGATGAGGTCGATCATGAACTCCTCGAACTCCTCCGGCAATCGCTGCTAGGCTCTACACAAAAGCCTGACGACATCACTTCCGACACCAAGGTTTTGCGCCATGCTGAATTTATCTACGACAATAGCATTGATGTGAACATTGACGCTCGTAGTACAAGAGCTGCTGCTCAATTGATCTGGTCACAGATGCAGCAACGCAACTACAGTACTGAGACTTGGTCAGAGCATGAACTACATCCAAAGTCAAAGGATGAGGCCACTCTCAATTTCATCTTTGTCATGGATCTCCTCAACTTCAGCTTCTGGAGTGACAAGTCTGAGGACGAGAGATTCGCTGTCGAGTATCGTGGCAAGAAGTGGACTGGCTACTGGAGCTTGGTAGCATGTCTGCAGAGGGCTCTTGACGAAGGTAAATTTTGAATTTGTTTTCCATTCATTGCATTCCTACCCAATGTCCATTTCAATCATCCTATACAAGCCACAAATATGCACAGGATCTTCTTCGTCTCTCTCACACCCTCTCAGATATTCCAATCACAACACCCTCCTTCTATGCCGATGAGTTAGAGTGTCCAGACGAAAAACTCGCATACGTCTTCCGCTCCTCGACCGAAGAAGAAATTCCATTGCTGCAAGAAAGAATTGATTGTTTACGGGAAGCTGGTCAGGTGCTTGAAGAAGTCAGTAGTCATTCCCGTGCTGTCATGAACCAAACTAATCCGTTCAGGACTTCGATGACAGCGTCGCCAACCTCATTGAAGCCGCTGGTAACAGTGCAGGTAAACTGGTCAACCTCCTCTCTCATCATTTCCCATGCTTCAACGATGAATCAAAATTCGAGAAACGAACGGTCCGCATCATGAAGCGACCTCAGATCCTGGTCGCCGATATCTGGGCTGCTTTTAATGAGGAAAGCTATGGCGAGTTCAATGACATCGACGCCATTACCATGTTCGCCGGTGGGTTTTGATCTCCTCCTCTTCCTCTCGCTTACGACCTGACACCATGCTAGATTACCGTGTACCTCAAATGCTTCACACACTAGGTTGCCTGACCTACAGCCCACCGTTGGACAGCATTGTCCGTGCACACCAAATTATTCCCCATCACTCACCATACGAAATTCAATTGCGCGGCTGCAGTATCTGGACTGTCGAGATGATCCGAAGAGAAATCATCAGAACGAATCCTAGTGCCAAGGTCAATGCCATCTTGATCGACTTCTTCCTGTATGATCTGGCCAAGGAGAAGGAGAAGGCTGGTGAACCGGCCATACCTCACCATCGAACTAGGTCGATTTGGTATTGATGGACGAGGGCAATGTTAACCATGGTTCTTTCGTTCTGGCTTGTTCTTCACACTGTACTCGAGCACTAACAACGGTACATGGTGTCGGTCCGACTGGCACGTCTTCGGAAAACCAGCTGCCGCCTGAGATGCGGTGAACATCATGAATTCATATTTGAACTAGGCCACACTGTCTTCAACAAACAGGTTGCGTGGCCCAATGGCAAGGCGCTTGACTACGAATCAAGAGATTCCAGGTTCGACCCCTGGCGTGATCAATGTTTTGCTCGTCTCATGGCCATACATGTGTGCTGCCGACGAGGTTTCCTTTTGCCGATTGTAGCGGGAAATCACATCTTGTGCTTCTGAAATCTCGGCCTCGTAGGACAGCTATATGTTGTACCCTTTGTAACCGGCGAGGCTGTCAATTCGCCGAGCCGTTACAAGGCTTAGCTATGGCCCTGCTTTGTCAGGGTGGTACCCATAACCAGTGCTAAAAACACATGCGACGACGTTGTGCCAGCACCACGCTATCCTCTGCTCTGTGTTGCCTCCAGAAGTACTTGGAACATTAATCTGTAACGATCTGAAGTGCCATTGGGACCCATTGGGGTGTTTTGCTGTCTCAACATGGAAATGTTATTTTTTACAACCACTGCTCCAGAAATTGGGTATGATCACTTGTGAAACGAGACCCCAATGGCATTCAGCCTGTATCGTACCACTTTTTACCACTGCACAAGCTACAAGACACAGGCTGCTAGTAAAATGTTCTTTGGTGCAAAAAGAGCAGACATCAGACGGCAGATGCTCTTCGATAGTCATACTGATCTCAAGCATAGTTGGCAGTGTCTATAGTGAACAGTGACCACAATTGTCCCAACAACATGGTTGTATAGTGTAATGGTTAGCACATCGGATTCTGATTCCGGTAATCCCAGTTCGATCCCGGGTACGACCTCATCTTTTGCTCCTTTTTGCCCACATCAAATTGGCAGAGAAACAATAATGCAGTGAACTCCAGAGACGGTTCGGGGATTTCTGTTTTTGGAAAGCAGCGTTTCGTGACTTCCCTCGTTGTGCTGTTTCGATTTACAAAAGCTAAGAGTGACGGAGCCAAGCCAGCTGACAGCTTGCGCCAGAGGCCTGTTCTCGGTGGCTCTCTCCTGATCGCGCCATATCTTCTTTTGCAACTCTCTCTCTCTTCTTCCACAGTCTCACCTTCCAAAGTCGTAGAACTGTACAATGACACGACGGTGAGTTTTTGATTTCGCCGATGGGATGCCCAACGATGCAATCAATATTTGTTGCAAAGCCACCGCCTCTTCGGCACGCGACTTCCGAGTGTGACGTGCCGACTTCCATTGGATTGGATTTGGGTGAAGAAATACAACAACCACCCTCTGGTCGGCAAGAACCCATGCCGACTTACTTTTCATAACTGTTTCCCTCTTCGGACTTTAGGACTTTAGACAAAGTTCCCTCCGAACTTGATATCTAATAAGTACAAGAGGCATTGCCACTGATTCCAATTTCCTTATCTGCTACTCGTATTCTTTTCTCCCCCATAATTGTTTGCTGCAAGTCATACCGTCATGGAGGACGATAACGCGACCACATTACAGCCTATCCGTACTGGACGCTCAGCTCGACAATATCTATCACGAACGCGGTCGAATAAATCGAACAGGTCTACTAAATCACGATCACGGTCTGGATCACGACCAAGTCGACCGAGCAGTCCTCTGCAGCGACTCACCTCGGCAAACTTTATCGATGACCATGGTATCTACCACCATCACGCCGACTCAGACTACGAAGAAGAAATCGAAGAGCGAGAATCAGAGCATGGTGGCAGTGATGACTTGTCACCACAGTCAAGCTCAGACCTTGAGAAGGAGAAGGAGAAGCAAGAGCCGGATGAGATACCAATGGAGCCATTCGGTGCAGAAACCGCACGCGACCTAGAAGCACAGTCGGAGAAGGAGGACCCTCCTGCATTATCGAGGAAGTCCACATCGAAATCAGTCAAAGATCCGAATCTGGTAGGCTGGGATGGACCAGATGATCCAGAGAATCCCAAGAACTGGGGCAAGGGCAGGAAGTGGGCAGCGACCTTAGTCGTGTCGTCCTTCACCTTCATATCTCCCGTCTCTTCCTCGATGGTCGCACCCGCCATCGGAGTCATTTCTAGCGACTTCAATATCACCAGCACCGCCGAACAACAACTGGTCCTGTCCATCTTTGTCCTGGCCTATGCGATCGGTCCACTGTTCTTGGGGCCTATGTCTGAGCTCTACGGTCGTGTTAGAGTTCTCCAAATCGCCAACGCCTTCTACTTTGTTTGGAATCTGGCCTGTGGTTTTGCGCAAAACAAGTCTGAGATGATGGCTTTCCGGTTCCTCGCTGGACTCGGAGGCAGTGCTCCTCTTGCTATTGGTGGTGGTATGCTTAGCGATTGCTGGAGGCCAGAGGAACGAGGTAAGGCCATAAGTATATACTCATTGGCACCGTTATTAGGGCCTGCTGTCGGCCCAATTGCTGGTGGTTTCATTGCTGAAAACACGACATGGAGATGGGTGTTCTGGTCCACCTGCATTGCCTGCTTCTTCATCCAGCTTAGTGGTGTTTTCTTCCTACAAGAGACATATGTGCCTGAGCTCCTGAAGCGCAAGAAGAACCGTCTGATCAAAGAGACTGGAAACACAAACCTTCACACCGAATACGACGACCCAAACCGCAAGTTGTCTGTTCATCTTAAGACAGCCTTCACCCGACCTTTTGTCATGATTGGTACGCAACCAATTGTCCAATTCTTGGCAATCTATATTGCTTATGTATACGGTCTCATGTATCTGGTGCTGTCTACATTTCCTGGACTATGGACTGGCATCTATGGCGAAAGTACAGGCATTGGTGGTCTGAACTACATCTCTCTCGGTCTAGGTTTCTTCCTTGGTACACAGATTGGCGCACCCTTCAACGACTACTTCTACCGCCGTCTGAAGAAACAAAACAACAATGTTGGCCGCTCTGAGTTCCGCGTGCCTCTCATGTTCCCTGGATCTGTTCTGATCCCTATTGGACTCTTCATCTACGGCTGGACAGCAGAATACAAGACCCACTGGATAGGCCCCAATATCGGCGCTGCAGTATTCTCCGCCGGCAACATTCTGGTCTTCCAGTCGTGTCAGACCTACATCATCGATAGTTACCAACGCTACGCTGCATCAGCCGTTGCGTCAACCACAGTCTTGCGATCGCTTGCAGGCTTCGGATTTCCGCTTTATGCACCTTCTATGTATAACGCGCTTGGCTATGGGTGGGGTAATTCGGTGCTTGGGTTCATTGCTGTTGGCCTTGGATTGCCAGCGCCCTTCATACTTTGGAAGTTTGGTGAAAAATTGAGGGCGAGGAGTAAGTTTGCTTCCGGAAGTTAAGTGGTATACAGAACATAGCTTCAACAGAAACTGCATTAATTCACACATTCATATTCCGTACATTCTGAAGAGCAGCTGCGAGTACCGAGACATCAGGACGTGGCGTAAGGCTCCTGCAAGCAGTAATACCGTCTATCGATATCATTGCCGGCATGGTCAGCGGTGCAAAACAGTCTCGGCAAGGCAGGATAGCCATTGCAACAACAACGTCCCACAAAGATTGGCTGACGCAGTCTGATAGCTGTAGCTACCGGTATACGTTGCTTGGCTGTTATCACAGTCCCAAATCTGGGGAGTTCGGTGGCAGAAGGTTTTGAGTTTAAGCCACATGACGGCTAAAACCCCTGGACCTCACCCTGAAACACAGAGCTCTCTCACGAGAACTAGAGAACCACAAAACAACATGACGATCTGTACTCATACTACGCACGAGTTACTCACTTATCGATGATGGCGACTTTGAGAACAATCAACTGCAAGGCATGAGCTAGCTCCCTCCTTCAAAGTCTGGCCATATTCGCGCAACTCGTCTATTTTCCAAATCCACAGCACGCCTTGGAGCCGTTGCTCAGGAGCAGGAGGTGAGTTCACCGTTGCGACAGCTGCTATCGATGGCGGATTGCAACGTCTTGCTGCTTAGAAAAGAATCGCAGTAGTTAGACGAACATGCGCCAAAAAGATCGTTGATGTTCGTCTCCTGAAAGAACGGTAAACGAACAGGGAGTCTCGTATTCTTGTGCTTGCATGTTCTCGACCATCGAAAGCACTGTGGAGGATTTTCTGAGGATCTCCCGTGTGGTGCGGTGATCAAGACCGAGCTTGAACTTTGCAAGAGAGAGAAGGGTTTTATTGATGAGATCTCTAGGCAGCCTACACCACTTTAACTCGTGGATCACCATCTTACACGCGACTCGCTACTGACACGCTCGAGTTTTGTGTTGGTGGAGAGCAGAAGGATTGGGTTTGGTGCCTGGCTTCTTCCTTCTGCAACCAATCAAGGGAGCCCCCTGTGCCAAACGGGCGCTTGCTCGGCACGTGCACAGACCTCAGGAGTGCTTCTTCCAGCCGAATCTCTCTCCAAACCAACCTGACTTGCGGTTCAGTTCATCCACCTAAGCATCCTCGCCCCTCTTTTGACAGTGGCGTTGCAATTTCAATCTCGAGTCCATACCGTTTTGGACCGTCGGCCGTAGATGCATAACGGTAAGTGTGTGCGTGCCATGGATGCCCCCAAGCCGGTAGTAAGTTCAGAGGCACGACTCGGGAGATGACCTTTTTATCAAGGGCCGTTTCCCTCTCTCATTTGCTTCCTCTCTGTTATACACTCTTTCTCTATCATTATCTCGTGTTCGTGTTTTTTCTTTAACAGCCATTCCCGGTTGTTAACCACTTTCCTTTACAAGCAAACCGTGTTTGCGTCCTCTCATTTCGGCTTCGGCTGTCCTACACTCATTCTCAACGACGATATCCGGTACAACAGCATTGATTGTCTAATATCGTTATCGTTATCATAATCGATATGCGTGTAACATCTACTATCACCGGCACTGCTGCTGCAGTAGCTGCCTTCTCTGGCCTGGCATCTGCATTCACCGCCAACGCAAAGACTAACGTCGTCACATACTGGGGTCAAGGTCCTAACCAAGGCAGTCTTCAAGATGTCTGCAAGAACCCCAACGTTGACATTGTCAACATCGGCTTCATCAATGTCTTCCCTGACCAAGGAAAGGCTGGCTGGCCTGGCTCAAACTTCGGCAACGCCTGTACTGCCGACGTCTACACCTACAAGGGTACCAAGACCCAGCTCTACTCCAATTGCCCCAACATCGGTACCGATATCGCCATCTGTCAACAGGTCTATGGCAAGAAGGTTCTTCTGTCCATCGGTGGTGGCTACCCTACAAACTACTTCATCAACAACGATACTAGCGCTGCCAACTTTGCAAACTTCCTCTGGGGTGCTTTCGGACCTGTCAAGAGTGAGTGGACTTCGACTGGTGGCCCTCGTCCCTTCGGCGATGCTGTTGTTGATGGATTCGACTTCGACATTGAGAGCGAGCTCTCTTCCGCACCTGTTGTCAACGGCAAGGCTCTTACCAACTACAAGACCAACGGCTATGTCAAGATGATCCAAACGTTCAAGAACACTCTCTTCCCCAAAGATTCCATGAAGCCTTACTACATCTCTGGTGCACCTCAATGCATCGTCCCTGACGAGCACTTCGCCACTGTCGTCGCCTCCGCCTGGTTCGATTTCCTCTTTGTCCAGTACTACAACACTGCTGCATGCTCTGCTCGCCAGGCTGTTACTTCCGGTACTTTCAAGGGCTACAACGACTGGGCGGGTGTCAAGTCTTTCAACACTGATGTCAAGCTTTACGTCGGTCTTCCCGGAAGCACTGCTGCTGCCAGTGATGCCAGCTACTACCTTAAGCCTTCTGAGGTAAAGTCTCTTGTGAGCAAGGTTTACAGCAACTCTAGATTCGGCGGTATCATGGTTTGGGAGGCCACTTATGCTGCAAACAATGTCATCTGTAACAGAAACTACCTTACCTGGATGAAGCAGATCCTCAACGCTCAGGCTGATGGCACTACCCTCAACACTGTCACCAGTCCCTGCCCTGCTGCTCCTGTCTCCAAGGACGGTACTTGCGGTGGCTACAACGGATACACTTGTGCTGGATCTGCTTTCGGTTCATGCTGCTCCAAGTACGGATACTGCGGTTCTTCAGCCGATTACTGCAGCACTGCCAACTGTGATTCCAAGTTCGGCAAGTGTGGTGTTCTGTCTTCCTCCAGCTCTTCCAAGAAGGTTTCGTCTACTTCAAGCAACAAGGTTTCTACTTCGAGCAAGAAGGTCTCATCCAGCAGCAAGACTTCATCTTCTGCCAAGATTGCTTCCGTCTCCCGCGCTGCTAAGTTTGCTGCTGGTGCCAACAACTCCACTCTTCTTGCCGGTACTGGCTCTGCATCTGCTATAATCGCACCTTTCGGAACCGGCATCGCTGCTGCTGCAGGTACTGGTAACCTCATCGGAACTGGCGCTACTACTGTCGTCGTTCCCGAGACCATCTACGGAACTGCTCCTGTCTCTGGTGCCAGAGTCACTCCCTCGGCCGGTTTCCCCCAGGTCGCTCCTTATGCCAACTCGACCAACCCCAGATTCGGCAACGCTGCCAACAACGCAAACAATGCCAATGGTGCTGCTGCTTCTCAGGTCATTGTTGACACTACCATCTTTGTTACTCGCACTATTTACCAGACTCAGATCCAGACAGTCACTGGTACCAACGCTCAGGGCTCTGCTACCACAGATTACGTGACGGAGACCGTCCGCGTCTACACTACTGTTACTCCCGTCGTCACTCAAATCTCGGTCCCCAGCTCAAACTCGAACAAGGCCAACAACGCTAATGGTGCTGGCGCTGCTCAAGTTGTCGATACCACTATCTTCGCCACTCGTACTGTGTACCAGACTCAGATTCAGACAGTCACTGGCACTAATGCTCAGGGTGCTCTCACCACTAAGTATGTGACCGAGACTGTCCAAGTCTATACCACTGTTACTCCCGTCGTTAGTCAGATCTCTGTCGCCAACAAGACCAATGCTGGCAACTCGAACTCTGGAAGCTCCTCTGGCTCTTCCGAGTCCACTGTCGCCGACAACAGCGGCAAGAGCTCCAACGGCGACACCATGCCCGCCCTCAACAACGACATCCGCTACAGCGCAGTCACCCAGACCGTCTACAAGACCAGTTATGTCACTGCTACCATCCGCCAATCCGTTGTCACATACACGACTTCCTATCCTATCAGCACTATCATCAACTACGCACCCACCAACACCAACAGCATGTCCACCACCACAACAACCGTCAAGACCACAAAGACATTCACCGAGACAATCCGCGTTGGCGGTGCCTCTAATGCTCCTTTCGCCTTCAACAACGCCACAGCGAACATCTTCGCTCCCAGCGGCACTGCCATCATCAACGCCGCATACACCTCTAACGCCGCTGCTGTCTCTTCTTCTCCTTCCGCCTCCATTATTGCTTCTTCTTCAGCATCCCCAGTCGTCATCTACCAGACTCAAACGATCGTTGCCGTACAAGCTGAAGAAACCACCGCTCTTGCCGTCGCTGCCGCCGGCCCCACCGCCGGCACCGCCTCAAACAGCCGTATCTACGGTGCTGGAAGCAACAGCACTGCTGCTTTCGAGCGCTCGGCTTTAGAAATGGAGATGAAGGCTGTCATGAAGGGTGCTGCCTCCAACGTCCACACCGATATCGGACTTTGCGTGTTGGCGCTGTTTGTCGGTGCTTTCTTCGTCATGTAAAGGAGAGAGTGTTTTTTGGAATAAGTTTTTGTGGAATGTGTGTGGAAGGACGCTAGTTTCGTTCGTGGAGAGAGAGAGAGAGAGAGGGTGGTCGCTGGGGATGATTTTCCCACTGGTTATGGGATTCAACGACCTTGGTGTTTTTATTTTTGAGCTTTTTCTTTTCTTGCATATTTTTCTTTTACTTTTTCCTTTTGTATATTTGGTTGGAGGGTTTTGGAGGGCTTGAAGCTTTGATTGGTGGTGTGGTGTTCGTTTTTTTTTTTCACGAAATGATTGTTTTTTTTATCTATCTCTATATTCCCCCAGAAGATTTACTTTTACTTTTAACACTCATTCTCGTCTCATAATGTGGAAATGTTACTACTAAAGTGTTCGCTTCTTTAACTTCTTTTCGACAAAGGTTTCAGCAGAACTTCGGCAAACCTCTTCCGCTACGGCTTTGACCTCTTTGTCTGTGTTTCTCGGGTATTTTATTCCACCTCCTGCCATTTCGGCGAGCAGATGCAGTGCCTTCCAGTACCATGCGTTTCAGAGGAAGGTCAATATTGTGTTCGAGAAGTTGACCATGGCAAGCGAACATGAGAGGCAAGCAATGATGAAGGGATACTTGAATATATACTGGATGCGAGAAATGTCGTTCGAGAAGGCTGAGTCTGATTTGCGCCTGTAGTTGGACAGCGGTCATTCTGTCCAATCGTTGTCTGCTCAGTACTAGGGGTAAGCTCTGAGCATCTTCGGTAGGCAAGTACGCGCCAATAGAGCGACACTGATATGTGCAAGCATAATTTCTCATTCAACCATGCAGTCAAGCGAACACAGAATATGTACAACAAATATGTCCAGCCCTTATCATCCCCATATCATCCTCTTATCCCACCCTTACGAACTGCCAACAACCTTTCCACTCAAAAAGGTAGGAGCCTTGTCGGAAAAGTTCTTGACATCAGCCATGACGACACCGGCGGCCTCGGAAGCCAGAGCCTTCTTGGAGCTCTCCTCGCTGTCCCACTCGAGGATGGCTTGGACGCAGTAGTCGCTGTCGGGGCCGAACTCGACGACGCTCCAGCCCTTGAGGCCAAAGTCGGACCATGACTTGTAGGCGAGGGGCATGTGGGTGGAGAGGTAGTAGTCCATGTTGAAGTTGGTGCCCTTGGGGTAGAGGACCTGTGTGGTGGACGGTGTTAGTTTTTGTGGCGTGTGTGTGTGGGAGGATTGGTGGAGGGGGCCTTACCGAGGAGCTTGCGGCGGGCATTGTGGTGGTGTTTGGGGGTGTTGGGTTGGTCTGATGGAGTGATTGGGTGGTTTGGTGATTGGTAGAGGATGGATTGACGGAGATGGTCAAGAACAAAGGTGTGAGAGCGGTATGCAACTTGTTTACCGAGAGCGACTGAGTCACTGAGACAGGGCAAAGTGGGGTGACAAGCTGCCATGACGCGGGGAAATCTAAAGCTTACAAATGCCTGTCCATCATTAGACTTGTCACCCTGTCCTGCCCCTCCTCCGATCCCATCATCCTTCCATGCACTTCCGTTCGTCCTTGCTGCGTCTTGTCTCCTGCTTTGCCATCGTATATACTGTACATTCGAGTAGACTGCGAGTGACACCATAGTAGATCCGAGCTGGACGAGCTTCCAGTCGAGAATTCTCATCTCCGCTAAACTCCGTTCAAGCTTGGACAAGCGCTCTTCTCGGCTTTTGCTTCAAGCCTGCATTTACAAGCTCCAAGAAATCGTACACATCGTCTGGAGCAAGAATATCAAGCACTGGATTGAAATACAAAGAACCTGTCAAGGAACACAAATCACGGCATCCGGATCATTGGGTAGGTGCTCCAGACACACAGACAGGAACTGAGAGACATGGCAAAACTGTTCTTTCAGGTGCTGCAACCACTCTGCAACAAGTCAAAGCGGTAGTCATGTATCATACTGTCATTGGTATACGTCCTAGTCCTCAATACTGCCTCCAACTATACGAATGTGGTTTCTGCTTGCCCTGTAACGATGACATCGCCAGACGCTCTTCTCAATCCCAAGTCTTGTCGTGATAACCTCAAAAGAATGTTGACTCTAGTTCTCCATCCCCTGAGCCAGCTTGCTCATCCTTTCTCGTCATACTGCTTGGGTTATCAATTGCAGTTCCTGGAACCTCGATGTCTTCTCCATCCTCTGAGACAGCTTGCTCATCCTTCTTGATCATACTGGTTGGGTTGTCAACTGCAGTTCCTGGAACCTCAATAGCAACATAAAGGCCAGTAAGTTCTAACACGCTGCACAAAGCGAGTTCCACGCTTCCTCGGGCAACGCCATAAAAGGTCCGTGAATTGTCCTTAGTGTTCAAGATGACGGCTCTCCAAGCGAGAGGCTCCGCGTCCCCGTCATGGCTCTGCGCAACTCTGCGTTGCCATTGTTTGTCAAGCACGTAGCCTCCATTGTTGTCAGAGTCCAGAAATTTTCTATTGCCATCGTGCTCGCGCTCGCACTTGACCAGAATAATCCAATGCTCGTTGGGATAGAGGAAGTCGATGTTTTCTGTGTTTCGACATGTTAGTTCGTTATTTGTCGAAGAGAAAGTTCATGTCAAATATACGTTGGATTTGGGCACGCAGCCCGGTGATAGAAGAGTTGCATGGAGGCAGAAGAGGAACGTTTGCTGCAGATTGTCTGGAGCCTGTCGTTCTGACCATTTTGATTCTGGATAGTGGCAATCGTCTGGGCGATGAGGAATTTTTCATGTTGTCGGATGGCTTAGGCGTTGAGGGGACCTTCATTCTCATTGTTGACGGAGTGTGTGTGGAAAGGTGGGAGAAGTACAGTAGTGATGTGTGTGGATGGATGACGTGCAGAGCAACTGAGAGATATAAGATCAATAAGCCTTGGCTATCGGATGCTTGATTGAGTTTGAAGATAATGTGTCGTTGATGATGAGAAGGTGAGCAAGTCTGGCTTCGAGATGATGAAGCTGAGTGACTAAATCCTCGAGGCAAGAACGACAGATGATGATGAACGTCATCCTTTGGGACTTGCCACAGCGACGCTGGATTGCCATGAGCGAGAAAGACGTTCCATGGCTCTTTCCTCATGTTACCTAGTCCTCTCAAAGGATTCACCTCTTCCCAACCGGAATGATGTCTATCAGCATTGTACATCAAGAACAACCAAGTTGCAAAAACAAAGACCTTCAACAACTTCAGCAAAACAAACCTCCTCACACAGCTCAAAGTTGTACATGGGAGGAACAAACCGATGAACCAGTTTGATCTTTTGGAGATTGGGGGCAGTGACGAGTCTCCGAGTTAAACTGGGAGTCTCGCCCTTCTCAGATCAGAGTGAAGGCAGGAGCAAGCCCCTAAACCAAACAGCTCTTGCTCTGAGGAGAATTTGTGAGAATCAAGTCAGTATATGGAGGCTGTTGTGAAGATTGTCACTGACGAAGGCCAAGACAATGGAATGAGGAAGGAGCCATCCACTCACGTACGGTTTCGACCGCACACTTCTTTGACGCGCAATTACTTCTTCCATCCAACAGCGACTTCTCACTCGAAACTTCTGATTCGAGTCTGCCACCCATATCACCGTCTACGCCATCTACGACCGTGCTCTCCATCTTCAAACAACCCACAACAGCCATCCAAGCAAACATGTCCTGGAGTGTAGCAGCCTCTCCCCAAGAGATGATCTACCCCGTTCCGGAAACTCGCTGGAACGAGATCAATCTCAAGGTGCAGATGTTGGAGACTCTCACATCACGCCTCGCCATACTCTCTGGTTTTCTCGGCATCATGTGCGCCTACTTGACCTTCCTGAGACCTCACAGATTGGAATATCTTAGCCACGAGATCATGTATGTATGCTACTGTACTCTTGTAGCTATCTTTATTTCTCGCATTGCTCTGCTCGTAAGCTTGGCCGTTGTGGTCTGGTTCCGCTGGGATGATCTCAACAACTGTAAAAGCTCAGTGGTAAGACAGCCACGCTCCATGTTGTCGGAACATTACTGACACAACAACAGCTGGAGAACAAAGAGCAAGAGACCAAAGTCACTACAGAGCGCTCGTCCACGAAGGCTGTCTCACCATCTCCCAACATCCGCAAGTCGTCCCGCAGAAAGGCTGCCTCACCAGTTCTCGACACCACCCAGCCCTATGATATTGAGAGCGAACTCATTGACGAAGATGAGCTTGACAGTGACTGGACTGTCTCAGAGGCCAGCGAGGAAGACATGTCTATCTCCGACCTCGATACAGAGGACTGATTGAGAATGTTTGCACATCTTACGGACCAAAACCAACTATCTTCGACTCGAACAAGGGAGGTTGAGGGAAGAGAAGAAGAATGATTGAGACATGAAAGGTTATACGACAGGGTTATGTGGAACAGACGATATTTCAACCGTGGATGGCAAACAAAGATTTGTCAGAGGTATGATTAATAGCTTTGGGGATGAAGGGATGCCATATCGAAGCAGAAAACATCAGTTCCCGCACGCAACCAACACTTTGCCCAGTTTCCTTCTTCTCAGACCCGTGATTCATGAGCGCCATCTTTATCTTCTGACCCCTTTCTAGCATGACCAGCATATAGTGACATGCTCCTTGAACTTTCCCCTCATCACTTCACCCTCCTGTGTCTGTCTTATCTTTCCTCATGCTCCATGCTCAACCTCCTGTCCTTCTCAACCCCTATCTGACCGATGTTCCTCATTCACCAGCATGCATATACGTCAAAGCCAACCTCACTAGCCAACTCCGTATTCCTCTAACATCATAGTAAATGAGATAGAAGACCAGCAGCCAGTATGTAGCAGTAGGATCGCAGAGGAAATGCACAATGACTGCGAGAAGCATCATGCCGATCATGTTGACGGAGGTGATGAGACTTGAACTGAGATGTGCTGAGTTGAGTTGAGTTGAGTTGAGTTGAGTCGAGCTGTGAGGAATCAGCGGCTTGGAGGAGTGAGAGAGCGCTTGGAGGTAGGTTGTTACGCGGGTGAAAGTGCTGGGTAGAGAGATTGTTGAGCTGGTGAACGTGTTGGAGAGAAAGAGGCGTTTGAAGAGCAGTGTTGTTGTGTGTGGTTTGTAGATTGTTGATCAAGGCAAGGAGAGAGATGATATGATAGATGCGTCGCTGGAGTGGTTCGCTTATCGAGGTTTTGGAAAGATTTGGGGAAAAGGTTGTTTGCTTGGACAAAGAATGAGGGAGAAGTGTGTTTTGTGATTGATACTGAAACCAACGACACGTAGGTAGGCAGGCGCTGTTGCGTGTGAAAGCTAAGTGAGTATAGATAACACGGCTGCTAGCACCTCATCTCAGGTTATTCTTCATCCTCCCCAAATCCTCAAGTATCTCCTGCAGCACCTGCACAATCTCGTTTGCCATGCCCAAGACTTTACCTCTGTATTCTCCGCTCACTTGATTCACCCTCGCACCGTTAGGATGCCATAGCCTCAATTCATCCTTCAACTCTTTCTCTTCCAGGTTGGAGTCGATGTAGAATTGCTTCAGTCGGTGTGAACATATCTTGAAATAGTCAGATCTCAAGTTACACCTTCCGCGTGGGCAAGAGTCATGAGGAGGCAGAGGTATTTTGGTAATGAGCTCCGGTGTCTGAAGAAGGGTGCGACAGTCTTTGCGCCATACTGCAAAGACTGCACTCACAGGGACAGCGAGATTGCTTGTCTCTCGTCCGTATCGAGATGCTCGTGGTTGGCTGTAATCGCGGAGCACACGCTCTTGTTCTTCTTGCCAGAGTCTCTCACTCTCTTTCTTGTAGTACTCCTCGTGTGCTTTTCGTGTGGCAAGGTGTTCGCGGTATCTCCGTTCTTGATAGTCTCGACGTTCTGAATATCTTTTTGCCCGAGCAGCCGGGTCCGAAATCTCTTTCGCCAGGCGTATGTGTAGCGCTTCTTCGAATTCTCTCAAAATAGCAAGGACCAGAAAGATGATGGGTATGACTGTGCATAGGAGGTAAACGTTGCCGCGAAGTAGAACAAGGCTGAATTTGAGACAGAGTACGAGGCAGAAAGTGACAACGGCCACAACAGCGATAAATTCTAAGCCCGTTTGGTCTGCCATTGTAAGGAAGAGGTAGACGAATATGGTGGAGAGATGTGGCGAGGCTGCCGAAGTTGTTCGAAGTATTGATAGAAACAGATTGTGGATGCGACGTGACGGAATATTGTCAACATTGCAAAGTTGTGAGAGTTTGGATGGTGCTGGAAGAAAGGCCGAGGAAAGAAAGAAGGCGCGAGCCACGCCGTCGAGCAGGAAAGAAGCGGAAAGGCAACCAAAACCAAGAAAGAGCGAACAGAACACACGAAGTCGTCACTTCTTGATTTTCGCACATTCATACAAGCTACGACTTGAGATCGATGTTTTCAATATTCAAATTCAATCCAATGTCTACGCAGACTCCTTTAAAACTCCCTTGGACCCTTGAAACTCCTTACTCCATATGATCAAAATGCCGGTTATAATTCGTATTCCATATTGACCCATGTTTTTCGTTTATTGTTGGTTGTAATTGTTGTAGGAAAGTACCGGAAATGTACGCAGTGAGGTAGAGATGATGGTCGTTACCGAAAACGACTCGAGCCAGATTGAAAAGGAGAGAAACGACACTGTACTCACTCTCTCGTGCGCAATCTGTCGACGTGTTCATCAAAATCCAAGGTATCTTTGATGATGAGGTCGGTGTCCGCAAAAAGCGACAACACCACCTGCTCTCCAGTTGATGGCTAGTTCTGGTACCATCCGAGGCGATGGGATGACATGTTCGACTCCCTTGTAAGGTACTGGTGTCTTTGTATCAACAAGCGAGTCTATGTCGTCAAAAACAGTGTGCCAAAGCTTCAAACAGGCTTTGCATCTGCAGGCAATCGTCATATTGCTGGTTGTACGTGTTGATGCAGTATGCACCACCCGAAACGCTACAAATGGTGTCCCTTTTGTGTTCTCTAAGTAGCAGAATGACTCTGCCTATCTGGGAAGAGCCAGGCTTGGTCAAAAAACCTGGCCGTAACTTGCAACATACCAGAGCGACGAAGAACGGGACACAAAAGCCTTCTCCATACAGGGTAGCAATCTTGAAAAGAGTTTTAGCTTCCGGCCCGGATAGGGTCATGACTGGCTCAGGAAGTTTGAGTAAGAGGAGTTCGCGAATGCATCTGGTTGCACCAGTCTTTGTCTTTAACGCCGAGAAGTAGTCTGACAGACCGCAGCTGTCTAGTGCGGTAAGAGATACTGCCTTGTAAGCTTCGCCCTGAACTACACCATGGATAAGATACTCGAAGTGGATACTCCGGACAAATTCGACATGTTCCGGAGCACGAGAACGAAATATGGGCCATGTCAATGGCACTGATAGGACCGTATTCTTGAGCCTCTCGGTATCCACAATAGCGATGTGAACGTTGCGCTCTTCCCTCTGCTCAGCCGCGTTGTAGGCTACACGAAGTGCAAACACTGGGGATGCAGTCCAGGATGAGAACTCCGAGGGTATTGGGCGAGCGCAAAAGTGGCCGATGAGGTTCTTGATGAACCACTTGGATTCCATTCCAAAGACGGAATTATGGCCTGTGTTGTAGTAGGGAGCAAACGCATGAGGTGTAACAGAGAAGGTCGTATTCAGGCTTGAATCACCGCCAGAACCCGCGCTCCACACACGAAAGAGATATCGGGGAATATTTTTAAAATTACTGGCATCTAATAAGATCAGTCAGTTGCATATCTTAGCCAGAAGTCTTTTTCTTTCTCACTTCGGATGGCACCCCACAACTCGGGATCGCTGCCCAAAGTTCCTTGATTGCTGCTGATAAGAAGCTTGGAGGACATAGCGATGTCTTCTGGAGGTCACGATTGCTGGGACAAGAGGTAGAAAACCAGTGTGAGGTGATGGTTTAGGGAGATGGTAGAGCGAGATTGTTACAGTTGTCTGTGAGCATGGCCTACTCAATCATCGTCCCATGATCTCTGATTTATATCAGTAGCTACGAAAGCCCAAACAATGAAGTGAGAGTCTCATCATTGTACTATTACTGCATTAACAACAAGATAGAACCAGAAGTTTGGTTTTAGACTGCATGTTTCGTGAAATGTGTCTCAGACACTGATGAGAGTCTGTTGGTTATACAGTAGAGCCTGTGTAATACAAGTGTTGTCTTAATGTACGCTGCTAGTACGGCAGGAAAGCTCGAACGTAGGTCTCGGCCTGCTTGATCAGCCCTCCCCGTGCGGTGAAGTTTTTCACTGACACTACGATGGAGATACACGATAGCCTTGAGAAGTAGAGCTAAGACTAAAGCGACGGCCTCGAGCGATCACATTCTGTATGCGATGTGCGCTTGCTGAAGACCATCGTGCATTTTGATGGATGGATTAATGCGCATCACTGCGGCCAGAGAGTCGATATGACAAAGTTTAGCACAGGGGGAGAACTATCCGGGTGTCTCTTCTGTCCTTACATGAGGTTACTTGTTAGCTACGCCGAGTAGGCTAGTTGGATGCGACATTGTGTTGACTGGAGAGCAAGAGTCATGTCAATCGTGAAGCACATCTGTGATTCCTCACGAAGATAACAAGAAAGACACGGTCAGACGGAGCCACTTGCTTGTTGAGCGACTGCGGCACAGAGAGTGAGTAAGCAATCAAGCAGAACACAGACATGAAACGTGTTAAAGTAAACATGCATGCCACCATATCTAATCATCTACCGGATTTCACTGGAATTGCGTACGTGAATTCAACCCAAAATATAGAAACGAACGCCCTTATCAGTCCTAATCTTGAGCCCGAGGCCCCGAGTGCTCGCCCGCTTGAATGACATACTACAGGGTAACTTCTTCTTCCAGTCGCTTCCGAGAGTCATCAGACTAACGTGTCTGCCTGGTTACAGCAAGATTGAGAGCAACATTAGCAATCACTGGTTTCAGTGACCATGATATCGACGCCTCTACTTCTTAGTAGTAGCAGTACGCTTGTCACTGTACGAAGAGTGAGAAGAAGAGGCTTCATCAGTGTTCGACTTGCGAGAAGGCTTTGTACCCTGCTCATCATGGAGATGATGAAGGCGTCTCCTATCAGCTCCGCCATAGTTCTGGCTGACATAGCCACTGTCGTAGCTAGAATTTGAGTTGTTGAGGTTCGATTCCTCCGAGGCATCACAGTCGACAGTTGCTGAACGCATCTTCTCCGTAAGGATATCCATAATAGCATCGGCGTTACCCTCGTTCATGACACGGTTTCTGGCTCCCTTGCCCCAGCAGTGGGCAGATAAAGCACGCATGACGATGACCATCTGCTGGTTATCCTGGTACCGAGGATCATAGATGCCATCACAGACCACACTACGCGAACCATTCCAGTCCAGAGGAACATTGGATCGGCCACCTAGAGCATCAACGATCTCGCTCAACTCATTCTCCTTGAGGCCCGCACCGAATGAGGTACGTCTCTTGCAACAAAACAGAGCAATTGTAAAAGCTGCGCGGAAATTCGGCGGGAGTAGCTGAGCAATCTTGTTCAGCTCCTGCAGCTCCTTTTTAGTATAAGGCACCACAAGAGGTGGCAGATCGTGCATGTAAGGTCCCCACGCGTGGACGTAGTCACTGAGCTCTGGCAGTTGTTTGATCAAGCCATGATCACACAGTGTCTTGAACGAGACTGCCTGGTAATGCTTGCCCTCGATGACACCATGCACAAGGTACTCCCAATCGTAGGTGCCATATATGGCACCACGCATTGATGCAGCTGTACCAAAGACCTGTTGCAAAGCGGGTACGTGAAAAATGCCGTTGTTGTCATACTTCTGGACTTCCTCGGTATCGATGATTGCAATGAAGGAACTTGATCTATACATGGTGGCGTAGCTCAGGGCGAATCTAGGTGACGCTGACCAAGAAGAGAATTCAGACAGGATATTCTTTTCGTTTTTGAGATGAGCTGTGGTGTTCTCGACGAACTCGGTCATTGTCATGTCGTACACGGTCCGCTTGAGGTTGATGTTCTTGCGGAAGGCATGAGGAACGATTCTCTTGGTAGAGTTCAGCTTGGGGTCGCCTCCAGAAAGGGGATGCCACATCCTGAAAAGGTATCGTGGAATGCGTTTGTTAGCTTCTACAGAGCACGTGAGTATATATGCGGCTTGATTAAGGATGATGATCAACGTACCTTGCAGCTTCGCCTTTAGCGCTCTGTTCTCGCGCAGGGGCTTCGTGTCAAGATTTTCGGTCTTAGGTTTCTGGACCCCAGCGCCGAGATAGTGATTGAGATAGTTCATATCTTAAGGTGGTGTTGCAGCGTTGAGGAAGAGAAAAAGAAATGGATCGTCGCAGTTATTTGTCCGTCTGTTTTGCTCATACCTGCTGGAGCCCAGAGTTATAAAGATAAAATTCTAGCCTTCAACAAAGAATCGAAGGTCTTGTACTTCTTGACGTAACATATAAAACAAGAGACATCATCTAAAGAACTACCCTGGAAGCCTACTACAACGTACAGTCCTACAAGCTCACAGGTGTCTCACTACCTCACAGCTGTCTCGACACGGTAGAAACATGCAGAGTATGAAGTCCTGTCTTGATTCATGCTGACCGCCCGACAAGAGCGATGTTCTGGGTGCTCATCCGCTCCTGCCCACACGTTAAGCATGCCAGCCAGATGCGACATTGTAGCGCTATTGACAAGTGAGCACCAGTCAAATGTGCGTTGAAACCCGTCTATATACCTTTCGGTAATAGTGAGCAAAGACATTTAAGACATAGAGGTCAGAAAGATTCAGGAACAGAATTGCGATGGTCGACGCCAATCTCTTCTTCGAATGTTCACGTGTGGAGCCTCTTCCACATGATGTTCATCGTGTCTGATTCGAAAAGGACGGCCCTGCCACGGACTACAAATGACTGTTCTTCAGCTTAAATGAGAAGTATGAAAGCAAAAAGGCCAGAAAGAAGCAAACAAGTGACAAAATTCAGGCACACATGAGATAAAAAAAATTGTTTCTGTTTGGTATCGTGCTTTCGAAGAAGCTTGTCCAAATTTCTAATCCTGAACGCCATCGTAAATCATGTTCCGCGAGTTCCCAAAAAGCAGTCATCCATTCATGATCGTCTCCTTGTCATGCCCGTGGAATTGTAAGCGTTTCTCCGTGTCACAACTATTAGTTGTTGCTCAATTGTGTAGAACATCTCCTTACAATCATCGCTTCTGTCGCTTGGGAGCAATCTCATTTTCGGACTCATCGTCCGACGGGGCTTCGTACGAAATGGCATCGATTCCAACATAGAGGAAGAATACACCATCATCACATTCCCAGACTGAGAAAGAAGGAAGTGGTCCGATTGCGAGGAACTGCATGGTATCATCCGGCTGGAAGTGATATCCATTGATCTTGACACTCGAGCCTGCTTTGAGGATTGCGTACCATACGTATTGACCGGTAATATCTGAGCAACGGAAATGAACTCCTTTGTTATATTGGCAGGTGAAGTCGTTAGTCGATATCCTATACACACATTAGTTCTCGCCTCTAACGTTGATAAGCGTTGGTACCAACCAAAATTCCAGCTTCTTGTAATATGAAAGTCGACGGTAGTTAAACTTGCTAACACACCATGTAGCAACAAGATGACCGGTGATACAGGCATGTTTGATCTTATCAGGATGGAGAATCGTAGATTGAGACTCCTTGCTTGCGGCATACAGATCAGTCACTTCCGTGTTGGCCATTCCCATTCCGCTCTCGTAGTAGTCGGTTGCCCAAAGTGCATAAGGGCTTGAGATGCTCGATGGCGGAACGCTCCGGGTTGGAAGATGATTCCATGGGGCTGGCACAGGACCGAATGATAGAACGGAGAGTCGAGCTCTCTTGCGGAATTTGCCATTGGGCACCAACGGCCTCGGGCTCGGCAGCTTCTGGATCGACACAGGCTGGGGATGATCGATCTCGCGTGAGTTCATATGGGCCGTGGTGTTCATTCTCATTGCAGACATACTGCTAACGATGCCTTCCTCGTCAGAATGAGAGTCTGCGTCCCGACCACTTTCTTCAGGATCGAAATCATCGTCAGAGCTGGAGTCCTCGCTGTTAGAGTCCATAATGATAGCAGCAATACGTTCCCTGCCTCTGACTCCTTTGCCCCAAGCGTATTCGTGCAATGCACGCATCAGATTGGCCATTTGTTCGCTGACTTGATACTTCTCGGGAACAACACCATCGCAGAATACAGAGCGCGAACCAGCCCACTGCAAAGGAACCTTTTCGCGACCGCCTAGCACACTAGCAATCTTGTTGAGATCGCTCGCTTCCAGGGTAGAGAAAAACCCAGGCCTTCTCTTGCAGCAGAAGAGGACGATTGCGAAGGGGATGGCAAATGTAGTTCCATAAACGAGAGCAATCCGTTGTAGCCCAGAAAGTTCTGAAACACTGTAGGGAATCACTTCCTTGGGAAGAGCGTAGGTCGCTCCGCGACCAAAGGCATGATTGTGAAGTTTCAAGGCTGGCAATTGCGTTATCAAGCCCAGATCGTGAAGCTTGGCGAAAGGAACAGCCTTGTAAAATTTGCCCTTGATCACACCATGGATAAGAAATTCCTCGTCATAAGTATATGGCTCATACAAATTGAGGATCTTCCCGAGGACTGGCACATGGAAGGCCGGATTAGAGCTTGCCAGCTCTTCGGTGTCGATGATCGCAACGTGCGCTGTGCCGCTCTGCTTATTGCGGTTTTTGGCGTGATGGAACGCGAAGTATGGCGAGTGAGACCAGGAAGAGAACTCGGACAAGACTTCGTCAGAGCCAACCAGATGGACGCTAGTGTTGACAATGAATTCACGTCGTGTCATGTCATAAACGGAAGCGTGATTTGCCTTGTGATAGTGCGCATGGGGCGTGACGGCGGATGTAGTGTTGAGCTCGGAATTGCCACCTGAACTCGAGTCCCACACGCGGAAGAGATACCTGGGAACATTTTTGCTGGCTTCTATAATAGTCATGTCAGCCTTGATGACAATGTCAAAGAATCATTTCGTACCTTTCAGTTTGCCTTTCAGCTCTGGATCGTTGTTGAGGGTTGCCTTTGCTGAGCTCTTGACTACTGGTTTCATGACAATCTTGCTTGAGTCTGAGGTCGTAGCATCTTTCTTGAGATAATTGGCCTTGTAAGATTTTGCAGTGTTGGAGGTACTTGAGACAGTCTGTCGTGTGCCATTGTCGCGGTCACTGTCACTGTCATCGCTATCGCTATCATCATTATTGTCGAAGTTGTCACTGTCATCGCTGAAGTTGAAGTTGTAGTCTTCGTTGGTACTTTTGGCTCTCTTCGTTCCGAGGAGTTGATTGAAGTAATCCATGATCTTTAGTTCTTGACCATTCGTACATTCCACATCGACGGTCCATGACTGCCGATTTTATACATCACTTACAAGCAACACGAGCTTCTCCAAGAACTCGGATCTAGTCTTACCTCTCCAATTGCTCTTCGTTCAGCGAAAGACACACATACGGACGTGCCTTGTATGCCTGTGTCTCGAGCAGCATAGGGTGTCTCTTAGTCAGCTTAAGACTGCATTGATATGAAGAGACAGGAGGGATCATGCGTAGGATTGATCGCCAAGGTTGAGTGAGTCGGTGTTCAGTAAAATCGAACAAAGAAATCCTAAGACAATATTCCACCGTGATAGTGGGGTCGAGCAAGACGATTTCGGACAACATGAAACTGACTTTGATCAACGCTGTCAGATGCCTGTCAAAAAGAAAAATCATCCTTACACGACGAAGTTAATACAGCAGTTTGCGGCGATCTTTGGTGGGGTTGCCAATAAGAGAGCAGGAATAGATGGAAATAGGCATGATTGCCGCATGTGGTAAAGTTCGTCATATGTGAGTGGATTTCTGCGATAACCCGATAAGGTTCAGGTTGACAGTATTGCGAACTATTCGGCCCGATGAGACAAACCATTTAGAATCACGAGCTTTGAATCTGCCACGTGAGATGCTGAACAACAAGACAAGTTCAGTCAAGATATTATGCTCGAGTGTCTGGCATACAGATCTGATACATTGTGAGTCGTTCGAGGAGTGTTCGGCAGGTGAACTGATCAATGCCGGTCTCACGCGTGGCACTGCCAGTTCGACTGACGAGAACTCATGTGCCGTTGACCACGATCGAGACTGAAGGATTTGAATAGTCACTCCGCTCTTCTGGGCACTCAGATCGTCCGTTGGATGAATGTATGCCCAAAGTAATCATGGAAGACCCACTTGTGAGGAGATGCCCTCGGGAGGCTTGATATTGGTGGCCATATCTCCGAGAGATAACCCCACACAGCACAGCCATGGTGGAGGTATTTATCTGATCAAAGGCCTATCGTGTGCCTCGAAGCAGTTGCTTGTCCCAATGTGACACATGGCAAACAGGATCTGGCAAAGTCAACGCGAACGGTTTGATCGGGTGTACTTGCCATGCGTTGTGTGTGCCTCGTCGAGACTGCAGATCTCTTGCCATGAGCTGAGCTGGATTTACAAGACGACCTATTTCGTTGTTCAATTCGGCAAAGATGCTCTGTCAGAGCAAGAAAAGCCATTCGGCTACTCCACAGTTGGGCCGTTGAAGAAACGTTCCGGGCGTAGTCTTAATAGACACGTTAAAAATGTGAGACCAATACTTGCTTGCACTTTTCGAGATCTTGAGAGTTAATCTCGTAAGGGCTGGAGCCACAGGGTATGCGGCTGATTAAGGACAGAAAGAAGCGAGTATGGCGGCCGCGCGGATGGATGTGAGCGAGAAAATGGCGTTCTTGCTCGCTCTGGTTGGCCGCTTCGAGAGGAACGTGGGGGAAGTGTTGGAGGCTTGATGATATCATCATATCATGCTCTTTCAGAATACAATGTTGAGGATGCTTGAGCGATCAATCTTTCGATGGAGTAGACCAGCGGATGGTGTTGCGGTTCGAGTCTCTGGTGGCCAGACCTCCCGGTATGCAGCAGATGATCGGGGCCAGCCTTTGGCAGTTGTCCGTCAGAAAGAGACATGTCTCTTCCACACGGGCAGGACTTGTTTCACGCGTGGTGTTTGCTCCGTGCGGGAAAGTGCCGTGCATCCAGAGAGGTGAATTTGCAGACAGACCCTGATATCGATAACGGTCCGTAACGTGTGAAAATTGGTGACGACTGTGGGATTCCTCTCGAGCTGGACAGAAACGGTATGGGCTTGGAGGGAAAGGAAAACGGGTGGAGGCTGGACGTTGGCGAATTGGGAGGCTTTCTTGAAGCCGAAGAAAAGGCGGCTGCCGCACGCGATGATCTGCGAACGCAGCAAGGGCGAGCTGATGGGCAAACGTCCATCGAGGATGCATCCACACACTGTGCATATCGCAATCATCCCTTTCGTTCCTTGTTATCGACAAGCAGCCGCATATCCGAGCGGTCTTACGGTCCGAAGCGCTGTATGCAGATGCGTTGTGCAATTAAAGATGAAGAGCTGAACACGAGCAACACTCAAGCTGAGCTCAACTTCCAACTCGAAACCTTGCTTCCAAACACGTTACCACCTCAAATGTTTTGTGAATATTGCTCAGGATGAATATAGTAAGTTTGGCGAGTAAACTGCCCCTTCTACTCAAATGCACAATGGAGTCCCAAAGTCTGTCCGCAAAGACTTTCGTGTGAGCCGTTGTAACGACGCCCCGTGAGCGCCATCGACCGTTAAGCATATCGATAATTGCCGACTCATCTATTGTACGTTTTGTTTTGGAGAGACATTCCCCTTTCCAGTTTTCAACGACCCTCAACACAGACTCTGCTCTCTCCATGAAACCTGAACACCTTGTATAAGTACAGTCGACAATCCGTGTCTCAATGCTCTTCCCAGACCGCAACGATCTCGCCTACTAATCACAGCTTCTACTTGTTCGTTCATCCGCTTGCGGATTCTAATATTGTTTGTTTATAATCTTCATAATGAGGTCCTCCGGTTTCAGCGCTTCCGCGCTCAGCATTCTTGCTCTGGCATCATCTGCTTCGGCCTTCTGGCGCATGCCCTGCCCTGGACGTGTTGCTACTGAGCGTCTTGACCCTATCGTTTCGCCCGGCAAGGTCGCCGGCCATGTTCACACCATCTCCGGTTCCAACGTAAGTCTCTCAATTGCACTCTTGGAAACATCGGTTTTAACAAACTTTCCAGGGATTCAAGGCTGAGATGACTTACGCCGATGCTCAGGCAGGCGCCTGCTCTTCGTGCCCTATCAAGCAGGACATGTCCAACTACTGGACCCCCAAGCTCTACTATCAATCTGAGAACGGCACATTTATTGATGTCCCTCAAGCTGGTGATGGTCAGGGCGTTTTCGGCGGCATGACCGTCTACTACCTGCAAAGAGGTGGCCCTAACAACGACAACCTTACCGCTTTCCCCAAGGACTTCCGCATGCTTGCCGGTGATCCTTTCAAGCGTGCATACACCAACGACTTCGCCGGTCAGGCTATCAGCTTCGTCTGCCTCGACTACAGCGGTACCTCTTCTTACCACAGCGGCCTTCCCAACAAGGTCTGCCCTGACGGCATGCGCGCCCAGGTCTTCTTCCCTTCCTGCTGGGATGGTGTCAACCTCGACTCATCCGACCACAAGTCACATATGGCTTATCCTACCAAGTACTCCTACGACAACGGCCCCTGCCCTGCAGACCATCCCGTTCACATGATCTCCATTTTCTTCGAGGTTATCTACTCCACTGCTGGTTTCGACTGGTGGAACGGCACTACTCAGCCCTTCGTCTTCGCTCAGGGTGACCCCACTGGTTACGGGTTCCACGGTGATTTCGTCAACGGCTGGGATGTCGACGTTCTCCAGAAGGCTACCGACACCTGCAACAACGATTCCGGTCTCATCACTGACTGCCCTGTTTTCGAATTCTTCAGCAACGCCGAGTCTCAGGCATGTGTCATTGCCCCTACCGTTCAAGAGGTTGTCACTGGCGAGTTGGACAAGCTCCCTGGCTGCAACCCCGTCACATACGGTCCTGGCAGAGCTCCTTACTCTGAGGCTGGCTGCACTGACAGCATTGCCCTTGGCGCTGCTCCCATCTACTACCAGAACGTCACTGGATGGGACTACGTTGGTTGCGGTCCTGACTCAGTCAACAGCCGCACTCTTGGCAACTCCTCTTTCATGTCCGACTCCATGACCGTCGAGAAGTGCCTGTCTTTCTGCAAGAACAAGGGCCTTAACTACGCTGGTCTCGAATACGCCACCCAGTGTTACTGCGGTGATTCTCTTGCTTCTAGCCTGAAGCCTACTGCTGGTGTTCTCGGCAACTGCTTCTCTCCCTGTGCTGGTAACTCCTCCCAGTACTGTGGTGGTTCCAACCGTCTGAGCATCTACTACACTGCCGATGTTTCTTCCACAGTTTCATGCCCCTCTGGCGATGGTACCAACTTCACCACTCCCAACAACGCCACCTTCAGCATCAGCTGCGCTGGCGACTACAGCGGCAAGGATCTCAGCATGGTCTACGTCAACAACGGTATTCAGGAATGTGTCAAGACTTGCAGTACCACTGCTGGTTGCGTTGCTGTCTCCCTCTCCGGAAGCGCATGTTACATGAAGAGCACTGCTGGCTCGATGAAGACTTCCTCGGGTGTCCAAGCTGCCAAGCTCATCTCTGGTGGTACCGCCGCTGCCTCTTCTTCTTCATCTTCGGCTGCCGCTTCCTCCACCAAGGCTTCTTCGACCAGCTCTTCTGCCTCATCCACCAGCTCCACTGCCAGTGTTGCCACCAACTCTGCCGGTTCCGTCTACAACCTCTACTACTCCTCCGATTCGGGCCAAGGCTCGTTTGCCAACACTCAAGCTTCCAGCTCATACACCGACTGCATGAATGCTTGCGATGCCAACTCCAAGTGCACTGCCTTCACCTATGTCGGTGGTAAGAACGGTGCTGGCTCAGGCACGTGCTGGCTGAAGAGTCAATTGGGCAGCCCGGTGTCGGCCAACAACAATGTGCTTTCGGGCTCGCGTGTCAGCCTTGGTAGCAAGGCTGCTGGTTCATCTTCCAGCTCGTCTTCCGTTTCTTCTTCCTCCATCTCTTCTGCCTCTGGCTTCGTTACCGCCTCTGGTACCAGCGCAAAGGTCACTGCCTCCAGCACTTCGAGCAGTGCTTCTTCCACCGCCAGCAGCACCGTCGCTGCCTGCCCCGCTGGTGACAACACTCTCTACACCGACAAGACCACTGGTGCTCAATTCCTCATTGAGTGTGGTACTGACCACGCCGGTGGTGACTTGAAGATGGTTTACGTCAGCGACTTCGCTTCCTGCATCCAGACTTGCGCTCAGACCACTGGCTGTGTCGATGTTTCGCTCTCTGGTACTGCTTGCTACATGAAGAAGTCTGTCGGCTCTGTCGTCAAGTCCAGTGGCATCAAGGGTGCTAAGCTTATCTCCTCTGGCACTGCCTCTTCCACTTCCAGCACTGCTACTGCCAACGTCAACGTTGCACAGAAGGCCGCCTCGACAGCCAAGTCTTCAAGCTCCAGCAGCAAGACCACTTCCAGCGTTGCCACTTTGAAGACCGCAGTCAAGAAGGCCGTCAAGGTCACTTCCACCTCTTCTTCCAAGAAGGCAACCGCTACCCACAAGTAAAACACTTGTGTTTCTCTCCTATGTCTTTCATCTCTTATGTCATAATGAACCAAGGCAGGGCCATCTCATCTATTCAGAAAGAGGAGGATAAAAAAGGAAGAACTATCGGGCTCACCGAAAAAGCAAAACCCACAAAAAAAAAACGATAGAAGAACGACTATCTAATGCAGGGATGAGGATCTTGATGATCTTGGAGATCCATTTGGGCAGTGCCCTTGATCTCGACTTCTTTCTTCTTGTTAATACAACAGGTTGTATGTACATAACTTTTTAATAGTCTCTAGAAGACACCCTAATCTTAATCAATACTTTTACACCGAAACCACCCATCTGTCGCAGTCCAGTTTTTGCTTTGTGATAGATACAGTACTTGGTTGGGGCCAACAGAGAAACGCTTGAAGTGGTCGCTGCTTGTTTGAGATAGGGAAAGAGCAAACTGCGGGCAACTTTGGGGTCATGATAGGCCAAGTTGCGGCTTCCTTTTTCGTCCTGGAAGCTTGCACAAAACGGTCATAAATATGCTTGGAATGCATAACGCCTGCTTTTCTACATCACCTCCGCGGTTATCTACCTTTGCCATCATCAATTTACAACCATCCATCGCTTTTCATTCGTCTTTACGCGGTTGAGAAGACGGGTTTCTTCAGCTCAAGCATTTATTGGCTACTGAGCTGGTGAGCCAAGATGTCTTGCTTGCCGTCCCTATCTCCTGCTCTCTTGAGCAGTTGAGCGCGAACGATGGCCGCATGTACCCCGAGCCGTCGACTTACCTATCTCTCATAGATACAGGAATATGTTGAATCAATAGTACAACCATGCAATTGCTATATGATGGGCGTGTCTGCTCATCGCCAGCTTCGCTCCACTGCTATACTCTATTCATCAAATCTGGTCTGGATTTTCCGCAGTCATGTCGCTTGATCAGAAAGATGGCCCACATGCCAATGTATTACCCGAGGAGAAGACCGATGCATCAATCGGAGAAGTTCAAGATTTCAGCTACGACTCGGAAGCAGAGAGAAAAGTGTTAAGAAAGTTTGACAAGTTCCTCTTGCCTCCTCTGGCTCTTATTTTGCTTGTGGCCTATCTGGACAGATCTAACCTTGGTATGTCTTTGTACATCTTCATTCTCTAAGCATGAACATACTAACGCAATGTACAGGTAACGCAAAAGTATTTGGTTTTGAAGATGGTACGCTAGAGAAGAAGATGCACAATCTCTATCGTTCTGACTCGTCTTTTAGGCATCGGTCTCGTCGGCAACCAATTCAACACTATCTCAACCCTCTTCTATCCCTTTTACGTTCTCTTTGAAATTCCCTGGACAATGGCCGTCAAACGGTTCGGTGCGAATCATGTTCTCGGTATCGCCATGATTGCCTGGAGTGTCATCACGCTGTGCACAGGCTTCATTCAAACCTATCATCAGGCGATTGCCGTGAGAGTGCTTCTTGGAGCTTTCGAGGCTGGACTGGTGCCTTCGATCGTGTTTATCATCAGTACGATCTGGGAAAGAGAGCGACAGAGCAAGAGAGTCGCTATCATATACGGGGCGAACTGCCTTTCGGGAGCATTTGGTGGTTTAATTGCTGTGAGTATTGACCGTTCTCTATGATTATTCCGACCTGTCTGTATGCAAGGGCCTATCATATGATCTTACAGTGGTTCTTGCGACATCCCAGGTGTAAAAATGCACGATACTTTTGATGTCGATGCAGTCGTACACAGGAAGAAGCTCTTTTAAAGCAATTGTGCTGACAGCTTTCAGTATGGTATCGAGAGTATGGGCACACAGCATGGCCTCGAATCCTGGCGTTGGCTGTTCATCGTCGAAGGAGCCGCATCAATCGTGATTTGCGCCATTTGCTGGGCCCTGTTGCCTAAGAACGCAGAGACAGCATGGTTCTTGTCTCATGAGGAGAAGTCCATCATGATTGCGAGGAAACAGCGCAATCTGGTCAACAGAGGTACTGAAGAGTTCTCTTGGGAGCATGTTAAAGTTGCTTTCACGGATCCGATCATCTACATTGCCTCTGCCAGCTTCTTCTCTGCTTCCATCGCTCTGTTCGGCTTCGGTACTTTCTTGCCTACCATCATCAAAGGTCTAGGGTGAGTAGACACAGTTGCTCCTGCAGAAGTACACCAGACTAATTTGCAAAACAGATACACATCCCTACAAGCAAACTATCTAACCATCCCCGTCTACATCTTCGCAACCCTCACCCTCATAACCGCAACATTCACTTCCGACCGCCTGCAAAAGAGAGCAATCGTCCTCGCCATCCTCCCCATCGCCCCTATCATCGGCTTCATAATCGCCTGCAGCACAGCCTCCCACGCAGCAGGCTACTTCGCAATGTTCCTCTGCGGCGCCGGCATCTACAGCTACAACTGTCTAATCCTAACCTGGATATCCACAAACCTAGCACCCGACTACAAGCGCAGTATGGCGATGCCGTTTTTTGTCTCTCTGGCCAATATTTCCGGTGTCGTGTCATCGCAGATTTATCCTTCGACAGATGGGCCGAGGTATTTGATGGGGAATGGGGTTAGTGCTGGTACAGAGACGTTGGCGCTTTGTGGTGTGGTTGCCGTGTGGTGGACGTTGAGGAGGAGGAATTTGGAAAAGGAGAAGTTGAGAGGGAGGGGGGTGGAGGATAATGGTATGGATGGTGATCGGGCTTTGGACTTTGTGTATAATCTTTGAGCACTAGTCCGTTCATTATCGGCTTTGGAATATCAGCGTAATAATATCTCCTCCTTCGAACCTCACGAGCTCGGCGAAGCAGTCTCGATCCTCGGTTGAATCCTGTCCTGATTCTTGAACCGACAACAACTCTCCTGACACAAACAAGTCTTGGGCAGATTCCTCCAATACGCATCCGAATAATCCACCGTGATTTCCTGCCCCGCTTCAATCCCTCTGCTCACCAATATAATCCTCTGCGTGCCCATCCAGACAAATCTCTGAAACTGACTGTTGGGACGGCAAGAGTGGTTTACGAAGCGCGTGTAGTTGCCTTCACGGCCTTGGTAAATTTGATAGCGTTGCTCGGCTTCGGCTTGCATTACGTCCATACCTTCGAGGCCTTTTGTGATGAGACCTGTGAATTCGCCGATTGCGACGCCGCGTTCGAAAGGCTGTGGTTTGGTGTGTTAGTGAGTACTATTTTGTTGATCTAGGTTGGAATGATTACTTACACAGCATGCTAGAAGACCATTGTTACGGCCATTCTTTGTGCGAAAGATTTGCACAGGGGCGACGGGTAGTTGGTCGCTGCCGAAGAGGTTCGGGAAGCAGCGACATGTGCTTTCCGTTACATCTTCTGATTGTTTTTCTCCGCAGACATTGCAGACGTGAGCTGCCTGGTGTGATTGTACGGCGACTTGACGTGGGTCGTTGGCTCCAAAGGCGTATGGATCTACGACTGAGGAGTCTAAATGTGTAAATGAGAATTGTGGATCGTACTGTAGATATGTCTGTTTTAGCGGCACAGGATCGTCATGATCGGAGACTACCCAGTCGTGAGGATGGCCGTTGTAGACTCGGGAGGATGTGTCGCCGACTATAGTCAGCATATCTCGCCAGTGTGGATGCTGTTCTAGTCAGTAAATATCTTCACAGCATATGAATCTCGAGTAACAAACCAGTGTGTCAGCAGCCACCTCGAACCTGGTGCGAGTCCGCCTGAGGATTGCCATAGATTCCGGGTCGAAACCGATGCGGTATTTGCAGAATCTGTAAATTCCCATGCCTGCGAAAACGAGACATACCCAACCTCCGTGGTCTTTGATCTCCTTGTAGCCACGCCAGATGGCCCTGGAAAACACTTTGTCAATTCCGGTCATTCGCTCACAGCCAATCAACTTACATTTTGTTGCGTATCTCCTTCTCGCTCCAACCAATCTCAGAACATGCCTGAGCAAGCGCTTTCATCCTCGCTTTCGTTGCTGATAGCTGAGGATGCTCTTTTGCAATTTCTTGCACCTGGCGATCAAAATGCTCAATCCATGAAGCCTGAACCACAACCTCAAGTGCTCGTGAGCACCGACTGGCCTGACTGATCTTGCGACAAAGCAGATTCATCCTAGTGAATGTCCGTTCTGGTACCGTAGCCGGCGGTACTTGTACAGCACTGGGTTGCTCTCCCTGCGCGAGGTCTGATATGAGTGATCGATGTGTTTGGAACCCAGTTGTTCGCCATTCGCTGGAGACGACACTTATGTCGAAGCTCATGCTACTGAATACCTGCTCCCAGATACCGACGATCAATTTGCTCAGAGTGGAAGGCCGTAATGCGGGTTCATCTCGTGCTGTCCGTCTTTGCGGCTTTTCTCGAACATCTGCTTGAAGGCGGCGAACAGGTGCTTGTGAATTCTCCTCGGCCTCGGGAGACATACTCTGGTTCGCTGATCCCATGGGTCGTAGTCTTAGTCCTCCGGTAATTTTTCGTCGTTTCGACGTTTCTGAGTCCGAGTCATTGTTCAAAGCTCGTCGTGACCGACTACTCCGTCTCGGAATATGTTCCTCAGAATGTATAACCTCATTGCCTGTACTGGCATGCGATTCCTGTTGCCGTTCGATTGACGTCTCAAAAGGTGTTTCGGTGGCCACTGAACTTCTTCCACTCTCAATCAGTGTTGAAATGTCATAACTGCCCTGCCTACCAGTCAGCGACAAGACATCCACAGACAACTCTCAGACGATGGAGTTATTTTACAAGATCAATCGACGACGAAATGTCCCCATCGATATATCCCTTCAAATCCAGCTTGCACGCTGCCGGTGGAGATTGCCCTGACGCGCTAACCGTCGCGATTTGCTGCACAATCGACCTGGCAATATGAGCCGACAACCTTTCCAACGCGCCCGGTTCCGCACCCATGGTGAAGGCAAAGGTGTCAAATCAACAAGAATCTGTCGCGATGGGAATATTCGCCATGCGTAAAAGTCGTGTAATCGGTGATGGGGAAATCATGAATCGAAGGAAAGTGGCGTGTAGAGTTTGGAGATGATTTGTGATACCGATTCGGTGGCTTGGCAACTCCCGTTTAGCAGGGTATGTCCTTGCCATTCTAGCATGGTTTCCAGCTCGAGAAGGAGGGAAATTCTTGAGATTTACATGATGGATAGAGGTGCATGAGATCAAGAATCGATTTCCTTATACATGGCCATGACACTGCAGAACAGTGGTTCTCTTATCGGAGCTCACTTCCGGGCGATAGCCCTAACGTGGCCTGACAGGAATCGCATTCGCTTAAGCGGCTGTGCGGGAAACAGTCTGGATACGGCTCCTGATGGTCAGTATATATTGACAAAACATCTTGCAATGCGACATACATCTGGCAGGTTGGTCGAGCAAGTAAAATTGATGTTCCAGAATGCTTTTCTACTTCTAGGACATGATCACAATGAATTCGGAGACAAATATTTGTGTTACCAGAAAAACTCTGGTCGGTCTGTCTTTTTGAGTATTGAGAATATTATATATGACAATAGGAAATTTCGAAGAGAAAGCATGGTTTATCTGCTCAACTGCCACCGACTCGACCCCTTGATTTTGTTTGTTGTGTTGACTTGCTAGATGTCTTAAGACATTTAGCAGGCGGCGCCAGAGCCGCTGGGGATACCAGAGCACTTGCTGGACTTCTTGCCACCAGAGATGGTGTTGCCAGACCACTTCCAGTTGGAGCAAGCACCGGAGGCACAGAGAATGTAGGTGTTGGTACCAGAGCTGGTAACACCGACCTTGTTGTTGTTCATGGTGAGGCCAGTGATCGGGACACCGTTGGTGGGCTTGCCGGTAGGGGAACCGTTCTCGTAGTCCTGCTCAATGACAACACCGTACTTGGAGATGCCGGAGAGAGTGTTGCCAGTGTACTCAATGCCAGAGACCTTGCCAGTAGCACCGTAGACAGTCTTGATGCGGAGACCGTTCTGAGAGTTGGTGACCTTGTTGTTGGTGAACTTGACGTTGGAGACGGTGTTGTCATCACGACCACCGACGGAACCGATGGAGAGACCGTGGCCACCAGTGCAGGTAGAACCGGTGACAGTGATGTCGGAACCAGAGTTGACGGCGACACAGTCATCCTGGTTGTGGATGTTGGCACCAGAAATGGTGATGCCGCTGGAGGAGCCAATGTCGAAAGCATCGGTGTTGTGGCCCTTGTTCTCACCGTCACCGGCAGAGTTGTCAACAGTGACACCAGTCAGGGTAAGCTGCTTGGCGTTGTTGATGGAGAAGATCTGAACGGGAGAATCCTTGATCTTGATGTTCTGGATCTTGGAGTTGGTCATCTTGTGAGCGTAGAAGAACTTGGGCTTCTTCTTGCCACCGTTGGTGCCCTTGCCGTCCCACCATCTGCTGCCCTGACCGTCGAGGACGGAACCAGAAGCACCAACGACGGTGAGCTTGTCACCGGAGACGGAGACGAGAGGACCAGTCCACTCCTTGTAGCCGAAGGTGGTGGTACCCTGGAAAGTAACAGTGGTACCGGCGTTCAGGCCAGTCAGGTCAAGAGTGGTACCGGCAGGGACAACAGCATTGCTAATGATGATGCTGGAGCAAGACTTCTTCTGCTTGAGGACGTTGGCAGCGGCGGAGGAGCCAGAGAAGGTACAGCTGCCGCGCTCCTGGATAGTGGGAGCAGCAATTGCGGCACCGCTGAGAAGAGCGGCGACGGCGAGGCCGGAGAATTGAACCATGATTCTTATAGAAAAGAGTGTAAGGAAGTAAAGAGTGAAAGACGAGACCGGCTCGAGAGTTGGAATGTGATGAGAAAGAGAGTGTTGATGATGAGAGAGACGAATCGATTTTAGAAGGAGAGACACCAGTACTTATACCGTTCCTGCTCTTCTCGATCTAGGTCTATCGCAAGGGTCTGATTGACTCCAATGCCAAGTTCATGCTATGCGGACGTCGGGATGTAGGCGAGACGTGCTGGGGCTGCTTTGTGTCACTGCACCATTTTGCGTACAAGGAAGCATCAATATAGAGCTCGTATTTTGTCGGGAAGCACTTTACAGTGATTTCAGGAGTGAATTGTGGCGGCCATGAGGCTAGAGGATGATGTCGGAGAGCCCGGGAGAGGACTTTGAGAAACGCTTTGATCAAGGAGGTGTCAAACGTCGCCCCACAACAACTTCTGACAAGCTTGTTCAAGAAGCACCGGCAAATCTGAAACGACGATCGGTTGTTCGTCCGAAAGAATTAACAAAGAACCTAATAGAGCGCATCTGTTTGGGAAACACATCACCCGAGTCCTTGTGATGACCGATGGACAGTGAAGTTCGGCGTTTCTCGAACTTCTGCCCCCAGCCGCCCAGCATTAGGGCATGGCAGCTGTAGTGTTTCAGGAGACGAAACGAAACATGGAAAGAGACGGGGAAGCATCGTTCCAAACTATCGGTGCTATCCTCAGCTTCGAGAAAGCTCGCTATTCTCAATCGCTGTCTTGCCATTTCCAAATAGCATTGTGGATATTGGCCCGCATCGCATCGCATTGCTCACTCAGGCGAGAGTCGACCTTGCCCTGGTGTTTCACAATGCTTACCGCGATCATGCGCGATCATATCCAGAAGCTGATGTGCGCAGGGTGCATGATGAATTTGATGCCGTCGATTGGTTTCTGGTTGTGATTCTTGCCATTCGTAGGGAGGGATCAACAATGCTTGCTGTGCCCTAAGCCTTTTGGCACGAGTGATGATCAGGCTCCTGCATCAATCAAGCTCAAATGATCCACGTGCTCTAGAATCAAGCAGACGGAAAATCAACGCATAGAAAGGCAGAGTACGCGGAGATTATCGCTTGGCGGTGGAGAGGGCAAGAACCATGAAGGTCAGAATGCCAAGTCATAAAGCATCTATGTAAGTTCGAACCTGAATCTCACCATTAATATGTACCAGCCTTTGACGCTATACGGAGGTCAACACAGATGAGCAGAGGCTGGATCACACAACTCTAAGTCGTCAGATCAAACTCAGAATGCGATCCGAATCGTCCACGGCACATCTGTGGCGTCCGCCACACCGCCAATGCTGCCATGGCCGACAAGCGCCATCAAGCCTCGTCAAGCTCATCACCCGACGCACGACCACTTTGTAGCACGAGCAGGGATGTTTTGCTAATTTGTTCAAGAATACTTGTAGGGCCTGTAACCCTATTGCAACATCTGCCGGTCCATTGGATCATGATTACCTATCTACTACACACGTTTTAACCGAAGCAAGAAGCAGCGCTACGTATTGCCATCCTTATCAAAGGACTCGGATTGAGGAGGTCGCCTTGATGTCTCTGCTGCTCAGTCCAACCGAGACTCCGATCTCTCCTCCTGCAATGACCCACTCCTGTTGATAGATGCTCCAGTAACTAAGATCACGTCTGGTGAGATCGAAGTTGACTACCGTGTTTTGCCCTGGCTGAAGGCTGACCTTCTCGAAGCCACGAAGGACCTTGAGCGGTGTGGGATCTTCGCCGGGAACCTGAGGGAGTGACAAATACAACTGTGGTACTGTAGCACCAGCCACATCTCCTGTGTTTGATACGGTCACTGTTGCTCGATAGAGGACATCCCATAGAGTAGGGTTACCTCCCGGGATGATCTTGGCAGGAGGAGGAGTACTGCTGATGTTGTAGCCGCCATAGACCTTGCTGACACTCAGGGATGAGATGTCAAATGTGGAATACGAGAGACCGAAGCCGAACTCATACTGGACGCTTTGGTTGTAGTAGTCGAAATGGCGGTAATCAATCAAGAGACCTTCGGTGAAATCAGATTGCCACGCGTTGGGGTCTCTGGTGGTAACAAGCGCGGTGCTGTTGGTGATGTCGGCAAAAGCATAGTCTTCTTGCGTCTTGGCAATTGTGTAGGGCAATCTACCGCTTGGGTTAACATCACCGTAAAGGACATCAACTAAGGAGTTTCCTGTCTCGGTGCCAGGCAAATGTGCTGCTAGAATGGCAGTGACGTTAGGGTTCTCTGCCCAAGGAAGGATGTTCAGTCCGCCTGAATGGGTTACAACGATGGTGTTGTTGCAAACACTAGCCACTGATTCGACAACTGCCGTGCTGTTCCAATCTGCCAGAAGCGTGCTCCTGTCTTCGCCCTCTTCAGCCCAGGTCTTCAAGAAGACGAGACATACATCAGGTGGTGTTGGCTGGAGGGACGCAAGACCACGAGGTGTTGACAACAGAGTGTTGTTCAAGATATACTGTACGAGACTACCGTCCTGGGCAGCTCTAGCCTTGATAGCAGTGAGTGGGTCGACAAGATAAGATAATATTCCTGTACCACTACCGCCACCAACGGGGAGTGTGCCGTACTCTGGGACAAATATTAGCGATCGTCTTGCTTGGGTGGGAGACATAACTTACCATATCCGAACGGATTAGACTGATAAGGTGCGGCAGAGAAGTATTCGCCGTTCAGAATGTCTCCAGCATCATTACCTAATACTGCAATGTTCTTTGGAGCCTTCAATGGCAAAGCACCATTGACGTTCTTCAACAAAACAGTACCAGCTGAGCCAAGTTCCCTGATCAGAGTGGCATGGTTCTCACGGACATCAACATTCGCGACTGAGCCCAGGGGAAATGCAACAGTGGAAGCGGCAGCACCAAAGAAGCTGTTGAGAGGGATCTCGCTTGGATCGATGGAAGGAAAGTCGGTGTCTTGCTTGAGATGGAAGTATGGTGTCATAATACGCTTGATCATGTCGTCGAGGCGGTCTTCGGAGAGTGATCCATTATTGACGGCAGTCGTGATATTACCGCCAAAGAAGCTGTTACCCCCTGCACGGAAGCCAATAGTGCCTGGCATATCCATGTCGAGACCGGCATTTATCGATGCAACACCACTATGAGTAGCCTGGTAAAGTCAGTGGATGGTCCACAGTGCTTGTAAAGAGAAACTTACACCCCAATCACTCATGACATAGCCTTGGAAACCGAACTCTTCTTTGAGGATACCGTTCAATGTTTTTGAATTAGCACAGCCGTACGAACCGTTAACTCTGTTGTATGAACACATTACAGATGCGACACCACTTCGGATAGCATTGGCGAATGGCCAGGCGTATAGTTCGTGCATGGTGCGATCATCGATGTTGGATGAAACAGCTTCGATAGTTGTTCCATTGCGAGTAGATGGGTTGCGCTGAGTCTCTTGTTCGTTGCCGATGTAGTCTTGGATGTGTTAGCTTTGTGGTTTCCGGGAACCAAAGTTCGACGTACGCTTGACACAAGCCTGGACTCCGGTCGACTGCATGCCCCAGATTGTCTGCTCGACAGCAACACCACTCAGATATGGATCGGGAGAGAAACCTGGAAATCATATCAGTCTTTGGAGTAGTCATCATCTCAAATGTGACGTACCTTCCCAATTACGTCCACCACGGCCATGGCGACCTGAAGAGAGGGTCAGTATTTGGTTAATTCATGTCATGTCTGAGTTCGCACTGGAGGCGGATCAATGAAGGCTGATAGCACTTACCTAACGGTCCGACAACAGGACCGAGAGCTATATTAGCTCCCTTACCTTTGAACTCTTGAGCCATATATAATCCGCGTGTGTAGATCAAGCCCTTGTCCCAAGAGGCTGCAGCTGTTAAGCCAGCAGGGAAGACTGAAGCATAGGTAGCCTGTCTAATTGCGAGAGGTCCATCCTGCAAGCAAAGGCCTCAACGCATGTCAACGTCAGCTGGGAGTGTTGACAGTAGAAATGAGCTCAAAGAGTCTTACCGTCGAAGCCTAGACGCTCGATTGGGGCGATATTGCCCACACAAGGACCGGCAGAACCTAGATGAAGAGTTGTGAGCTATTGACATGCTATCACAGAGGATATGTCGTACCCGTGACCAATCCAGCCTTCTCTTCCAGAGTCAGATTGGTCAAGAAGGCCTCTGCTTGAGCCAAAGCAGTCTCCCATCCGATGCCAGCTGTTTCCGCTGTGATTCTGTCAATATCCTTGTCCGCAGAGAATAATGATACACTTACGGCTAGGATAGACTGGAGGGCTAGAGGTGTAAAGCTCATGATTCCAGCTGCTGTTCTGTGCCCCAGCTAGACCAATTGCAGTCAGAGCCGCAGCAATAATGTTCAAAGGGCGATGCATGTTCGAACACGGGAAGCTGGAGCTACTTGCCATCCATCAAGGTACTTTGCGACCTACCTTTATACCATCGCAAACTCGGGGCATCTCTCTCCACACTTCCGCGGTGTGAGGGGTCCGGTAATGCAGGCTTGAAGTCTACCTACCGAAAGAAACTCCATACCATAGAAGTACGCCTCATGATGTAACCTCTCTGAGTGCCTTCAGGTGTTCGCAAAAGACAAAGCATATTGACTCGTGATGTATCGCGATCGTTCTCCTCTTCTTGGCATCAGAGTGAATGAGGGGAAGGCTGGGGAAGAGCCAACGATGAGACCGGACTAACGTTCCTTCCGAGGTATACATGGTCGAGGTAGCATCTCACGAGTCGACAAACCTGATTCAGTGATGATCGTGGGAAACGGCAGTTGCGATGGTTGCATTGTGAGGGATGTGGAGGTGGTGGTGGACCTTCTTGTGCTTTGAAGCTTCAGGGATCTTTAGCCGCGGGCTGGGGGCTCCAAAGCTTGGCCCATCTCAAGCATCTTCATAAAACGGCTCTTGAAGCAGCAGGGGAGCTCAGAAACACGTCCAGAGGTAGTGTTTCTGGCTAAGAGAGCAAACATCCTGAAAGGCAGGTGAAAATGTAGAGTTGATTTGTATCGCCATGCAGACTGATACAAGAGGTGGGGTGTGGCAGCCTGGAGTTGATGGCATCAATGTTGCCTTCACGCCTATGTTGCAAACATCTCGACAAGACGTGGCTCTCTTCCGAAAATGTGTTCCCATCATGGTCGACTTTCGGACAACTGCATTGCTGCTCGTTACATCCATGAGATCGTTCTTCATCTTTTTCTTCATCTTGACTCTTCATCTCAATATCTCTTGCAAGTACAACCACTCCCCCGACTGGTTTTCTTTTTCCTACTGTCAGATCTTGCATGTCATTGCCGGTCGTAACCATGTCCTCAGGCCAGAGCTGGGCGCCATTGCTACGGAGTGACTTGAACAACACACATGCATGATTTGATCGACCTGATATCCAGAAGTAAGGTCGATTGGTTCGGAGTATAGTCGCAACGTTTATAGACAGATGTGCGTGGTAGAGTAGAGGTCGATCTCGGAGAGTTTTGATTGACTTCCGGAGTTGCTTCCACAGCCAAGCAACGAGCATCATCATCATCATCGTCGTTGCGGCTGAACTCTGTCCATCCGCTCATTTCCTACCTATCTTTCGAGCCAAAAAGATGTCGTATCAGAGTGCGAAGGGGCCTTTAAGCGAATTTTTGCCAACCGGATACTCACGGTGTATGGAAGTACATCCGAAGAGTTCAAAAGGATGATTCCAGATGGTGTAACTGTTTAACAAGCGAACCCCTGTTCTTAGTCAAACGTCATTGGACGGGCTGTCAAAAAAAAAGAGGCGTTTTATTTTCACGCCTAGGCTTGGGAGCTTGTGCATTCCTTCACCAAAATCCTGCTCGCTTGATGAATCGCCAGGCCTGGTTGAGAGTGGATCCTTAAAATAGGCACTAAGGATGCGATGGGTTACACAGACGGTGGGTTAGCAAACTACCAACATGTAAGTCGGTGTTTGTCGAGCTTTCCTCTGACCTACAATAACAATTTCTCGATATCCCAAGCGTCGCGTCGTCGCAAAAGATGATACGGATCAATGCGCGAGGCGCGATACTCACATCTGTCATCGCTCTAATCCTAGTTCTCCTGTTCGTCGCGCAATGGAAGCGCAATGAGATCAACGCATGGCGTGGTCCCCACGCTGACGCCGCATCACCACCTGTTCACCACGAGGACACCAAGCTGGGTGATGTCGCTGAGTTCAAAGATGATGTCGCCGCGCCTGCTGTGCCCGACTACTCTGCTGGAAACTCGACGCTAGGGGTAAGGCAACAACTTCCTCAGCACCTCCGGACCATGTTTGGCTGACGGGAAACCAGTTCCAAGCAATTCTAGCGCTATCACAAGGCACCAAATGGCGAGTCGACGGCCTGCACGCCGCAGCCAAAGCCGCCGGCATCGCCGTAACCGTCCCTCAACAACCTAAATGGAGCGAACCTTTCATCAAGGCATTCCAAGAATTCGGTCCCGTCGAAGCCCACGGTGCAGCAATGGCATGGCTAGGCCACCTCGACCTTCTCAAATTCGTCATCCAAAACAACTGGGGTTCGGCTCTCATCCTCGAAGATGACATGGATTGGGACGTCGATGTCCGCAAACAAACACCACCGATCGCAAAAGCTGTCAGGGAGTTGACAAAGTCGAAAAAGGCGGATACAGAGCCGTATGGAAAGAGCTGGGATGTCATGTGGCTGGGCCATTGCAGTGATCCTCCGCCGTTCAAGGATGAGGGCAAGATCATCACTTTCGCCGACAACACAACTGCTCCGATTGAAAAGTACCGCGGCTTGAACCCTCGTGTCAAGGATGTGATCAAGGATGGCCAGCGCATCGTCCACTTCTCCATCAACCCCGTCTGCACATTCGCCTACGCTGTATCATATCAAGGCGCACGCAACCTACTCGCCCACGCCTCGCTTGGAAAAGGAGGAGCTTTCGATCTGATGCTCATGCACGCTTGCCAGGACAAGGTACTGAAATGCGTCTCTGTCAACCCGGAAGTCTTTGATCCTTACTTCCCTGCCGAGGGTGGTGCCAGTGAGGTCAGAGCTGGAGATGCAGGCGTCGATTTTGACCATGAAGTCGGCAAGGCCAAGGGACATACGGACAATACCCTCAACAGCGCTCGCTGCTTTGCACAGTTCGGCGAGACGTGCCTGGAATAGAGGCATCCTTTGCATATTTTTTGCATTTTTCTGAGCGTTTACAGCGTGTTTTTGCTTAATGAATAGTACACCTGGGTTTTTCGACACTACATCTTCTGATTCTTGTACTGTTCTACTGATTCTGACCTGTACAGCTCCTCCTTGGACAATGCTCCAACCTCTGAAAAGCACTCTGCATTTTAACAATGGCGCCTACAGCAACGAACTGTGGATGAGAGAGCTAGTATCGTATTCTCTCTCCGGACACTCCACCGGTAGCGAAATGCATTCTGCATGTTAGACAGCCCTGCCCTACACTCATTCTCGAGGCTGAGATGGCTGAGATGCTGTCTAAACAAGCTGCGTCGATGACAGAACCGGGTACTACGGGCAGTGGTAGCCGAGAACCGCGACAAACGATCAAGGGTATACAGCCGTCAAATCATTCATGTACATGTACCGCGTGCGATGGCACTATAAGGATCACCGGCATCTGACGACAGACTACGTTCTCCTACTTGCATCGATGCACGAGGGCCTAAACATAACAGTGTCGCGTAGTTGCGAAGGGGCCAATCGGGACTCGTGTACAGGTACCCGGTACGTCTGTCGCATCGTCGACGAGCAAGGCAAGGAAAGGGAAAGGTGCGAATAGAGCTTTTGTTGGGATGACGATTAACCAGCATGGCTTTCCATGTCCTGGTGCCCGGCTCTTACGAGGACAAAGAAAGGAAGAGGCATTGCTGAGGGCAAGAGGCTTTACATAGCTAGCAGAGAATGTCAGGAACAAGCTTCAATCACCACTTGTCGTGTGAAAGACCAACGTTGCGAATGGTAAAGCGGAGGCTGGCTGTAGAAGATCTTCTTATCACAAGTGATATATATCCTTTCTCTCGCACATCTCAATGCTTTCCAACCCATCCCAAAACCTCTTTTACATAACTCTCCGGGTTCTCCTCTGCACACCAATGTCCCGTACCCTCCACCTTCGCCAAAGTGACCTCTTCATACATATCCTTCGCCTGCTCTTCCGCAATTTCAATCATAAAGCTCAACTCACCCCAAAGCGCACAACAAGGAACCTTACACTTCCCCTGCTCCTTTACCAGCTTTGCATTATCCTCGCTATCTTGATGGAAAGCGCGATAAAGATCAAAGCCCGCACGCATGGCTCCGGGCTGAGCAAACAGCTCAGCATAATGATCCACATCAGTAGCGGAAATGGCAGAAGGATGTTGAGTCAAGCGATCATAGAAGGATTTCAAATACTGTCGTTCTTTGCCTTGTGTGAGCATTTCGGGAATGTCGAGTTGCCAGTGGAAGACAAAATGCCAGAGTCCTCCGTGTGCGGAATCTTTGACGTATTGATCGTAGATGGAAGTGCCGGGGAGTGGGCATTCTCCCCAAGCCACTGATGCTGTCGCATCGGGGAATTTTGCGGCAAAGGCGTGAGCAACCATGCCGCCTATGTCGTGGCCGATGACGTGGATTTTGTCCTTGATGTTTAGGTGGGAGGTGATCAAGGTGTGGAGATCGGTGGCCATGGTGAATTTATCGTAGCCGTCTCTAGGGCGGGAAGACTCTCCTGCGCCGCGGTAGTCGGGTGCGATGACCAGGTATCCTGCATCGGCCAAGGGAGTAATGACATGGCGAAACTGGTAGGATGTTTGAGGGAACCCGTGGATGAGGAGGATAGTCCCTTTCGATTGTGTTCCTTTGGGAGGGGAACAGGAGATGTAGTTTATGGACACTTCTGTTGGTGTAGAAGGTTTGCCATGCAGGAATTGGCGTTTGGAAGTCCAGCGGGAGGAGTCGTATGTTCTTGCTGCCATGATGAAGTTATAGATGGATGGAGATTGGTTTGTATTTGGAAGAAAGATATGCGATTGAGCTTGGATGAGCTTGATTCGAGGTGCCAGCGATGTCTCTTATATCTTTGTGATCTAGCAGATAGATGCCTTCAAATTCTGTCATCAACAGCGTCACGTTCAGCGTCACATACAGCGTCACCTCAAGTCTATCGAGCGTCACAGCACATGATATCTCCAAAAATCGGAGTTCGAACTGAGGTCTTGGATCGACGTCATGCTGAGCGAACATCCGCTTCTCAGCCTGCGGAGGTCCTCCTCATGAGCTCTCGACACCAAATAGCTGTAGTGAATTATTACAAAAGACAACACGAATACTGTGCATGATCACAACGAGGTCTTCCGACACGCACAGAGGTTTAAACAATGCATGTGCGTGAAATTGTGCTCATAGGGCACGGGGATTTCTGGCTCTCAAACCGTGTTTATTCCAGAAGCACGACCCTATCGTTGTGCGGCTGGTGTTCAACCTACCAGCTTCAGAGATCACATAAATAACATACGCAGTACCTCTATATGCAACTCCTAGTGATAGTGATAAGAAGGGGGGACATTTGTTCCTAGAAAGTGCATAACAACAACTCCAACGCCGCGGCTCGAACCCAGCCCCACCAAAAACGTAAAATCCCCACCAGGGCCAGAAAAAAGTTTTTCGACCCGCAAGAAAGTGTTTCATAGGTGGTGAATGAGCAAAAGAAGATGATTTCCGACACGGGGAATTGAACCCCGGCCTCCTCGGACCTGGTTGTTCTTTCGAACGGTTTGAGAGCGAGAAATCCTAGCCACTAGACCATATCGGATTT
>JGI24891J29808_1000142_pt1 | contig 87778 bp, 97 predicted proteins | sample FreactcultuFSWF8_FD_29808 | JGI IMG/M metagenome (IMG submission 29808)
GTTCGACTCAGCTCTGCGAGTAGCTCCTTGGCACGAGCAAATTACTGAGTTCTGAGTCGAACTCGAGTAGATGCAGTCGTTCGGTTCGTTGTATACAGTCATAGCAGGTTCAGAAGGTGAGTCGAGTTCGCTGGCGGTACGGTTTGGCCTATAAATGCTGCAAAGATGTATGATCAGTAGATGTTCTTCAAAAAAGCCACCCAAAGCAAAATACTCAACAATTACCTAACCCACCATGTCTCAAAACACGATCCCCTCGAGCACTCAACCCTCTGCCAGTTAGTTGTCGTCGTCGCAAGCAACTCGCCTTGCATGGAACAACTTGATGGAGTCCTCTTTGATGCAAGGTTTCGTCACCCAGAAGCGGCTGGGTAACATGGTCGAAAATGGCTTCAAGAAGCAGTCGTGGACTGCCATCGTCACTAGGGTCAAACTCCATACGCCAGAGAACATGGAACAACTGGTAAATGAGAAGAAGTGCCGCTCAAAGTTCGATGCGTTCAAGAAGCAGTGGAGGGCATGGGTGGCTATCACAACCGCTTCCGGGTGGTCAGTAGACGAGCGCGACTTGCCTTCGAACAGTCCTAAGGTCATAGAGACTTACTTTGAGAAGCATGAGGAAGCTCGCTTCTTCAAGACCAAGACCCTGCCATTTAAAGAGGAACTCTTTGAGTTGTGTGAAGGCAAGACAGCAACGGGTCGCAGAGCCGGTGGAATTCAAAGAATTCTGACCCAGGCAGCAGGTCACAATGTCGATGTCGCGCCTGCTAAGGAGGCTGATCCTGTCGATGTTGATGAGGTAGGTAGTCCTCAAGAGATCAACATGACCGGTGACCCTAGTCAGGATACCGCTGATGACCTCGCCGGCGACAGAGCTCGTGAGAAGCGCGCAAAGGAACGACCTGCTTAGGTCACTGGCGCAAAGAGACAGAAGATGAACCATCGAGAGATGACAGGCCTTACCGGTGAACTGAAGCGAGGTAACGACTTGATGGAGCAGAGGATCGCTAATGCCAACCCCATCAGAACAGCCATCAAGATGTTCAATGACTTGGCCAAGGATGAATGGGACGATCTGGATCTAGATGAGCAATTGCGCAGGATAACAGGAGCTGGATGTTCATATAGTCGCCTCTGTTGCTCAAGCGCGCGCTCTTAGAGCTATGGTTGATGTAGTTGAGAAGGAACAAGTTGAGTAGATAGAGAAGATAGACGTCCAAATTCAGTGATTTTCACATGTCAAATTCTTGTGTTTCCATCAACTCTCAACTCTCAACTCTTAACTCTCAACTCTCAAAGTCCAAGACCCTCCAAGTGACCTTGATAATCACGCCACATCTCAATAGCTATGGCCTCGCGCCTCTGAGCCATTGAATTGACCGTCCTCTGCTCATCAACATCGCCTGCGCCATCGAAGTTATTGCCAGCATCTTCCTCAAAGTCTCCGTCGCCAAACACCACTCCGTCGCTCGAGCCACCTGTTAGATTGATGAAGTTGTCCACCGCGGTCAGCGCCATCACCAACTGCGCCTGGAACTTAAGGGAATAGCGGTGTTGTTTCTTGAAGATCTGCCATCTCATCTTGAAGATGCCGAAGTTCCTCTCGATATGGTTGCGCAGAGAGGAGTGGCGTAAGTTGAACAGTTCTTCCTTATTCGCTGGCCTCGACGACACTGATTCCCATTCGCGCAGGTGATAGCGTACTCCCCTGTATGGAACAAGGGTCATATCACTGTTTGAATAGCCAGCATCTGCAAAGAAGTACTTCCCTTTGGGACATGTCAGACCCGCGTCCTGTTTTGCAGCATCAAAGACACGCATATCGTGAGCACTGCCCTCCTAACCCGGGTAGATGTACGTGAACTGACGGTCAAAGTTGCAGATGGCGAGGATGTTCTGGGACAGATTCCCTCTCCTATCACGATATGCAGACACATCGCCTACCACATACGCAGGAACATGGCTTCCATCCATCGCGCCGACTCAATCCTTGAAGTACGGCCAGAACTTGGTCCTCCTGACCTCTTCGGAAATGGGCGTGGATTCATCTGGCAATTTGACCACCTCGAGGTGCAGCTGGAGGAGGCCAACCATAACCTCGTGTATGGCAGCAGAGATGGTCGACATGGAGTGTTGGAAGGCCTCTTGTAATTGCCGGTACGGGTAGCGGGATTGCTGGTCAATTCGTTGAAGAACCGGCATATCCTCTCCTTTCAGATCTTGACAGCTCAGACGAATACAAACCAGTTTCCGAGCCGGATTCCGTGTCTGATCAGAAGCGACACATGTCACTGGATCCTCCTACAAAACCTACCACACAATAGCTGTGTTTGTCTTTGCGGCCACCGATACCTAAGCAGAAACAACAACCATCATCTATCCAAAGCACTTCTTCAAACTTCAAGGATAAAACATCAAGGCTAGTGAATCGAAAGCTGCATCGAGAAGGTCACCAATCTAATGATGAAGATGTGCCCCAATCTGATTTTGAGGTTGACAGTTACAAGGCAAATGCCTGTGGTCAACATTTCAAGCAAGGTATCAAGTGCGAGTGGATCGAAAGCAGCAAGAAGTGCTGGCAATGCGAAAGGTACAGAAGGCTATGAACTGCTCGCATGCCAACTAACGTCTAGGCTTCCTCTGTAATCGACCTTCGCAACAAAAAAGGCGAAAGACAGACAATCGAAGGTCAGCTCAGAAAATGAGTAATGCGGCGCGTGTGTAAAGAATCGTACGCGATGTTTTCGAACAGAATTCACCGGTGCCTCTAAGATTGAGTGCTCGAGACGTCGTCCTATGTGCAGACTCGTGCAAGAAATGACAGTCTCAAAGACGTAGATGCAACGACAAGCCATGCAGAAATTGTGTCAATGTTGGACACATATGTGTTCCTTCTGCCCTCGGAGTGATTGCTACAGAACGAATATCGTCCACCAAATAAGAGTCCGCATGAAATAGACCCGGACAGAACATGTAGGATCTGCATTAAAGCAGGTCGCGACTGTGTTCGATCAAAATTAGGCGAACCATGCTGGAACTGTGTAGTAGGAAGTCAGATCCGTGATTGCATCGTCGATCGTGAGGACGGCATCATTCACCGTTACAGCATCGCACCTTACTTCATTGACGGAAATGATAACGTTGCTCGACATTTGAATATTGAGCCATATTGGAATCATCACAGAAAAAGGCCATACAATCTTCCGAAGGGATAAACCACAAATCGGCTTACGTCGAAGTCGGAGTCGAGCTCAGATTTAAAAGGTCCTACTGCACCTCTTCCTAGTCAGGATCGTCAGCCTACCAACCTGGAAAAGCACTCTTAAGTAGATGATGACGACGACCAAGGATCTACAGCTAAGCTCGAGGAACGCAGGAAAGTCTTTCAGAGATCCCAATATCAAGCCTAGCTAGCGTCAAGGTTTTCTAACGTGTCAAGAGCTGCAGAACCGAATGCCTCCCCGTGTGCTAAAGTTTGTCACTGACACTGCTGTCATCGATCCATACTCTACTATCACTCTCTGCCATATCTATAAACCTTGACAAAGAATGCCCGCACCCCTTAGTCCTCTTTCTTCGCCCATTAGCATCGTACCTTGCTGCATCGCTACTTCAACTACAACACTGTCTAGCGGATCGAAAGGTGGTATTGGAATGCAAACGTTGTACCTCTAGGTCTCGACTCATCTAACAAAACTGTTATCGAGAAGCTTACGTCTTCACCCGAGAAAGCGAAAGGCTTTCGGCTGTTCCCACCGAGTCGAGTGTACTGTGTACGTTAAGGACAGTAATGGCATTGTCCTTCTCTAGATAAGGCGATCAAGATGGAGTGGAAGATGGGTATGCAGACTAAACGTACCCGTTGAAACTGGCTACAAGCTAGCCGGGACTTCCGCTTTAGCTACATACAGAGTAACGGCCTTATAGAGATTGAAGTTTGACGTAACTATAGACAACTTGGCCAGCGATGGCAAGCCGGTCACCCTTAAGATACATCGGCCGAACAGAAAGGACAATCCCGCCAATAGTTATCTACGTGTCATAGTCGCCGGAAACATCGCTATAAGGCTTATGACGACGAGGCATCTAGGCTTCTTTCCTGTTAGGGGGTAGAGAACCGAGGTTGCAAGAGGGTTTGACATGACTTTGGTATGCTAGCATACCTCTAGATCGGATAACGATCCTTGATACCAACAAGAAGTGGCTTACTAACTTGCGGTTAACAGGCAGGGTTCGATATTTCCGCTTAGGCTTTGCTGATTGCAATGGTATTCTCCAATAGGCAAATAACTCGACAAGCCAAAATCCATTAGGCGGTGCGATGTAAATTTCCTTATCGAGATCTGCATCAAGAAAAGCAGTAGCGACATTCATTTAGTAGTATGACCATCCGAAGATGGCTGCAATAGCAAACATGATGCGGTAAGATGGCGGACAAACTACTAACGCAACAGTTTTATTGAAATCGTGATCTTCTCTCCGCTAGAACCCATGTACCACCACTCTAGCCTTGTATTTGGTGATTTCTGATTCGACTCCGAGTTTTCTTTTGAGATGCCATCCGCATCTGAGTGGTTTCCTATCTGGAGGCCTTTTCGTGACCCTCCAGGTACCATTGTCAATCAGACTTTGGCATTGAGCGTTCACCGCTTTAATTCATAGAGGTGTATCAGAATCATTGATTGCTTGCTTAAAGCCACCTCCCTATGTGGTAAAGCGTGTAACTTTGACTCTTGAGCCGCGGCGATACGCATCGTTCCGGCCATCAAAATGCACAAGCACTAAACAAGTACAGTCTGCTTTTGAACTAAAGCCTCGTTCGGCCCCTTGCGAACTTGGTCTTCATCTTGAAAAAGAAACATCCTAGACAGCAGATCGCAAGCTCCAAAAACTCTACCAATCCATGACAGAAGTGCTTAACTACATCGCATGCAGAAACAGACCAGACGTTAGGTTAGAGACCTTATCGTACATGATGGCCTGCTTGGGAGTAAGAAAATCTATATCGGTTCAAGGTGTGTCGGCGACGAGCAGTTCAGCCTCGGTGTTTCTGTGTTGGTTTCACTGGACTTTGCCAACAGCGAGGGTAGAATGAGGGGTCTAGTCGTATCAGCGGTCGATATCGCGTTGACCACGGGCATCAGGGTCTTCTTCATTGATTCAGCTCTATTAGCGACAAGGTCTTGCCATGAGCCTCTGGTTCATCTTAGGGATCATCTTCGAAACCATCCTCCTCTGCAGGGTTCATGTTCACGTCGTATTGATCCTCATAGTGATCATAGTTGACAGAAGGTTCTGAGTAGGTCAGGTAGGTTGGGCCGGTTTCGCCAATATCCCCGATGAACGCGAGACCACAGTCAAACGGAGAGGGCGGTGAAGTATGAGCTTGACACGTCAGAAATCCTCGTAGTTCTGGCCTCAAGGATCAGATGGATAGATGGAGGAGTATTGCAATACCCTGTTCTCGGTCTGTGCTCTAGCGATGGGGCGGATCTTCTTGCCTCGAGTGTCAAATTGTGTAAGTACTTAGTGGTAGCTAACATTGTGATAGACGTGGTCGCGCTCCATGTATTCCTGAATCACGTTTCGGCCGGCTACACACTCTTGACCCCCGACGGAGAAGGATTAGTTTTGTTGTAAGGCAAATTTGCGGTCGACGGGGATGACGGTGCGTGAGATGTTCACCGAGGGAGGTGAGAAAAGCATATGGGCGATCTCGTGACCAAAGTAGTCGCGCTCAGCGATGAGCTTGTTCATCAGCTTCGCGGTTGAAAATGGGAATGGGCGTAAGCTCGAAACCTTGGGTAGCACGGAGCATGTCCCAGTATTGAGGAACTTTTACTCCAGCCTTGGTACAGTACTCAGAGAGGTAATTGAGCAGAGCTTGAAGGGCGGTGCGAGGAGTGATGTCAGTGTTGGCCAGCCATCCAAGGCTCATGATTCTGTTGTAACGGTTGAGGTGAGGGTCGTTACACTCAGGGTAGAACATGAGATGAGCGGCACTTCTCTGAGGGTTCTTGATGACAACAGGCTGATCCCTGATCTCTGAGATCGTGAGAAAGGTGGGAGCGGCAACTGACAATTCCGGTTCTCTTGTTCTCACAAAGGCAGTAGGCATTGCTGCACTTCTGAAGCTGGGCACGTTGAAGGAGTTGAGCCAGGTTTGAAAAGTCTAGACCTTGTTGTTCGTGACGGAGAAGCATAGGAGGTTATTCATCGGGAGGGGCCTAGCGAAAGACTTCAAGGTTGTCAGCAGAAACGCGGATGCCCCATTGTTGAGCCAAGAGAGCAATGTTGTTCAAGTCTAGCTCAGGTTGGCCTTCAATTCAGACAAAGCCATGCCTATGTGGTGAGCTACGAGCTTGCAATTAGTAACGGTCAAAGTAGTCGGCAATGCGGGACTTGGGCATGTTGGCGTTCTCCATCAAGGCAGTGAAGCGAGTGATGTAGTGGTATGCGGCAATTTGGGCTTTGTCGTGGATGTTGTCTCGTGCAATCTTGGCCTTGCCACCAGTGTTGGCAGCCTTCCATTCTTCGTAGCGAGGTATGTGGCGCATAAGGGAGTCCTACCAGCAGTCCGCGGCACCGAGGACCAAGTGACAAGAAGAGGGCGGGGACACCAAGGGTTCTGACCATAGCCTTAAGTTTTGGACGTTGACCGTGCCAGAAGGGCGAGTGCAGGTAAGAGTGCCAGACCATGACTCCATTGTCTTTTGCCATTGTTGTGTCTTTGACATAAGGTCTTGTTCATCTCTTGTCCTGACTCAATCTGGCAAACATGAGAGGCATTGATCCTTTGTCTTCCTTTGATGCTTGTCCAGCCATCTTTGTTCACCAACACCACTGTTAGCAAAGCCCTTGTTTGTTTAACAGTGACAAAGGAAGACGCTCTTTGAAGATGCTCTTTGAAGATGCTCTTGAGAAAATATACTTAATCACCGCGTGCTTCCACTTTCTGTCAACATTATCAGTAAATCAACCAAACTTGACAGGACTCAAGACCACGAAACCACGAAACCACGAAACCAGACAACCTTAACACAATTCTATCAAGATGCTCGACACAATCACTTACTCGCTCTGTGAGCGCTCAGTTGGTTCGCTCATTATCCTCATCGACATCGCCATCTTCCTCTGGTACTTCGTCCTCGTCCCTCTCTCCCCTTCCTGTACCCTCTGTAAGAAGAAGACATCGACAGTCTCTCTTCCTTGTGGCAACTGCTTCTACTGCCCTTCCTGCCTCAACTCTCACGTCGCCCACTCTTGTTCTGACCCCTCTCGCTGGCCGATTCGCTGCTGCACAACTCAACAGATCCCTCTCCGCTTCATCTCTCAACACCTCACTGCTAGTAACCTCTCTCTTGCTGCAAGAAGAATTGGCAGCTGGGGTGTTCCTGCCTCTCAAACGCTTTATTGTGCTGACCCTGCTTGTACCACGCCCATTGCCGCTAACACTCTGTTTCCTGGAAGGTGGGTCACTTGTGGAAACTGTCATTCGCTAACTTGTACCAGATGTAGATCATTTGGTCACGTTGATGAGTGTAGAAGTGACCACTGTACTATTACCTAAGCACCCTTCTTTGATTGAACTGGAGATCTGCCCGGGACTTACTATCCTGCATATCCTCACGATTGGTGTCCGTGACACAGTCTGCAAAACTCCTAGATTACCTTCTGCGATGTCTTTGACAGATCTCGCCGCTCTCCTACTCTGCTATCTTTACAATGGCGTTTTTGGAGTCTAATAATGTCATATTTTGTCCTTATCAAACATTTGCCCCATTGCCTGTGACTAAAATTATGGTTTCTGCCTCTATAGATCTATACGTCGTGATAAGATGAATGAAACCCGAACTCTCAATGTTATATACCCATTACCAAGCCGGCATTTTCTCAAATGGGCTATAACAACCCAGATATCTTGTAACAAACGTGTGCGGGCTTTAGCTGATTGAGTGCAGAACAAAACACATCATTGATGCATCTAGACATTTCCACCAATGTTCAATGCAGTAAAAGTCTGTAGTGAATTATTGTCGGTGATGACAAAACAAACATTCTGATGAAAGAGCATGTTTTTGCACGTGAAAAGAAAGAGATGAAAGATGTTGTTCGAGTTGATCTATTCAAGAAGAAGCAACCAACATATACTATTTTCTACAGCAAGCAGACCAGATTATATATGGAAGAGGGCGTTGCTAGAGACAGTGACCATCGTCATCATCATTCTTCTGTACAACATTGCCAACCGACATGCCTCCTTGAGTTTGATCAGGGTTTTCCATGTCGAAGAACTCATCTAGCTGCACAGTACATTATGCGCTCAACGAAGGATTAGCGAGTAGATGCTTTTGAAGGTTACTGTTCAGTCCATGAAATTCCATGCTCTGGAAGTGCAGGTGGAGGACGAAGTGCGATGATACGAGAAGCACCTCCCTGCACTTGATACTTTGTGAACCACCGCAGCATGCAGGGCACTGCTTGGTAGGAGAATGGTTAGCGTATCTGTGGACGAAACCACTAGAAGGCTTGGATACACCGCACTTTCAACACACTCGGTTGTATTCGGGCAAGTCGGGAGCGTCGGGGGCAGGGGCAGGTCGAGAGAAAGGCGGTTCGGAGCATTGCCTCCTCTACTAGGAGTAGCAAGAACATCGGCCATCCAAGTAAAGCAAGCATTAGGTCCGAGTCATGGTCTGCGCGTCGACGAAGTGTCATATGTTCTTCTGTAACCACAGAGCCTTTTCAGACATGAATTGGCGACGGAGATTATGGTGCAGAAAGTCTGTAACCGTAGTCACTGACATTGTTCGCAAGAGTCGAGACGCAGACTTTTTGAGAAGTTGAACAATAGCGTGAAGTACTAAGGCAAGATTTGATCAAGTTGATTGACTTTTGTTACTTTTATCTACTCATCAATTCATATACAATGCGTCAATTATACAATAGTTGAATATAGTTCTTTTCCCCCACCAACTCCACGCTCTCTCGAATAAAACATAAGCTAGATTTTGTTGTCCGCCTTTTCTCTTGCATGCCTTTTAGAACTGTTTTTCTCCTTGCTCTTTCCGTCCCGCCTCAATCAAACACAACCTTCCGAGTCTTCCTTGTCATCTTGTTTCCAAGGTGCCGCTCTGAACGAGAAGACAAACCAACTTCCAAAGCTCTCTGTCGCCGATCCCTACCATACAATGCTCTCTTCCGACGTCCGAACGACGACTAGCATAGACTCTGTCCTTCATTCCTGCTTTAGAGCCCGCGGCGCGTGTTGTGCCTATCGTTTTCGACAATTCAGCAAGAGATTCGTGCCTATCGTTAAGGGAATCCAGAGAAGAGTATCCTACCTAGCATCCTCGCAGGGCAGATGATTTGCTGCTCAGGTGGGCAGTGTACCTTCCTCCTCCTCGAGGTCGCTGTCCTCGTCGAGATCGGCGCCGTGTTCGTCGTCGGTCCGTCCGGATTGGTAGCCTTCGCTAGCTTCTTCGGCCTCGTCGGAAATGTCTCTATCATACTCTTGTGCTTCTTCCGCTAACAAGTCTCCAGCGTAGCCTTGCAACTCGTCTATCGATACACCTCCCACCTCATAAGTTGTGTCGCCTGGGAGCTTCCACTCAGTGTCTCCGAATGCCTTGGGACCGTTTTTGCATTGCTTGGGTTTGTTGGCGTCGTAGCCGTTATTGTTCGGTCTATCGCAACCTACAAACTTGAATTTGCGGTATTTGCAACGCTTGAAAGGATGGGTCGCTTTTTTGTGTTGGTTCTCCGGAAATTTGTTTGTCCAATTGACACTCGTGTCGCGCTTGCAATGGTTTCCACGTGTCTTGCGGCTTCTCTTGCAGGTCTTCCAGTAGTCACCAGACTGGTACAGGCCGGTAACGTTCAAAAACTGGAACATGGTATCGGGATCGTTGCCCGTCCAGGAATTGGGGCTTCTGGACCCTAGACTTGAAATCTGGCTCTCACTATTACTGCGCGACCACGGAAGAGCCGCCGCCATGCAAGGGAAGTTACGGCCGCGTTTTGTGTTGATGGCAGATATGGCCTGGCCACCGGGCGAATAGAGGATTGGAAGATTGAACAAACCATGTGCTATGCCGCCATCTTTAATTTGGTTGGCGCTGAAGAAATTGTCGACCATATCGGCCTGCTCGGCTTCCCCATCGACGTTGTAGCCATGGTATCGCGAATACACATAAGATGCCCGCACAACGTCCTCTAATGTGAAGCCGGTGAATTCCTTGAGAAATTGGTAGCCGAGGGGTCCTCTAATGAGACATGATCCGGGGGTGCCCTCGCGAATGTGTGTTTTTGTAAACACATAGAAGACGTAATCGGGCACCTCATCTAAACAAACTCGCAAAGGCCGGTAGCCTCGCTTGTCACTTGCGCAGCCGCCTTTAGCATCTGCCATGACGATGTATGTCCTCTCGGTGTTCCAGATGTTGGAGATATAGGAAGCTGTCCACACATTGCGAAGCTGTTTGTTCTGTTCGGGTGTGTAAACAGTAGTCGTATTGACGTATCTACCAGTCTCGACCATTTGAGCGAGGCTTGATTCGCTTGAATTTGGGGAAGAATATTCGCCGCCAAGGAAAGAAAGCATTTGTTGGTCGAACGTGTCTGTTACTAGCTCATGGTTCTTCTTTTGAGCTTTACCAAGCAAAGCCGACATCTTGGAGACATAGTCTTTACCCTCCATGAAGTCTGATCCAAAGGATATAGCGGCAACAGCGGCGCTACCGATGAGGCCGGCTTGAGCAGCAAAGACAGTCATTGACGCCTTTGAAACCGTCAAGAGGCCGAGTATTGCTATCGACTCTCCGGCTGCACCAGCGGTCAAGACGGTTGCGATGGCAGAAGCAAGCAGTGCAATCGTAATGACGATGTGGCTCACGATCTTCCAGTGCTGATCATGGTCCGCTTTGTGTTGTTCGATATTCTTTCCGTCCGAGAATTTTTCCATGAGAGTTGCAAGATCACCTCTGACTTCCAGCCATGCCTTTTCATTGGCTTCCTTGATTTCGAAAGCCATGTTGTGGTAGTTTGAGACGGATTCCAAGGTCCAGTAAGCGTTGAACTGGTCGTCCGGATCTTGGGTATCGTCGACAAATCGACAGGAGACGGGAGAGCACGACTTAGAGAGCTTGCAATCGATGACTGACTCTGCCATGTCGGGGGCCCATTTGTGATGGAACCAACTCCAGAAGCGTTTGTCGGCGCCGGAGGGATTTGAGTTTTTCCACTCATCATATTGACCCTGGGCCCAAGGGCCAACAGTCTCTTTGGCGTCCTTAGGTTTTAACGCGCCTTCTTCGCGAATCCTGTCGCAAAGACCAGAGTTACCGGCTAATGCCAGGGCACACGAGGAGCAAATGACGGTTGTAACAATGGGAACACGCATGTTGCGTGCAGTTGGTTGTGCAGATGTCGAGTATGGTTGAACGCGCAAGATCTTTGTATCTTACAATGTTGCAGGGTGTAGCGAGGACTAAATAGTCAAATGGTCGCTCAACAGACAAATGCAGGGGCCGTATAGGCACACTGAAGCTTGTACCTAGGATCCATACTGCTAATGGCCGTTGTTGATCGATCTGCAGTAGACAGAACAAGACATCAACAGGATGCCGCTGATCTCTTTCAAAAGGTGGGTGGAGCACTGGTGGAGAAGCGGATGACGAGAGACTCAAGTTTGGAAGCCGGCCGACACAGACTTCTTTCAGTGGCTCGGTGACTCGGGACGTGGCAGAAAGAGTAAAGAAAATCAGCGCGTTGCTATTGCTGTCGCTGCATTGACTTCAATAACCACCTCTTCGCAAGCCCATTGACTCTGTGTAGCCGTCGTCAGGGTCTGACATCAAAAGGTAGATATCAATAGTTGGAGGGTTGTGAGCTGCTATGCTGTAAAGGCAACTCCACGTGTGCTCCAAAGCTTCTCGGCAACAAGAGTTGCAGATCCAGAAGGCTTCGGGGGATGGGTCGCCCAAGCAGGAAACCCGAAGCATGAAGCATTATCCCTCGTTAATGATCGTCAGAGCCAGAGGAACAATGAGCTTGTTTTGAGGATAGACGTTGCGTTCAACGGCTCAATGCAAGTGGATGAATGTCAGATCTCCATCGTGAAGCGGGGAAGAGATGTCCATCAGAAGCGGAGATGGCGCCGCATTCCAGTGAATGGCTTGTTGCAGATGGTACGACAAACCAAACTGCCTTGATGCTTTTGTCACACGAGAGGAGAAGTGGACTTGTTGAGGGTCCCCGGTCTCGTAGTCATCCTCCGTCGGTCGAAAGATGCCTTCGGGGGACTAGGAAGACGTCATGGTTGAGGGAGAACGCGAGTGCGCGTTTCGTTTGACAGTGCAACATTCTGCACATTCAGAAAACGCCTTGCGCTTTTCTGTCCCGGACAGGTTGGTGGCACAATCAAGCATATCGTGGAGGCAGTATGAGAGTCCTTAGGGAAAAAATCACGCTTCATCCGTCAATCGCGAAATCAAGAAACAGCTCCGATGATTTGAGACTAGATAAAATGGGGACGATGCTTCGCGCTTCATACTTTGCAGCATGATATGAGGTTTGGTGCAACTGACCAGGTCCCAAGTACACGATCGCGCAATGCTGAGAGAAGGCTGAATCTGGGCTCCTGCCTCAAGGGCCTTGTCCCGAAATCTCAAGCTCTTGATGGATTTCTTGATTTATCTGGAAAGGATCTTGCATTGTTGTGGCTACATTTGGAAGGGATGGCTGATCTCTGAGATAGCGCATGTCTGCATTTCGTATCACTCTCGCATCAGGGGCATCTTTTGTCTACAAGAACATGGATTTGAGGGCACAGTCTTCCGGCGATCGCTTCATGGCAGGCCATCCATACTTTTCTATTTTTTGTACATCGTCGTTGCAGTCGAGTATAACACAACACCACCTATTGCTATCACTACACCAAGCGCGCTGTATCCGCTGATACCATTACCACTCCAGATCCAGCCGAGTGTCACAATGGTGACGGTCTTGGAGTGACCAACCACGGTACTGGCTACTGGGCCAGCTCCGGCGATGATGGCAAATTGGGAAAGATTGAGGAGACATGCGCATAGACCGCTCTGTTTTGTGTCAGCCTGTGCACGGAAGGTTTCCAGCAGGCGGTACCTACCATCATGATCATGACCCATCGGTATAGCGGTACTTCACCGAATACTGGTAGGGTGTCCACGAAGGGAATCAGATACACGAGCAGCACGGCACCAAGCAAAGATTGGTTGTGAAGCAACTGCAAGCTCGACATCTGGAGTTTCTGATGGTAGTAACCGATCCAGCAGGTGTAGATTCCGCTCATGAGAACGCCGCTCAAAGCAAACACGACACCATAGAAGCTTGTGCCTTTCGTCGAAGCGGCAGGCCTGACATCAAAATATGTCACCATAGCCACACCTACGCAGACGGGCACCAGAGCGCAGACGGCCTGTCGTGGGATGGTCTTCTGATAAAGGACGTAGTTGAGCAGCGCAGTAATGGGTGTCAAAAGCACTCGGGCTGTCTGATAGAAGGTGATGGACGAGTATGCCAGAGAGAGGTTAGGAAGAATGACATTTAAGCACATGGCACCCGCAAGCGGCAGTATGTCTCTCAGAGCTGCTCTCTTCCTTTCGAAGAACTCAAATCTTGCCGAAGACACCGTGTGCAGGGTGAGGAAAGTGACGATGAAGTGAAAAGTCGCAAAGGAAACCTGGGCGCCACGGAAAGAAGGATCATCGAAGATGGATTTGTTGATGAAAACAATAGCTGTCGTAGCGAAGATGTTGATAGCAATCCAGAGCAGAAGTTTCGATGGTCTTTTTGCCGGAGTGGGCGCGTCTCTGCCCTCTTCGTCCAGCTGTTCTTTCTCGTCCAACAGTCCTTCATCTTCCTGGTCATGCATTTCGATGTCGGCATCGTGCTCAAAAAATGCGGGGTCTTCGATTCTAGCAGGTGTAGCTGTCGTCTCGTGTATGGCAGCCATCGTCAAGGAATATGTTTACCAGAGGAAGAAGGAAAAACGAGTAAATGAAGGGTACTACCTGCTTCTCAGAACGGAGCTCGAACGCCCGCATAATTCCAGTGGGACGCGACACGAGGGCGCTGTTGCAATTTGCGAAATACTGTTCAGTCTACGAAGGGAGAGATGTCGAATCCAAAGGAGGCGGGGTGTGGAATTCAAGCTCGTCAATTCATTCCTTGCGAACAGTTTCTGTCACAGGTATGTGATCAGAACGGCAAGGGGCTCTTTGAACGTGAATCATTTGTTGTTTGCGCCCAGTCTATCGACGGGAAACTTCTCGAAAACAACGAGGTGCGTCCTCCAAGATTGCGAGAATTGATACCATTGGTGTTCTCTGGCACCGCATGCCGCTGCCAATGCACGGGGCTCTCAAGGCTGTGGATAATGAGTTTGCTTGTCAAATTTTCGCTTTGTCAAGTCTCGCAAGTTCGCACAGGCTTGTATACCGACCGACGCTTGCCAGAGCATGATGTTGAGTACGCAATGTGTGCCCGATGATTGTCTTTGTCGGGTTTCAAACACGATCCAGCCTGTGATACATGTTTACATGTCAGGCTCAAGCGTCTCTACACCTCCCTTGTTGCCTTGAACCCTGTCACACCTATATTTCCTTCTCTCCCCACACCCCATTGATTCTTCTCCTGGTTCTCCACCAACCTGCGCTTCAAACTGATTTCCATGGTTCTTCTACCCTTTTTCCGTCCCTTGAGTCCATCATCATTCCAATCGTAATACAAAGCCCATCTCGGATGGCCCTGCTCATTCCTGTACATTTCCTCCTCGACGGCCAAGAATCCCTCCCATTCATTCAAGGTTATACTCGAATCGATGAATTCGTCCGTCCAGTCCCACGGGCCAACCTTTTGGGTTATACTGCCTGATCGATTCGAATACTTGAGCTCGAAAGTCTCATTGTCCACGTAGATCCAGTTGAGCATCGGCGGGTCTTTTTGGATAGTTGTGACCAACCCTCGCTCAGCAGGAGATCGGTCTTCATCTGGATACATGAGGTAAAATCCAGTGAATGGATGCGAGTCTTCTCGTCTGGGCAAGCCAGTCGCACGATTCTTGGCTTCGATCCAGAGTTTGTTGTCGCGGACAACAACTATACTGTCGTGTAGAATTTCGCCACGCCCTCGTGACCGTGAACCCTCGTCTTCTATGACCACGTCTATGTAGAATTTAGTCGTCCGTGATTCCGGATTTGCGTTTGCGGCTTTTTCGTTTTCTTTTTGCTGGTGGGAGACTCCTTGTGCTACCCCGGTCACGACGCCGACGCCTGTTGCGGCCGCGACGGGCAGGGAGATGCCCAGGCCCATGATTACGTCGAACACCATCTTGAATGATTGATTGGTTGTGTGGTCGAATCTGTGATTGGAAGTACTGCGTGATAGGAGTGTAGAACCAATTGATCTCGATATCTGCGATTGATGCGAGATTCTGAGCGACGTCACCAATGTGGAAACATGAATTCTTGGCGAGATTTCCAGGTTTCTGGATGTGGGGTATGGCTGGGTCGCCGAACAAGACACCCTGATCGATGTAAGGTTGCTTGCGCGACTTGGCAAGACGCGTGTTGTTTGATACAGAGAACATCATGGTTCAGTAGCGAGGACCGACAACGCGAGCAAAGACCAGAGTCTGGCAAAACCTATGATCAAGAAAAGCGAATCGTCACAAAACGTCTTGGATGTCGCTGAGACGCCGAATTTTGGAAGTCGTGCTCAAATCGCAACACCAGCTCACTGCAGATGTGGGGTGTCACAATCGCAATCGAATGAGCGCAACATCTTGTTTGTCATCAATGTCATAACATTTCATTCCTGGTCTATAGTAACGCCATGTCCCGTGGTATCGTGCATACAATTCTTTTGCTTTACCAAGCCTCCCACTTCTGGCCGCCCATTGCGATCAGACGGTTGAACAACTCGTCTCTCAAGGGCAGTGCAGTGATGGTGAAGACTTCGCCCGTCTTGCTCACAATCTCCATACCATCAGCAACCTCACGATCGAGGGCCCAACCAACAACCAACTTGGCCTTCCAGCCGAGTCCGCCGACCTTCTTCAACTCCTTGATGTCGGCAACTGGCACGGTCCAGACTGGGTGTAGCTCTTCCTCGCGGCCAATAGAGCCCTGGTCGGCAACCTTCTTGTCAAGAGTAAAGGCGACATAAGGAATGGCAGTCTTGGTTGAGATGATCGTGTGACCCTTCTTGCCGTGGAATCTGCAGGCAAAGTCGACAGGGCCATCGATGTTGTAGTCCTTCGTCTTGGGAACAGCACCGAGGCGTTGCTTGGAGGGCTCGCTTCCAGCCTTTGCCTTGAGTCTGTCGGCGCCCAGAGTCGTTTCCACAGTGCCCTTGACGGTGCTTTTGAAGAAAGAGATGAGCTTGTGACCCTTCTTTCCGTGCTTGCTGTCTTTGCTGTGGTCAATGTCGGCACCAGCCGTCTCGTGGGCAGTGGTAGGGTCGTGTGCCATGGCTTCGTCGAGTTCTTCCTGGGTAGCGTTAAGTGGCCAATCGGCACCAGTGGCACGCAAGTGCTCATCGGTGATCTCGACGGGCTGGTCTGGTGGAGGGTCTTTGCTGTGGGGTGGTGGAGGAAGGGGTGCCTTGTTTGCCTCGCCGATGCGAAGAACGGTGATGGTGAGCTGTGCATTAGTGGGGACTCCCTTGAGCAGAGTGTTGCGGATCTCGAGCAGTTTCTGCCAGTGAGGGAAGGTACGGTTAAGCCATCTCAAACCGGGCTGAATGACTGGGTCGCCGAAGAAGCCGAAGCCAATGCCGAAGGTGACACCCTTGGTGAACATGTAGGCCGAAGTCAAGAGGGAAACAGCAACCAACGGGACAACGACAGCAGCCAGACGCAGGCGGTAGAGCTCGCGAGGAAAGGGGGGAGTAGGCGACAGAGCATTTGCGAAGCGCTCCCAGGTATCGGCAACATCGGCAAGACCGTGCATGATAGGCCTCATCTTGCTCCACATAGCCGTCTCCATGGGTACCTTTGTCTTGTCATGTGTAGGGGCGGCTGCCTTTCCTTCGGCAGACGTCTTTGCGGTGCTTGCACTCATGGCAATGGCGGTAGGATCAGGGATGCTGTCGGCCACACCGGCTTGACCAGGTGGAGGCTCCGTCTGTGGGTGCTTTCCACTGGCACTGGCAAGAGCGACGGATGCAATGCTGTTGACAAAGTTGCTGGCTTCGGCCTCTGCGGCTTCACCCTTGTGTTTTTCTGGAGCACCAGTAGCTGTGTCGGTACTGCCTAGCACGCCGGCCTTTGGCTTTTGCACGCCGCCAGTCTTAGCGTCGACGAGGGCGAGTGGAGCGGGAGGGAACATGACGTCGCGTGAGGGAGGATATACGATGAGGACGACGAGGGTGACGGTGAATAGCGGGACGAGCATGTCCAAGAGCCAGGCGACGAAGTAGGCGGCAGCGAAGTAGGCGGTGCGGTTGCGTTCGCGCCATGATCTCAGACGGCCGACCTGCTTGATGAAGCCCATCATGCCCAGACCGACCGTCATGTACAAGCGCTCGATGGTAGCACGCAGCTTGTCGGGCGAGAATTCGTCTTCATCGGCAATGTTGAGGTCGAGGTTTCCGGGAACGGGGTAGGGATACTCTTTGACGTGGTACATTTGCTGTGCATCATGTTAGACTGGAGGCAGAATTGTGGCAGAGCTGGAGGGAATCACCTTGTTAAAGCGACGGACCAAGACCCAGAGCTCCTCGTTGTCCATACCACCGACGAGAGGAGCGGGGATCTTTGAAGGAGGCTCGTTCCACCCTAGGTCCTTGACTTCGGCATTGTGAGAGAGCTGGGCGACACCCTTCTCGTCGTGGTCGGCTTGGGCGAGAGCATGGCTGGCGGTTGCTTCTTCGGTCAAGTTCTGAGCGGCTTGTGTGGATGTGGCTGTCTGTGTGGTGAGTGTCTGGGACTGGCGTTGCTCGATGGGGTCATTGATGGGGTGGTTGACGGGATGGAGGTCTTCGTAGACGACTCCCCTGCCTGTCGTCTCCTGCGACATGTTGATTGCTGGTGCTGTGCGGTGGAGAAAGGTCACAGGGCCAGACCGTGGAGATGGTTTGAAGAAGATTGAGCTGCGCAAGCATGACGAAAAGGCAATCTCAATCCCTGCCGCCGACCGTTTCCCAACTCCACGTGCGCTACGTCATAGACGGCCTGTCATTCAGGGTTTCCGTCTCTGAGAGTTTGGGGAAACTCTTGGCAATGACGATCCTCGTTCACCGTCTCGTCTGCGGCTGAAGAGCCTCGCGTTCGAGTTTCAAGACCCTTTGAACAACAGTATCACGGAGTATAGAGGCAGTTGCATATTACGAAGAGTATGAACGTTTGTTTGGTAAGCGACGGAAGACCATCGAGCTGATTACATATTAACATTCTTGGGTCTGACCTTCTGTCATGACTGCGTGGAACAACATTCGCCATGGCTTTGACGACTGCCATCCGAATCGCTTCTAACTACTGGACTTCTTTGCCAATTTCAATCCCTCTCCTTCAATTGTTGCATCTCCAAATCCCGGTCAACATCTCTCACGCTGACAGTCTGCCTCGGGCCTGGACTGAGTTTTCCCCAACTGCTTGCGTCGGATCTGCTGTCGACGCTGTTCAGAACACCCAGTCTGTCTCTTGGTGTTGACTTGGACGTGAGCTGTGAGGGCGACCATTGAGGTGTGTCACTTGGCTTGCGGAGGGTAGAGTCGGCCGTGCTGGAATCGACGAGGAATTTGCGGTGGAAGTCGTGCCCTCGGGCGGCTTTGGAAGGAGAAGCGGCGTGAGAGGACGCCCAGAGAGATGTCAAAGGCAGCGAGATGCACGTGGCAGTCAAGATGTTGGACCCGATGTTGGGGATGTTTTCGGCATTGATGAACTGGATAAGCGAAAAGATTGCTGTGAGCAAGAACTTGTCAGCTATGCATCATAAGAAACGAGGCAGACGGGAAATGTACCTGGAATGATCATTGTCTGGAAACCGCCAATGAAGATGATCTGCATGCTGCCAAACTGCTTCATTCCCAGCTTGCGGCGTTCACGAAGCGACCACCCCAGCTTGGCGCAGAATATGGCGCTGAAGAAGCAAATGCTGATGGTCAATGTGATGTCTTTTGCTTTGGCTAGCCAAGTCGTGCTGCTGCAGAATTCGTCGGGATGGAAGATGCACTTGACTGAAATGGCCGACTGGGCGATGCGAAATCCCATGGCGATAACGGCGACGAATGCGGAGATGGCCAAGATGGACATCTTTTGCCATGTCTTCAGCGTCACACTGACCACATGAACCTGAAGTACCAGAGAAACTTCGATGCAGATGGAGACGAGCGTGAGAAAGACAGAGACCGCGGCAGTCAAGCGATAAGCTGCTGGAGTCGCCACGCCATAATCGCCTACCAGAACAGGATAGATGTCCCAGAAGCTGCTCGTTACGACGCAGCATTGCAATATGGCGAGGATGATGTTGAAGAACAGGGCGGCTGTGTTGAAGAGGAACACTGGCGAGCGCCGCTTGTCGTGTTTGGAGAGGAGCATCAGGACAAGGAAGAGAATCAGGCAGGCGCCGAATTGGACGGCCGGGATAATGCCATGAACGACCGCATCCTTGATCAAGGTGTCGACATACCACAGAGGAAACCGGCTGTCTTGTCCGTAACGATCGGTGATGGTGATGTACTGCTCGTAGACCTGCGACTTGGTGGCTACGAACTCTGATGAGGCCTCCATCTGGGATCCAGCTGTTGAGTTGATCATGATTGCCATGGAATTTTACTTGAAAGGATGTGATGAATGAGAGGTGTAGAGAGAACTACTTTGGAAGAAGAAGAATGGAGACGAGTCTACGCTGGGAGAAGAAGCACTCGGCAGCGGACAGGAACAATCCTACAGCGACAATCCAAGAAGAATCCGAGTCGAAGAATATCAGGCAATTTCGAGAATTGTCCAGCAGCAGACTATTCTTGAACAATACGCGAAGAAAGACCAAGCCACTCGCAAAAGGAGAAATAGAGAACAATACAAAGGATGAGGATGTGACAAATCAAGAAAGAGATTCCACCCAGAACCAGCCTAGACCATATGTCTTGGACATGGTGTAAACTTGGGCTTGACTCTAGAGACGGCAATGCGATTGGGAGAGGGTAGTCGTGTGGTTTGAAATGGCCCCGGTGAAAGTGTTTTTGTGATGTCTGGACGGGAAAATGTGCGACATGCATTTTGTGAAAGGTGTTTCTGTCTCAGGTGAAGGGCGGCTTAGTATTGTTCTTCGACTGCCATCTCATTTTTGAGGATGTGAGCTTGATGCCTTGACTGTGGCTGCGATCGCGTATTGTTCCATGTTCTAATTGAGTATATTGAACTGAGCCGCCAGACTCATGTGGTTCCATGACTTGCGCTGCTGTAATTTGCAGGGCAAACGCGTTGGATGTTTGGCAGAAGTGCTGTTGATATACGCGTTGGCATGCGAGTTGGGAATCTCATTCCCTCTTTGTTCCAGACAACCAAGCCATCTAATGGTGGAATGCCATCGTGATGGCTACGATGGTAATCTTGATGGCTACGATGGCAATGCTTCTGTGCTGCCGAACGTCCACTTGATCATCAAGAACTCATGATACTCTAGATTGAGCCCCTCACCAATGGAATAGCATACGTGGGTATCTTATCCTCGAATTTAAAATTTCCAAGATTCCGTACAGAGATGGAGCGGAATCCAAACACAAAAAGCAAAAGGAATGTAGCGAGTAGGATTCGAACCTACGATCTTCTTGATCCCCATCATACCCTTATAGGCAAACTGCAGGATGCAGGAGCCAGGTCCGGTGACGCTTGTGTTTGCAAGGCCGTGTGGGCAAGACGTCCTGACCACTAGACTATCGCTACTTTCATACTTGATCTCCAACTTCTAATCAGCAATGACTACTTCATCCCATTTGTCACACGATTTCATTATCCAGACTCATCGTGTCTGGCCTCGAACTGGAACCTCTAGTCTCGCGGCCTGCTGCACGGGGACCAAACTGTATACTCTGTCTATTGCGGCGAGGGTCGATATTTCTCATGTACTGAGCCCTGCAGGCACCCCGACAAACCCTCGCGAGATTGCTTCTGTTCTTTGCCACCGTCAGCTTCATCGTTACAGCTTAGCCATCGGTGGTTCACAATTTGGCTGGCAACTTAGACATCACAAGGGGTGTTCATTCGACTTGGTTATTGATGAGTGCTCTCAATTCAGTCTTCTCCTCGTAGTCTTCTAGACTCCTTCCTCGGACGACTGCTACGTCGTGGCATCTCCATGTCTTCATCTTCATCGTCCTCCTCGATTAGATGTTGCTCTTCTCTCCTCTTTTCCACGACGTGTGTGCTGCTTCCTATTCTCGAAGAAGGGGCGGACTTTCTCGCAAACTTGGTCGTCGGTGGCTTAGTAGAGCTGTTTATTGGGATGGGTCTTCGATCTGCCATTTTTCTGGCAGAAGATCTGATGTCCGTTGGTCTCTTGAGCGCATGAGGTCTCGATTTTCGAGACGGAGATCCAGTCGGTCTCTCGGACGAAGACAGCCTTTGTCTTGATGTTCTTATACGCTTAATAGGACGATCATTTTCACTGTCTTCGCTCTCGTCATTGGTATCGGCGTTGTATGTTTGGTCCACTGTCTGGTTTCGAGGGATTTCGACTCTGACTTCCGGCTGTGATTGGTAGCTCTTTCTCGATGGCCTAATCTTGGTCGTTGCGGCGGTTCCATCTTGACTGCTCTTAGTATTGTTCTTTCCCTTTGCTCTTTTCGCTTTCTCTTCATCACCGTAAAGCTTCTCGTGGTAGCTTTCCCCGTAGTTGAAGAACAGCTCTTCGCCGACATGAATCCCCCTACTAGCATACATGCCAATGCGGTGCGCAGTGTTGCAGAGCATAACCCTTGGTCTAACATTCTGCAGCTCAGGTGTAGCAGCATGATTGATAAAGCGGATTTTATTTCCCATGCGTTGCGAATCGATTGTCTGGTCTGCAGTCAAGGGTGTTAGCAAGGATTAGGGTATTCTGCTTCAATGACCATTTACCTTTGTTCAAATCAAAAATGTAGCTGAGCTTTTGGAAGTCGTAGACAGCGCCTCTTCTCTCTGTTTCATCTCGAGTAATAACCTCTCCTGTGTACTCGCCGATGAACTCGCCTTTAGCGATTGTCTCTCCGGCGTACAGGCCAAATCCATGAACAAGGGACCGACCAAGTAGTGTTCTTTTAGGGATGCCCCTCTGGATTGCGACATTCTGACATCTACGTTTCAGCAGGCTTTCGTCATCTCTGTTGTTCGGATTCAAGATGATGTGGGCTTCGCAAGGGTCGCAGAGGTCTACATCACACTCTCTATTCATCAAGAAACAGTCGCAGTCCTCTGGCGAACAGCATTTCGCTCGTCTAGCGCACTTGCAACCTGGGAACCGACGGGCACACTTCTTCGAACATGCGCACGTCTTTTCGCAACAGATGTTAGCTTCAAAGCAAGTGCAACGTGCATCCTCGCAGGTAGTCCCGGGGTGGCAGCAAGGGAAGAATGGTCCTCGTTTTGTGTGATCCCAGGTAATGCTGTTCGCTTCGTTCATCCACCAGTTAAAAGGTTTTGGTTTTCGAGACTGAGCGCGACCTGATGTCTTATCGTGCGCCAGAGGATTTCCATTGGAATCGACTGGCCCTGTGACTCCTTCCTTGAAGTTGACTCTCGGCGGATAATCGATGTCTTGAGCGTCGACAGAATCGACATCGTCTTCATCGCTATCTGATTGGTCGGGGTGCTTTTCGTAGATGGTGCCATGATGAGGGCAGTCGTGCAATTGACAAATTCTGCAGGCGATACTGGCGTAAGTCTTTGCGGTTTCGACGGTAGCTAGGCCTTCGATCATGTTACTGGTCGGAAATTTGGCGTATTTCCGTGCGATCTGCCAGGGACTAAAAGCTGTTTGTGTCCAGAAAGCGTGGCATGCGAGGGCAGCGACCCAGAGTTTGTCGTCTCCCAGTTCCGGGATGCTAGATGCGACTGAGACCCATCTATCGCTCTCACGGTTGAAATCATCCTCGCAAAACTCTGCTTTAGCACTCAACATAGTGCGTACCAGGTCGCGGTCTTCTGCATAACTTGAAAGCCTCGATAGAAGGCCATCGGGTCCTTCCGATGCTTCGAGGAGGTACTTTAGAACATCATTCATTGGGCACTCGAGCTCCCCGATGAACTCTTCAAAGTATGGACCATAAGTGGCTGCCTGTTGCGAGATGAGAACTTTTCGGGGGCGGTCTTCCACGATTACATCAAACCTTTCGCGAATTGTTCCATCATCGTCAGTCTCTTCGCCAAAGTAGGGCCAGACTTGAAGTTGTTTGGTGTTGGTGCCGAGAACGTTTTGCGCAATTCTTGTGTAGTGGGTGTAATTTGGCACTTCACCAGAGTCTCCTTTGCATGATGAGACACTGGCCTTGACAATTATCGATCTTGAAGAGGGCGGGAATGTCCTACCACGAAGCACAACGGTCCGGGGGTTCTTCGAAGGCTTGACCTGCGTAAAAGGATTTGTGTTGTGCATGATGGTGCCAGACGTGTCGAAAACGTTTCTCGGGGGCTGATATGTTCTAGCCTTTGCGATCCAGTTTGCGGTCAGATCCTCGTAGTCCTCGTCCATGTCTTCTAGGATTAGTTCTAGGATGATCATATAGTACTCGAGATCCAATATGTCCCTTGACGTTAGGCGTGGGGATTCATCCTCGGAGGAATCTGCTCAGACTGTTAGCAACGAACCAAGAGGTCTTAAGATATCTATTCACCTGAGTAATCGTCCGAAGATTCAATCATATCATTCGATGATCGGCTTTTGCGAGAAGGCGATGGCTCGCTGTAATTATGGGGCAGCCAATTCTTGTGGGCTGGTGAGAGATTTGGTGAAAGCTCAATCGTCTCTGCAGGGGAATGTTATTATTGAGCAAATGTTGCGGTTTCTGATGTTCTCACCTCTGATTGTCTCGCCGTCGATGGTTTGGAGGGCTGGTGGAGATGATGGCGGATTCCTAGATGGCGATATCTCACCGGACGATGAGGAGGATGACGAAGAAGATGTTGCCGACGCTTGTTTGTTACTGGTAGTCACTGAAGTACTGGATGCTAGTCGAACGCGTGGACTTGGGGCAAGTTCAGAGCTGGACTCAGAGCCAGAATCAGAACTGGACTCAGAGCTAGGTTCTTCTGTGCTGGGAGTGATGAAATCCGCAGAGCGTATTCTCATCATTGCGGTTGTGATTGGCTTGCTGCTCCTTCACAAGGAAGGTGCAAGCCAAGCTTTCAATAAAGAAGGTGCGAACAAAGCAATTGACCTCTTGAGTCTCTGTACCAACTTTTGGCGACGGATTGGTTCACATCTCAGACATTAATGAGGTCCGAAAACGCGCGCTTGGCTGAGGTGCTCTTTACAATACCGGTAGCATTACTATCGGAAGAAAATATCTACAGAAAAGTAGCTCGTGCGATACACCTCGATTTGCCCGCCAGGGATGGGTTCGAGCGGACTTGCAGTCGCGACTTTAAGGACGCACAAATGACCCGTGCGCACATTTGTACTGTTTTTACACTGTTTTCACACTGTTTCCACGGTTGCACCAATCCTCTACTCATGCCAAGACCGGACGCGTGCGTCTTCGGCACAGACCATCAAAGTCGTTGCTGTCGTGACCCTGTTTTCGAGAAAGAACATCACCTCGGCGCTGATATGTTATGAGATAGAGTACGTGTGACCCTCTGGTCTGTTGTCAAGGACGCCTGTGACAGGTATGTACTATCCATCAGCCGTCGGCTGGTAAGTAACCTTCTAGCTTCGAATCATGAATTGATGGGTGCGTAGCTCGGACAAAATCCAACACGGCTCAGTAGACATGACCAGCAATGAGCATGGTGAATGTTCGGTTCGTCGCAGTTCAATGCATGTCTTTTATAAGTATAACCATGAGCTGATTGAAATCTTGTCCGTCAGGTAGCTTTCATGCCATTTTGAAGTTCAGAATCTTGCATTTGATGGTTCGCAGTGCCTTCTTGCGAGTTCGGGGAGATTGCCGCATTCTGCTTTTGTGCAAAGACCGCATGCCGTGGATGCGTACAGAGGCCGTCTAGCTTCCCCTTGCTCTTTGGTCTGCACTCAACGTCGCAAGAGCATGCAGCAGCAGAACAAAAAGATGATGGACCACATGTCGCACGTGAAGAACGGTCAAACCAAAATTGTCGCAGCCGTGAATCGAACACGGGGCTCGTGCATGGCAAGCACGAATTTTACCACTAAACCACTGCGACTTTGATAAAACAGATGAAACTGTGTTGGATTATAATTGCAGATCAAGGTAAATTACGTCTGATGTCCTGTGAAGAAATTGGTGCTGTCAAGCACTCTTCGAGTAGATAGGCGATGCTTGTTTCTCGAACCCGGCGTTGAGATGTCAATTCCCTACCTGGGCAGTGTCAATTCCCTACCTGTTCAAGACCACGAACTTCTTCCTTCTTCCTTCTTGCACTGCGTCTCCGTACTGCCATGACCATCGCGCTGACGGTGTGCGCGGAACCCGTGGGCGCATCGCTCGCTTCGGAACTCGGAATAGTAAAACTCGATTGGAATCGGGAAGCCGTTGACCCCGCGCAATTGCCAAGGCGACATGATTCGGACAGATGGTTGCGCAAGGTCGTGTAATTGTTGAGCACACGACGGCGAGGACAGGGTGGCGGCAGAGATACAAGATTCGACAATCGCAAGGCGTGCTTCAAGCAGAGAGTATTCGAGATAACATGGCGTGGGCTGATTGCATGGGTGTTGCGTGCTCGAGAAGTGATTGGAATGCAATCAGCATGCAAGCGTTCCAGACGTCCGAAAGCGCGTCGAGGGCGTGGTCATCAAAGTGACGTTAAGACGAGCAAGGGCCTCTTCGTTGTTCGCGTGCTTTGACGTTTGATTTCAGACAAACCATGACACGAGGGATATAACCCGTACAAGAGCCTTTATCGCAGCCGCCATCTCCCTTCTCAAAGACGCACGCCATTCCCACAGCAGCTGCCATCATACCCATCTACCGCGAGATCGCCATTACAATTCACGACCTTGTCGACGTGCTGCTTCCCCGCACTCGCGTCATCAGGCAGCGGCGACTCTGATAGGACGATTATCGCGCAAGAGACAGTCGTCGAGCACGCCATCCTCTGGCCGTGGGCAGGACAGGCGGCCGGGCAAGCATTATCAACTCGACCCTTACGAGGCCCGCATCGGGAAGGAGCGCCGTCATGAATTATATACTCGTCTACTCGCTGTCTCTGCTGCTGTACCAAGGCCTTTGCACCGCAGAAGAACACCGCCTGCGACACTACCTCGACCTGCTCTCCAAGCCCATCAACCGCCTCGATCTCTCTCAGAACACGGCCCGCCACGCAAACAACCACCGCCATGGCTCCGACCGCCGTCCAATCGCCGCTTGACGTCCCCTCGTCCGCCTACACCTACCACAACCCCTCGTCCAAAGTCTTCCCCGACGGTGTCAAGACTGCCGGCCAATTCGATCCCCTCTACGACCAGCTTGCCCCGTACTCTGCCTTCCCCAAGGAAATCACCGGCCCTACAGTATGGCAAGCTGAAGAATACAAGAACAACCCCGAACGGTGGACACACCCCTTCAGCGACGACGAGATTGCAGAGATCAGCAAAGCCGCCGACGACTTCATCGCCTCTAACACACCGCTGACCGGCATCACCAAGGAAAAGTTCCCCTTGCCCTCTGCCACCGGCCGCCTGCTGCACTCGCTGCGTCACGAACTGCTCAATGGTAAAGGCTTCATCCTCTTCAAGGGCTTCCCTACCGAGAAGTGGGGCCTGCACAAGTCGGCCGTCGCCTACATGGGCCTGGGCACATACCTGGGCTACTTTGTGAGCCAGAACAGCCGTGGCCACGTCTTGGGTCACGTCAAGGACGTTGGCGAGGACAGCAGCCAGATTGACAAGGTGCGCATCTACCGCACAAACGCCCGTCAATTTTTCCACGCCGACGACAGCGACATTGTCGGCCTTCTCTGCATTGCTCGCGCTCTTGAGGGTGGTGAGTCCGACCTCGTGTCAAGCCATGCCGTCTGGAATGCCTTGCAGAAGGAGAACCCCGACGTGGCCGAGCTGCTCACCCAGCCCATCTGGTACTTTGACCGCAAGGGCGAGAAGTCGGTCGGCCAGCAAGACTGGATCCGCACATCAGTCTTCTACCTCGAGCCCAAGCCCAATGGTCGTGTCTACTCCAAGTGGGACCCTTACTACGTCAAGTCTCTCACTCGCTTCAGTGACGCTGGCGCCATTCCTCCGCTCTCGGCCGAGCAACTCCGAGCTGCTCAGATCCTCGAAGACACTTGCGTACGTCTGTCTCTGCACATGATCCTCGAGATTGGTGACATACAGTTCTTGAGCAACGAACACGTCCTGCACGCTCGTACCGCCTACAAGGACCACGCTCCTCCATTGCCCAGACGCCATCTCATGAGACTTTGGCTCGCCACCCCCGACAGCGAAGGCGGCTGGACGCTACCTTTCGAGGACAGCTCCCACAGGAAGCGCGGCGGTATTCAAGTCAACGACAACCCCCCTGTCGCTCCTCTTGACGCCGAGTAATGACTCTAATGATTGACATGCCATCAACTGTATATACCATTTGTAGTAGAGATTAAAATGTTGGAGTTTATGTTTTCACGCATTGACCTTTGTTGAATGTAAAAGTCCTTCTGCCGTGCTCATGCGACAAGTGCCTGCTCAAGACGATCCGGCTTTCTCGGCCTCGAGCTGCTTGAGCCTTGCAACGAGCTTCTCGCGAAGGTAGGGGCTAAGGCCAAGACTGTGATCATGTCAGTAACTGCTTGTCGATTGGAGGCTTCCTTTGGTTGTACTCACATGCCCTCCCGCGTGACGCATCTGTATGTTCCGCTCTCCTGATAGCTGCCGTTCTCACCCACAAAGTTGCCAGCACCGTCAACCTCGAGACTGCCGAATATGTCCTCAGGCCAAGCGACACGACCGTAGTCGGGAGGATTTCTCTGATCACTGACGTGAATGTGACCACCTCTTCCCGCACCTCCGGCACCACCTTGAGAAGAAGCGCCTCCGGCTCCATCACCGCCAGTGCCGCCTCCACCGCCGTATCCCGTGCGTCTCTTGCTGCGCTTGCTGTGTGACTGTGCGAAGAAGACGCCGCCTGAACCCAAAGATGATCCTGCCGTGCTGGCGTATGCCTGTGCCTGGGCGATGACCTCTGGATCGGTCGTCGCATGTTCGCGTATCACAGATTGGAGGATTTTCATAAAGGATTGGTTCTCGCGTAATGAGTCGGGCGTGGGAGGGATTTGTGATGTGACACCGATGGCGAGCGAGCCGGTAGGGGGCGATGTAGGCAGGAAGGAGAGGACATTGACCGAAGGCGATTGCTTGTGGACATACTAGGACGTCGTTAGTTGGATGCGTTGATCGACTGCTGGGTGGAGCGTACAATGTGTGAGTTGTTAGGGAGGGTGGAGATGGAGCGGCGGCATGCTGAGAAGAGCGTCGACACCAGCGGCCGTCTGGATTGTGTGAGGATCATCGTGTCTTTGTGCAGGTTATATTTGGTCGAGAACAACTAAACAAATGAGAGCTTCACACAGGTGCTTCCCTTGTCGCATCGGTCGATCAATTTTGGTGGGTGCTCCGACCGCGAACTGTTGATGTCATCATCCAATCTCAGCTTGTTGACCAAATAAACACCAGATATATCATCTGCAGTGTCGTCGATGTGCAAGGTGTTCCACGATTATGTCAAATCAATAGGAACATAACTGATAGCCAGATAAATGTTTTGGTGACCGACAGCGAAGTACTTGTCGACGGATAACCGTGATTGATGCTTGTAGCAGGGTCACCACCACAGGATCTGATAAGATTACGTCATGACCATCTTAGCCTGCGACAAAGGACACGGAACTTTTGTCTCCGAGCGACAGATTGACAGAGCGTTCGCGCAGTGCACATCCATAATCCCTCCCTTTCACCTCCGCAGCATTGTACTCAGACGCCTGCTATATTGACCCTTCATCTTATTCGTCACATATCCACGCTGGAGCTGCGACAGGTCTGGCCACCGCCGTTGCCCTTGGAAAGTGGTCTAGTTTACAGCTGATCACGAAAGAAGTCATTATCAATTGATCATGGTGATTCGTGATATGATCGATTCAGCTTGTCAGAGTTGGAAGCGACGTGATTGAGCTTCGGATACCACTGTGATGTCACCAACACTCGTTAACCATGGTACTAGTTGACTGCTCATGGAAAAGGTATTTACATTCCTCACTCTTGGAGAATAGACCGTCCATGTGAGACTCGAGGAATGCAATGTAGGTTCATTCCAATATCATTCCCTATACCCCATGTTTTGATGTCTCATCAATGCAGGAATGCCACTCTGGCTCGTGAGAAAAGACAAGATGTGGCTTGCTCCATCTTCAATCTGCTTGCCGTACTTTGCCCACACTCCTTATCGCTATCATGTTTGGACCCTCATTCGTATCTTGTCTCTTACCCTTGTCGGCTTTCTTGGCTGAGGCTACTGCAGCTCTTCAGCCTTTCAGACATGAAGCTGTCGAAGTGCGCCGCAGACAAGTTGGAGGCGGCGAGGACACTCCTTTCCAAAGTAGCGCTGCAGGCTCGGTGCTGACTTACATCACCCCTTCTCCTGGTGGTTCGCCAATTCCTGTCACTCAGCAAAGTCAGCTCGTGTCGTCAAATGTTCCTATCTTCACGCTGTGCGCGCTCCCACCAGAAGCCTTCTTCCCCATCACGGCAACGCCCACTCAGACCACCGCGCCATACAAGAACTATTCCATCTCTATACCACCTGGTCCGGGAACATGTACGACAATTTACAGCCCGACTGTGACAATGGTATGCGCTACCGTCTTGACTGGTATTGACCGCATGTACTCGGTGACCCAATGTGGACAAGACATTACCTTCTCAAGCGATTTCGGTTATGTGCTGGCCACACCTAGTCCTACCTTGAGAACCGCTACGGACTCCAGCGGTACAGCTGCGCTCATTACTCCCGCCCCTACTGTTCAAGCTCTCACTACATACTATGTTGCACCCTGGGCAGAGCTCACCAGTGCGGGTCCCCCTACAAATGTGGATAGAAAAATATGCGCAACATATGCAAATGGCACCGAGGAATGCGTTGTGGAATACTATGTATGGAAGACTAGTCTCGTCACTATTCCGACATCTACAGTAACATCTATCAACTTGACAACAACTGTGGCTGGACCGTCGCAGATCATTGTGGAGACATTCGTGGCCAATATTACTGAAATACTCACCACTTTCTCCATGTCTACCACTATGGAGTTGACTTGGTCTGTCGAAACCGAAACAACAAACATTGCTACGAGACCGACAGCCTCTACTGGTCCGACTGTCACTCAGACATACACTGTGAATCAGACCTCGCTTTCTACTGTGTAAGACACTGACACATGCCATTACTTCCGGATTCACCTGGGCTAACATGTATACAGCCGAACGACAAGTACGTCTACACGCCTAGTTACTCGGACCATCTACATATCAGGTGGGACGATTACCACCACAGTGCCCACTTTGCATCCCACAGCCGAAGCGATGGTCACGTGAGTCGTTGCACCCTGTTCTTGCTATGCATTCACTAATCGTCCTGCGCTCTAGTCCGTCAATAGTGACGCTTCCTTCTCCGTCTCTTGATGTAGCAAGTATTCTCGGCATCGATGACTGACGATGAACGTGGTTGGAATATTTTGACTGTTCGGCATCTGCTTGTTTCATAATGTTCCTCAAACCCGTTCTGCGTACTGCAACCTTACATCTTCATGTCGGATATTGAGGATCGTGTGGCGTTTTTAAGTGAGCTTTATTGTCTTGTTTCGCTCACCAATGTTCATGGTCTTTCATTTGATAACAATTATTGTCGACAGAGTATATGAACTTTTTTCCACGCGCTCTGGCAAATTTCATGATACACCGGCTCAGTCTGTTCTTGCAGATGGCTTTCATTCAATAACGTCGAATCTCAGATCAAGCCGTCTCATCTAATGGTTACAGCGGATCAATCCTCGGAGCATGGCATCATCACCACGCAGACTTGACTCAGAGCTCATGAGCATTGTCTCGGATCACACAAAGCACTTCAAAGACTTTGTACAACAATGGTCCTGGAAACTCGCTTTGTTTCATATCATGATACAAAGCAAGTCAAAGAAGAAACAACGACAAACCCATTCAGCTTCTTTGATCTCAGATCTCAATCAAAGACCATTGTTTAGCACTGTCCATGATCATCACCACTCTGATATAAGTCTCCTTCCATCCGAGCTCTGGAGCACTGTAGAAATCAGAAAAACATATCAAAACAACTGACATCTCTCAGCACAAATCAACAATCATGTCTGAACAGCCCTGGATGAAGATGACCGAATTTCCTAATAAAGAGGAACGAGCAAGGATGCGAGGTCCTCGCAAGCCGAGAACATTACGTGTTGACGTCCAAGCCACTCAACCCGTTCAACTCGCTAAGCCCGCTTACTCTACATGTCTGAACGACATGCAAAACTTTGACAAGTTCTGGGACGCAGGACCACCCGGTGTCCGGTACGATGTCAACAAGCCCCTCCCTCCTCTTCCCGATCAAAAGGATCAAAAGACCCACTCACGTAGAGGCAGCACATGTGAAATACCTAGAACCCCCATGGACAAGGCAGCTTATTGGATCAAAGAAAAGGTCTTCACACCCATGAAGGAGCTTTTCCACCCTCTGGAGGCCACAGAGATGATGACTCCCCGTGAGACGCAGACTATGAGCGGCCGGACTTCTTCACACAAAGTCCGTGTGATGGAGCAGGAATCACCACCGCGCTCGCGAGAATCGTATGCGTTTCATGCCGAGTCGAACATCAGACCTCAAGCTGACACTGACAGGCAATCAAAATCTAGGCCGAGCGTTGATCGCCAGCCTAATACTCCAAGACACTCCCGCAAACCTTCTGGGGTTTCCCAAAGACCCACCATGTTCTCACACAAGTCCCATGCTTCCGAGAGCTCAATGTCCAACAGTGTTCGAGCTGCGCTCGAGACCAGTGTAGGCACCGCAAAGGATGTTGGACATCGGTTAGGGATTGGCCACGAGTCTGGACGATTGGTCTTTTCCGATACAGCACCACCCGGTATGATGGATCCTTGTAGCGTCTGTGGTAAAGAACCGAAAGGTGTTTTGTATCATGGAAAGTGTCGTGACTGTAAGTTCAAATAAGTGTTCTTGCCTCTTTACTAACCACATGTCTTTCTTACATGCACACATCACCCTCCCTCATCTAATCTAATCATTAATACACATATTGACAAAAACTTCTCTTCCGTTCCCCTGTTCCCCTGACAGATCTACTGTTATTGTGATATGCTAATTGGTTTTCTAGATGACCAACCCGTTGATGAAGTGTTACCATACGGAGCTGCACCACCGAGCGACAACCCGATAATGATCCCGTCTCCGACTCTTGGACCTCTTGCAGGTTCTAGAATACTTTAAAACCCAGCTGAATAAGTACAGCAAGCTTTACTGTGAGTCCCCTGTTTGCCAGATGAATGTCTTGCTTCCTTTGGCACGCTTCTTGAGTATATATTGCGAGATACAACACTGTTTCTGCTTGACGTCGGACAGATCGCAGAGGCTTGAGGATCAAAACCAAGTTATTCCTACCTGTTGTGGGTGGACCAAGAAGAAGTGAATTAGAAGACTCAAACAGGAGCACAAAGTATCAAAAGGACATTTCATCTCATTCATCTTCCCATCTAAGCTCGGGAACTCTTCCAGGGAGAAAAGGGGGGGTATATACACAAAGCAAGGGAAGAAGCAGCCACAGCAATTGCTCAGTGCAAGAACTGCTTGAACCAGTAAACAGCAGAGTTCTTTGCTCTCTCCAGACCCTCCTTTTGCTTGGGGTCGCTCTGGTCACCACGGGTGGCGAAACCGTGGACCAGACCGGGGTAGTAGTCGTAGTTGAAAGGAACGTTCAATCCGGGCAAAGTCTTGAGGGTAAACTCCTTGAGCTCGGGAGTGAACATGGGATCGGTCTCGGGCGAGATGAACTGCACCGGAACACCAATGTTTGCAATCTCGCTCTCCTCAAGCAGAGAAGGGTGGGCGACAGCAGCGGAATCGATCAGAGGCTCGTCCTTGCCGGCCAGACGCAACACAGCCCAGGCACCGTAGCAGAAACCAATGGCGCCGACTTTCTTGTATTGAGACTTGAGCTCCTTTGCGTTTGCGAGGATTTCAGGGTAGCGGATTTCCTTGCTGTTGCGGCCGATGAAGGCCATGACGTCGAATTTCTCGCGCTTCTCGGGGTTCGAAAGGGCGTCTTCGTCGACGACTTCGCCATCGAAGCTGTGCGTGTTGGTGTTAGTAACAAGCAGTGGCGGGGTAGATGTGGATGGCAAGGCAAGAACACATACTAGTCGGGGACGTAGACGGTCACATTGGCTTCCTTTGCGTAGTGGTCGGCCAACAGACGGATGTTGGGCAGCTTCCAGCCAAAGACGTCGCAGACGATGAGGACGGCGGCATCCTTGTTGTCGCCGGTGACGTAGGCCTGGTTCTTGCCGAGGGACGTCTCCTTGCCGGTCGAAGTACCGTTCCACTTGAATCCAGATTTGCAGCACTCAGACATGTTGATGTTGATTTGGTGGATGTGAGAGATGGGTGGAGAATGGAAAAAGGGTCAATTGGGCGGGCGAGGGGCACGGCTATGATTTATATATTGTATCGTTGATTGAGGGCCTTACAAATCTATTCGACCCGTCTCGGAGCTTCATAGCTAGGTGGGGCAAAGATTCGCTTTGAAACCTTTAGGCCTCGGACTTTGATCGGCATACCTGACGATCGACAGGGCCGGAACCGGGCCTGTCTGGTTACAGCACACAACTAACCGGCGAGTCAGTCATAGCCATGTCGTTCAAGTAAATCCGGACCGTTATCTCCGTATGAGCTTCCCTTCTTCGACCGTTATCTCCGTATCAGCTTCCCTTCTTCGACTGTTGTTCTAGTACGCGGCGGTGCTTTTGGCAGTCCATGGCTGACTGGAATGCACAGTCATTCCTGGTTGTTCACCGCCCCCTGGCCCTGGATCAGTTGTTATCATGGACGATTACTCTACTCATCACTATCAAAAGGTCATTGACCTTGCGCAAAAGCGATGTCGAGATGCAGCTTGAATGGAAAGGCTAGCGACCTCGGGTTCGTTCAAAACTTGGAGAATAGCTTGAGCACCAATAGAAGACGATAAACGGTGTTGTTCCGAGACAGCTGATATGTTATGAAATTCGAAGGGCTCAAGCGCCAAGGGGCTCACGACTTCTGATTTGGAGAATACATTTTTCATGAGTACAGAGAAAGTTATTGTTCAGGCATCACAATCTCATGTCCGTTCTTCTCTGCCACGTTCATGGCCACCAAGAATCTGCTGACCATGTTGTATGTTGCCACTGTCGCCGTCATCTCCATAATGCCAGTGTTGTCCAAGAATTTCCTTAGCGCATCAAAGACCTCGTCGTCGACGTCGACGTTCTTGGTGACCTGGTCTGTATAGCACAAAACTGCCCACTCTTTATCGCTGAATATCTCCTGCTCTTCCTTGGTCCTGGATCTACTGCCCGGTGGTACTACTGCAGCGGTACGAACAAGTTCCAATGATGCTCTAGGTAGTCCACCCTTGAGTGCTAGTGGTGCGTGCGAGTTCCACTCGAATGTTGCCTTGTTGAGCACTGCGATGCGGCTTACTGCCATCTCCATAAGACCGGGGTCAAGCGAAGTCTTTGATCGTACTGCTCCGAGCAAGCTGTTCCAGCCGTCGGCGATGGCCGTATTGTGTAGTAGTGCTAGGTCGAGGGGGAGGAGAGGACGGGGCTTTCTTCGCTCTGTAATGCGCTCGTAGACTGCTTTGGTTTGCTCCGACGCATCGGCTGCCGGTTCGGTAGGTGCGTATGGGATGCGCATGTTTGACCGAGTCGTCGACTTGTAACTTCTTATAAAACGTAGTGTAAGGTTTGGGAGACGACAAGCGAAGGACATGGTTTAACAAGGGTACAACTTGGCTTTATAGTATGGCTACTCTGCTTGACGTGGGGTCGTCTTCTCCGAAGTATCCCGACCTCGGAGACCCCACATTCAAGGTGTTCCCATCGTCTGCCGCGGCCTTCTACCGAAATCCAGTCTCGCCAAAGCAACAACTCAATCTTTTGGTCAATCTTGTACAAAACCCTTTTCTCATGTTTCGGAAACTGCAAGGTAAAAACCTGAGTTTGTTGAATTCCCAGATATCAATTTCCGAAAAGCGCGGCTTTTCCACTTCCCATCGACGTACAATGCTTCACCACTTGATGGTAGGAACATGGACCCCTCCAGGCGCCATTTTCACTTTCCAATTCGACGATGAGGCTTTGACCCTGAAGATGATCAAGAGGACCGAGATTCCAAAGGATGAGCCTATCTCTTGGATGACTTTCGACGTACGTCAGGACAAATTGCGAACAGCATGACATGGAGATTCTGAATTAACATAGTCATAACAGCACACAAGAAAGACAATCTATGGAGCTGCCATGAAAAAGTGGAACAGTTTCAGTGTCAAGAGTCCCACTGAGATTGAACACACTGCCTCGTTCCCAATGGAACACGACCCCAAAGCTTCTCAGGCAGACACAAAGACTCGTGCCATCTTCGTTTTGGCAGGCAAGAAGCCTCCGTACAACGTATACGGTAACCCTTTTTACGACCACGCCGGTTCCGGAAATGTCTTCTCCGTGAATGAGAACGGAGCTCTGGCGAAGAACACTCAGAACTACGACTATTGCTCTCAAACAGCTATCCACGGTATGGTCTTTGATGCTTCAGAAACGTACCTCTACTCGGCCGATATGTGGGCCAACAAGGTTTGGTGCCACAAGAAGGACCCAGAGACTGGACACATGACCACTGTTGGAAGTGTTGATGCTCCCGCGCCTGGTGACCATCCTCGTTGGGTCGAGATTGCTCCAAGTGGGAAATATCTCTATGCCTTGATGGAAGGTGGTAACAGACTTGGAGTTTACTCGATAGACCCAGAGACTCACATGCCTGTTTACACAAACAAGATCTATCCTCTTGTCCCTCCTGGTAAGAAATCTCTACACAATTTTGTGCTGAATCATAATACCACTGACACGTTTTACAGGTCACCAGGAAATCTACCCCAAGATGTACCGCTCAGATGTCGTGTTCAGGTCTCAAAGCGGCAAATACCTCTTTGCAACATCGCGATCGAACTCTCCCGATCTGACAGGATACATCGCAGCGTTCAAGCTCAATGAGTCTGGTGATATTGAGCGCCAGATCTGTCTCAACCCTACACCCACCAGTGGTGGACATTCCAACGCCGTTAGCCCTTGCCCCTGGAGTGATGAGTGGCTGGCTTTGACCGATGATGAAAAGGGCTTCATCGAGATCTACAGGTGGAACGAAGAGTTCCTTGGCCGTGTTGCTCATTGCGATGTCAAGGAGCCTGGTTTTGGTATGAACGCTATCTGGTACGACTAGAAAAACATAAATGCATACACATCCATCCTCTCTTGAGCAGCCATTACATTGTTGTTGCTCATATACAGCCTTCACCATCTGGGATTTTACACGCGATGTTCGGTATCTAGCTGATGTGGTGCACGTGTATAGCGTTGGAATCATTGAGGAAACACGCTCAGAAAGAATGAAGAATCAAGTATAAGAAACAAATATGTTATCTTGACGGGGTAAACACAGTCAAGTGTGGAGCGACAGCACAGAGTGATACAACGAGAGGCAGGCAATATGGAAAAGAAGAAAACTTTTGATCGTGGCTAGGACTATTGACCGTAGCGTACCTACATTCGAGCATCTCAAACGGTAGAAACCTTGGGCTCGGCAAAAGGGGTATCAGGTCTCTCAGCGTGGATGGATCTGACAGTTGTGGTGGCCTTTGCTCTGAGGGCCTCACGAATGTCCTCGAGACTTCTGTGTTCCCAGCCTTGGAAGCCGGTAGCGCTGAGAGGATGGAGCACACGGTTGTTAGAGGCGTGGGCCCAGTCCTCGACACGAGGTGGGGGTGTACTGGTCATGACATCGATGTCGGCAGCCAGCTCACGGCAGTAGTCGTCCAGGGGTAGGTCGTTGACGTCGTTGCCAAAGGGATTCTCGATTTCAGTGCCGCTACGAGAGAGTTAGCAAATACGGTATGCGGGAAAAGAAGACAAGACGTACATCTTAGAGAGACCAAGGATAATGTAGGCGGCAAGCATAGTGCCAGGAATGGTGACCCAATGGAGGTAGTTGTAGAGCTGGAAGGGCAGAACAAGAACATAGGCCCAGGTGATTTGCGAGATGGAGATGGTGTAGGCGATTGGCAGTGGTGTGTTGAGAACACGCTCGGTACCGGTGAGGACGTCGGCCAGCGAGCCGATGTTGTTCATGGCCCAAGTCTGATGGATGGGGCCCGTCATGGTCTTCTCCTGGAAGACATGCTCCATGTATGACGACAGGTACGTCAAGATTTCGAGCGGCGGGTTGCCCAGGTTGTCGTTTGCGCGCTTGATCAGCTTGCGAGGGTTGGACTCGGCAAAAGACACACCCAAGTATTCGCCGGCAGACTTCCAAGGTGTAGGCTTTCTCTTGCGTAGAGCGGCTTGGTCGGCCGTGCCAGCCATGAGATCGAGATGGGCGACCAATGGCTCCAGATCGGGGTACTCGATGGCAGGCTCGAAGCGCAGGCGATGCTTGAGAGCAACAGCAAAGGCATTGAGGAGGTTGAGGGCGCTGAGCTTGGCCAGCAAGTCTTGTTTTCCCAGCTCTTCCGACACGCTGTGTCTCTCCTCGACGTGGACCCAGATCAGACGAGCCAGATTGCGAGAGGTGAGCATCAGCTGCGACCAGTACTTGCGTCCGTCGTTGTAGCGCTCATAGGCTGTTGACGAGCGGAACGACAGAGCCAGACCGACGACGAAACCCAGCACCGTCAAGAGGAGCGAGTTGATGCCCAGGTGGACGCGTGTGAATTTGGAGATCGTGGTGATGGCGGTGGCCCAGCCGCCGATGAACAGCAGCGGGAGGAGCATCTTGGGCAGGACGCTGCCGTGCAGGCGCATGAAGAAGGGCAGCTTGGAGTGACGGGCCATGTCGCGAGGGCCGGCAAAGTAGTCCTCCATCTCCAGGTGGTGAGGCTGCGGCTTGCGTGATGAGGCGTGGAATCCTTGGGCCTTCCATGTCGCCTCACGCGAGACGTTAACTGAGGGTGATCCGGTAGACATGGTGGCCGTCGTGCTTCCTGTGAACTCGGATGAAGCCATGGCGTTTGCTTCTTTGGTTGGCGGCTGCACTGTGTCGCTTCAGCAGAATAACTAGGTGGATGGGAGAAAAGAGCCAAGGTCGGGCAAGTGAACAAAGACACAGGGGAGAAAGGAATGTAGGATCAAGTCAGCGAGTGAGCAAACGCAATTGATGAAAGAGCGAAGTGGCTGGTCGATTTACATGACAACAAAGAAGTCGATGTGTTTCATGATATATCGGCATGCATCAATCACAGCGCCACGGGGTCAAGGCTCTCGAGCGAATACGAATACAGCGCAGGCATGGAACAAATCGGTCGAGGCTGCGCGTGCGTTGCATCACTTTGTTTGAGGCTGTGCAATGCAAGAAAAGAAAACTCATCAAATGCGTCCCCTGAGAGAACACGCCAGCTGCAGACAGTGCAGAGGTGACAGTGCCGATCCCTCCGCCTGTTCGAATCGGCCATCCGGGGTTGGAGACACGCGACATGTCGGCTGTACCCGCTCCATCATGAAACCGTCAAGGGGAAACTCGTTCAATTCTTCTGTTTCAAATCTCCGACCAGTGTCCTTTAGCATGGTATACTGCTGGTAGAATATTGCTGAAGACGCCCGATAAATGCTGCTACTTCTCCAATCTTAGGGAGCTCCGAATTGAACACGGCATCGAACACGAGCTCGTCTCGGCGTCAGCCTCAACATTTCCCCTGACTCGCCGAGCAAAAAGCTTCTCTTGTGTCATCGTTTCGTCCTCGTCCTCGTCATCGCTTACATACCAAAACATATCCCATCTCTTAACGACGAACCTCATTACCGACAGCCTCGTAGACGGTCGAAACGCTCAACCATCTCGACAGCCGCAGCAACAGCCTGTGATCTGCACCTCCCTACGCACTACACCACAAGACGCTCTCCCTCATTCCCTGTGACGCCCGTCAGAGCCCACTCCATCGCCAAAAGAAGATCATGGCAAATGCAGAAAAGAAGGACACAAAGCATACAAATACATGCTGAGGGTGGCAGCTGTCTGCCTTTTGCACACTTCTCGACCCTCAACCTCAATGCCATTTACAACCACATTGCCTTGCCTGTGAACCAGCATCAGAAAACTGTTCAAATTCATTCACTCGTTGACCATGTGGATGAGCTGGGAGTTGAAGAACACGGAGCAGACGTAGGGCAGATGTGGGACTATGGGGAGACATGTTGCTTGCACTAATCTCCGGTCCATAAATCGTGTACCTCATCTGTGTCTTCTGTATCTCCAATAGAAGCACGGCATAAGGTTTGTCGAAACACTGGAGATCAGTGCACTTACGCGGTTCGTAGAGAGACGCCTCCTCAAATTCTAGTAGGATGTTGAGAGTATACATGGTCGACTACCAAAAAAGCATCGCAAATGTTTGCCCTTGCGCTCGTGGCTTGGAAGAAATTTGTGCCTCTAATTTGACAGGTATAAATAGACAATTGACAGAGTTTCGACGCTTCTACTCTTCAGCACAGTCTCAGCCCGTTCATCTTCTCGTGGGTCAATGCCACTACACTATTGGACCTCAACAAATGTTTCAAAGACATGACGACTCTGATTCAAAGCATGCTCTGGAAAGGCGGACGAGACACATGCCGGGCTCCGCGATTTATTTGCCAAAGGCCAAACCTGAAGGACGACTGAAGCAAGCCCTCGAATCAGACCCTGAAAAGGCAAATCTTGGCGACCTTCGGCAGAACCTTCCCGGCCATCCGCTCCTTTTTCCCCAGACCAATGGATCCACTCCAAAGGCCTCGACCAAGCTATTCACCTCCTGTTGCCAGTGCACCCTCTGTCATATCCGGCAAACATTGGCTCTATTAAATTTGGAAGCCATGGATTCTTCTATCTCATCCTTCCTTCTTTGCCCGCTTTAGTGCTCTTTCCTTATATCTGGCGTGGCTGGCTTCCAACCGTTGACCTTGTAATTCCTGCTTTTGAAGTTGTACCTGTGTGTTACTCCATGCCCGTCTATACTTGCTTTGATATCTAGTCCTCTGTCCGCTGTGAGTATATTCTTTAAAAGACCCTATATGTTGGACAATGGTTTTTAATCAAACCTCAATGGCAGGATCAAGCAATCGATTCTCAACATGCTGTTCGACGACAAGATACAACCTTACTCGCTGGAGTCGCGCCAGGACTACGATATCGTCGAGCTGGCCGATTTAGAAGATGAATCTCCTGTATGGACATGGTGCCGGACACGTCTACCACACTTGATTGGCACGCCACTTTCAATATTATCATGGGCCTTCTCGCTCCGCTTCTTGTTGCTGCTCTGGCGCTCTCTCCCGAGTGGCGGCAAGCCAGCGGTCGTTGCTTCATGCTACTTCATCACGCAAGTGTCACTATTGAGTAAGGCAAGCAAACTTTGTTTACGTTGCAGCCATGGCTGACAAACCCACAGTTGCACGAGTGGCAGACGATGGCTGGCGATTCCTCTGCACAAATCCCCGTTTGCGACCCAGACTTCGACTTATCGGCCAATCTGTTCCCCGTGCAGATGTCATCATTACCACATGCGGCGAAGAGATTGATGTTGTCATGGACACCGTCAGAGCAGCGTGTGATCTCGACTATCCTGCTGACAGATACAGGGTGCTGATTGCTGATGATGCTGCAAACCCGGACCTGGAGATGCAGATCGCAGCTCTCGCAACCAAGACTCCTGTGACTTTGCTATACTACGCAAGACAAACCAAAGGCTGTATGAAGGCCGGTAACATGAACTCTGCACTCAATTATCTGCACAGTCTCGGTGGAGCTGAGTATTGCACGTTTTGTGATGTCGACATGGTCTTTGAGCCAGAGTTCCTCCGAGCCACTCTCCCTCTTCTTGTTAGCGACGATGAAGTTGGAGTTGCAGTCGTCCCGCAGGTAAGACTCCAGGGTTACTCCCAGTATCTGCCGACTCCGCGCTAACGTTCGTCCTTTTCCAGAGATTCTACAATGTGCCGACCAACGACCCACTCTATCAAAGTCTTAACGTGGATGGCAAATTCGACGAGATTCAGCGCGACAGCATGAACTGTGCATGGGTCACAGGCCCAGGCGTTGTTTTCCGTTGCAGGGCAGTCAGAGACATCGGAGGCTTCCCGGAAAATGCTCTTGCTGAAGACATCATGACCGGCTTCACACTTCAAGGCCGAGGATGGAAAGTCGTCTACTGCCGTGAAGAGCTCCAATTCGGACTCGTTCCGGACACCTTCAAGGCTCATGTCACGCAAAGAATGAAATGGGTAAGTTTTTGAAACCAGCTTTTGGCTTGCAAGCTTTTGCTAACATTCTACAGTTTGTCGGACGTCTTCGCAACTCTCGCAGATTGAACTGCGCTATAGCGTCGCCACTAGTCGCAGGCATGACTTGGAAGCAGCGCATCTCCGCAATCTGCCATTGCGCTTCGCCTATCGCATCCATGATGAACAGACCACTCTGCTCCTGGATCATCCTCTTACTCATTGCTTCCGGACAACCACTCATTACCGCCAAGTCTGACCAACTGCAATCGATTCTCTTCGTCTACTTCCTTTCCAAAGTAACAGCTCACGCGGAGGAGTTGCTCGCAAGCACAAGTTGCGGATATCTAGCACTCCGCCGCAGGATTGAAGGAATGCACTGGCTACACACACATCTCTTCTTCGCACTCGCCAAAGAATTGGTTCCGAAGTCACTCGCCGGATCCCGTATCGGATTCATACCAACAGCACTGGCAGAATCGAAAATTCAGGAGCGCCACACCGATCGACGTCCCGGACTCTTCAGACGTTTGCGCGTCATGTTCCTTTACCAAGAGTTATGGTACCACGTCGTTGTCGTGCTGGCCGCAGCAACGATCTTCAGTTTTGGGCTTGTCAAGTCCAATGACGAAGGAAGTTTGCGCTACCTTCTTACGCACTTACTGGTGCCAGGAGCCGCTTGGAGCAGTCACTTTGCTTCGTTACGACCGATCGCATACGCCTTGTGGCCACCAACCATGCCGGAAAGACGCGAGCTGATGACACGCGAATATGCCAAACCACGACCAGAGGCGAAGGTGAATGAAGATCATCTTCAGTTGCACTTGGAGGAGAGCTCTGATGGCTCCACATTCGAGGTTTGGCGACCAAGAGCAGAACAGAAGCTCGAATTCTGGGATGCTTGGGCAATTTTACCGGAGATCCCACGTCATATTAGTTTGTTGTTTTGGGTCGCTGTCGGCTTGAGACTGTGGCAGTGATTATTTTTTTTATTTTTATAGACGGCTATACAGAGCAATTTTGGAGTCATGGATGCTGGAGCTGAGACATTATCGAACGTCAAACATACATTGAAACTCTTGACAGTGCTCCAGGATTGTACATCCATTCAGCTCACGCAACCGGGCCTCGATGACTTCTTCTTGCCACTAATCTCTGGCGATATCTGCCCAGCTAACCTCACGGTGGTGGAAGCCAGCTTGTCAAAATGCACAGTGTTTTTGCAGTCTACCGACTGGAGATCATTGCCCACCTTCAATCGGGAGCACTATTGCCTCCCTCCTCATTGTGCTCCCTTGCATCTCACCACTCTCGTTGACTTCGATATCTTTGTATCCAAACTTGCGGTACAGAAAATTGCCTGCCGGGGACGCCTCGACCCATGAAGGTAAGAACAACTGATCTGCGAGATCACATCCCCACTGCAACATCATGGATCCGATACCTCTGCGTTGAAAGTCAGGATCCGTAAAGCAAATATGCAACTCTGCCAACATAATCATCAGCAAAACGTCTTCAAAAAGCCAGCTATGATTCAAGGAACACAGGAAAGAGGTAGATAAACTCACGACAATAAGGCTCAGTGAACAATCTCTTCCTCGCCCCCATGATCCCCGTAATAACACCTTTTACTTTGTTCAATTTCTCCTCATCACACTCCAACCATGCCCATCCCAAATCCTCCTCTGCCAATTCATGCTGCGGCACACTTCCCATATGCACTCTCCAATTACTCGCGCCCACTATCTTGCCTGTCTTCTTTTCTTCAACTTTCACCCATACGTCGCTGCCATTTGTGTGTAGAGTTTTCTGGTAGAATGAGGAGAGGTGAGCGTGACCGTCGGGGGTGTCGGGCCCCATGAAGATTTCGCGGAGGTGAGGGTCGGTGAAGGTTTTGAATTCCAGTGCGACGATGGAGTCGAAGTCATTAGGGGTGTGGGCGCGGGTAAGGATGAATGGGCCGCCGCTGTCTTCTATTGATGTCGTTGCCATGGTTTTGAGGTGGTATCAAAGATTGGTGTTTCGTTTGTGAGGAAGGGTAGGCAAGTTTTTTGCTGGAAAGGCCGCTGTGCAGTTATTTTGAGTCAAAGTAGTTGAGGGGATGAACGTAGCAATATATCCTACTTTATCAGTTCGTGCATCTAATGATACCCGACAGGCTTCCGAATGACGTGGCACAGCATGATCGAATCCTTTGTTCTGCATACGGATACATAATGGCATATCGGCGAGATATAGACACCATCGACAACGCAAAGAGAGATACAAAGGTCAACCGCACCTTCGTGAATCTAAGTCTACTGAATCTGGAGAAGGAAAGTATAATCAAATGGTGACTGCCTTGCTGGAATGCGCTTAGGGTTGTTCCAAGTTCGGCCGGCAAGCGCATCCTTCCCGCAATCCGGCTCAAGCGTGCTTACTGCATTTACATGAAGCAGCTAAAGATGCATGGAGGTGATTACATTAATAAGTTACTGATATCCCGAACGCAGACTGGATGTCAACATGATTATCAAAAGGCAAGATGTTTTTGATTTTCGGATACTCGTTATTCCTATCTGCGCTCTGATATCAAAAGTAAGCTAGATGGCCGGTTGAACGAGGCTATGGCACTGGCACTCTGGCATGCTGGACGCCCCTTATCAGATGCTTCAGAAAGCTGACTTCTGATTATCCATACGTCTCCTTCTCCTGCTCGACTTCAATTGCTGACAAGCAAAGGGAAAGAAAATACATGGCCATGTCGCGCACGGTAAGCGCTTGCCGCACACAATGCCAACCACTCATGCTTTCTATGGACGGTCTTATGCTGTTGAGAATGACGTTAACGATGACAATTGATGATTGTTTTACTTTTGCTTTCTTGCTGATCGCAGTCTTGCTCAGCAGCGTGTTGCCTTGGCTCTCAGTGAGAAATTCAAGTCGATCCGAAGGTGTCGTGGTGATCGCGGAGGAACAAGAAGACGCCTACGAGCTCCAGTTCCCGTGTGGAAGACGGCGTGCATACGCCAGTGAAGTTGATAATGACATTGACGATGCTCATGATTGTTTCTGAAGGCCTCGCTCCCTCGGTACTGCATTGAGTTCACTTTGATCAGGTCGTCAACGGAGGAGGAACCCATACGAGGCTAGCAGTCGCGGCGCTGACGAGTGGAAGGGGTTCAATCATACAGAGCGAGAGACAAGAACAATGTGAATGGCAATCAGGTCTCGGCCTGTGATTGGGGAACTGTACATGGCATTGTTCCAAACCATGATGCCCTGAGGCTAGTCATAGAAGCTCACAGAGTGATTGACATTGACGATCAAGCATAATGTGCTTGATTAAGTTGGACGAGTAGAGCTCAAATGAGTTGGAGGTGAGGCAACGTGAGCAGTGACCGGATGAGCAAAAGTGAGGCGAATAATGATACGCCAGGCAGCAGCAAAATAAGCAGAGGCGAGCCGAGCAAGCAGTACACAAAGCTTCTGCGAGAGGCAAGGACAACGATGACGAGTGAATTGGGAATGTCTGACGCTTCTATGTCGCGAAATATGGCGGCAACGGGCAGAGATGATGTCCTTCGAGGGAGACAGAGGAGCAAGGCCTCATATAAAGTTGGCGAGGCCTGGCAAGCAGTGGCGATCAACTGTGCAGTGAGCAGTATCAAGTGCAGCGCATCTGGTCAGTGACACGAGCAGTGGAAGCAGAGCAACGGCAAAATGCGCTGCGCTTGAGACTGCGGGTAACACTGAGCGAGCAGTGAAGAGATGAGTACATGACTCTTCTGCGAGAGGCAAGGACTCCAACGAAACCGACGAACGATAGATCTGAAGTCTGATGCCGAACTTCAAGTGAGTTTCTTTGACTCCATACTTCTCAAGACATGTGGATGTCTATCGTGACTGAAAGGGGCCTCCGAGGTTGATGCACCTAAGTGCAAATCTTTGGCGAGGCGAAGGTTTAGACGCCGAAACCAATGTGGTGTCTTTGGCTAATTCTGTATAAGCGCCACAATGATTCACTTACTAAGGGTATCGGCGCCATCAGGAGTGTCGTTGGCTCTTCTCTTCCTACTCTTGGTAGGTGTAATCGGGTGCCTAGTTAAAGCCGTAATTTAGGTTTTTTGAAGAAAATACCATTACCTTAGTTGAACTTACTGAGTGGTTTCTTCTTGTTCTGTCATCACGACGTCCTCGCTTTCAGGGACACCCGGGGGTATTGTGTTCGCCATCGTTCAGATTTTATTGCTCAAAATCTATTAAAGGTTTAAACGTTATGGGGCCAGCTCTGTGGGAAAGAGCTGAAACTTTTATGTGGCCACCACATAACTGGATGGGTTGGAATCCTGTAGGCCTCTTCCTCCTCCACGAGAGTATAAAATTCTTAAAACGCGGGTACTTCATCAACGAAAGTTGCTGTCGAAACCGTCGATGCGGTGGCAGTAGTAGTCTAGGTTTAATCGGAGTTCAAGTCGATGTTCTGTAATATTATTTCCGCATCGTCCCCGGTCACTGCACCGTTGATAGGCTTATGTATCATCTGCTCATTGGTCGAGTATGTAGCGAGACCCGCTGGTCCTTTTCATAGTCCTCGTTGGGCTTGTTCGATACGATAATGCGTCCGTTAGTGGTTTGCATAGCATCGAGACCGGGAACTTCTTAGTCGGCTAGTGTGTTACTTTGAAATTCGGACGGCGCGTCCTCCATCATGTGATCTTTGTACCCTTGGGGCAATTGTCGATGAGCTACTTGACGGTATGGACGGTGAGGGGAAGAGAGTGGACGCTGATGGATTGCGTCAGGTCGTCGAGCAAAGCGAGAAGGTCGTCGGATGCTATGGCCCCAGAGGTATTCAGAGTGTGTGCAGTAGGAGGTCAACAGACCGTCCCTGGTGATATGGGACCAGCTTGTGTGCATGCTAAAGCGGACCTAAATGGAGATGGGGTTCACCATCCAGGTTTGTTTGGGGTAGAGAAGGTAACGCAGTTGTTGCGCATTAGGCAAGTTGAGGAGACCGGCCATTTCACCTTGATTCTTGAGGATCCCTTTCAAATCTAGGATGTGACGAACACGATGGCCAGATTGGTTGCGCTTTGCGGTGTCTCGGGAGCATTACCGATCGGGTCGATGCTATCAAGCATGCCTTCCTCTAGAGTTTCTTCAGTCATCACCGTGTTCGAGTCCATGCCATGATCTTGATTTCCGTAGTTTGCCTAAGGACTTTGCTAGATCTTATCTGTCTTCGCGTCCTTGTCCTTGAATTAATTTCTCTTAGGGTTGGTGGTAAAGTCTCGGATATTCGATATTCCAGGTATCGTTCAATACTGGGGGAACTTTTCCAGAATTTTGTACACGCCACGGAAGAAAACAGTTTCCTTCGCACGGTGAGCCTTACCTATTCCACGCTCGAGCTAGAACAGTGTCTTGAAAGGGGCCCAGTGATCTGTACCTCTTAGCACAGATCTGATCACTGTCCCTGAACCTTTTTTGCGGCGATCGCGGGTGGTGTAATTATTTTCTTGCTTTCATTCGCATTCGAACCAAACTTTCTCTCACAGCATGAAGAAGGGCATGCGCTGCATATACTTCATGGGGACGTAATGTCGGTGCTGCGTCGCTCAGTATTGGCGGGAGCTGCTATCTAGGTCGACGGAAGGAGAACCAGGTCATGGGTTGCGGGACGTGACTGGGATTGAATGACAGGTTGACGAGGAACAGAAGGCTCCTTTCCTGGTGCACTGTTGACCATGTTTCGTATGCACATCCAACAGCGCCGTTGTTGCGATGTATGGTCAAGTTCTAGAGCTGCCAGGCAAGTATATAACGAAGGTGATGATAGCGAAGCAGCCACTCTGACGTTGTCGTTGATCTTCATTCTCGACAGCCGGATATTATATACCAGATGACGATCATGGACGTTGCTTCGCTCTTGCGGTGTATGGTTCAGTTGTAGAGCTCCCAGACGGATAGAACACGAAGGTGACAAAAGGCGAAGCAACCGCTCTGGGGTGGTCGTAAATCTTCGCTCTCAACAGCCGAATATATAGCAATACTGGCGATGGACGTTGCTTCGTTCTTGCAGTGTATAGTTCTGTCGTAGAGCCGCCAGAGAAATATATAATGCAGGGGATGATGATGGCGATTACAAAATCAAGCAGGCGAGAGAAGCACTCATACATCCAGACGCTCCAGATTTCGAAAGTGATAGAAGCGTGTTGGAAGTTTGCTGGTTTCGACAAGGATGTGAAAGGAAGTTACGATGGAAGTGAAAGGAATCCGGCAATCACCTGCAGAAGACAATAAGCAGAAAGTCAAGCAAGCAAAAGATCGGAAGTGATACATCAATGAGAAGCGATGTTTCCGTGAAGCACTGTCAGACAAGCAAGCATTGTCATCAAAGGTCTGGAAGAAAGAAAGATGAGAAGTAAGGATGTAATGATGATGTTTGTAGATCTTGCCCCTCCTTTGCAGCTGGAGAGCTCCTACCTCCGCAGATCCAGAAGCTGTCAGCGAACGACGCTTCAACACAAAGAAGCCATGCAGCTGCCCCTCCGCTGTTGCTTACGTCTCAAAAACCGTCTCAACATCCTTCCACTCGCCCTTGTCCCTGCACTCCCAATACCCGTTCTTCCCTGTACTCAATCTCCAAACCTCCTCATCGCCTTCCTCGCCTTTGACAATCTCAAAGAACCTAGGTTTCCACTCTACACCATGAGATTCCAAGACCTTCCTGCGTGCTCTTTGTCTTTCCTCAAGTCTAGCTTTCAAAGCTTCCGCTTCATCTGTTTTGCCATCCTCTAGAGCACGCTGATCGGGTCGAAGTCGTGAATCAGTGGAAGAAATTGCTTTCTTATCGGTTTCGTCGAGTTGGTTCAAGCAAGCAGCAAAAGAAGTGTAGCCGTAGACTTTGGGTGCGTTGGGGACGAGAGGGCCAGCAGTCCAGATAGTTTCGCCAGTGTCAGTGCGTTGTAGACTCTCGGTCCATTTACCAACCAACATGGAAGAAAGTGGTGACGAAGAGGTAGTATCATAGAATTGTGTAGTGACTTCCTCAGATCTGCCGGAGAAGAGTCCACCAGCCTTGAATGTGGCAACGGCTTTGGCACCGGTGGTTTCATTGACGATAGTCATGCTTTCTACAGGCTCAACGTACTTCTCGCCCGCAATGACATTGCGCAAGAAACATGTCGCCAGTGTCCAAGAGTATTTTTCGCCATTCACATTGTGCAGAATAAGTCTTACTTTGCCTTCCGTATTCAACTCAGCACTCTTGCCCCAGAATTTCTGCGTGGGTTGTTGAGACTGAGAAAGTGACCATGCGGAGTCCAAAGCGTCGGCCTGGAAGGCCATGCGGACAGGGCGATGGCACACCTTTTCGGAAACGAAGCGGAAGCCGAGATCGGAGCGGACGAGTTCGTAGGTCTCGCCGAGCATGGGGTTGAATGGTTTGCGAATGGCTCTTTCCTTGACGCGGTTGCTGGCGAAGTTAGAGATGGCAAAGGCGGCGACGTAGATTAGACGATCGAGTGACTTGTCAGGCGGAGATAATGATGAAGCTTTGTGTAGTAGATCGACAGACTCGAAAGGTTCGGCGAGACGTTGAAGAGCAGAGAGCGGCTCGTTGGCAGTGACAGGCATGCTGACAGTACTAAGGTCTTTTCCAGCATTCTTTCTAAGGAAGCCGATCAACGACGGAGGAGGCTGTTTTGGTGGAGATATGGTCGATCTGTAAGTGACTTTTGGCAGGGCGGATGTCAATGGTGTGGGTTTGGTAGGGAAGAGAGAAGTTTCCGAAGGAGCTCCAGCCGTATCGTTTGAGAGTTCGGTGGCATCTCCAACATCACTGCTAGTGTCAGAATCGCCGCCGTTAGAAGTGACATCCTGGAAGTCTTGATCGTCGTCTTCTCTGGTAGCCTCGCTTGATCTTCTGATTGACAGCAATTGAGAGGGAACATCTTCAGCGTCGAAGAATTCTTGCGATGACACCGAATCGATAGACATGCGTGAAGCAGCAGGAGCAAGCAAGTTAGGATTGATCGGCATGCGGCGAGCCTTGGATTCAGCGAGCAGAGCAGAAAAGTCATTGACAACATTATCCAGATCGCGGAGAAGAGCCAGGCAACGTTCGTGAGTCTCTTGCATAGTAATGGAGGCAGTGATGGGTTGCTTGTTGGAGTAGTTCGGCACCGGAGATGTCGGATGAGAAGTCGAAGGCGAGCCAGAACCGTCAGGAACAGTGAGTTGTTGACCCGAAGTCTTGCGCTTGAACATGGCAGGCGAAGCGTTGTTGCTAGCCGCACTAGGCTTGCGTTTCCAGAATGGGAGTCTCTCAGAAGGAGCAGAAACAGAAGCTGTGTCGCTTTCTGCAAAGAATGGGTTGGCAAATGATTCGACCGAGGAAGCACTAGGTGATGCTGCTGCTACAACAGATGGCGAAATTTTGACGTCGGTATCCTGTGCCAGGCGTCTCAAAGCATCGCGAGAGCCAGAAATCCTGCTGACAATCTCTTCTGCACGCTCCCACTCAACTGAGGTGACTGCATCCGAAGCGCCGGGGAAAGGATTTCTTCCTTGGGTGAACACAGCCGGAGTCGAAGGACCAGAAACAGCAGTGGCCGAAGCACGTTCAAGTACCTCCCTCCACTCCTCGAAATCCTTGTTGTTACCAGCACGAAGATGCCAGACCTCGGCACCAGAATCGACAGAGAACTCGCGAGTCTTTGAATCAGCACCAACAGCGACCAGCGACAGGGGTACAGCTCCACGCAAAGCCGAAGCGTGGCTATTGCGATAATACGACAGAGTGCCCGAAGTAAAGTCGAGCGAGAAGAAACGGCGAGCATAACCCTGGCCCTTCTTTCTGCGTCGCTTGTACAGCGTACCGGTGTGGATATCATGCGGCGCAAGCGACTTGTGGAATGAGTTTCTCTGCCCTTTGGCAGCCTGTGCATTGTTCTCCAACTCTTTCCCCAAGCTCTCGACGGATGCGCCAGGCGAAGGCGCAATCCTCGGACTGCATTTCAGATTCGGCGTACTCGGTTGCGCTTTGAGCTGAGCTCTCGATTTCGGTGGAGCGTTTGTCGGATGCGTCATGAGCACGAGAGTCGCAGTCTTGGACACGGTTTTGCTGAAGGTGTTGTCAAAGACCAAGCCATACATGCCTCCCTGCCCAGGCGCGACATCATACGTGCCCACTCTGACCTTATCAGCCTCGCAATTGCCAATCCACTCGACACAGCGCAAGCCGATGTTGTGCAACTTTTCCATGACGGTGCTAGCCTCGTGCTTGGCCACCGAGCCTCTTCTCTTCTTTCCCTCACTTGCGGCATCGTCATTGCTGTGGGCGCTAGGTGGTGGTTCCAGTGTTGCTGAGGACGAGGTGGGCATGCCAGGCGCGAGTCCATTCTTTGTGCCGGGATGCTTGAAGATGCCGAAATTGATGCTTTTCTTGTGCGGCTGTACGCTCCAGCCTATTGAATGTCCTTCGTTGACGTGGACCCATCGCACAATGTAGCTCTACCATAAACACATCCCAAGTCAGCAACAGTATACGCTTTCGGTTCGGTCCGGACGCAACTCACCCTCGAATGAATCTGTAAATCCTCCATGATGTTGCCGTGCTTCGGTTCACTCCGGTTCAGCGAGCTTGCGAGTTGCAGCGAGGTTTCGAGCCGTAGTGAATATCCAAGGTGCACATCAGAGTAAAGGGAACAGGTGGTCGCAGGGAGAATAGTTGGCAGTGCACCGGTGAAGCAAGCTGACACGAGCGGGAATCCAGGGATGAGGAACAAAGTTATGTCAGCTCCCGTTCCAAACAACGGCCCTTCTTGAACTTCCGACCTTCCGGATCTTACGATTGCCGAGTCCGACTTGTGAGTCGATACGACCGGTTTTCAATAAGCTTGCAAAGGCAGAATGACTACAAGTAGTATCTCTTGCGAGTTGCGACAAGACATATATAACCTGTGTCCTTCCTCGCAAGAGCTGCTCTTTCCAAACGACACCGTGTTCGTGGTGAACCTATACGGAGAATACGCTCGTTCGATTTGTCCCTGTTTTTCCCCCACGTTTCACAACAACCGGGTCTGTGACGTCGCCAAGCCGTTATCTTATTGCCGATGCTTGCATAGATGTGCATGATTTGCGCTCGTGCCTCTCCAGCCATCTTCTATTCATGTGTTGGCAATCATTTATGATTGGACCTGCCTCCAAGATCGATCCTGTTCCTGCGACGACTTTGCGCCTCCAGCTCGCAGACTTGAGCGGCTTGCGTTGCAACGTATTCGGTGCGTAGCTGAAACGCGCGGCCTCTTCCATTCATTCTCGTGTGCGTATCGGTGAAGTGATAGCGTATACGGCCTTATGACACGGTGAAGCTGGTGGGTGTTTGGAACACGAGGCTTCCAAGCCATATCATCCATCTTGATCATTGGTAAAGACACAACTTCCAACACGAGCAGATACGTAGGTAAGTAATCATGATCTCGTATCCGCATCTAAATCTATATCTATATCCAGCCATGTTGGCTCCATCTATAGTGCAATACCTCCAAGTCTATCCTTTCTGTCCCCATCTATTTGACATCCCTGTCCTTGTAAATCTTTTCCTCTTCAATATCAACACGGTCAACATGTTGAGCATGAGGATCAGCTTTATATTCCTCAGCAACGGCCAACTCCACATCTTTTCTTCTTTGCTCGGGCGTCACGGCTCCGAAAAGAATATCCATCTCTTCCAAACTGCGGCCTGTAGTGTCTTTCAAGAAGACGAAGATGAAAGCGCCCATGGCCGTGCAAAAGACGCCAAACATGATGAAAGTGCGCCAGCCGATGCTGTTGATGGCCGCGGGTGTGACCTTTGTGACGACGAAATTAAAAAGCCACTGGGCTGGATATTAGCATGAGTTGGTTCGGATGAGAGATGGACTAAGACAAACCTGAGTAGCAGAGGCCAGACCCACACCGTATGCTCTTAGTCTGGTCGGGAAGATCTCTGCGACATAGACCCAAGGCACGGGTCCCCAAGAAGCAGAATATCCGATGACGTAAAGGTAGATCATAACGACCATGGCTATGGACGCAGAGCTGACAGAGGTAGCATCTGGGTCAGGAGGGAAAGACACCAGGACAGCACCGATGATGAACATCATGATGGCCATCCACCAGGCTCCAACAACCAATGGCCACTTTCTGCCGAAGCGCTCGATACCGACGATGAGGAAAATTCCGGTAGCGATGACCTTGACAGTACCATAGATACCAGTAGCGAAGAGCGACGAGCTAGACGACGATAGGCCAATGGACGCAAAAATTTGAGGAGCGTAGTATCCTATGCTGTTGGTACCTGACCATTGTTGCCAGAACATAATACAGAAAGCAAGGCCGAAACGCTCACGGTATCCAGGCTTCAGACACTCCTTCCAGCTGAGGCCTTCAGTAGCCAAGAACTCCTCTTCGACAGACGCACGAATCTCAGCAAGCTCCTGGAGAACTTCTGGGTCGTCGGCAGGAACACAGCGGATATATGCCAATGAAGCCAAAGCCTCATCGTGACGGTCATTTTTCGCTAACCAACGAGGCGACTCCTTGAGGAACCAAAGACCGCAGAACATGATACCGGAAGGGACCAATTGCAAAGCGACAGGAACGCGCCATTGCATAGTGGTGGGCGCTATGTTCCTCTTCACTCCATAGCAAAGCCAGTAACTGAACATGACTCCCAAAACAAGAAATTCCTGGAAGAGACCAGAAATTCTACCACGAACGTCGGGAGGGCAGTTTTCGGAAACGAAGACAGGTGTGATAGCACTCATGCCACCAATACCCAGACCGGCAATAACACGACCACCATAGATGGTGCCAATAGCATGCGAAGATCCAGTCTGAACAGCAGCTCCGATCATGAAGATGACGTCGAAGATCATGAGCGAGTAGCGACGACCCAGGCGTTCATTCAACCAAGGTGCAGCCAAAGCGCCAAAGAAGCATCCAGCCGTAAGCAGCGATACCACGTTCGAGGAAATCTCGGCGTTCTTGCTGCTTGAGAATCCAGTTGTAGAGGCGGCCATTCCGAAATCTTTCTTGAAGCTTTCCAGTTCCAGGACCGATCCCATGACACCAGTGTCGTATCCGAAGAGGAAGGATCCCTGTAGTGAAAGATTAGCGGAAGTGTCGTGAAGGAGGGTGTAGAAAAACCCACCATGTAGGCCACCAGGGTCAACAGGTAGACCCTTCTGTTCTTGAAAAACGCGTTCGCCATATTGTGCTGTGATGTGATGTCGAAGACTCTGCGTAGCCAGAGAGATGGAGAGAAAAAGAGAGGTGTAGCCCAAGGGGGGACGAAAGATACTTAAACCACTTGCGGTCGCCGAACCACCCATTAAGTCCGTTGAGGGCTAACTTACCGGTCCATGGGTAAGGCGTTCGCCGCCCTCCCTGTGCCTCTCCAGACGACCTCCATCAACTCTCCACAAGAAGCGGAGAAAAGCCCATGGAGAATTTCCCGTCTGCTGTGTGGGTCAAGTCTTTCTCCAGATCTGCGATGTGGATACCATTTTTCCGTTGCGAAAAGGTCCGTGTGATGTCAAGGGACTGTGAACGACAAGATGTCCATTCTACCGAGCGAAGAAGCGTCAGCTCACCGAGCAAGATGGAAGAGTCGGCATTCCTACCTCAAGACAATCAATCCAAAATTATATCAGTATCCTTGGCTTGCATGTTCCAAAGGCTTGCAGGAGTCATGGTGGCGGTAAAGTTTGTTGCCGGATCGGCCTTGGCTTCCGAGTCATGTTTCAACCGAAGCCAGCACCAACAACGACCAATCATTATTGATGGATCAAACATCTTGCTTCTCACCAAAAGATGTCGAGCATGACAATGGCGTCTGTGGCGGACGGACTTGCAGTAGATCAAGCCAAATGGCTGAATGTTGCAGATATGCTTACCAAGATATCGTATCAGGGCTCGGATTTTGAGTGACAGCGGAAGGCCGCAGCTTCGGCAGTAGCACAAGGTCGTCGAATGAGGGCAGCGACAGAGACTGTGTGTTTACTCGATGCTAAAGATCACGTTGGCTTCTGTATCTCGAAAACGTCGAGCTTGGGCATGAAGCGTGGTACTGATCCGAAACTGTTGGTCATTGGAGCCTTCGAGTGAGGATTGGCAATTTGAATAGATGAATCGCAATGTTCAAAGACGACTGTCGTCAACGAACGATGATCGAATGATCGCAAAAAATGATGGTCTAGAGAATCACTGAACAGACAATTGATAAGTAACAACATGATGAACGGTGATTGTGATGCCTGCTTGGTGAGAAGAAAGCAGAAACAGGGTCGCCTGCGCATCATGGCGGAACTTCGGGTAAGAATCCACATCAGAACTTCCGCTGTATCGCGCTCGCAAGGCACAATGATTTCCGAACTCGAGCGAGTCATATGGGAGAACCCAGAAGGTAATCACTCCTCCGTCATGGCATCTGAGTATGATTGTCGAATACCCTGGTGATTTGCCAGCACCACTCGAATCTGTACAAGCCAGCTGTGGCAGACGAGGTCAAACGAGCTATCGACATCTCGACCAGAGACAAGGCTAACGTTACGATGCTTATTATATCACTCAAGTCTAGGCTTATCGCACTGGCAGGCGTCTATTCTTAAGACCCTCTGGCGGCTGCTGGACCTGACGACCTTGTGTGTGCCATTCGTGGTGTGCCGTGCGTTTCGTGACAGCAACAGGACTTGCGGATCTGGAGACTGATGCTAGCAAAGTAATGTCGATATACCTTGCCGAACCTAGTTCAATATGCTCGACCCAGGAAAAGACTGCGAAGTAGGGTATTGTTGTCGTTATTCATCAAGGGTGGATGTGAGCTACTGGTGGCGTTTACTGCCAGCTCGAATCCCTGCAGAACAACATGTTTCGGCGCTGCCAAAACCATACAGCCAGCCTTCACTGGATTCTCCTGCAACGCCAAGCCCCCTCCCACCTCATCACATATTCCAATCAATCCGCACCAAATCCATAATCCGCTGAGTTGGTGTAACGGCTATAACCTTCTCAAGATTCCAATCAAAACCCTGGTTCGAATCTCCGCCGTGTAGTCTTAATTTGGTAACCCTCAAATCCAAGCCTGATGACCGTCATCAGGTGATATTGATCAAGGAGAATTGGAAGTGGTTTTCCCAGAGCGAAAGCTCTGGTTTTTTGCTGTTTGAGTTGCTGGCAACTTTTGTTTTCCTTCTCGCCATCAATTCTTCTTTTTGGAGAAAAGTGGTTAATCGCAAACAACAACAAAGATTCGCGGAAGAAGTACTTACTGTCTCCCGATACCCTCGAGACAAGACTCGACATGAGAGGAGATAGTCGATGGTCTGACACCCGACCAAATCAAAGTCATCATCCAGGAAGAGAGCGTCAAAATTGAGAACGGTAAGTCCACGCGTGTTCCGATTCATGCATTGCCAAGCTGATGAGCATTTTTCAGGCTCCTACACCGCCGCCTCGCCTGCCGTCACCTTGCTCGCCGTCACATCGCTCGCCGCCGCTTCAGCCTTGATGGACGACCCTGACGCCGCCCGCTTGAAGCTAGGAAACCTGGTCAAGGAGATCACGCCGTCCAAGCCACTGTCACCAAGCTCAAGGGTGCCGGCGAGCAGGCAACCAGGGGTCTCGAAGAGGCGAGAAAGTCAATGGCTCATGCTGAGTTGATGGTGCAAAAGTCCATGGAGGAGCTCAAGGGCGTCGGCGACGCCTTCGGCCCGCACCTCCGCCCGCGCTTTCGTGACCCCTCGTGGAGTCGCCTCTCGCCCTACCAGCGTCTCGGACCAGATCCTGGGCTCTCCTCCCAGTACCTGGCAGCGTAACCCCTTCCAGTAAAGGATCGACAAAGCCTCTTGCTCTGCAGCTCTACGTCAGCAAGAAAGAGCGATACGCACACGTTTAATGAATTTCAAACATTCTCCGATTCTATTATACATCGCTTTGTGCCTAAACCATTTTTCCATCGTGCTCAATGTCTACATATACTCTCTTGTATAGCAGTCTCGCTACCTTGCCCTTTCTGATCAACGGGTTGAATGTTCTGCCGCTGATCACCGAGCATGTGGTCTTCATTCCATCGCAGAGAAGCCATCTGTAACCTGTGGGCCTGTTCTTTGCTCTGAGCACTGCACGCGGTTGGCAGCCACCCAGTGATTGTTCTCGGGCCCAGTGATGTAGACGAGAGCTACGCATTCGTAGAACACGTGGCGAGTCCAGCCTTGGATCGTTTCGAATGCAAGATCGAAACCATCCAACACTTCCCTCCAGTCGTTGAGATCCGGGAGGGTGTCGGGCTCTTTGATGTTGAGCGCGACGCAAAGAATGTGAGGGGGCCGGTCGACGAAGACGGTTTTTTGCTGCAAGGGAAGATCCTCATTACACGTCTTGCATGTAGAGAATCGGTGTCTGGGTCGCTGGATCCCCTTCTCCTCGAAATGCGCGTTGACGAGTTGCGCGACTGTCATTCTTGGCTCGGACGTGTTGACCAGCTCAAGGCTGTTGACGGAGATATCTTGCGGTGTCTGGTAGAAATTTGTTTCGCCGCAAGCGCCGCATACCTTCTTCTTCGCAGTATTAAAAGATACGCTAGGGATGCCAGCAGCTCCATGTGTCCACAGATCTCCCGTGTTAGCCTCCTCACCGACTCCAACACGTGATCGGGCTGCAATTTATGCCAAAATAAAATGAGAGGCCGGCGGGTCCTACAGATCTTTTGATGGTAAGAGCAATGTACAAACGATTTGACACTCTCACTCCTACCTTTGAGTACTCTCATGATTTTGTCTGCCCTCTGGCAATGCCATGTTTGGACTCCCATCGAGACAATAAAAGGGGCGTTTGTTTTGCTTGATGGTATGCCGTAAGTGACTAATGTAGACGTAGGCAAAGGAATTGACCCGGCACCGAACTCCCTCTCGCCTGTAAGGCCTTGCAACCATGGCTGCAAAAAGGCAGGATGCTTTTGATGATCAAGTACATGTCCATTGAGAGCGATACTGCCCCTTGATCTCTTTGGACTTACATCGAATACCAAAAAACATTGTGCCTTTTGACTGCTATGTTGTAAGGAGCCTTTGCTAAGCTGAGAGCTCGGTTCTGGTGCATTTCCTGTGCCCCTATACTAACGTTAAACTTGGCCGTTGTGCGCAGACGTGCCTGACCATACGATGTGACCTAAAGAAGGTTTATGCGCTATGCATCGAGCACGAGCCGAACGAGCCCATGCCGGATAAGCATACGGTGGCTCAGAGATACCTAGCCCAGGTGAACAACATCATCTCCGTCGGAGAAGCGCCCGTCCAGACCGATCACGTGTCGGAGTCTGGAATCAACTACCTGTGTAAGGCTCTAGACTCGGTCTTCGATGCCCTCCAAGACAAAGCTATGTTGCGAAGATCCACCCTGGCTCTCAACGTCATGGGCAAGGAGCGCACAGCCTCCGATTTCTCAGACATGGCTTCGACCATCACCCGCATGCTCCAGATCTGCACTGCCGTGGTGCTCTCCCAGATTGACTCGATCGTCGTCCATGCTGCAACCGCACGTGTGATGGAATCATACATCGACGAGATCAGCGCTCGCAGCGGTCCGCTGTTCGAAGGCTCGAAGCTTACAAGGAGGCCACTGGCGTTGACGGCCATTCAAATGGCAAGGAGGGCACGAGAGATTCCTACCGTCTCTTCGTCATCGAGAAAGCTATCCCGGTCGTGTAAGACCTCCCCGTGTGCAGAACTTTGTCACGCGCATGCTGTAGAAATGCACAATGTTTTTGACATCGGTCGGGCCGTCCATAGAGAGCTCCTAACTGTCACACTCTCAGTGGACGGCTACACTGATCTTAAAAACATTGTGCAACGTGACAGATTTTAGCACACGGGGAGGGAGGAGCACGAGGGTGCCACCCGTGACCGCGTTGAGGCCGACCAGAAGTACGGCAATAAGGCGCGCACCACGATCGGTAATGCCCTCAAGGTCGGCCAAGTTCTATCCCCCGGCTCGGTGTCGTCCTCACCTCCTGCACGCCGAGAATGAGCGGTAACTTAAATATAATTATGGGTTTCGCTGGAGTTTGTTCAGACATTATCCGATTTCGAATCGGAGGACTCGCGACACTCGCTATCTGCTTCAACTGGATCGGTTACACCTTCGGAAGAGCGGTGGAGCTATGGACGATTAGAGGGTCCTGCGTAGTGATGTAGAGTCCAAACTTAGAGGCGAGGACGACATGGCTGGAGCAGGAGAGCAAGTCACGACCTGGTCAACACCAAGACAAGCGCCTCAGGCCAAGAAAAGATGGCTACCGGTCCTGCTGACCGGTGGCCAGCTTCCAAGAACGGCATTCCCCGTTGTCTTGCCCACCCGCACTGTCCAGACCATGTCTACCACCATGGAGACTTTTGCCATGTGCTGCAGAGAGAACGTAGAGAAACAAAGGGCGACCTACAGCGTAAGCTTAGGCAAGTCGCTGGACTAGACGCCGCAGGTCGCCACATACCTGGTCCTCAATGTCGCGCTCAGAACAGGAACAGTCACGGTGCCGCCAGCAAAGACAGGGACAATGGCAGACAAGAAGGCAGAGGTTGGACATGCAAGATAGTGAAGGGATCATAGGACTGACAGAGGCTCGCGCTGGTAAGTCTCTACCACTTTGATGATCAACAGTCGTTGCTAGGGGGCATTTGAGTGTCTTGGGTTATTCACTGTCAATGTCATGCCTCCGATATAGGCGCTCACTACTCCATGTTCAAAGTAGGGTGCTCAATATTCCATACCTCCAACGCAGATAGGTGCTCATCATTTCAAGCCCTAATCGCCGGTTCTGACCTATACATGGCTCTACATCCTTGACACAGGCGCCTCCGCGGCAGCTCCAGCTTCCAACAGTGTGTGAGGTATAGACCTTCATCGCATCAAACATCCATGGTAGTATTTTTGCTCACCAACACTCCTCTCCCTCAACTTCAAACCTTACCATTCCTAATTCTGATCTAGCATAATGCACGTCCCGTATGACCTTCTTCCATTCCATCGGCATCTTGACCCTGGTTTTTAGCCACTCAACATCTCCCAAACTCTCATACAACACCCTCTCCGCTCTTGCCAACCTCTTTTCCACCTTTACCAACGCCCTCGCCCACTCTTTGTGTTCCTCTAACCTCTCCTTGAGCTTAGGTTTACCAGCCAGATACTTGGGTGTCGCCAGAACCCGAAACTTTTGCAACGCAAAATGTCTCGCTAGCCATGTATCGTGTAAATCGTTGTAACTCGTATACGTCAACTGAATCGCCACTCTGATCCTCGCCACCACTCGAATCGCAAGATCAAAGGTGAACCCAGCATGACAAGAGACACATTTGCAAAACACAAGGTCTTTTTCATCTGGTTCGGCGGCAGCAACGGCGGTAGCTATAGGGAGGCCTTCGTCCAGGTAGTGGTATGTAATTTCTGCTGTGGTGATAGGGGTAGGAGGAAGTGTTTCATTGAGCTGAGATGATATTTGGGCGTTCTGCTTATGGTTCTCGCATTCTTCGATACAAAGGAGGTTATGGTGGCCGCATTGGTAGGAGTAAAGTGCGTATTGACACATTATTTGCTTGTGAAGAGATGAATGATGGCAAGGTCTGACGATCGTCCTTTTTGTACGATTGCGAAATAAAGGCTGCATGGGACAAAAGGGAGTAGCGAAACATAACTTAGCGGTTGGCAAATTTGGTGGTGTGAAAGATCATTTCTGAATTCCCGGTTTGAGATATGTTTCTTCAACACTGAGATGATTCTGGATCTTGGATACAAAGACAAGGAAACGAAGACTAGCATCATTGGATGTCTGCACCGGCCTTAAGACTGACACAAGCCTTTCTCGAGCTTTGAGACCATCCTTAGTTCCGAGACAAGATCTTACAGAGTCTCACAAAGAAAGTCAAGCGAGCGATATCGAAGGTCAACCATCTCAAATACCCCATTGACTGCAGTTTGTATAATAAATCATAGCCAACTCAACTCGAACTAAATGAGCTTCCCAAACGACTCTTCTCCAAACCTCTGTTGTTTTGATCTGCTTCTCTAAGCAAGCCTTATACAAGGCTAAAAGCGAGCACTTTATCAATCTCATCAATGCTTTCTGCGGGGCTCAGGGTCTGCTGTATTGGTCGTCGCGGAGACTGCGCTTGAGGACATCGTTTTACGTGAAGCACGGCACTGTTCCCTCCGATCTAATCATGTTCTCAAAAGGCAGGGTAATCCCGTGAGGGCAACAGATGTATTGTGCTACGAATGATACAATCACTTATCATCTTGAGCCATGGACCATCAATCTACTCGGCGACAAATGTACCCTTTGGTGGAATCGTTACCTTGCCTCTTGCCTCCTTAGTCCGCCATTGAATCGCTTGGAGGAGATGGTAGAGAACCTGCAAAGTCGGCATTGGCACACCTAAAGCAGTACCGACTCTCAGAGGTTCTCCTACGATGTTCTCAAACTCTGTAAAATTGCCCTATAGTTCGGTTAGCCTCCACGGGTTACCAGAGGGGAAACATGTCGACCGACCTTTCTGATATCGCCTAGCATTGATGGGGGAAGATACATCGTCAAAGGATCGATGTTGATCATGAAGTCGCAGACATCAGGAGGAAGTTCCACGCCGACTGCTTTCGCTGCGGCTCTAATCTCTTCCATAGCAGGCTTGACAAGACCATCAATTGCACCGTCTGCAAGTCGGATACGACCAGTATCCAGTCCGGTAAGAGCGCAAATCGAGTTTAAGCAAGCGTTGTAGACCAACTTTCGCCATCTCGCAAAGTTGACGTCCAACTGTAGTTCGCAGTCGGTCTTTCCACCTGCAGAGTAAATTCGGACAAAGTCCCTTGCTGCGGCTTCCTCGTCCTTTGCTGATAGATTGGGATTATGGAAGGGTCCAATCAATACTCGGTCGTTGTCATCATGCTCGATCACACCAGATTCGGTTTCATGTGATCCAATCATACTCACACCTGAGAGGACGATGTTGTTGGGGAATGCATCAAAAATTGGCTTCTCGATGTTCAACCCATTTTGAATGAGAACAATAACTGTGCGTCCAGGCTGAACAGCAGGAGCAATGAGTTCTGTCAGAGCAGGTGGGCAGTCAGGCTGATTCTTTGTGGTGCAGACAATGTAGTCGAACTGTTTCTCCGAAGCCTTTGGAACATGGTCGATGACTGCGGACTTTAGCATGATTCACAGTCAACAGCACAGATGACGAGACTGACCCTCAGTTGGCCGCCATCCTTTCAAGGTTCCATGATCACAAGATGCAATTTCGAAACCTCTCTCCTTGACTGCTTTGAAATTCGATCTCAATACTGCTGTGACTTCGGCGTGACCACCAACTTCGAGGTTTAGAGCTGCGATCGTGCCGACTCCACCGCTACCGAACAAAAGAACTTTGGATTTGTCGGTGTGCATTCTGGATTATGAGACAAGAAAGGAATTGTGTATTTCTCTTTCAACTGAAGACGAACGAAATGTTTGAGGACAACTATCTATATCAAGCTTGAGTAACATCACGAGAGATGTCGTTTAGAGATACATATCCCTATCGCGGCCAAGTCGATCCCCAAAAAGAGCAGGTGTTGGCCGAGGAGAGAGGAGGACACCGTGCACGATTCGGCCAAAGGAAACAAGCTTTACGCCGACGACCAGGATGGGGAGAATTTCGACACGCCGTCTTGTCCGAAGACGCCGATCTCACTAGGAGAAAAGCCTTTCTGAGCCTTGACCTCTTGCGCAAAGTCTGCAAAGAACGCAAGTCTGGCTCTAAAGAACGGCAGTGCTGCGAAATCATGCTGCTTTTGCTCTATATCGAGTATCCCATGTTCTCGGACAATATCGCGGACTGTCGGTTTTGAGCTTCCAATTTGCCGTTGAGTCGATGCCCCCCCGAAGCACTGCACCTTTACTCCGAGTAGCAGTTCACCGGTATGAGCAAAACGACAGGTCTTCGGCCTTCGTGGCCTCGAATATTTTCCTATCTGGTGACTCGGTCTTGCCTTCTCTTTTTTGCAACTTTCACAGCAAATCACAAGAAAGCATGAGTCCGCGATCAAACGCGTGTTCTACCTGCCGTTCGCGCAAGGTCAAGTGTGATAGAAGTCTACCAAGATGCTCGGCCTGCAGGCGATTAAACCTGGATTGTGTACAACAAGGCGCTGTCCAAGGATTAATATGGCTGGATCCGGGAGTCCCTAATAAAACAACATCACGGAAATGCAGCACAGAGTCGCCGGAAAGAGAGATGGGTCTTCGTAGGAAACCGCTCTTCTCGGGTGAGTGATGAGCGTCAAGTATTGTTCAATTCTCAAACTAACCAGATTCTAGACCGCGAACGTATTGCGGAGTGCTCCAGAATGACACGGCAAATATCCGACAATCAAGTAGAGGGACTTCTTTTGCAATTGGATACTCAGGCCGAAACACTGGATTACGATGCGCCACTCAACCATGGACCTTTTGGAGTTTTCTCTGTAAACAAACCGAAATCGCCATCGCTATCGCCTTCATCTCCGCCTGTACCCGAGCCTGAAGCTCTTCCGATCATCAACTCGCTGCCAGAGGACGATTGGTACGGCATTGACTTCATGAATGTCGAGCAATCTTCGCACGACTTCCAACCTCTGATGATGAAGAGTCCTCTTCCTCTTTCCTGGGCCACTCCCTCACCAATGTTAAACTTCGGTGACGGCATGGATGAAGCCTTCAACATGAACCTTGACGGAACTGAAGACCCATCTGGTATCACCGATCTGACCAGATTCTTCCCTCTCAGCCCTCGTTTGCCTACGCCCGTTACTTTGACATTTTCCCAGGACGTGGCTGGAATGGCGCCTGGAGTTATGCGCACCTTGCTCGATCACTATCAAACTTCAATGATGTCGTGCTTCACACCGCTGCATCACGAGAAGCCACCATGGAAAATTCTACATTTGCCTTGTGCTATTTCTGCTTATGGAGAGCTGTCACTTCTCGGGGACTCAAACAACGCTAAGATGACATTGCTGTTTGCCGTTCTTGCTATGAGCGCCTTCAATCTGAAGCACTTGCAAACAGATCCTATGGAGGCGGACAACTGGCAATCTATCGCAGAATCCTATCGCGAGAAGGCAAAGTCGCGACTGAAGACTTGCCTCCGTGAGCAAAGTGAAGAAAAGAAGAAGTCGAAGTACAAGGAGGTGTTAATGGCCCTGACCAGCATGGTTACAGTCTGCGTGGTCAGCGGTCAGATGCAAGAAGCAAGATGCTACCTTCTAGATGCGGAACGGTTCATCTACATGCAAAGCCTGAAGAAGCCCAAGCAGTCGCGAAAAGTCAACATGCTGCACAGCATCTATCTCTACCTGAGGATTATCGAGGAAAGCACATTTACTCCAGTTGAGGATGCCCAGCCATTCTTGGCCGACCAATCTTATGCAGTGACGAGAGAGACACCGAGCGAAATGTGCCGCTACCCTTCTCTCTGGACTGACCGCCTAAAGCTGGGCTCGGAGCTGGACTCTCAGGATATGGCAGACCTTGAGACACGACTGGTGAAGTTTCCTGTGGATCAAGATGAACCCACTATGTTCGAGCAAATCTATGGAATCCCTGAATCACTTTTTCGATTGATCTCGCACGCAACTCACCTCGCCGACGAGGTCCGAAGGAGTCGCTCTACTTACCCTGGTGGCATGTCCCCAGAGGTCGCCCAAAGAGCTAAGATCATCGAAAGCAAGATTTGCAACTGGAAGAACCCCTACAGACTGCTGGCTGAAAAGCAAACTCTGATCGTATATGGACCTGCAGAACGCTCCGACAAGATCGAAGTGCGAACGGATCTGCTCTTCAACTTCCTCGAGGCCATGCATTCCGCTTTGATCATCTACTTCTACCGCAGAGTTAGAGACACTAACGCGATTGCACTACAACATTGGGTCGGGAAGACGATTCACAACCTCCTTGAGCATGAGAAGAAGAAGAACAAATACGGCGATACATCCGCCTACGTCGCATGGCCCGGTTTCATCGCAGCTTGCGAGGCCTTGGATCCCATGCACCGTGAGCAAATTTCGGCCTTCATGTTCAGAGCTGGCAGACAGTCCGGCATGGGCATGTTTGACACCGCTAGCGATGTGGCAACAAAAGTCTGGGCCGCAAGAGAGGACACTGGATCTCTTGACGTGTCGTGGAGTGATATTCTTGCTACTAGCAAAAACGGCTTGATTGTCACATGAAAAGGATGGATGTGTGAAGGAACTTTATGACTGCTATGATTTGCGTCTTATGATTTTACGAATTTATCAAAAGCTCAATACCTAATTTTGAATACTTTTTTCCCTATACTTTTCGCGTACCCTTGTCTTCTGATCAATTTAGTAGGTGACTGGCCAGCATGACTTTCCTATCTTCTGTGAACTTGCATGACTCGCTCGTTCGCAAATGAGGGCAGTACGATAGGCAACCGACCTGCTTAGAAGTCGACATTGCGTCATGCGACAAATTTCTTCGACCTAGACATCTGCTATGGTATGGTATGCTGATGTTTGGGAGTCGGATTCTATGTTGAAATGGTTATCGGAATGGTCCTGTATCAGGTGCTTGGCACGCAAGTCTTGGAAGCCGACACCCTCGCCCTATAAATCTCAACCCAGTCCGCCCAATGCCTGCTTGATTCTCATATCAACAGCAACGGTCAATGCATACACCGTCGCTAGCGTCGGTACATCCATCCCGTATTCTCTCGCTTTCCTCATCGGCGTCCCCAGAATTACATCGACCTCCAACCGCCTGCCTTCTCTTGCATCAACTTGCATGCTACTTTCTATTCCTGGCATTCCCTGTATCCTTTCCATCAGGATGTCAACAAGTCCGTACTCGAGCGCAACTCCAGATCTACGGGCCACGCCTATCACTTCCCGCATCAAGCGTTTTGTGACGGAGACGCTTTCCTTGGACGAAGAAAGCCATTGTTGTGTATCCTGCATTGTCAGTGTCGTCAAAGGATTCCAAGCCACCTTTTATCGTCAGCAATATCCACCATACTTGATCAAGGATGACTTACATTCCAAACGACCTTCTCCCACCTCCTCACTTGTATATCATCGGAAATCGTATACGGCGTCCCACCAGCTCTCAACATGGCCGCAAAGCCCTCCAATCTTGTTTCCTCTACCGTAGCGTCGAGTCTCGGATTTGGATACAGTCCGATATCCGTATGCTCAGATGCTGTATGTCGTATCACTCCCGGCGAATCTTGTGTAGCGCCCACCCATATCTGCTATCCATCAACATCACTTCACATCTCCTCCTCAATCAGAGCCAAAAGAAAAGGGAAGGGTATAACTCACCACACAGCTCACAATGCTGCAATAAGGAAAGGCATTCCGAAACGGCTCTTCATTCCCGACCCCATTCTGCAGAATCACAAATGTGGTGTCCATGTTCGCTACTGATCTAAAGTCATTAGGGTCTAAGCCTGGTGAGATTGCTTTGTGGGCGCAGATGATGTAGTCGTAGGTTGTTGCGATCTTGTGTGGGCAGCTTAGGACTGCGGACTGCATCAGTAACATTTTTCAGAAGGTCAGGGAACAAGCTCACCTCTGTCAAAATGCACGGTATGCGAGCCGTGGTTTAGTGTGTGTATTGCCATGCCCTGAGATCATCGCCAGTCAACATTGACCACTTCGGCAATTGGTTGATCAGGAAGCTTACATTTTTCTTCACGACTTCGAGATTCGACCTCGCGACCACACTCAACTCTACACTGGGATCCCGACTCAGAATAAATGCGTAAAAACCTCCTATACTACATCCGCATCGCACCCTCTTGTCAGCCCATTATCTCCGCAACCATCTCCGCAGCTCGGGGGGGTGCTGATGATGCTTACGCGCCAAGTCCATACAGCAGAACTTTTGTCTTCCTCGGTTCCGTCATTGCGATTGCCATTTTGCAGGGTGAAATTTGGTTGATTTGGGAAAGCAGCGAAATGTTTTGGCATGTCACTTTCATCTTTGTTGGACCCATCCAAAGGTGAGCACGTGTTTGCGGAAAGTGGGCCAGTGCATTTTACGGAAAACATTCTTCTTCGGGTATAGTTTGTCTATCCTTTCTGATTGTTCTCCTTCCTTACAAGGCGGGCCTCGATTTTCGGCACCTGGTATATTACGAAGCAGAAGTCAGTTCGCATCTTGGAAATTGACACTGGAGTGTCGCTGGCGGATTCTCATTTGTGGAAGAGGGCAAGATGCACCCCGTCTCGAGTCATTTGCTGAACCCTGAAATTTCACTGCACCCCGCACGTTCTCCCGCTTGACGGAAGACTTGCCGGCAACCCTTTTTTCTTCACAACGACAACAAGCTTAAATTCGGAAGGGGTACTCTTCAAAAAACACAGTTATCGTGAATTAAAATTCAGAGATCTAGATACATCTTGGAAAGACCTCACTTTGCCAAAGTGACACCCCACTCCTTCGCCCAAGCCTTCACAAACTTGGCCACCATGCCGGACTCGATCAGATCTGGAATCGTGGCCATGGTTCCGCTATCCTTACACGTCTGAACAGTCTCATAACGACCTGCACTCTTCATTGGCGCATCCTCGGCAACATTTCCATATCTTCCGGCAAAGAAGTCTGTCAACTTGACAGGTGGATTGGTCTCTGGGTTTTGATCGCCTGCACGCAGTCGCTGAACCCATTCTTTAGGCGATACTTCATCAAACTCCAGGCCAGCTTTGTGGAGAGCGGGAAGTATGTCGCGGGTCCAGTGATACACTGTCGGGTTCTGTATGTTGTAGACGAGGGTGTTATCTTTCAAACGGGCTTCTGGGATTGGCTGGGCAATACCAGAGAGTTCTGCAACGACGGATGCTGCAAGGTCAACTGGCAGCCAAGAGAGCTCTTCGTTGTGAGTTGGGAGAGCCTTGATAGTGGTGGCTGTCTGGATCATCAAAGCGATGGCCTCAGTCGTGTTCCATTGTCCTCGCTCGCTGTCACCAGCGATCTGGCCGAGTCGCAAGACTCTAGCGTATATTCCGGTGCTCTCCATGGCGTTTTGAACAATGCGTTCAGTCACGAGCTTTGATCTGCCATAGCCTGTTCCTTGAGCATATTCAAGCTGCGGCACAGGACCTTCTTTGATGCTCTGATCAAGTGGCGTTCCTGCTGCTGATGAGACAGAAGAGCAGAAGAAGAACTTTGCAGGCTTGGGTGTCTTGGTTGACAGACATAGCTGGATCAGGTTACGCGCTCCCTTGATGTGCTGGTCTTCGAAACTCTTGACGCCGAGATTGAAGTTGACAGCCCAGGCACTATGTATTACATGGGTGAGCTGGGACTGTAGCTTCCCTAGAGTATCACTGTCCAAGCCGAGATCAGTTTTGCTCAGGTCACCCAGGAAGGGTACAATCTTGGCTTTCTCGGACTCGGTGAGAGACAGATCGCGTGAGCTGAGCGCGTCTGAGATCCTCTGAGATGCCTGAGGGACGGAAGATGCTCGCACGATCGCCCATACAGCTGACACATTCTCTTGCCTGACGAGCTTTGTCAAAATGTGTATGCCGACTGTGCCAGTAGCTCCGGTGAGAAGAACGACGTTCTTGCCGTCTGTGGACGCCTCACTTGGTACATGCTCTTTGAGGTTAGAGTACTTTGTGATGAGCTGATCCATAACAGCAATTTCATCCTCTTGATCCTTGCTCTCGCCGGTCCTTAAAGAGTGGAGATGCAGAGCAAGCCCTCTGATGTTGGCCGTCTCATACAGCACATTTCGGCTAAGAGATGCGTGGTTGCCTCCGAGATCAATCTGTTTCTTGATGCTTGACCACATTCTTGTCGACTGCAGACTGTCAATGCCAGCTTGGTAAAAGTCGGTGTCAAGCTCCAGTGCAACGCCTAGCTCTTCCTTGAACTCTTTCAGGAGCCACTTCTCAAGCTCAGGAACCTCGAGAGTCATATCACCGATTTGGCCGTTCTCAAAGTCGCTGTAGACCTGTTCAATCTCATCCTTGAATTGTTCGTAGATTTTGGCCCTGATGAAGGTACCCTTGTCGGTCTTTGGATATTCAGTGTCTGCTGCGACGAGCACGATGAGTTCCTTCGGTACACGAGAGAAGCTTTCCGCTCTAGCGTTGGCATCTTCGACTGCAGGCCAGACTGCCTGGAAGAATTCGTCATCAGACATATCCTTTGCATCGGAAGAGCGGAAGACGATAACACCGGGTACGCTTCGACCAATTCCAAACACTGCAGCCTCCTGAACCAGTCGGTCTTGACGAATACGACCCTCAAGTGGTAACGGCAAAACCTTCTCGCCATTCACAAGCGTCAAGCGATCATCAAGTCTGCTCAGGTACTTCCAAAGGTTAGATCTTGTCGGATGAGGTGCGAACAAATCTCGAGATCGGAAAGAGTTGGGAGGATCGTCAGAGTTGACTGCAACACGAGTCTTCAGGCTCTCTAGGGCAACACACTCGAACACACCAGGTGCTATCTCGTCCATTAGAACATGTTCCGATACAGGAGGATTGAGGCGGCAGTAGTTCCACTCCTTGTCTTCTGGCGACCTGAAGGAAGTCATGATGCGACCAATCTCAGTGCAGCCGTAATTCTGCACCAGATTGACACCCTTGCTCACCAGCAGGTCTCCTACATCATCTGGACAGCCACTGCCAGCATACAATACAAGCTTCACTTTCGCTAGCTCTTTGATGCCTTCCTCAGTCTCGCATAGCAGCTTTAGCAGGTAAGGTACGCAGTTAAAAATCTCGGGCTTGAGGTGTTGCAATTGGGCTGTCAAGCCTTGTCGAGTATGCGGTATGTTGTAGTTGCAAAGGTAAAGCGGCTTCTTCGAGTAGATGGTTCTGAACATTTCATAGAATCCTTGACTGTGGAAAAGCGGAGATGCTAGGAAAGCACGCATGCCAAAGTTTTGCGTGAATGTTGCAAGACACTGGGCGTGTCGAAGGTAGATTGGCTTCGGAAAACCTGTAGATCCTGAGGAGTGAATCACCACAGCAATCTTGTTGGTCTCTTTGGTAGGGCTGTATTGGCGCCGGAAAGTAGGTGCTTTGACACCGACATAATCTGAGCGCTGCAAAAGAGACAAACGAGTGAGAGGTCTTTCCGTCACCACGTCATCAACAATGGTCTTGAAGACGTCTGTGGAGATCAAGATGGAGCAATTCACCATGCTCATCAATCGAGCGTAAGCTGGAGCGGCCAGTCTGGTCGAGAGTAGGAGTGCTCCATAGCCTAGTCGCAGAAGTCCAAGGAGGGTAACAACCATGTCCAGTCCTGAAATACATAGCATGCCAACAATAGGCGACTCGTCTAGATTCGGGTCCTATTAGCCATTAGTGGGCGTTTTCCAAACTCCGGTCGCATTGGTATTACCACAGGCTTTAGGCCCATCTCTTGCAGTCGAGCTGCCGCCGCATCTGCAAATCTGTTGATATCGCGAGCGGAATGCTCCTCGAAATCAGTAAGGCCAGTCACAGGTGCTCCAATCAGTGTGAAGTCTTCCGGCTCTGCAGCATGAGACCTGATCAAATCATCTATCGTGAATAGCGAGTCGTGGCTCTTTAGCCGCAACTTCCCGAAGGATGTCGGGTCAAACTTTGTATTGGTTTGTATAGTAGTAGACATGTCCTCCGTGGTGTTTAGCGAGTGATCGTTTGCCATGCTTGGAGAAGGAAATGGAGTACATATAGTTCATGATGAATTCTGGCAAGAGTGGAAGTCATGATGCTTTTCCGATGATGACGGCGGATAAATCAGGAAGATGTGGCGGAAACAGCGAAGTTGTTCGACGAACCAATCAAAGTTCTGCCATATCCGGCAGAGGCGGGGTTGAGCGGGGCTCTGTTTCTCCGCAATGTGTCGAAGTCTGATGATCAGAATGCAGACAAGGCGGCAAGCGGCTACAATCCACATCAATCCAGGAGTCCTAGAATCGTCGCAACAAATTACATCCAACTCGAGTCAAAAGCCGGGCAACCCTGGTCGAGTTTTGGATTTGATCCTCGATCCAGTCTACTCTATCCACCTGACACACTGTCGCGAGAGCCAACATTACAGAATTGTGGTCTTCTTCATGCTGCAGAGTTATCGTTTTGCCCTTGTGTGCTTAACGTGATGCTTCAATGTCCGTATGAGCGTTGGTGGAAATATTGAGTATGATCTAGTAATTCATGAAAAAGAAAACGCTACGTGATGCAACTGATTCCCAATAAGTCCGAGATATTAGGTCCTAATGAACACCCAAATCCTGTTGTGGTGTCCAAATGCTAAAGTTGAAAAGTCCTGGATGTCCTTTTTGTCCAAAGAGAACACCAATGCAAAACCAATTCGCCTAATGAGAAAATACAAGTCCGAAAAAACCAGTCACGAAAAGATGAAGAACGCTCAAAGCACTTTGGGCTTCATCCACTCGGAAGTGCCGACACCGAGGTTCAATCCGTTGCGTGCCCACCATTTTCTGACCTCCATGCCTTTTGGGCCTTCGACACCATCCTCCAAGGCTTCTTCGACATCGCAGGTCTTGTACTCTACCCTCAATCCACTCTGCTTCCACCATTCGAGGACATTGACATGTCCCATCTTTGTGGCTCCAACAAGGACTTGGTTGTCAAAGATCATTTTAGAGCCCTTGACCGCATGCCAGACTTTCAACACTTCCACATGTCCATGCGTACTCGCCAGTTTGGCGACAGCATCCTCATGAGGGAAAGGAATGCCCGAGTTGACCCACCAACGTACTACATCTGCATTTCCAGATTGTGATGCATAGCAGATTGACTTGCCGGGCTTTAGGCGGATAGGTTTGGTGTCATCGTCAGGACTTGAGGCGTGATGATGGCGTTGAGAAATATTGCGCCACCACTCCAGGACGGCGATGTGGCCGGCTGAACTGGCTTGCTCGAGGGCGGCTTCGGTGAAGACAAGAGTGAGACCGGATTTCTGCCACCAGCCCAGGACATCAATGAAACCTTGTCGAGATGCGCCATCCAAAGTCTCAGCTGTATATTTCTTGTTCAAGAACCAGGCGGAAGTGTTCCAGTAATCCAGAACTTCGACACGACCAAAGACAGAGGAAGCCTTGTCCGGGAGGAAAGTGCCATCGAAGGTAGCCCAGAAGAGATCTTTGTGATTTGACTCGAGATAAGAGAGGACAGAGGTCATACTAAAACGCATGATGAGCTTGATGCAAAGTCGTGATAGCCATCGTGGGACAGAATTATCAGCGATAAACTTCTTGATACTAGACAGGTTGCCAGTAAGCAGCGTCCATTCCAGTTGCTCCATATATGTTGTCGGACCTCTAGGACTGGCATGTTGTTGCCATTCTGCAGGTGGCTCGAGGTTTGTATAAATGTGTAGTGTTTTGGCGAGCTCCCAGTCACTAGTGGCGTCAATGATCATGGACCACAACTCGGGCGGCAAGACAGTACGTGACTTCTTGGAGCTTGTCTTGAAAGTTGATGAGGCGTTCGGTGTCACATGAACACCATGTCCAATGTTTATCAGATCGACTTGGTTCCGAGCTGTGTCGACGACTTCATCCAGAGCATCCCAGCATGTCACTTTCTTCTTGTCGTTCTCAAAGGTCCATAGCAGGGGCTGCAAGACTTGTATCCAGTTCCATTTCCTCTTTATCTTGGTGAGCTGCTTTTTCGTCATGGGGTTCTCCCACATCAGACTCGACATGCCGGGTACCATGACGATCTTCTTGGAAACGTTCCAGCTTCGCAAGATCTCGAGTACGAGGTTGTCCGTGTCTCCATGCAACATCTTGGCCAAGTTGTTGGCATCGATGGGCGCCAGAACCAGCAGGTCAGCCCATTGACACAAGTCGAACGCCTCTTTCTCAATCTCGACGACGTCGCCGCTCGATCTCAGTTGGGTGCGCGACACGTTCGGTACGGCGAGACAGTTGCTGGACGCAGCGATGAGGTCGGCTCCATGGGCTCCAGGATCCAGGACGGCTCTGACAGAGCACTCGGGCAATGATACGAGTTGAGGTAATAGTTTGTTGATGATTGGTGCGTCGGTACATCCAGTCGACGCCACGACAACATTCAGCGGGCGAGGTGTCATGCCCGCCGCCGTCTGTATCTCGGGCACTGTGATGGCGCTTCGTGCCATCTTGATTCGAGTAGTAGGAAAGTCGAGGCTTCGAGAAAATACATGCGTCTCTTCGAAAGGGCAGAGGCGCATACAGTCGGCCTTTTCTTTATTATTCCTTCCGTGACGTAGGGAACGTCAATTGTCACGAGCTTCTCGCAGAACGGTGTCGTTGTTTTAGTCAAGTACTCGCTTGGCTGCTCGATCAGGTTGTTCGCATGCTGCTTGTGCTCCTTCGTGCTCGAATCGTCCAGCGACTAAGTGCATGTACCTGACCTGTAGAAGAAAAATTAGGCTCGTTGCTTCGTCGCGGTAGCCGCTTGAGGCTCTTCATGACGGCCATTTCGACGACCAATCGTGAGCCAAGACCCTGACTGTCTCCGATCTTGCCCGATCTGATTGGTCCCTGCTTTTTCCCCACAACGACATCGTGATTTGCTTCATACTGCACAACGACCATATCGACTGTCACAACGTGAACATCAGGTACATGATTATCCAGAAGCAGATTGGACACTTGTCTAACGTCTGGATGAAACGCCATGATAACGAATGCGGACGGAGCGGTAGCAATGCTCATTTAGCAGACCTGGCTTGATGTCAGTAAGAAAACATTACCCACCTGTTGCTTACTCGGCTGCTGTCAATGTTGCGAACCCTCCGAACATCAAAAGCCACACGTTTCATGGATTGGGAAAGATATCGGGGTCCTTGATTCCACACAAACTGCTTTGCCAGGAGAAAGATCCTTAGGGATGCGTTTTTCCTTGAGACCGTTGCGTTCTCACGCTGATGAGTGGGTTGCATGTCTCCATTCCCGCTTGGATCCAAGGATGGGGCTACAACTCACCAGTGGACTCGTCTGCGTGTATGCTCTGATACACATCCGGCTCCGTAGATGACTTCCCATTGTGCTTGATTATCATATTAAATTCGGGTAATGAGTTGTGCAATTTCGATCTGGCAATGCCTTGCTGCTCACTGTTTTGGCATCAAGAAGTTTGCCTCTTGTAACAAGGTTGCAACACACGCGCAATTTCCTGATCTGAATTGCTTGACAATTGAGTCTGAGAGAAAGCCATATAGCAGTGCAAAAAGGAAGCTGCCCCCAACCCTGGATCGAACCCCCAGCCTCAATCCTCTACCACAACAACACCTTCCACGCACTCCCCCAAAAGCATACACGCACCTCACACATTCACTGCGCAGTGCATCTCACGCATGACCAAAAGCAATACAGCAAAAAGAGAACCCTGTCGCCTTTAATTTCAGTCTACTCAGCAGGAATGCCATGCTAGCTCGATCCGGATGGTTTGCCTCAGACGGCAGACCGTTCTGGCACCTAACATCTTTTGCGGTTTAATTGGCGCTCTACCCGTTGCGCCAAACTCCCTTTCTTTTCTGGTTGGAGCGATGGGGCAAGAATGGAATATATAGGCTTGGTGAAAGGCATAGGGGGCTTGGCGTGGGTTCTGTCCCAATTATGATTTTCTCTCCTTCACTGGTGTTGGTGTTGTGGACTTCTTTGAAAGAGGTAGAGGTATGATAGTTCTCGATATATATTGCGAGTAGAGGGCATTTTGTTCTCTCGAAGCATGGGCCCGGCAATACTAAGCACATCCATCACTGCAGTCTCATCATGTCCAATCTCCTCTTGTTGGTCCAGGCATTGAACATCAAGACTATGAACAGGTTGGTTCTCCGAGGACTTGAGATTGACATTTCGTTCAGCCGAGAGCAACGAATATGCTGATCAAACAATCACAGAGGACACAGGTTGAGAAACAAAGACTTTTTCATTCGTTGGTGAAGTAGGGGGTATCAATACATAAAGTCATTCCATCTATCTGGTGCAAAGTGTTGTTGAGTTAAATCGTGATAAGTCATGCTGAGCGTTTCGTAACAAAGAAAAGGAAAAGGTCGTAAAAGATGCGTCGTAAGATGTGTTTGAGTCGTGTGTGCTTGCCACCATCAAGCCGAACAGTGAGGACAAACTGACAAGAGAAGACAAGGAGGGTAGAAACAGACAACAGCCTCAATCAGTGCCCATGCCAGCATCATCTTGATGCAGTGCAAGAAGCATCTTGGCAGCATTGACCTCTCTAGCCCTGAAGCGGCCAACACCAGGCACGTCGATCTTTCTCTTCTTACTTGTTCTAGTGTTGCTGTCAACTACCACTTCGCCCTCACTGTCTTCATCCTCTTTCTCGCTTGTCGAGGCAACATACTCGGGGTCTTCGCCATCAGAACCAGAGTCGGTGGCAGGAGAGGCGGTGACAGAAGCAATCGGCGAAGACGACGAGGGCATGGAATTGGAAGAGCGACGACGCTTGCGGATACCAGCAGACTGGGTGGGAACGGTGTGGCCAGAAGCAGAAGTGGGAGTGACGAGAAGGTTTTGCATGTCTCTTGGAAGCTTTGCGGTGCCAACGTAGCCGACACAAGGAGTAGGAGTGCCGCTGTCGCTGTTGGGAGGGTTGTTGACTGTGGCCCAGCGGACTGTGGGAGAGATGCAGGTCTTAGGAGATACCGAGGGCGAGTCAGGGATGGTGCGGCGTGGGCGGATCGTGTCGGTGACGATGGCGGCGTTCTCGTCGTCGCTGTGGAAGGGACTGCCGAGGTGAACAGTATCGATGCGAGGGCGTGTAGGACGAGCGCGAAGACGCTTAGGCTCAGGAAGTGGCATGGGTGCTGAACGAGGGGTGGGAAGCGCTGAGCCAGAGAGCAAGTGGCTGGACATAGGAATGCAGCGGTTGGTGTCATCACCAGCACGCCAGCCCTCTGCCTCACGAGCACAGATACGGACGACTTCTGGATCGATGGTGAATCTTGCGTATGAGGGATGGTTCGGAGGGAAACAGTCTCTGATGAAGCTGGGCCCGAAGATGGGAGTGAGAGCCCAGCGGAGGTTCCAGCAGAAGGTAGCGCAGACGGCACGAGCACATCCGTATGGCATCCAGTAACCCTGAGCTGCGATGGCACCGCCAGTGATGCTGAAGGATAACTCGCGTAGGCCATTGTTGAGACTGAGCACTTTGTTGGGTTGAGTCTTGGGATAGTTGCATGCTTTGAAGAAAGGAGTGATGCGCACAAGGCCGATCTGGTAGTCCCACATGACGGTGTAAGTTTTGTTCGGCTCGTCGGGCAGACTGAAAGTGTACTGAAAGACTGGAACGAGTCAGTATGGATAGTGCAGCTTCCTAGGCAGGTAAGACTCACGCTCAAAGGCCTCACGACCGGTCTTGTCCGAGAAAGCCTTCTTCTCGCTGTTGTAGGGGATGTGACGGACGAAATCACGGATCAGACCTTGATCCCCGCCATTAGGGAAGATGCGAAAGCGGTGGTGCTGCTCTGCCAGCTCTTGTCGTTCTCTCTTGCTGAGCATGGCACACCTATCGCTGACCTCGAACGGGGCGTAGTTGACCTCGCCTCGAGCTGGGTTGCGATTGAACACGGGAGCATCCTTGGCAATCTTCTGGCGAAGGCCTGTTGCGGCTCCACCGGATCGGGCGATTTGTGGTGGAGGACTGGACGTGATGGAAGATGCTTGACTGGTCGGTGCGGGGGTGAGAGGCGGGCTCAAGGACGAGAATGGGGGCAAGATGCCTGGAGATGGTGGAGCGTTGAGGAGAGATGATATCTTGATCATGTTGTGCCTGCCTTCTGATCCCATGGCTGAGTCGAGGTGTGTAGAGTTGAATGATGTTGGACTCAGTGTGTACGGATGTTGAGCTGAGTTCAAGTAGCTCAATTGTGTGTTCAGACGAGGAGGCGATGGGCGGTGAGTATATGCGAGTGCTCGACGCCTTATCAAGTCTAAAGGATGCTTGCAGTATGTATCAAAGACAGGCTCCGGTGGCCATGATGAACAAGCAACGTCCATCGTTACTGCCGATGCCTCTTTCTTCCAGTCTTTTCTTTGCCAGCCCCTGCTACCGTTCTTTGTCGATTGCCGATGGTCGACTTGCTCTGCACTGATCTTTTGCTGGTCTTCACTTTTTGGCTGTTACTATAAGAGAAGGGTTTCATTCATGTCGGTCTGCACCTCGTATGCCGGACTCCGGTTGATTGCGTTCAAGTGGGATGTATGTCTCAGTGACTTCGCATGACCGGGCAACGCTGCTTTCTCTTTTCTGCTTTGGGGGACCTCCGTTTGCACACCGAATTTTGCCTGAAAGGGTGCTGTCTAAGATGGTCAACGGAAGATCAAAGCGCCGCCGAGGTTTTGTGGTTGGTCGCCAAGCTGCTTCTCCAAAGTCGTGTAATGGGAACCGACTGCTTAGAGATTGCCAGATGTTCGAGGCGGGATACAGGTATGTAAGTCGTCGTCGCAGAACTTGTGAAGAGACAACTGCGTCCAAAGACATCCACCCAGCGGGATCATACTCCTGATATACTTTGCATGCACCAGATATTACCTATACGATTTTATGCCGTTCCTGCGGCAAGACTTCAGGTTTGACTGCAAGCTGCCATGACGCCTATGGGTCTTGCATATGCAGACTGCCGATAAAACGCTCTTGGACACACGCCACACCCCTTCCCCTTCCCCTTCAAGCTTGCCATATTCTGCGGCAACGGTAACAAATCAGCACTCGCCTGTAAGAGGAGTGTGATCTTCCTCGAGGGAGAGAAAATCAATTGCAATCTCGTAGGCTGGGGGATCGAGCGGTCAAAAATAACTGGGGTGAGGTGATCAAACTTGGGTGGAAGATCTCAATCGTAGGCATCCCAAGGCGATTGCGTTTCGGCGTAGATCATGATGTATGGACGAGCCTGTTCCTGCGCCCTGACATGTTGTGTAGCAATCAACCAACGATCTCGAACAGCCAAACCCACCACGACACGGAGGAGCAGCAGAGATGGTTGGCACACAAGCACAATGTCATATATGTCTGTTGATGCCGGCTCTGGGGCTCTAGGCATTACAAGAAGGAGACAGGTCTTGACATGGGGGGATACTTTCGTACGACCAAGCACATTTTCTGTTCTATCTTGCCCAGAACAAAACCCGGGTCAATTTTGTTGAATGCCGGACGAACCGGGGAGTTTTGAGGGTTACGGTTGAACATCGTGTAGGACGTTTCAGGGTTGCTTGAGGCCGTACGACAAGCCTGTCAAGAGTCAAGACTCAAGAGAAGCCCCTCTCCGCGTGTAGTTCATGCGTCGGATTCGGGCTGTATAACAGTGGCACAAGAGCTGCATTGTGCAGTGCGCTAACTTGGAACAGCCGCTCTTCGATAAGGAATACTCGATTGAGCAGCCTCTTGGGAGGCGGACGACGGGTATGTTTCTTGCATAGAGCCATCCTCCGTACTATTACGAGCCAGTGTTGAACTTCGTTGATGCTGTATATCGACCTCAGCGCTACTCGGACTACGGGTGTTCTTCCGATTCGTGAATTTCAATTCCGTTCTGGGGAGTTCTCAGACACATTTGTAGCAGGTTTTGACGAGGAAGCCGCCCAACCATTCTCTGTGTATCACTACGCATTGAGGCCAGACAAAAACCTGCGTTTGGTCGAAATCTCTTCGAGTCTCGTCGAGTTGAGATTTGAACCTGTCAGTTTCCCCCTTTGCGGCTTACTGACCAGTGTCCATCAGGCCATAGCAAGTGGGCGCCGACAATTCGTCCCTGCCGTCCCTTGTCGCCCGGGCTCCCGCGCGTGACGGGTGCAGTGTAACGCGACTATCGACCCCTGCGGTTGCTTCAACTTCAACCTGGCTTGGTTGTTTTGACGTGCAGATTGCAGTCGGACGACGGCGTGCAGTGATATGAGCTGCATAGTGGCAGGAAGACGATTGCGTCTTTGCAAAGAGATCTGTCCGAGATCTTGCGGTGGAGGGAACTCGGAACTTGGAAGGAGCGGTACTCCCTCGCTCGTAGAAAAGACCCCGCACGTTCGGAAGAGCCAAGCAAAGCGGGATGCGCATCAAGGAACAAGCGTTTCCACCTTTCCGCGACATGTCAATCGTGTCAATCTTTCCAACTTTTCCAAAGCACTTGTCCAGCTTATCGCATCTCGCTCGTTTCTTTTTCTCGATAGCCAGTGCGAAGGAAGAAGCCAGATCCATTTTCCCATCGACACCAACTTTTCCTCCTCGATCGATTCGTGTATACCTCTCTAGGTGAAACGCGGCGGCTTGCGACACCTTCTCTCCTGATCACGAAGCCCACTCCGCTGCTCCTTCTCACAAAGCGTCTCAGCTACGTGCTTCACTCGGCGCTCAACGCACATCATCAACCATGTCACAGGCTCAGATCCAACCGTGTAGGTACAAGACTGGCAAGACTCTCGGCGCTGGATCATACAGTGTCGTCAAGGAGTGTGTGCACATCGACACTGGTCGCTACTATGCCGCCAAGGTCATCAACAAGCGCCTGATGGCCGGCCGTGAGCACATGGTGCGCAACGAGATCGCCGTCTTGAAGCGCGTGTCAATGGGCCATCAGAACATCCTGACTCTGGTCGACTATTTCGAGACCATGAACAACCTCTACCTGGTCACCGACTTGGCCCTCGGCGGAGAGCTGTTCGACCGTATCTGTCGCAAGGGTTCCTACTACGAGAGCGATGCCGCCGATCTCATCCGTGCCACCCTGTCTGCCGTCGCATACCTCCACGACCACGGCATCGTACATCGCGACCTCAAGCCCGAAAACTTGCTGTTCCGCACCCCCGAAGACAATGCCGACTTGATGATAGCCGATTTTGGTCTGTCCCGTATTATGGACGAGGAACAATTCCACGTCTTGACAACGACATGCGGCACTCCCGGATACATGGCTCCCGAGATCTTCAACAAGAGCGGCCACGGCAAGCCTGTGTAAGTGATTTCTCTCCTTCTGCCTTGTCCCATGCACCTGCTAACAATTCTCCAGCGACGTCTGGGCCATCGGTGTCATTACCTACTTCCTCCTCTGCGGTTACACCCCCTTCGACCGCGACAGCAACCTCGAAGAGATGCAGGCCATCCTCGTCGCTGATTACTCCTTCACTCCCCTCGAATACTGGCGCGGTGTGTCGCTATCCGCCAGAGCCTTCATCAAGCGCTGCTTGACCATCGACCCAACAAAACGCATGACGTCGCACGAGGCCTTGAGCCATGAATGGATCGCTGGTCCCGCACAAGGAAGAGGCAACGAGGATCTGTTGCCCACAGTCAAGAAGAATTTCAACGCCAGAAGAACACTACACAAGGCTATCGACACCGTTCGCGCCATCAACCAACTCCGAGCTGGAGGTGGCATGGGTATCATGGATGGTGCTCAGTCTCAGCGTCCTGAACGTGTCGACACTGCCGCGCCCAGAGATAAGGACGGCGACGTCAATATGGACTCAAAGGCAAATGGTCAAACTGCCACTGCCGCCTGATGATATGATTTGTTTCTTTGTGCATCGAGCATCACTCTTTTTTTCTGGCTCATAGCGATTCCTCTGCTTCCAATCGGGACTAGCAGACCGTGGATATTTATCTGTATACCCCTCCACATCTGCAGACAGCATGCGACTTTTCTTCTATCATTTATATCATACGGCCAGTTGTTGCAATCAAAATACATCTTATCTTTGTATCACGGCCGAGTTTTATCTGGACCGAATCCATTTTTCTTGGCGTACTGTAAGACTGTCAGACACGTCCCGCCCCTTGTTTCATATACCACTTTATCGGTACTATATGCAATCAACGCATACTGCAGTGGGAGGCCTATGTTGAGGACCCCTACCCCACTTGAGTTGTTGATCATATGTACCCTTCTCTCTGCCGTCTGCTCCTCTCTCCATTCAGTCTCATAGATATTTTTTACCCCAATACCACGGAGAACAATGGCTGAACAAAGGACTTGTCTGATCATTGGTGCCACGACTGGCATCGGCAAAGAAACTGCTGAGCGTCTTGCAAAGAAGGGTTGGAACGTCATTGTCACTGGTAGAAACGAGAAGAAGGGCAATGAGGTTGGTATCAAGTCTTGTGAACAAGTATGATTTTCACTAACCGATACTCCCAGGTCGTGGCCACTATTTCTCAAGCCGGCGGTAGCGCTTCCTTCCACGCAGTAGACGTCACATCCCACCAGTCCGTCATCGCTCTCCATGCCTACGTCGCTGAAACCCATGCTCGTCTCGATGCCGTTGTGAATAACGCTGGCATGTCGAGCACTTTCCAGGCTTTCCACGATACCCTAACTGAAGACATGGATCTCATGTACAACATCAACCAAAGAGGAACCTTCTGGTGCATGCAGGAGCAAATCGAGATAATGCTCAAGCAACAGAAACTCGGTGATGCCGGCAAGAAGGGCACGATTGTTAACATGGCAAGCATGTCGGGTCTTATCGGTGTGCCATATGCTGCTCCCTACTCTTCGACCAAACATGCTGTTCGTAAACCCTCATCTTACCATGAAATCGTCCCAGCTGCTGACAACTCAACCAGATCATCGGCCTCACCAAATCAACAGCCTTGGAGTACGCACATGAAGGCATCCACATCTCCGCCGTCGCTCCTGGTGTCATTGACTCGGGGATGCCGGTACTGGAAGAGAGTTACAACGGTGGCGCATACACAAGAGAACAAGCTGCTGCTATGCACCCCCTGAACAGACTTGGCACTTGTGCAGACGTCGCCAAAGCTGTTGATTTCTTGTTGGAGAATGACTTCATCACTGGCGGGGTGATTAGTGTTGATGGAGGTATCACTGCAAGGTAGAGACTGCAGACTAGAGTTGATGTAGGAGCATAATGGACCGAGCCCAGCGAGAAGAAAGCGAAGGTGGCAGCAGCAGCAGTGACGACACGAGGAGGATTAGATTTGGCGCAAACAAAATCTTTCAACAGTAATGACACATTTGAGGTAGCATACATACACAACAATTGGGTCAAGCGGTTTCACGAACCTCCTCAACATCCATCGCCGGGTTACCTTGTGTAGCCATCCCACCACCTGGTTTTGAAACATCTTCCAACTGGTACATAAGGCAGTCCAGTTGAATACTGTTGTTCGAGATCCAATTCATGGGTCGGAGTCCAGGTCAGCAGTAGCAGACGCGGTATCCTCCTCAAAACACTCAACGAGACACTGCTGAAAGGAGATATACCTCTCGACCGATTCCTCCATAGGATCAAGGGGCACCTAAACGACTCTGGCTGGCTTACATCGTAGAGCATGTATAAGCATCGTTACAGTCCATACAGACGTAATGTGTCTCTCGGCGAAGCTGTTCAGTGTTGCAATGACAGTAACTCTCCTTCACGTAATTCAAACCGACTTGGCCGGTGTTGACCTTGTCTGCAACCGACAAAACGTTCTGGATAGCATTAAGAAGGCCGTGTAGTTGATTCAGTGCCACCAGACCTTGTTTCAAGGCCCAGGCATGTAAGCTACTATTCATACCGTAGAACTCAGCTGCTAGTGATGAGTCACCGGTGGTGGCGGTGAGGTCTCTTACCAGAGTTGTTGGTGAAAGCTTCTTGTAGACCTTCTCGGATCAGTCTATGACAGCATGACCGATATCGTTAAATGTCGTAGTTATGTAAATGTCTTGATAATGGAGCGCTTGCGATGAGCTCTTCTGCGGCTGCAACAAGAACCGATCTCTGAGGTCGTCGACAAACTTTCGCATTTGGTCAACATCCGTGCACATACCAACTGTGGCATAGATGATGTAACCCTTGATTCGAAGACAAGCTCGACCTGATTCGGTCAATGTATCTGACTCGCAGTCACCACTGAACCAGAAGTTATCGGGCATGCGTTTGTCGAGAAACTCATGGATGGCGGGTGCGTCCATGTCAAAACACGCCGATAGCTGTCATTCTTGTTGGGATGGAACGCAAACATCCTTGTTGATGCCTTTCCGCCTAAGGGAGAGTGGTAGAGACCTACCTAGTAGGTACTGTGATGGCATCAATCGAATTAGAAACTTGCAAAGACGATTGGTTGGGGTTCCAGTAAACAAGTGGTGCAACATCGACCAGGACTCTGCTCATTTTGAGTCTCCCGCCTAGCATGTAATCCCATTCTTTGACATTCCTGAGCAGATTGTGAGGGTGTTTGTTGAATATCTTGCAGACGATGTTGCCCAGGTTGCGTGCTTACTCAATGGTGGGACAGATGTCCTCGGTCAAGCAGCAGTCTTCGCCGAAGTGATAGGTCGGTTCACGATCTATCACCTTTGCTCCATCTCTGATCCTAGTGACTCTGGTGGTTCCAGAAACACCATTCACGGGAATTCGAAAAGGCCGTAGAGCGAGACCGGCGAGGTGGTTCATGTCCTTTACCACAATCTTCCACGCCATGACTTCCACGGTCTTGTGTTTTCCATTGCGAGTCTTGACGGAGAGGCCGTCTTTGCCCATGACCTTTCGAGTGATCGGATAGAGTTTGGGATGAATTTCCAAGAGCTGGTGGTTTCTGCCGCCATGATCTTCCAGCTCCATGATGTGGCGCATTCCTTTGTGGTCCGACTCATAGTTGTACGTCTCACCAATGGTGTTGACATTGAGATCTCGATCTCTTACGGCGCGGAATCGGTTGAGGTTGTGGGAATCTTCGTTTGGCGGACTAGAGGGAGAGTGCAGGGGTCCAAGGCCGCGAGTGTTGGCGAACAGCATGCGCTTCTTCGGTTGGCTGGGATCGTTGGACACCTCCACAGCATCACGCTTGAGGTACCCACGGTTAGTAGGAGGCATCACCTTGGCGCGTTTTCTCGAGATGCGGTCAGTTTCTGGATGACTATCGTTGAGGAGATATTGGTAGATTAGCACAGAAGAAACAGAAGATGACGTGAGAGCGGGATAGTGACAAGGAAAGGAAAGGACTAGAGTGGGGAGAAGTAGAGTAGAAGTGAAAGGAACACAGACCTGAGTGTTGCATCACTTGTGTTTGCTGGCACCGCCGTGTCATCTGCCAACTTTAGAATTTCTGTCACTTGCCTTTCCAAACCTACACCGTCACTATGGAACAACCCAAGCTCCAGATCGTGGAGGCCATCATCGCCTTGGATCAGACTAACGTCGCAGACGTCCTCCGGAAGGCCTTCAGACTGATCGCCGACTGTTACGAAGCTGAGACGATGGACGAATCTCTCGCAGGCGCAAGACACCTTCTCGAAAACTACTCGGTTCCGCCTTACATGTGCTTGAAGCTGTAAATTGTTATCAGCGCATCATCCAACGACTGGTCGTATGCCGAGGAGTATCGCCTACAAGCAGAGAGGTTGTATACGGGCATTTGCAGAACACCCCACCTCAGCAACAGACCTGGCGTGGATCTCGAAGGTGTACGCAAGGAACTGGACATGTTGTCCGCGTATCAGCTCGACAACCCGCCCGCCTTTCGCCCAACCCTGCCACAGTCCCTCGTTCTCCCCAGCAATGACTCGATGCTTTCAGGTGACGATACCGAAGAAGACGAGGAACAGCTGGATGAGGTTCGCGATGAGTGCGCTGGAGCCGACAGCCTGTATGACTATGGTGATATGCCTGGTTATGTGAATGCCCTGGAAGACATCTTGCACAACTACAGGCACATGTTACCTCTCGTCAAGCTGAGAACTTGTCTCTTGGTTGCGTCGGTGACCGACTCTCCCAGCCGCGCTATATCTCGTCGCGAAGACGCCGAACAGCTTTGGCGAGAGCAAAAAAACTTCTTTGGCGCAGATATGCCGGCCGATGTCCAGTCTTTCCTTCAAGCCGCGCGTGTCCAACTCGATGAGCTCGCTCAAGACGTATTGGAGACCGGCAGTACTTCGGCAGACGATCCGGTTGAAAACGCCGCCTTGAGCAACGCGACCGCCGAGGTGAGTGAACAGCACTTGGCTACCTATCCGATTGAATATTGACATGCAGAGCTAATTCGGATCGACAGTTATCACGCATCCGACTTGAAGATCAGCAAGGCGACAACCACGCCAACCATTAACAACATGCATGGGCTGAATGTTGTCATATCGACACAGATATATCTTCTCGGGTGGACACAGGCGCGCCATATGCAAGATTGAGATTGGAGTGAATAGCTTCAAATTAATGATTGTCAAGTTGATTATGAAAGCTAAATGATGAATACTTCTTCAGTGTGGTCAGTTATTGATAATGATTGATAATAATCCCATCATCAATCAATCACCAGATTTTACATGATCAATCAATCACGATTATGACAATCAGTTATACGTATGAGATTATCATTTACGATCAATCACTTACCACACTGTACTTGTTTGAACCTTCTGATCCCATCTAGCCGTCCAATGTCCTCAAGGTCCTCAACATCCTCAATGTCCTCGGTGTACCACTATTTTCGCTGTTCTCGCTGTCCACGGCGTTCTGTCCGGTGCAGCTCCAAAGCTTCTGCCAGCTCTGCCTTCAACGTGCGGTTGCGGCGAAGCGCATCCGGGGTGTGAACGCTCACTGAGTCGTTCTGGCTGAGAGACTCTTCATCTTCCGAATCTTCCTCGAACTGCAATCGAGCAAGAGGCACAGTAATAAAAGGTGCAGCAGGACTCCATCTACTATTCTCCAGGTAGAGTGCGGTGTTTGATGTGTCGGAGAACGGTGACATGTTTCCAGGTATCGCGCTGTTGGCCCGGCCAGTCTGCGTTTGTCGCGGTGGTTCGAGTGGATTAGTGTTAGGCAGTGGGAGTTCCAACTCCGGATTTCTCGTGCCGATGGAGGAGAAGTCCTGTTGCGTGAAAGCTGGAGCGAGGTCGATGTCATGACTAAGCGTAGCCCAAGCAATATTGATCCCCCTGATAGCAGTCTTGGTCCTGGAGTCTGCATGGCCCGAACGTCGAAGTTCCTAAATTTCTTCAGCAGTGGGAGCGGCATGGTCAGTGAAGGAATGTTGTTGGTACTTTGCAAAATAGCGATGAGCAGTTGCCTTGTCGTCGGGTGTAAGATTTAACCATTTGCCGGTCGTGAGAGGTTGTGTAGTAGGGTTGAGATAACTGGGATGGGGTTGGAATATAACAAAGGGCTGAATCTTGACCGAGATACCAAATTCGAGTCCTTTGAGATGGCCATTCGCACGAGCCTCGATGACTGCCCTGCCGTCATCGTAACCCATCATCCTTGCGGCAAGATCGTCGACTCCAGTCTCCAAGAACGTGAAAATTCCCTCCACCTTTGGCACAACAGGAGGGTTCACGATGCAGCCTCGCACTTTGGCACTTGCGATAGCCCTTTGTCGCTCATACAAGGATCTAGAGTCGCTGGACACCCACTTCCTCCCCCTCATTGTCTTCTTCGTCATCTCCATCTTCATCTTCATCTCTACACTCATCTTCATCTCTACACTCATCTTCATCTCTACACTCATCTTCATCGTCGTCCAATTCTTTCTCGTTCCACATCCTAAAGTCCGGAAATGGTGCCACAATCCCGTGACGACGTCTACGAGGCATAGAATTGATGAGATGACGCCTGGTCAAGAAATGTGACCTGATCACCGAATCCCAAACTCCAGATTTGTGCTTTGGTGCCCATATCTCATCGAAGTCGTCTGGGACATTCTTCAGCCTGGCACTGTTACCATATGGGAGCGAGAACCTGATCAGGAGAGCATTGTCTGCAGTGGTGAGGTAAAGAGAACATGGGGCAGACCTTCTTTTGCAAGGGTTTGTCTTTTCGAGGTTTGTACTCGTTCAGAATCTAGACAGTGTCAGCCATCATTCTACCATACCATACAACTCATCGGACATACTCCATGCATAGCTCCAATGCTACGGTGAGGGAGGAAACCGTCAGTGATGAAGATTTGGCCAGCTTTCGTGCCCGAAGTCTCTGCCTCTGTTCCGCGGGAAGGAAGATCTTCAAAGGTGATCAAGTCCGAAGTTGCAGTATCATTGGGCTTGCCGCTGGACGACTCGTCTCTGAGGAGACCGGCTGTCAGTGCGTCTATCTCTTTGCGGGCATTGATCAGATGGTTGCCGGGGGACTTTCCAGCAGGTAAATCTGTAATGATAGCTGCATAAGCAATCTCGGCCAGATCGCGAAGCCGTCCGCGCCTTCCTCGCTCTTTGGTTGACATCGCCACATAGATGTAGACCTTCAGTCGCATTTGAGTGTTGAGGGGGTAGGTATCCAGGATGTGTTGTGCGCCTTCGATGCATTCGACAAACTCATCCTTTTCGTAACAGCTGGCAATAAGCTGGAACGTTTGCTTGGTTACATCCTTGAAACTTCCTTGGTCAAGCGCCGCGATTCTAGCAACGATATGCGCCTGCTCAGCCATACCGGCGATAATTTTATGGATGATTTGGACAGCGTGAAGGTTGCGTGCTAAGGAGTTTGAAGAGGTCGGAAAGTCTGGATTGGTTGGATGTGTTGCAGTGACTGTGTATAGAGAGTCTGGGCTTTGTTCTGTTTATTTCTTCACTTGTAGAAAGGCCTTGTTCGCGACCGAGTTATGCCGCCCTGTTTGTAAAATCTAACATGCCCAGTTGCCTGGTTGATGATATCTGATGCTCGCACCTTGGAGGAGATCGATATGACTGGGATTTTACTCTGAGAAACTAGGTGGCACTGTCGTTTCTTTCACCGATCAAATGACAACACCAAAATTTCTCATGTTTTCCAGCATTTCGCTATAGTTGTTCGTACTCTGTTCTCGCGTTCGCACACCAGTGCGGTATTACTACCGGCTTGGTGAGAATTGTGACTGTCTGCGTATTTCAGCGTTCAGACGAGCGAGGGAGGCATCGCGTGGAGAGAAGAAAGCTGAAACCTGCAGCGACGATGGCCCGCAACGGTGCACTGTACAGTTAAGCCTCGAACGGCCGAAACGACGTATTCTCCAGGTCAGAAGTCGTGAGAATTTGCCGCCCACGGCCTCGAAGTCTTGTTTGCAACTTTTACTATGTTTCTACACGTATACAGACATAACTCTAC
>JGI24891J29808_1000143_pt1 | contig 87552 bp, 94 predicted proteins | sample FreactcultuFSWF8_FD_29808 | JGI IMG/M metagenome (IMG submission 29808)
TCGCCGTTAATGCCCTCCCGGAGCCAAAAAAGGCTATTGTGAAGTCCACCAATTTTCCTCGACATCTGAGTTGTTTCTAACCTTTTGTTCAGCACACTTAGAGATATTATGCGAGTTTGTGCGATCCAAACGATCTGAAGTCTTATTGAAGGCCTCTCAAACTCGCGAACCGAACGAGCCCTAAATATCATGAACCACGTCTTCAGAAACTCAGCACGGAAGGCGAATGTTAGAAAGCTTCACGCGGGAAATGTGTTTCGATCTCAATCATTGGTTTTGGTCCATGCTCGCTGTTCATCAAGCCTGCGCATCGGTCGTCTTCACTCTCTTCAACTCTCTCTCATCACCTATCGGGCCCTCAAGCTTCCGCTTCTCTGCGTTCTCCTTGTCTCTTCTTCTCGCTTCACGTTCTTTCTCCTTCCGTAAAGCTTTACTCTCAAACTCATGCCAGTCGCCTTCCAGATTCTTCAACTCTATCACCTTTTGTGCCTTGGGTTCTTCAGTTGCAAAGTACGGATGCTCCAAGACTTCGCTGGCAGTAGGCCTCTTTTCGGGATCGAAGATGAACATGGCGCTCAGGAGTTCAAATGCTGCTGTCGACACACGCTCTTGATATTTCTCGGTGAACGTGGATGGCACTTTGTGCATCGGCCGCAGAAGCTCATACCAAGCAAGGTCCACGATTCCGGGCCAGTCTGATCGCGAGGGCGTGCCGAGAACGTTATAGATCTTGTCAAGTTGATTGATCTCACCACCATCTCCTGGGAAGATGGCATGTTTGGTAAAGATTTCGACCAAGACACAAGCTGCCGACCAAATATCGACAGCTGGCCCGTACTGCGTCTCTCCCAGCAACAACTCTGGTGATCGGTACCAGATTGTGATGACTCGGTTGGTGTAATCCTGCTTTCGTTTTGCGTTCTTGTTATAGAAACGCGCAAGTCCAAAGTCTGCCAACTTCAGCTCGCCGTTACGAGACACAAGGATATTGGCCGCCTTGATGTCGCGATGGAGTACACCGCGCTTGTGAAGATAATCAAGTCCCTCGAAGAGCTGTTTTGCCAGGTCCTTTTTATGTCCCTCAGTGAGCACAAATGACGGATGGTTCAACAAGCCCGTCAAGTCGTGAGAGAGATACTCGAAAATCATGAAACAGTCATTTCGTTCGACCATAACTTCCTGCAACTTCACTACGTTTGTGTGGTTGAGAGATTGTAGAAGTTTGATCTCGCGAATCGCCGTGACTGGGAAGCCGTCGCGCTCTCCTTCCATTCTTATTTTCTTGAGAGCAACCTTGTCACCAGTATAGACGTGGACGGCCTTGTATACTTTTCCGTAGGTTCCAGATCCGACGACTGATTCGTTACCAGTCTTGCGGTAGTAGACCGAGTCTGAGGCAGCAAAATCTGTCGTCAACTTTGGCTTAGGCTTCAGTCGTTTGCGCATGACTATCTCTTTTCTGGTGCGCGGCGCAGCTAGGGGTGCTGGCCTGTGAGGAGCTGAGGGATCTGTTCTCCCTGCCATACCCTTGATGGAAAAGCTAATGCCCGACTTCCTCTTCTCGGTTTCATCCTCAGCTCGAAGATCCTTGGGCGGCCTGAAAGGATTGTCGTCATCATCAACAGAATCTGTCGTTGACCTAGGCGCAAGAGGAGTCTCGGTGCCAGATATCGAGTTCTCACGCTTGGATACTACTTTTCCGCCTCTGCTGCCGCTTGAGGGAGTCCAAGAAAGATTTGAGAAGTGGCCACCACGACCACCTCTACTAGCAGGAGGCGCAGGCGCCGGGGCGGGAACTGGAGGCCGTTGAGAATTGTTGTATCCCCTGGAGGGAGGTTGGCCACGGTATGTGTGCTGAGGCGGATATGCCGACATCGGTGGCTGGGCGACATAATGCTGTGGTGGTGGCGGTTGTTGTTGTTGAGCTTGGTAATAAGGACTTGCAGCGGGAGGCGGATAATTCTGTTGATAATAGGGAGAAGGAGCAGCCGAATAAGCGGCATGTGTAGGAGAACTAATTTTTTTTCAATCAGCTTTAGTCAGTGAGCATGCAAGATCCAAACATACCCGTGGTAGCTCGCATAGGCGGCCTGTGGGGGATATGTACGGCCATAAGGAGACTGAGCATGAGGCGGAGAAGGTCCAGCGGGTGGGTATTGCGGCGACTGAGAGTAGCGCGGGTCTACGTACGAGCGAGGAGGGATTGGCTGGCGAGGAGGGCCACCTCTGCCGTACATGGCGTCTGGTTCACGCTCGTCGCGATAACGTTCTCTTCTGTCGTGGTAATCGCGTCGACCTCCTCGGTCGTAGTCTCGGCTGCGACCGTAATCTCCGTCGTAATCTCTTCCGTAGTCTCTATCTCTATCTCTTTCTCTTTCGCTCTCGCGGTAACGAGGCGGGTCCTGTCTGTAAGGCCGACGGCTATCTGGTCGAGGTGACCTGGAAGAGCGACGAGAATGCGCCGATGGGCCCCGACGTCTGCTAGACTTTGCTTCTTCGGGACGAGCAGTGGTCGCAAGCTGCGAGATCAGGTCGTCCGACGGGGAGTCAGAACGTCGGGCGTCACGAGGGGGTGAGCGTGTTGGAGGTTTGCTATGACGAGAGGCGTAATTATTGGCAGGACGACCACGAGCCGAATGGCCTGAATGGCGATACTCTCTGGTTGGTGGGGGCGAGTATCTGCGACGGTCGTTGTAGCGGTCTCTTTCAGATGGATATCTCGGTTGGCGTGAGCTGTAGCGAGATTCGATTGAACGGGAACGTCGTCTTGTCGGATATGTGCCCGGCGACTGTGGTCTACGAGCTGGTTGAGCTCGATCGGAATATGGCCGCTGAGCGTATGAGCGTGGAGGTCGAGGGGAATAATCTCGAGCTGAACGCTTGGCGTATCTCGAGCTGGTGGATGGAGCTGGCGAGGGACTTGCACGTCTCGTGTTCAGCGACGACGGCACAGCAGGATCGTCGGCCAGTGGAGGCGGTGGTTGGGTGCGAGCCGAGTCGTGATGGTGATGTTGATGATGGTGGTGACGATGGCGGTAATGAGCAGGTCGTTCGTGGTTGGGGTCTTGGGCCCTGTGTGCAGATGTTGAGCGAGGGCGGTGGTTATGCGATGTGGAAGGATATGGTGCGCGGCCTCGACCAGCGGGTGCAGTGGGCGACGGTGATAGCTTACTATCACGCTCTCTGCTTCTGCTTGGAAAATCACGTCCACGTCGCCCGTGCTCTGTTTCGTTGCCTGCCATGGGGAAAGGACATAAATTCAAGTCCGACAGCGAACGCGGCCACCGAGACAGCCTTGAAGCCCACGCGCCAATGACACGGCAGCGACAGCAATCCTCTTGACTCAAATACGACGTGCCAACGACGACAGCAGTAGCATTTGCGCAAGCGGTACAGGTGCAGAAGGGGAAAGGGGCTTAAGAATGAATGGAGTGATCAAGTCTCCCTCACCTGTCGAATTGATCAGAGCGACAACTCTTGCTTCAGACGCGCTCTCTTGCCCAACATGGCCGAGCGAGGCGTTCCCCGCCGCTTACGCCTACCCGAAGCTTAAGCGACCTCCATCGACACCAATTGAAGCTGCTCAGTCTAGAGTGATTATTAGTATATCTTCACTTGCGGGCTCCTTGTCAAGTGAGCCAGCCATGTTACCTGCTTGGGGTGCTCCTGCAGACCGACCTCGTCTGGCTTCCGTCATGGTCGTGATCCGAATCTAATATTCACCCGCAATGCCAGTCACTCAAATCCAACAACCAAACTTCCCTTTCATGTCACTCGCCATGACTAGAAGAATGCTGCAACCTGTCCCCGTACCCTGAAAGGGCATCTCGTTAGCTTCTGGATAAAGCCAGGTCAATCTATGGTCGTTGTGGGGATGATCAGATCTCGGTGCTCCAATTGCTTTCTAGCAAGGAAATGATGGGATCAATTCCAGAGTATCATACTGTCGAGTGCATCCTGTGGTTATGCCGTCAATACGGATGTTGGTGATATCTTGAGCACATGGTCAGAAGCCGCTCTAAAAGCTTCGTCCTCATAAAGTGAATTATGATCGGTGAGTGTTGCGAAGCAGTATTGCTGATGTTCCTGCTGCATTCAAAAATGCAAGGAAACTGGCGCAGCGAGAGGCCAGACAGATGGTCCTGCCGAGCAGATGGAACAGGTGGTCAAGAGAGGCTAAGCCAGATCACAGACTCAACGTGTTAGCTGGATGAAGGGCGTGGCCTCCAGAGGAAAGTGTTGCAAGCGAAGCCATCACGTCTCTTGAGCGACGTCAGAAACACGAGTTAGTTGCGGCTCGGAGGGCAAGAAGATCTAACTAGGTAGGTGGTTGGGCGCAGGCACGGCAACAAGAGGCGCGGGTTGCACGAGTCAAGACGGAGGGGAGGATACAAAGGGCTGGAAAGAGCAAAAGTCAAGATAGAACAGAGAACAGCTTGTCGGGCAGGATGTGATGGTCGCTTTGGTGCGGCGTGGTGTCAAGCAGGCTGGCTGGTTGACAAGTTGGAAGAGCACTGGAGCGGCTGCCTGTGTTGGCCCCGTTGGGCGGTGGAATGCGTGCGCACGAGCCATGTGTGCTCTAGCTTGTTTAGCTCCAGGGCTTCGGGAAGGCGTGACTCAAAGAGAAAAAGTTTGGCGAGACCGGCGGGGCTCATGATGCAGCAGCAAGAATACTCGTACTGATGCCCGCTGCCTCTCGATCGCAAGCCATGTCTGTGTATCTAGACAGACCGTAATGGACTTTCTCTTCTACCACATACAAGCTTCGCATTCAAACTACTTCCTCTAGGACGTGAACAATCATATAGGCTCAATCTTCTTTCTACACCATCCACTACCTCGTGGACCGCCAGCACAATCACAAGCTCATATCCATAACTCTGGACAATCACAAGCTCATATCCATAACTCTGGACAATCACAAGCTCACACACACAACTCTCGACGATCACAAGCTCATATCCACAACTCTCGACCGTCGCCGCCATGGACCAACAACCAAACTCGCCCATCAGGCCCAAGCACATCCCTTCGCACATGATCAACGGCTCTTCTCCCCTCGTCTCGCAGGAGAACCGGGATGCGCGTGAGAGGGAGAACGCCTTCAAGTCCATCAAGTCCTCGATGGGCCCCAAGAAAGAGCCTCTCGATCTCGAGGGCAACTACTTCCAACCTCAGACCCACGCTCAGCCGCGCGACAAGCGCCCTTCGAGGCTGGCAAACCTGGACGAGGTTGACGCCAGAGACCCGCGTGACGACTGGGCTTCCCAGCAGACTAGCCGAGCCAGCAGCCCCTACACCCTCGCTCCTACCATCGATTTCGATGGTCTCAGTTGGCCCAGTATGCTTTAGTCAGCTTCCCATCGCTTTTCCACATCTGACAACTCTCTAGGCACTGGCACTCGCGAAAGACTCGAGTCCACCCCCGAAGAGGCCGCCGCCCGCCTAGAGAAGCTCTCGGGAGCAGTCCGTACACTTCTCGAATGCATCGGAGAGGACCCTGAAAGAGAAGGTCTCCATGGCACACCCATGCGTTATGCAAAGGCCATGATGTACTTCACCAAGGGCTACGAGGAGAACCTGAGAGACATTGTTAATGGCGCAGTCTTCCACGAGGACCACGACGAGCTCGTCATTGTAAAGGACATTGAAGTCTTCAGCCTTTGCGAGCATCACTTGGTCCCCTTCACCGGAAAGGTAAGATTGAAAGCAGACACGGTCGAGAAGCTCTCTGACTTGTCTAGATGCACATCGGCTATATTCCTAATGGTCGTGTTATCGGCCTTTCCAAACTCGCACGTATCGCCGAGATGTTCTCCCGCCGCTTACAGGTCCAAGAGCGCCTGACCAAGCAAGTCGCCCTCGCCCTCTCCGAGGTCCTTCAGCCTCAAGGTGTCGCCGTTGTCATGGAATCAAGCCATTTGTGCATGGTAATGCGTGGTGTTCAGAAGACCAGCGCTACAACCACCACCAGCTGTATGCTCGGTAGAATGAGATCTACCGCCAAGACGAGAGAGGAGTTCTTGAATTTGATCAACAGAAAGTAGACAAGCAAACAAGGGTCAGCATTCGGTGATAGACAGGCGCAGGCGTTCCTCGGAGTACATGGATTTCAGATGAAGGATGAATGGCCACTCAACAGCCAGGTTACGGAATGATACCACTCAACGATCGTAAGTAAATGAACGAATTTTGCATATTTTTCTCTTTCTCAAGTCATGTCGATGCGCATATACGTCTTACGAAATCAATCATCGCTTAGAGCTCACTTCCTTCTCTCACTGTGGAACTCGTTCGTGGTTCTGATGAGAACCCACTTCACTCACTACTGAAAAGTGAAGCGCCAAATCATTCACACCGTTTTCTTGCTGCTATTGTCGAGAGCTGCTCCGTGTGACAATAGCTCTCCAATATCCCGACGCTTCTTATTGTCGACTTGTAATCCATAAATCGAGTCACGATCGCACTTCGCATTTGCGCGCTTACGAAAAACATTCCTGATCAAACATTCGACAACGAGATCGAATCTAGCATCCACCACGATGACAGACGATAACAGAGCTACTCGAAAGCGCGAATTGAGCGAATCTCCTGAACCAGCAAAAGACGGTGGCTTTGGTGCTCTTTCCAACAAGAGGCGCTTCATCCTTGATAACGAACCGCTGCAGACCACGAACGATCGCAAACATCTGGAGGGCGAAACATTCAACGCGCTCGATGTGCTCGCCCAAGTTGCTGCTGCAGCTCCGCGTCTTCCAATCGTCAGAAATCGCAAACGCGTAATTCTCAAGACACCGACTCCACCTCCTCAAGTCAAGACATTCAACCTTCTGACTGGTCTTGTTTCGCATGTCGATATCTTGCTTCAAGTCACAAGCTATCTTCCACCACAGACGCTGCTTAATCTATACAGCATCTCCGCGCCCTTCCACTATGTCATGGATGGTCACTTTACAGCGTTCATCAAGGCCGCCACGCACACATGGGCTCCCGATGCAGACCGATACTTCCCTTGGTGGTGTTACCGTCAGCTCTGCATCGATGATCCTGCTTTGCGTCGCGCTAGACCCGACCGCCGAAGCGTGAGTTGGAACGATTTCACTCCCAAGCCGGAGTCGGACACGTCTTCTCAGGACAAGTTCGATGGATCTGACACCCACACTTCCAATTCTGGAGACAGTCCAAACAGCATCAAGTCTGAGAGCCAAGCCGAAACAAAGGCAAGAGTCAGCAAGCTGGTCAAACATCGTCAGACAATCGCCGCACCAGTGCCAGGCTTTCGATGGCTGAAGATGGTGGTGTATCGTGAATCAGTTTGTCGAGAAATTGTCGGTTGGCTCGCAGCCCACGGCCATCGCATCCCGCGTCTGGAAGGTGTTGATGCTCTCAAGGTAAGCTGTCATCGACCTTGTCTGGATTTTTCAGATCTGACCGCTTTCACAGAAAATGTGGTTTCTTCTCGATGTTCCTGTCAACGGGCCGCGCATAGCCTTGATACACAACACTATCTACTTCACCAAGGAGACGCTCGCCGTGTTGCAACTCTTTTTCATCAAACTCGACATGCTTTATTGCAATCCAGTACACTTCTATGGCGGTGAGGCATCTATGCGTGAGATGCTGCTCGCCGAGAGAAGCCTCACCACCCTTTGGAACTATCTGCGCGGTGCGGATGGCACTTCAAAGCTTGACACCATGCGCCTCTGGATCAGACATCGCTACAAGAGACCACAGCCCATCAGACCGATGACTCGCGAGGCGCACGAGGAGCATCTGGCAAAGTTGAGCATGCCGATCATGGGCGTTCCTGCACAACTCGTCGGTCGCTGGGGCTACGAATGTTGGGGCCTAGGACAGACCAAGTTGTTGCGCCCTGACGAATTGGTATTGAAGGAAGCTGTCAGACGTCGTGCTGGTCTCCAGAGAATGTTCCTGTCTTATCTTTCCTACGGATATCTCGATGCAGACCTCAATCCTCTGCCGACCAATGTCAAACCTGAAGACGTCGTTCTCAGTATGATTCGCAGAAAGAAGCACAGGGAGCTGGAGGCAAAAGAGTCCGATGGTATGGACATTGACAAGAAAGAGGAGGACGAGAAACCTGCTCAGGGCCAAAGCTCTACATCGTCGGAAGACAGAATTAGGGCCATGCTCGCTGAGAGACACGGCTGATGGCAGCCAAAACAGGTTTACCAGAAGAAACTTAGTTATGTAATGACGCGGATTTGTACAAGTCATCGCTGCATCCTAAACATGTCTCATAGACCGAGCGAGTCATCCATCGTCAATGTTTGCCATGTTCCATTGTTCAAATGTGCTGGCTGAACCAGTTCAGGAAGGTGAACATACTTGCCTTTGGAGTTCTCTCGAGACTCGTGTAGTTAACATACTGTAAATATGTTAGTAAATTTGCCTTCCTTCGATGCTAGAACGGATGTCTCACCTGGAGTCCAAATCGTGTGTTGAGACCAGATCCCCACTCAAAGTTGTCAAAGATGGCCCAGCCAAATGCTCCTGTCACATTGACACCGTCGTAATGAATGGACGCAAGGATGTTGTCGAGGTATGACTATAGGCAATCAGTACCGAACGTGTGTTATGTGGTGAACAGACTTACCTGGTAATAGTCTGCGCGTCTCAGGTCCCACAAAATCGCGTTGAGTGACGATAGCGCTGCTTCCCCTGGCTCAGCAAAACCGAACTCAGTAACCATAATATCAGGCACACTCGGAAACAACTCAGTCGTGATCTTCTTCAGGAAGCGACGGAGACCAACAGGAGCACTGTACAACCAATTGGCACCCCCATCTGCAGAGGGCCCAATAGGGAAACCATCTGGGGCTGTGGACTGCGAGCCAGCACACTCAGGGTATCCGGGATACGAGCTGTTGCTAGTGCAAGCCTCGAGATCATCGATGCCAGAGGCGTAGAAAGACGTATACCCGTCCAAGGCGAAGAAGTCACATGAACCCTTCACCAGTGCCTTTTCTTCGTCTGTGAATGTGGGAAGAGTGTCACCTAAGGTCTGGCGAAGACTTTCTGGGTAGTCGCCATCTTTCCAGACTGGGTCATTGAACCAACCAAGAACAAAGTCGTAGTTTCTCTGCACAGCCACCGCATCAGCTGACGAGGTTGTGTTTGGCTCGAAGTAGTTGGCCGAATTCTTGAATGTGATTCGACCTCGGCCTTTGAAGTCCTCGTGATACCTGTAGGTAAAATGAATTAAAACCTGTTTCAATGATGGGGACCTTCTTACCATTTGGCTACGCGAGCATGAGCAAGCAGGGTGTAGTGCCCACAAAGGAACCTTGCTTCCAGGCCTCCAGTGACATTGTTGTAAGCAGGATAGTATTTTCCAGCCGGGTATGAAGCATACTGCCAGTTACAATACTGCGGTTCGTTGATGGTGAACCACGTTTCCACATACTGGTCGTATCTTTGTATGATGAACGTTGCGAAGTTGAAGAAGTCGTCAACAATTTGTGGGTCGGTCCAAGCACCGTACTCGTTGAACAACGCCAATGGTGTGTCCCAATGGAAAAGTGTGATGGCTGGCTTTATACCATTCTTGACTAGCTCGGCAACCACGTCGTCGTAGTGGTGAACTCCTTCCTCGTTGATCGGTCCCTTTCCGAACGGGAAGATTCGAGGCCAGGAAATGGAAGGACTGAAGACGGGAACGCCCAGTGTTTTCAGACGAGCAAAATCCTGCTTATATAGATAGTAGTGCTCGGCTACGACATCACCTGTGGTATTGTCGGCGACTTGATTAGGTACCCTATGAGCCAGTAAGTCCCAGATCGATGGGCCTTTTCCCTCGGCATTTGCTGCACCCTATGTTACGTAAGTAGGTGTCCTTTAGCGATACTGACTGGCATACCTCGATCTGATATGCAGACGAAGCAACACCCCAAATAAAGTTTTCAGGCAGTTTCGCATTGCTCAAATTTGCTTCGTAGCTTGGTATGTAAGGATGCATAACACCTGGCCTTGCCAAGGGTGACGACTCAGGGGTAGGCGAGACGGTCGTAGTCACAGGCCCAGCCGCAATTGGGCCGACTTGTTGCCAGAGAGCAGCCAGACGTTCGTTCGAGAAATCGGTCTGGACCGAGTACGTGCTTGCCAGGGAGTAATTGAATGAGTTGGTTGCAAAGGTTGTCGAAACACCAGTAGGATCATGGAAGCTGATGGTAGAAGCGTTGGCGGATGCGGTAGCATTGCCATATTGAGCAGCCACCACAGATGGCACACAGGCCAATGCTGCGAAGAGTGACCTCTTGCTGCTGATACTTATCATGGTGTTGTTCGGGATGTGATAACCAACGCTATAACCATAGTGAGTGGTACGGTACCATCAACTTATATGTTTGACCATCTTGCAGCACGTCAGTCGATACTGTGCAAGGATCCGTTCTTCATGCATGGCGTTTGCGGAGTAGATGCTCCATACGAAGCGAGTGAGGGGAACTGAGGGGAATGAAGTAGATCGACTTCAATCCATTGGTGGAACTCAGATCACACTCGCAACATGGTCAAGGATATCTCTTTGGTTTTTGGCCGATGCTCTGTTACGAGATCTTCGGGCCAGATTGGGAGTGGTGGTCGATGCGGCATTCTTGGCAACAAGGAATGGTCGTGAGTTTAGCCTGATTGTTGAAAGGGAAACTGCAGCCAAAAAAACGAGAATCGAAATAAAAGACTTTAATTCTTACAGCATAACCTTTTGCCGGGGCCAATACCCAGGGTATATTATTGGCTTCCTCTCAGTACATCACCAAATTCGTCATAAACATACAGGTTGTTGACAGAGTCATCTATTTCTTCTGCTTCTTCTTGGGTGGCTCATCGTTGGAAGGCTTGCTCTTGGGCTTACCCTTACCGACCAGTGCTCTCAGATCGATAGGCTCGTCGTCATCGTCTTCGTCGGACATGTCTTCGAAATCCATCTCAGACATGTCTTCCATCTCTTGGGCTTGGGCTGTGTGGTGGTTAGTAAGGTCCTTAGTTGGAGATGGATAGTGGAGTCTTACTGAAGTACTTGATGGCGTTAGGCCACACATCCTCGGCGATAAGCTGGGCGAGCTCATCGCCCTCTGGGTGGACTTCATCGTCTCCCGACATGTCGGCCATGTCCTCCTCTTCGGGTTCGGGGCTCTCGACTCTCTCGCCCTTTGATCTTCTGTCCTGGCGCTGCTTGTACTCCTTGTTGGCCTGTGCTGACTCGTCGGCAGAAATGTAGCGGGTGGCAGAGACGAAACCAAACCAGGTGAAGAAAGAAGTGTTGTCAGCATTCCAGTTCTCGATCATGTCAACGAGCTTGTTGTGAGCGGGGAAATCCTTCTTCTTCATGTTTCCAGCCTTCTTGCGAGCCTCGAAGACGGCATAGGCGGCGTCGGTAAGACCCTCGGTGGGATCCTTGGCGTCCTTCCAATCAATCTTGACGGGCTCAGAGACGAGACCAGACCAGCCATCGTTGGATCTTCTGTACCAGAACTTCTTCTCGAGGACGGAGTTGGTGAAGTAGTCATTGTCGTCGAATCCGAAGCGGATGACAATGCTGCGGGGGTCACCAGCCTCGGCATCAATCTTCTCGGGGCCCATGGGGATCTCGAAGCGCTTGACATCGAGGCTCTTCAGCTTGGCGAAGATGTTTGCATCGTTGGGAGTGATGTAGCGATCAACATCGGGGGGAGACTGCTCGAAGACGAGAGGCCAGAAGTTCTCGATCTTGGAGATGACCTCTTGACGCTTAGCGTAGAGGGGAGCGGTGCTAATATATTGCTTGGCCACTGCATGAATGCTTGTCAGTCCACGTTCCAACGACGAGATACTCGTAGTCAGTCTTGAAGAACGTACAGATTTCGCGGTCGACCTCGTCGAATTGAGTCTCGAGCAGAGCGAGGTCCTCGTAGTATACAGGTACTTGATCTTCGGCCATTGTGATATGAATGAAAGGATTTCGAGTATGTGTGTAAAAGTCGAGTCGAGGTCAGGCAAGAGGTCACAAAATTTTGGAGGCCTCGGTCGCGCAAGCTCCACACACACGTCAGTCAGGGTCCAGCGTGCAGGTGCAGTCGTGCTCTTTTCCTGGGGCTTGTCGGACGACCAAAACGTCGCTTTCGGGGAGGGCCGACTCGACCTCTCCTGCATCACACAACTCACCTGATGTCGCCGCATCTACATCGTGACTTGCACACTGTCCGGTAGGGAAGCTGTTTGTTGGCCGCATGTTCACGATAATATATTCCTCGTATATATAGTTTCGTAAACATCCATTTCCATCAAGATGTTGAACCACTCATTCAGAATGAAGGCCTCGCAGCCCTTGCTTTGTAGGGCTGTATCGTCAATACGCCCGATGACTCGCACAACATGGATGTCAAAACGAAGAAGCATCTCAATAGTCCCACCTCCGTGGCGCCCTGCTTCCGTCCTGGATAAGTACGGAATGCAAAACCTTCACTACTTTCTCGTGCTAATGTTTTGCAGATGGGTTGAACGAGAAGCGAGGCCTATTAGTCTACGCCAGCTCACCTTCTTCGGCCGACTCTTGACTGATACGCGGTTACTTGGATCAGCCAACTATGTTCGACTCGAGCTGCCTACTAGGTGACTATGCTTCCGAACCACGTATCCACACCACTTTATTGACTGTCGGCTAGAATCGCACACAGACTCCGAGACATGCAAACATTACCTTACGCTGCTCTGGTCAACCCACACATTAGCCATGTGTACGAACTTTATTACTCGGCATTCGAAAAGCTACGAAAAGTTCCAGAAATAAAGACTCTGGAAGATAACGATAGGTTTTGTGACGTTGTTCGAGAACAACTAAGGGATCATCTCAGCGTTATCCCGCGTCTGGCCATGGGAGTCTTGGAGATATCCGAAGCCATCCCTAGCGACCAATGCGACAAGTTGGTGAACTCGCTTTTGAGATCGAGAATCAGCCGTCGTGTCATTGCTGAACAACATTGTGCCCTGACGAAAGCCTACCACTCGCCCGATCATCTCCCGCCCGCGGCAAAGCTTCACCCCGAGCATGGTGATGAATTTGTGGGTGAGATCTTCCTCCGGTGTAATGCGAAGGAGATCGTCCAGGACTGCGCAGATACGATCAGTGATCTCGCAAGACAGGCATACGGCTCAGATGTTGCGCTACCCGAGGTCGTCATTCAAGGAGCCGAAGACATATTCTTCCCTTACATCCCCAGTCACTTGGAATACATCATTGGCGAACTATTGCGAAACTCCTTCCAAGCTACCGTCGAACGACATGGTCACAAGCCTCCTCCGATTGAGGTACTGATATGCGAGGCTGCACAACATGTCATTATCCGGGTATCGGACCAAGGAGGTGGTATTGACAGGGAGGGCCTTCCAAATTTGTGGTCGTTCAGCAAAGGTCCGGAACGAAACAGAAGACTACGGAATCTAGAGCAAGTCCCCAAATTGGCGGCTACACTTCAGGACCTGAAAGTGCCCGACTCAGAGTCATCCGACGAGCTACACGACCAAAGGCAAACACGATTTGATCACTCTCTGGGGTCACTCTCTGGCAGACACCCCGACCTCCGTCTGGGGATTGGCCTTCCCATGAGCCGTATCTTTGCCGAATACTGGGCTGGTAGCCTCGAAATCCATAACTTGGAAGGATATGGTGTAGATGCTTTCCTGCAGATCAGCAAACTCGGCAACAAGAACGAAACCTTGAGCACAAGAACTAGCATGGACGCGCTATAAGATCAATCGCCTTGTCGCACGAACATATTCATCTTGCGGGCCCGCATTGATCCACATAGAGTAGACGAAGAACTCGTGGCGATCAAGTATGCACAGAAGTTCCCTTACAACAACCGCCCCTGAGAAGGGGCGCACGACCGGGAGCCTCGCTGTGGCTCCAAAAAAGCCAACAAAACTCAAGACAAGCCCGTTTCGGGTTCAGAGAAATCGATATCTACATAATCGTCTCCCACGCTATCAGGTCCAACCACATATTCTTACGAGATCTCGAGGAGCCTCCAGCAACAGTGACTAAGGACACTTATTCGCACTCAGCAAAGGCTACAACAGTATTGTCGCAGCACAAGTATTATCGTAACGAGACTATGATCAAAGGAGTTTTATAGACAGAAATAGAAGCATGCTAGAACTTTGACACACGCACTCTCACTCTCTCTTTCTCTCTCCTGCCGGTGTCAACATTATGGAGGCCTAGAACTCGGTAAAAGTAGACTATTCAGTTTGCACCCCAGCTGTGACTGTCAGACGAACGAAGGGCTTGGAGCGTATATTGAGGTGAGGAGTGTATTGCATAACTATGCATCAGGGTTGCATAAATCCCCAGATTCAGGGTGCGGGACGGCCACCTAAGTGACCTTGAGGCTTGTACCTTGACGCTCATAGTATTGCTGGCTTCAAGCTCTCTCAGTCTGCCGAACAAATCACAAACAAAATGCATTCGTCACTGGTGCGGATACAGAATGTCTTCGGCTTCTTCACGACCGTTGCCTTCAGTCTGGGCATGCTGATAGCGCTGAGTGTGGTTGCGTCGCATCAGAACCCATCAGCAGAGCTCGAGTTGCGCAACGTTCAAGTGTAAGCACCGATTTTATCACTGTTCTAGCACTATCTGACGAGTACAAAGTGTCAAGGGCCGTCCCCACTACTACAGCACCAAGAAGGAGGAATATGCGCACATCAAGTTCGACCTCGAGACTGGTATGTGACACCTTTCCCCTTACTGAAGACACGAGCCTCTAACATTACGACTCTTTTGCAGATCTCACATCCCTCTTCTCCTGGAACACCAAGCAAGTCTTTGTCTACGTGACTGCGACCTTCCCTTCCAAGTCTCCTCTTTCTCCTCCCTCGGAAGCAATCATCTGGGACGCCATCATCCCAGCCCCTTCGGAGCCCTGGCACGAGAACACCTACATCCACCCGCAGAAGAACCGCAAGCAACCCAGCCGTCGCCAAAACACCGCCGCAGCAAACCACAAGGCCTACCCTGAGGGCGCCGCTCCCGGCATCCTGAAGCTGTCAAACCAAAAGCCCAAATACCAAATCACGACTCCGTGGTCAAAGATTGGTGGTGCGGAAAACTGTACGTTACAGTTGAAGTACAATGTGCAGCCTTGGGTGGGTGCTCTGTATTGGAGTTCGCCTAGACCGTTTGGAATGTGGGAGGGTCTGCAGGGTGCTATGAGTGATGTCTTCCAGATGCCTTTTGTCAAGAACTCTGCTCAGGCTTCCAAGAGCAGAGAGGAGCTCAAGACCGAAACTGGTGGCGAGAGGAACAGAGGAAGCCCCGCTTGAATGTGTGGACAAAAGGGATGCCCTCTTTGCAGCAACCTACTTCTACATTGTTAATGAAGCAACCTTATTTTCTGACCCGTGTTCTTGGTCAACATCTGCACTTCACACGTGGAGAAAGTTCTGGATGGTTTGAGATGCTCCGTAAAGAGGGCGCTTGCTTTGCATTGTGCTCCCTGCGAACAAACAAACAAAAAAGCAAGCCAACAAGAGTAGTTCTGACACAATTAAAGGGTGGAAAGAAAAGATTGGGTATTTTGAGCATCTCTGAAACAACTCCTTTCTTTATTGGCAAACCCCGTCGTGATTCTCATAACTCAAGTTTCCCAGACGCCATCCTTATGCTACGCTTCAATCGTCCAAAACGACACATGGTGTCCTTCATTTCTTAGCAGTGTCCTCCTTCAAGCTGACAATGCGGTTGAGGATGATGTTATCAGCCGAGCTGTCCTTGTCGACGCAGAAATAGGCGGTGCGCAAGCCCTGGAAGCGAACGGCCTCGGGACCGGTGTTACCCTTGGCCTCACCCTCCTCTTTAGGCCAGGGTGCACGCTGCTGAATGTCAAAGAAGCCAGCCTCGATCATAGCGTTCTTGTGCACAATCTCGCTGTCGGGGTTGACATTGTCGTAGTAGCCACCCTTCTTCCAGTCGAGCTCGTTAGGACGAGGGTTCTTGAAGAGCGAGTTGAAGATGCGAGCTTCAGCTCGGATAGGCGACTTGTGTGCTGCCGACTCACCGATCCAGTGGATGCGGGCCTTGCCAGCCGGCACATCAGCACCGTATTCGGCGCGGATCTCGTTGACCTTACCGTCTTCGCCCTTGGTGAATGACTTGCAGCGGAGAGGGTGCTCGGCATAGAGAAGACCGACAGACTTTCCAGGGGCGAGACGGAAGAAGTCTGGGTCGTCGACCTCGCGGAAGTCGTCGCGGTCGATGTAGATGGTCTTTGTGAACGGGAGCTTATGCATGCCCTTCTCCTTGTCCTTGGGATCAAATGGCACTTCGCGCTCCTCAAGGTAGTCCTCGGGAAGGTTGTCGATGACGATCTTGATGGGGTCGAGGACAACGATCAGACGAGGCACAGTGCGCTCGAGGTAAGTACGAATAGAGGCATCAAGCATGTGCATCTTGGTGTCGGCGTTGGCCTTTGTCACACCAAGATCGAGAACGAACTTCTTCAGAGCACCAGGTGGTACACCACGACGGCGAAGAGCGACAAGAGTGAAGAGACGAGGGTCGTCCCAACCACGGACGACAGGAGGAATCGATTGAGCACCAGCGACAGGCTTGGAGACAGCAGTTTCAGCACCAGCCTCTTCCTCGCCAGTCTCGGCGATCTGAAGCTCATCGGCAGCTCCAACGAGCTCGTCTTCCTCAGACGGCTGCTGACCACCAGTGTTCACACCCTCGACCAGCATCTGGATTCTACGCTTGGAAAGAATAGTACCCTCAACATTGAGTCTTCCGTACTCGCGCTGCATGGGACCCTTCTCCTCTGAGGCGAGAACCTTGTGATCAAGAGCCTCCAGAAGCCAGTTATAAGCAGGACGGAGAGTCTCGAACTCGACAGTGCACAAGGAATGAGTGATGCCCTCGAAGCTATCACATAGACAGTGGGTGAACTCGTAGGTGGGGTAGATTTTCCAGGTGTAGTGGGTGCGGTGGTGGTAGTTCTGGTCCTTGACTCTGTAGGCGGCCACATCCCACATGGAGGGGTTCTCGGCCAGAGTCTTCAGCTTCGATTTCTCCTTTTTGGTCTCTGGTGTGTCTTCTTCGGTGATAGCGTACTCCTCGGGCTTTGTTCCGAGGTACTGCTTCATGCGCAGGACAGCCTGGCCAGCCTTGTATTTTCCATCCTTCATGGCGCGGAACTCCTCCAACGACTCTTTAGCGGGTCTGCTCCAGTGGCTGCAGACAGAACGAGGGCCATGCTCAGAGCCTCCTCTTCCCTTCTGGACTTCCTCGGCGGTACAATGGCAGACGTAGGCCTTGTTGCGGTTGATCAGTTCCTCGGCCAGACGGTATAGTTCATCGAAGTTATCGCTGCTGTAGGTAATCTTGGCGGGCTCGAAACCAAGCCAGCTGACCATGTCCTTGATGCTGGTGAAGTAGCGCTCCTCCTCCTTGGCCGGATTGGTGTCATCGAAACGGAGGTTGCACTTGCCGCCATAGGCTCTGGCGAAACCAAAGTTGACGGTAATGGCCTTTGCGTGACCGATATGGAGGTAGCCATTGGGTTCGGGAGGGAAGCGAGTCTGGACTTCCTGGACGGGCTTCTCGTTGTAAACACCCTTCAACCAGCCCTGCTTGAAATTGGCATTAGGGTCGGCAGGTGCGGCGGGCGTGCTTGGGGCGGCTTGTTTGGCAGGAGCTGCTTCCTTGTGCTTCTCCTTTGCCGCCTTTGCAGCTGCCTTCTTGGCTGCCTTTTCGGCGGCGCGCTTGGAGATCTTCGGTTCTTCGGGTGCTGCGTCGGCCATGGTTGCGTTGTGTGTTTTGGCGTGTTTCCGGGCAGGGAAGAATAATTATTGCTCACTCGCGCGACGGCTTGCGAGTCACTCAGTCGGCCAAGACCGAGGGGTCGCGATAAGCTGATAAGCTCCGAACCATGAATTGTGCCAAGCGAGCTCCCCGAACTTCTTGAGCCTTCGATGCTTCCATGAGGCGACGTGTAAACCACCATCTCCCGTGACAATCGCCAACATGTACGTTTCTGTCCCTCCCTTTGGCTCTCTCTGCCTCTCATCACTGACTCATGGCTTCTCTCAGGGCGCCACTCGTGGATAATGCGCAGGTCAAGTCTGCCTCGCTTCACAACCCGCTGCCTCTGGCACTGCATACCTACATTTGGCCCTTCCTGATCGTCTGGCCCGTCTTCTTCGCCTTCTACCTGTCCGAGGAGCGCTATGAGAAACACTTTGGCGCTCAGGAATGGACCTTCGTCTGGTCCGGTAGTATTGTCACTATTCAGTCCCTCTTCTGGCTTTCCACTTTCTGGAACATCAATATCCGCTCCCTCTTTACCACAACCCCCGCCTCCGATGTGCGCCGTGCTGGTTTGATCAAGGTCCTCCCTGCTGAAAATGCTGGCTCCGCCGACATCTGCCCGATCGAGCGCGAAACCGTCGACGGCAAGACCAACGTCTCCTTCCTCTTTCAAAAGCGCCGCTTCCTGTACTCTCAGGAGACCGGTACCTTTGCACCTCTCTCATACCCTCTGGACCAGGAAATCAAGCCTACCATTGGAGAATTCCAGAAGTCAAAGGGTCTCACTACCGCACAAGAAGTCGCTCGTCTCCAGCAATACTATGGCCCCAACACCTTTGATATCCCTGTTCCCTCCTTCACCGAGCTGTTCAAGGAGCACGCCGTTGCGCCCTTCTTCGTCTTCCAGATTTTCTGTGTTGGTCTCTGGATGCTCGACGAGTACTGGTACTACTCGCTCTTCACTCTCTTCATGCTCGTCGTTTTCGAAAGCACTGTCGTTTGGCAGAGACAACGTACCCTGACCGAATTCCGCGGAATGAGCATCAAGCCTTACGATATCTGGGTGTACAGAGAAAAGAAGTGGATTGAGGTTCAGAGTGACGCCCTTCTGCCTGGTGATCTCGTCTCGGTTGGCCGTACCAAGGAAGACAGTGGTGTCGCATGCGACATGCTTCTCGTCGAGGGCTCGGCTATCGTCAACGAGGCCATGCTTTCCGGAGAAAGTACCCCTGTACTCAAGGATTCCGTTCAACTCCGTCCCACTGATGCTCGCATCGAACCCGAGGGTATTGACAAGCTTGCTTTCTTATACGGAGGTACCAAGGTTCTCCAGGTCACACACGGTAACACTGGCTCGGACGATTCTGATAAGATCCGTCCCGTTGTTTCGGGCGTTCCTGTAGCTCCTGACAATGGTGCGATGGCCATCGTCGTCAGAACCGGTTTCGAGACCAGCCAGGGCAGCCTTGTCCGCACCATGATTTACTCTACCGAGCGTGTCTCAGCCAACAACGTTGAAGCTCTTCTCTTCATCCTCTTCCTTACTGTTTTCGCCATTGCCGCCTCCTGGTATGTCTGGACCGAAGGTGTCGCCAAGGACAGAAAACGCTCCAAGCTTCTCCTGGACTGTGTCCTCATCGTCACCAGTGTCGTTCCCCCCGAGCTGCCCATGGAGCTGAGCTTGGCTGTCAACACCTCGCTTGCTGCCCTCAGCAAATATGCCATCTTTTGTACAGAACCTTTCCGTATTCCCTTTGCCGGTCGTGTCGACATCGCCTGCTTTGACAAGACAGGAACTCTTACTGGAGAGGACCTTGTCGTTGATGGTGTAGCCGGCCTTACTCTTGGCCAGGAAGGTGCGCCTGCCGAAGCCGATGGTGCTCAGACTCAACTTGTTCCCCTCAACGATACTGGCGTTTGCACCACTCTGGTCCTCGCTACTGCCCACGCCCTTGTTAAGCTCGAGGACGGAGATGTCGTTGGTGAACCTATGGAAAAGGCTACTCTCGCTTCTCTTGGCTGGACTGTTGGCCGCAACGATACCCTTACTAGCAAGACTGCTGTCGCCGCAAAGGGTACCGGCCAGTCTGCAGCTGACTTGGTTCAGATCAAGCGCAGATTCCAGTTTTCATCTACTCTCAAGCGTCAGAGCTCTGTCGCTACTGTCGTTACCACTCAACGCGATTCCGGGAGAAAGACCAGAAGCACCTTTGTCGGTGTCAAGGGAGCTCCCGAGACCATTAGAAACATGCTTGTCGATGTTCCTCCCAAGTACGAGGAGACCTTCAAGTACTTCTCCAGAAACGGTGCCCGTGTTCTTGCCCTTGCCTACAAGTTCATGTCCACAAGCGATGAAATTGGTCAGAACAAGATCAACGACATGAAGCGTGAGGAGGCCGAGTGCGACCTCCAGTTTGCTGGTTTCCTTGTCTTGCAATGCCCCCTCAAGGATGATGCTATCAAAGCTGTTCGCATGTTGAACGAGAGCAGTCACCGTTGCATCATGATTACCGGTGATAACCCCCTTACAGCTATTCACGTTGCTAGAAAGGTCGAGATTGTCGACCGCGAAACTTTGATTCTTGACGCCCCTGAACACGACAACTCTGGCCAAAATCTTGTCTGGAGAAGCATTGACGACAAAATCAGCATCCCCGTCAACCCTGCTGAGCCAATTGATCCCGAAATCATCAAGACCAAGGATCTTTGTGTTACTGGGTATGCGCTCTCCAAGTTTACTGGTCAACAGGCTCTGAAGCAGATTATTCGACACACCTGGGTCTACGCTCGTGTCTCGCCCAAGCAGAAAGAAGAAATTCTTCTCGGTCTTAGAGATGCCGGATATGTTACTTTGATGGCTGGTGACGGTACCAACGATGTTGGTGCGCTCAAGCAAGCCCATATCGGTGTTGCTCTACTCAACGGAACCGAGGATGATCTCAAGAAGATTGCCCAGAACTTCAGAGAGACCAAGATGAAGGATGTCTATGAAAAGCAGTGTGCTATGATGAAGCGCTTCAACCAGCCTTCTCCTCCTGTCCCTGTCCACATCGCTCACCTTTACCCTCCCGGTCCTACCAACCCTCACTACGAGAAGGCTATTGAGCGTGAAGCTGCCAACAAGGGTACCACTAGCGAAGTCCTCAAGGCTGTCACCGAAGCCAAGCACAAGGCTGAGGTTGCTACTGCTACCGCCAAGGACGGTGAGACTGGTTCAAGCGCTCCCCTTACCGTCCAGGAAGAGCGCAGAAAGAAGGCTCAGAATGCTGCAAGTGCCATGGCTGAGAAGATGTCAATCTCTATGATGGAAGACGCTCTCACCGATGATGAACCTCCTACTATCAAACTCGGTGACGCCTCGGTCGCTGCTCCTTTCACCAGTAAGCTTGCCAACGTCATTGCCATCCCCAACATCATCCGTCAGGGTCGCTGCACTCTCGTTGCCACTATTCAGATGTACAAGATCTTGGCTTTGAACTGTTTGATCTCAGCCTACAGTTTGAGTGTCTTGTACCTTGACGGAATCAAGTTTGGCGATGGTCAAGTCACTATCAGCGGTATGCTCATGAGTGTCTGCTTCCTCTCCATCTCTCGTGCTAAGGTATGTCGATTGCTACTTTTCATTTCCTGAACATTGCTAATTCGTCTCACAGACGGTTGAAACTCTTTCTAAGGAAAGACCCCAACCTAATATCTTCAACCCTTACATCATCGGCTCCGTTCTTGGACAATTCGCTGTCCACATTGTCACCCTGATCTACATTTCCCGTTACGTGCAACGCACTGAGCCCAAGAAATCTGACATCGATCTTGAGGGTGAATTCGAACCTTCGCTCCTTAACTCTGCCATCTACCTTTTGCAGCTTATCCAGCAAATCTCCACGTTTGCCATCAACTACCAAGGTCGTCCCTTCCGCGAGTCCATCAAGGAGAACAAGGGTATGTACTATGGTATCGTCATGGTCACTGGTGTCGCTTTCTCCTGTGCCACCGAGTTCATCCCTGAGATCAACGAACAACTGAAGCTTGTCCCATTTACTACCGAATTCAAGATCACCATGACCACCATCATGATTCTCGATTACTGTGGTTGCTGGATCATTGAAAAGGTGCTCAAGCAAATGTTCAGCGACTTCCGACCCAAGGATATCGCCGAGAGACGTCCTGACCAGCTTGCCATTGAATTCTCTCGTAAGAAGGAGGAAGAGGAGAAGATTGAAGCTGAGAAGATTGCAGCGCTTGAGAAGCAGCTTGGCAAGGCATAGACGAATCGAAAGTTAGATGGCAGATTTTGTACAAATACAGGTGTAGGAAGTTTTAGATGCATACCTTTACAAAAGAATTATTGTTCACCTTACCGGATTTTGTCACCCTTGAATAGTGGTAGTAGGATTGATCGCCCTCCATGCTGAGAGTGTGGCGAGGTTGAAGTGACTGGCAATATCCACTACATTCAATGGTAGAGCCGCTCTTTCAAATCGTCACTGTTCTCCCAAGCGTTCGGCTGTAGGTATTCCACCCATCTCATGGTTCGTTTTCCCATACACTATTCGTACCATCCTGACGATGGGCGTCTCGACTTCTCTGTGAATTAAAAGCACGCCTTCCCCTGGGCTCTTGATTTGAAGAGGCTCTTGTCACCAATATGCTTGTCTGGGGGACGACCCTGGCCTTTTGTATCTCTACCTTTCAATTCCAGTACAGAGTTGAGTACGATCTACAATGATTACGAACCGAGCTCATAAACACTAAACATGTCAAGTGTCTTGCGTCGCGACATTGCGACACGCAGATGCACTGTGATTTATGATGAAGCGCAAGTTGGTCACATGTCCATGCCTGGAAGACAGTGACTTGAGCGACGGGCATTGATTGATATGATCACAATATCGAAAGTCCATCATTCATCTACCTCATCCCCAACCTCAAAGCCAAAAAGCGAAGGCAGCAAAGAAGAGAAAAAGAAAAAAGCTAATACTGATGCACGGGAACCGCGCCCCAAACTCCGTTGCGTGCAATAAGCTGTGCCGCCCCAGGAAGAAAAGTACGATCAAAAGAACACTCATACAATATTTGAGGTGGAGTGTGAGCCAGCGCCGGAATGCGTGTGGGTAATGATAAAGGACGTGCCGTCCTTGCTAAGGAATAGAAGCCATAAAGGATGAACGACGACGGTCGGTGGGTCGATTTGACCATCTGTGAAAGAGTCAGTAGGTAATCATGATGGCGAGATACAGGTGATAACTCACATCCTGACTCTTCTGTCATCGCCAGCAGAAGCGAATATGGCTGGGTTGGTGGGATGCCATGCCACCGAGTTGACGGTGCCAGGGGGGTGCGCTTCTAGCGCGACGACAAGCTGACCGGTATGTTTTCGCCAGACATAGACTCGTGAATCTGGCAGTCGGTTAGCAAACTATGAGGCATCAAGCTGTGAGGTTGAGTTATCACCTTCGCTGCCGCTAATGACAAAGTTCTCACCGGCACCACCAAAACCACTTCTAATAACGAATTCACTTTGGGTCAAGCCGGTGTAGCGTTGCAAGACTTCGCCAGTGTCCAAGTTAAGAAGTACCAGACGACCTTCGTTCATACTGACGAGCAGCGATTTGCCATCGCGACTGAGACTGACACAAGTTAGTCTGTCCTCCATGACCCACTCTTGGACTTTTAAACGAGTCTTGAAGTCGTAGACGATGACACGATTGTCGTTGCTTATAGCGACAAGCCTTGATCCGTCGGCCGAGATGGCACAGTCGTTGACGCGGAGACTCTGAGCATCATGGCTGATCCACGAATGCAGTATGGACAGGTCAGATAGCTGGAAGAGAGCGAGAGGCCTTCTGGAGTCTTGAGAACCAACGACGAAGCTTTGGCCGTCAGGAGCCCATGCAGCAGTGGTGACAGGGTAGTGGAAGTGATCGACAAGGCCCACCCGGGTACCTGTGCGAGCTTGATGGATGGCAAGCTCTCTGGACTGGGAGCAGGTGAGAATATAGGTATCGTCCGGACTCCAAGAAACATAGCAGACGCCAGTATCTTGGTCGTTCTTTTTTTGCTGACCGAGACGGCAGATGGGCATCCACGAAGTGGTATCGTAGATGACAACAGTGTTGTCTTTGGAAGCGGTAGCTAGCATTGAACCATTGTGGGAGAACTCGAGATGCCAGACTTCATCCGAATGATGTTGCAACTCGTGGAAGATGTGCAAGGGGAACTGTTCGCGTTCGCAGACGTGGTCATGTAATAGTGAAGGTGGTTGTGTAGTGTTGTGATACAAACACTGGTCGATGTGCTGCTGTTGGACATGATCTAGGAGGACGGCGAGACGGTGTTCGGGAATCATGACGGAGGGCGAGATTGACCCTGAGACTTTGTCAGTAAAAGAGAGCTACAGAGAGAGAGACGTCGGTGGAGCCTACTCGACAGTTCGGACAAGAGGTCCTTTCTCGAGCTGCCGTTGGCGCCATCCCATCTCGCTTGTTGCCTCAAGTCGTCGGCTCCACGACACATGATCAGACTGGAAAGAGCGTGCAGACGAGAAACATCATGATGCAGAGGCGTCAACTCTTGTCGGAGGACCATCAAGGCCTTGGAGAGGTCCCTTAGTTCGAGTAGCTCGAGGTACTTTTGTTGGCGCATCAGAAACACCATGTCGTCCCTCTTGGCTCCTTCGCATAACGGTAGACCCTCTCGACCACTGCTTCCGAACAGCAAGGCTTCGGCCTCGACCCAGTTGCCGCTCTGTACTGCAGTGCGGAAGGCGGCCACGTTCGGTACCTCGAGCTCGAAGCCACTCTCTTGACTCAGTTGGTTGGCGGTGGATTGGTAGCCTAGGTCCGACAGGCTCTGGATGATGATGCGCGTCACTTCTTGTCTATTGTGGCCGTAGAAGTCGTTGATCTCGTGGGCATCCCTGTCCGAGGCGCCGTTCGAGGCGTGCTTGGTCTTGTCGTCATCTTCTGGCTGGAGGTGCATTCTGCCTCTCTTGTGGGCTGCCGATGCCTCTGACGGCGACGCACTGCGCGGACGCTTGGCGGTCAAGGATGCAGCCACGGTTTACGACGACGAGAGTGAGTGCAGGTCGTGGTGAGCGATGTACCACGGTGTCGGGTAGCGTAGATGGCGTGTTTGCCGTTATCGAAGGCCTGCTTGCTAGAGTGACTTGGACATGGTCAGGTTCCCCCACTCCGACCGACATCAAGCATGTCCATCGGAGGACCGAAGCTCACTCCGCAAAATGACGTGCCAAATCTTCACATGTCACGGCTTTCACTATTCTCCATGCATACTTATTACTCGTGCCTATCCATATCATACACTCGTACATGTCTTTGTCCATCTCCTCTACTTGTAGACAGCCGTCCCCCCACCCCTGAACCACCCAACGTCTACGCTCTGCTCGCTGCATGCAGAGTCGGCCGGAACCGTAAACTCTCTGTTCTCGCAGCACTCCCAACTTCTGCTACCATCTGCTTCTTGCATAATATACTTGTACTCGAAAGTCGTGCCCTCAGCAATATCGAAGCGTCCTCCAAACGAAGGTGCCCCGGCACTCTCGGCATCAAGATTCGAGAGGGCAATTGCTTTGGACGTATCCCAACCACCAAGTTCTGGGATACTGCCAATCAAGAGAATACTCTCGCCCGCATTCTCAAACGATCCGCTGACCTCGAAGATGGTCGTGGCTTTGCCTGAGGTACACGCTTCTGCAGACTCCACTGGGATCGAGTAGGCACTAGCGTTGCTAGCCATGTTGCAGTCGCCCTGGGCATGCTGGAGATACATTACTTCAATCGGGTTGATCTTGCAATTGAACCAAGACGTCGAGTTGCTGATGTGCGTCGTTCCATTGGCAATGATTTCTTCCTTGATCCTGCCTAATAGTCAGAACGACCATGTTCATGTCTCGCTCAAGAATCCCGGACTTACGCTATGTCGGTAAAATTCTGCTGGATGGCTAGACTGAAGTTGCCAATGCTGAAATAAGGGAACAGCTTGAACCGGAAGTCGCTTGAGTCGCAATCAATCCATTTCCCTGTTGGCACTGCAACCGAATACGCTTCTGGTTCTGTCCAAGAGTTGTCTCCCCAGAATGTCTGGCAGGTTGCCGACGAGTTGGCTCCACCGTTGGATGACGAAACATCAAACGCAATACGATAGTAGTTTGTTTGACCTTCATTGTTGCCGATTGGTTGATGAGTGGACAGAGAGTTGACAAGGAACGGCGAGTATGCTGTTGCTACAGTGCACAAGGCAGCCGCTGAAGCAAAGGTCTTCAACATGATGGCCAGGTATAGAGGAAATGACCGGAACAACGAGAAAGAAAGATCGTGACAGAAGAGAAGGAGGAGCAAAGAACTTATCTTGGTGTGGCCTACTTACCCTATGAGGTCGGCTTGCATGGCTTTAGTCAAACGCAAGAGAGATCCTCCTGCAGATCTCCTTCATTACACACCAGATGCAGAGAGGCACGGCACGGCAACAGACAGAGATATGCTTGCTCGCTCAACAATCGAATGTTTCACGGACCAACTCGCGCGCCGGATGTGCAAAGAGTCAAGGACTTGTCAACTTTTCATGCCGTGCAGCACGAACGCTCGAGCACTGCGGACGCTGCCGCGTGCCGGTCCATGGATTTGACTTTTGCCGAAGTTCCATCCTTGAACTTTCCTTTCGTTTGGCGTATCTTTGCCTCCGGAATCCGAATCCGCGAGTCTGAACACGCATCCGACAGTCGCCTTGTGCGGCTCCTTTATTTGGAAATCGATTGCCTGGGAGCTTACAACTATGAAATTGTGAGGTCTGTTCTCGCTCTGGGAGAATCTAGTCTGCATTGAGCCATTGATCTATCGAATTCCAATGCCACAGGCCATGCACCCCGCGCCATATTGGCTGTGTAACCCATGCCCCCAGACTGCTAAATATACGTTTTACAAGCAACCATCCCACGTTTGTCCATTCCGGTCAGTGAACGAGCGGTGAGCTGCATGAATCGATCAGAAAAGGCAGTTCTCAGTCACAAGCATGCACCACAGTCTTTGCAACACTATCGTGACAGGCAGATCCCCGACGCTTCACGGGTCACTCGAGTCCATCCACGCACACGATGCAAATTTAGACTTTTATCAAACATTGTATCGCAGGATGAGTTATTCCTGGGCTGTCTAGCTGTGTGATAACCGAGGCGTAGAGTCCAAATCTCGTAGATTGAACAGTGCTACGGGCACGACAGATATCAATTTATTGTTTTTGCCGACCCATCCCGTGACGCAACACGTGTTCCGGGCGCTAGCCAGATCCGACCAGCGTGAGGATCACGAGAGGTACGAGCAGTACGAGAAGGCAGCAAGATTATGATCTGTGTTACCAGGAGCGTCTCAAGATTGCCAGGTTCCTATGACAGCAGCAAGAAAAAAGCGGATATCTGCCTGTCACTCTCCTTCTCTCCTTCGTTGGCAAGGTCCGTGGGAGCGGAACAAGGAGTATGCCCTGAATCTCAGTCGAGGAGACATTCATAGTTTTGGCACAGAAAAGAGTTGCAATGCACGTTCGGAGATATTCGCTACTGTCACGACTACAGTGTTCATTGTAGGCCACGACAACGTGGAAGTTGAGGGCAGTGAAGTGAGCAAGTGAACGTTCGGTGCTATCGTCTTTCTGTTGCTGTAATTCCCCATTGCAGTCTCTCAGATAGCATGATCCATGCTGGCTCGCCCTCTATCCTGCTCACACTGCGTAGTCCGGCTAGCAAGAAGGAGAGCTGCCTGTTGTACTCTTTGGACAGGCTGGGGACACTCAAGACGGACCTTTGATCATACTGTCCAGAGTTCGCTTCTTCCTCACCTTCCGAGAGGTCTGCTGTATCGTCGATCTCGGGTCTGCTGCGGCGAGCAGAGTAGTTTTGCTGTATGACGAGTTGTCGGGGTGTAGGTCGAGATGTGTGGTCGCTGACCTGCTTGACTGCATCTCGCCATTCAAGAGCCAGGTCCTCGTAGAGATCGAACATTGCAAGTAAAGAACCTCGGATAGGCGCCAGACTTTCGTGCAGGAGCAACTTACTGATCAAGTTGGACTGGAACGTGTCAAATGCCGCGACTATACCATCCACGTCTGCCGTAGCTTCGAGATCGGTGTTGAGTTGCTTCATGACAATTGAGAGCATCTCACAGACATAACCTCTGAAAGTTGTCGCGAACCATGATAAACGCTGTCGCAGGGCCATAAGTTCTTTGACTCTACGTTCATTCGAACGATCACTTATGATGTTGAGTGTCCACTCTTGTTGATTCAGCAGATATTGAGCCCGATACAACCTTAGCAAAATCGTGAATGCTTCTTGGCAAGCTGCCAGCGTGGCTCTCGTTAGAACATTTTGTAAGGCCCAGGTGATCTAATGAAATGTCAGAAAATGGTTAGAGCATGAGCTTTGACATATACTCACAGAATAATCGAGGATGATTCGACCCATCACGTCTGGTCGCCGCTGATGTGCACCATGGCCGTGGTCACTGCGCGGCTTAACTCGAACCGTGATATGGTCGGAGTCCACGGCTCCAATAGCCTTGAACGCTGTTTGAGCTAACTCTGTTAGCAGGAACCGGTCATCCCAGCCATTGCCTCGATCCATGCGTTGGAAGACAGCGTAAGCAAAATCCTGGAAACATGCGCCGTTGGCAGCGAAGTACAGGTGATTGATCGCTTCGATGGCTGTTTGCAGACCACATTGCGACACTAGAACCTTGCGCAGTGTTGTGATCTCTGATCCTTCCAAGGCGTCAGCCCATTGCGTCAAGGCGATCGTGAAAACCTCCGAGAATGGTAATAGGGTATTGTCTATGGACTGCATGATTTGGGAGATTGTCAAACTTCGTGCGCTGCGTTCAGACACATCAGGCTTACGGCCAAGAGCTTCGAGGAACATGACACTCTTGCCAGCTTTAAAGATCCTCTCTGTTATGCTTTGCATGAAGCTGGGAGCGAATATGGAACCGTCGGCATTTTTCAAGAGCGTGTAACGCGAATGCCAGATAGACCCTCGATCAGAGTGCTGGTCATCGGATCGCACGAAGAACAGTTCGTTTGAAGCAATCAGCTTGCCATCGATCATCCATAGCTTGACAGGACGAAGATACGGGCTCAAGCAATCTAACAAAAGACGAGAGACGCTTGCGCTTTCGTCATCTTCGCCAATGAGCTGGAGGCTACAAGCTTGCTCAAAAAGCCTGTTGAGCAGTTGCAATGCCTGGACGTTGTGCCTGAGAGAGTTGTCTGGTATCAAACTAGCGAGATGAACGAGTGGCGCTGATGTTCGATCGATCTCAGCGTGCATGCTTATCAGGCTGACAACTGCTGAGTTGTGTGGTTGGAGAAAGCCTTGCTCGATTTTTGAGAGCACTTTTCCCAGTTCATGCAGACGAACTTGAACTGCAGCTTGAAAGCTTTGCAATACCACACTTTGCTGACTTGATGCGACGAACTGTCGTACAATCATGATCTGAGAGCCGAGCAATGCAAACTCTTGTAAAACACGATCTGATGTTGATGGTGCGACGTTTTGTATACGACACGAGTATTTTGCTCGGATGCGGTCGCTACTGCCATGGCTGAACAAATCTGTTGGCGTTCCATGAAGCATCGCCAGGACCTGACGAGCGGCTTGCAGCTCAGTGACTTCCGAGTCCGAATGCATGCCTGTCATACGATCACGCAAATCTTTGACCTTGTTCAGAGCCTGGGAATCTTTGGGCACAACGAAAGCACGGGCAAACGAAACAACATCTTGCGCGTCAAGAGATGAGGAGTGAGTCGATGTAGTAGGCTCTCCAACGGACTCGTCGCTAAGACTCGGTGCACAATGTTCGGAGTAGTCTGACTCGATGTCGACGTCGTCCCAGATGCCCTCCTCGGTCAATGGGTCGTCGGCGATAATGTCAGCCCATGTCAGCTGTTCGACTGGCTCATCAGGGATCACTTCCAGTGCTTTATTGATGTCCGTCTTCTCGGCTGGGCGGTCTGAGAGAGCTAGCAGAAGAGCCAATGTTTCAGGTCTCCATTTGTTGGGTATAGCAGCCAGTTCATCAAGACGGGGTTTCAAAGCGTCGGCCAGTGGCTCATTGTTGAGAACATGGAACTTTTCGAGCAAGCCTTCAAGACGGGCGTCAATCTCGAATTGATTAACACGAACGTGCTGTTGTGATTTGAAAGTTCTGAGGGCAGAATCCTTGGAATGTCTGAATTGACGAGCATCTTTCTGTATCTTGTCAAAATATTGCGGATCATGGAAAGAACAAGACAGCGTACACGAGGAGTTGATGCAGCGATGGCATTGATCAGGTCATCGGTAAGGGCACCAAGTTTCGCAGCGTGAGCCATGTTGAGCCTATCAGGTACATGGTTGCATTGAGACTATTCCATCAGAAGATTGACTAGATGTTGACTGTAGAGTTTGGACAAAGGCCGTGAGGGTGTGGCATGGAGACGCGTTCAAAGGCGGTGAGGGCGGGGACTTGGCCGAAAGTCGGGGCGTCGTCATGGCTGGCTATGAGCTCCCCGTTAACGTTTGGCACTTGTCGAGTTGTACTTTTGAAACTTGGTGTAGCAAAGACAAGCACCAGATATCGCAGTCATGGCATTGCCTCCGGCGGTCCGCTTCATGGCGATTGGCACTATGGTTGTCTTTTGCTATCTGTGTGTACAGATATTCCGAGCGCCGACGAGCCTGTCGGCGGGCGGTAAGGATGCTGTCAAGTTCAGCGACATGCCCAGGGACCCCAATCTTGACCGTACGTAGGCCATCTTCTGCTTCTGACGTGCTCGAAGTCTAACGCAGCCTTGCAGCCACTGGAGAGCCGCCGGAGCCACTGCACAGAGTGTCGGGCAATAACTATGCGCCGGACAACGCAAACTCGAACCGCATCAACGCTACCATCTTGTCGCTTGTACGCAACGAAGAGCTGGACGGAATCTTACAATCAATGCGCGACTTGGAGCGTACATGGAACCACAAGTTCAACTACCCTTGGACCTTCTTCAACGACGTACCCTTCACCGAAAAGTTCAAGGACGCTACCCGTGCCATGACCAAGGCCGAAGTCCGCTACGAGCTCATCCCTACAGAGCACTGGGAAGTCCCCAGCTGGATCAACCATGACCTGTTTGTCGAGAGCGCAAACGTCCTCAAGGAGCACGATGTCCAATACTCGCACATGTTGAGCTACCACCAAATGTGCCGCTGGAACTCGGGCCTGTTCTACAAGCACCCTGCTCTCAAGGACATGCAATACTACTGGCGTGTCGAGCCAAAGGTCCACTTCTTCTGCGATGTCGACTACGATGTTTTCCGCTTCATGCAGGACCGCAACAAGACATACGGCTTTACCATCAACCTCTACGACTCTCCCCAATCCGTCGCAACCCTCTGGCCCGAGACTGTCAAGTTCCTGGCTAACAACGGTCACCATCAGCATCCTAATAATGCCATGAAATGGCTCACCGACAAGGATCGTAGACCAGAAAACTACAAAGAGGCCAATGGCTACAGCACCTGCCACTTTTGGAGCAACTTCGAGATCGCCGACATGAACTTCTGGCGTTCCTCAGCCTACGAGGAGTATTTCGAACATCTCGATCGTGCCGGTGGCTTCTTCTACGAGAGATGGGGTGACGCTCCCGTGCACAGCATTGCACTTGGTCTCTTCGAAGACAGTCGCAAGATTCATTGGTAAGTCCTCCTGTCTTCAAACTGCTCTTGGCTTTTCTAATTTTGTCTCTACAGGTTCAAGGACATCGGATACCAACATATTCCCTTCTTCAATTGCCCCAACTCACCCAAATGCCGAGGCTGCGTTACTGGTCGCTTCGCCGATGGTGAGAAATGGCTCAACAGAGAAGACTGCCGGCCCAACTGGTTCAAATATGTTGGTATGAGTCCTGAATGGGCTGTCCAGAAAGACTAGAAGTCGGAACAACTCGATGCATTTCTATACGGCGTTGGAGCGTGGTCACTTTTCTTCGTATATACCTCTTGTCTGACCATCTCTTATGAACACGGGATGTTGCATATACCAGAACATCATGCTTATACACTTCTTCCTCAGGCTCTTGTGCCACACCCATATCTCCAGTATCATCACAGCTTCTCGATGCCGCCTGTTACCTGGAACCGGTCTGCACAAAATTTGCTCTGTCACGAACTAACTCAAACCACCTTGGCCTCGCCACCAACAAGCTCGCTGCCGCCCACAATCCCACTAGCCTTTATATTCGAGCTTTTCTGGTCCCTTTTTAACAAGCAAAAAGCCGTGGTGGTGTAGTGGTATCACACCCGAGGTCTTAACACGTGCGCAGTCAATCGTTGTTACTCAACGCCGTGTCAGTCTAGATCCGAGGAGGTCGCAGGTTCGATTCCTGCCCATGGTGCTTATTCTTTTTTTGTTCTTCCAATCATCAGTTTGTATTGTCGATGGTGATGTCAGTTTTTTGCAGAGTTGCGAGTTACAGATTCACTTGTGAGTCTTGTGCGAACAGTTTTCCCTACTGCTCTTTTACACCTGCACCTGTCTTCGGCGGAGTCGCGTTGCAACATGTTGTAAGTACCAATTTTTGCCTCAAGATTGAGTTCAGCATTTGAGACCACGAACCTCAAGACGAGGTATGAGCGATGATGTTCCCCTTTCTCAGACCTCATGACAAGCTGCGCACAAATATCGGCCAGGGATAAGAAATGATAGCTGAACTCGCTGTTCAAAAGGGCTCTGTCGCGCGATTGGTATGTTTCCGCGCCGTGACTGTGGTCAAAAGCGCAAAACAAAACAGCCCAAAATGTCCACCCCCTGAATCGAACACCAGCCCCCTCCTTCAAGTGCATATATTCCTACCAAATTCACTTGACCACAACAATCCGCTGAGTTGGTGTAGCGGCTAACAACCCTACTCAAGATTGACGATAAAACACTCGTTCAAATCTCCGCCGTGTAGTCTTAATTTGGTACCAATAAATCCAAGCCAGAAGAGCCGCTGCTCTGGTGATATTGATCAAGGAGATTTGAGAGGTTTTCCCAAGTAGTGAAAGCTCTGGTTTTTTTGCTGTTTTTGTTTTGTGTGATGGTGATGGAAGAGGAAGATGGAACGACTGAGAGGCGTTGTGCGCCTTCCTTTTGAGTCCGTTACTGTTTGCTCTCATCGAATCATGGTTGGCAGGGTCGTCCTGAAGAAGTTGTTATTAGCGAGTGCAGCTTCCGCTTCGTCACTCGCGGATGCTCTTTCCATCTTCATCAGTCACTCAGCTCCACTCTGCTTCTCCTTAATGTCAAAACTTGCTTGGCTGACAGAACCCTTAAGGCATCATAAATTGCATACATATCTTAAGGACGGCCGATATTCCCGTGTTCACTGACACGTTGAAAACCCCAAAAGCCACCTTCACTACCGCCACCACCCATTTTGGTCATCTGTGTTCTCGGTCTCTTCAATACTTCCAGACATCTTGAATCTTGTTGAGCTTCGAGATTGGGCCAAACAACCATTTAACAGCCACCAGGCTTTGCACTATCCGACTATCAGTACACGCCCACAATGTCATCGCATCTTCAAAACTCCCTGAAACTCACCGGAAGAACCATGCAGCAGCAGTCGTCTCACCACCATGCGGACATTTGCTAATCTCACTGTTCAGTCTATCATAGCAATCCTTATCAGCCAAGTCGAAACCAGTATTTCCATTGAGATTCTGGACCACGAAGTCGATGTTCTGGCCTTGACCGCGAGGACACATAGCCTTCAATTGACGTGGCGCATAGTTGCCGGTGAACATGCCACCGGACTTGTAGCAGGCATCATTAATGAAGGTACGGGCTTGTTCGCGGTTGTTCCACGTCGCGCCGTCGGGAAAGCAGCGGGCTGAGGTGGTCATGGCCAGCGCAAGGGTAGTGAGAATGATAGTAGTCTTCATGTTGGAGTGGTAAGGTCGGGTTTCGGTTGGTAAGAGATTCGTTGCTTTGTATCTTTGTGGTTGGAATGATGAGGACTCAAAGGTGGGCAAGAAGCATCATTTTATATCTTTTCAACCTGACCATCTGCCTCCTAAAGCCCTGCAGTATGACGATTGAGCTCATGTGGCTTGGAGGATTTGAGAGATTGTTCCTCAAATAAGGGTAATGTCTGTAGCGACTGCGAGTCTCGACCGTTCAGCGAATTTATTCAAAGTGCGTTTGGGAGTAGTAATCATGCGCTCTGAAGGATTGAGAAGATAGTTTTTCGAACTCAGAAAGTCTATACGACTAACCACAGCGCTTGACCGGTTAATGAAGGCCGGCATGGCATCTCTCGAGTCTAGACGCACTGTGGAACGTCAACACTGGTTCCACCGCCAAGGAGGCAGGGACGGTCATACGCTCCGGCTGGAATCCGCGGCCTTCATTAAAGAATGAAGCTTGGAACATCTGGCGTGGTCTCTCGTATTCATGTGAGTAGGGTCTGGTCAGGAGGTAAAGCCATAAGGCGATCTGGAACAGTTCGTTGGGAGGCTGTGTATACGGACCTACTTGGTTGGCTCATGAATCAATCCTTATGATGTTAACGACAGAAGCGAGAACGCAGCTATATGAATATGCTGTGGAGCCGCGGTATGTAATAGGCCTATCCTGATTCCATAAATAGAGCACTGTAGAGTGCCAAGCTCATCTGATATGGTTAGTATAGTGTATCAACTAGTGTATCAGATAGCCTTATACTGTAGCTTAGCTACGTGTCGAAAATGTCTGTAAGCTTTCGTGTAGTCAACAGTGATTTTGACGCGGAGACTGTGGTGCTGTTCATGAACAATAGTTGCAAGATTACAGCCACACCACTAGTTAGTTTTTACCAAGTTACAACTTTACTTACACTCTGTTTCCATTGGGTTGAGTTAGTCAAGGTACTCAATCTGTTAGGTCTATGGAGTGTGAGTTGAGCAACGCCAAAGATTGAACTGGGCAAGAGTACATTTTCTCGGCTTTTCCTCACAGATCACTCACACGAGTTCAACATAGCAACGGCAAAACATCCAGCCCATACTTCAGGCCTTGAAACTCAGATCTTGCTTCTGATACAGAACATATCTCTCCCCTCATCACTGTTTCTGATTTCTGTCGTCGACATTGTATGTTTTTCAACGCTGGCTTTTTTATTGTCTTCGCGAACACGAAACACTTTTGACACTACTGCTATGATCTGGTACCATATAATCATCATTAGGATAGATCATATTGCTGTCACCATCCGTCATCTCGAAGTCAAGTTCTCCATCTCTCTCCTAGGCTTTTGCCGATGCTGAAGATCACTGCCCTCTAGCAGGTACCGGGTCTGGCACTGTTCACATCGTCAGCGTTTCATCCTCATGGTTATCACTTCGTTGTTGGTAGCTTACCGGAAGAACCATCCAGAAATCGTACTCTCACCACCATGATCGCAAGAAATCTCATTGCTCAATCTGTCATAGCAATCTCCGTTTCCCAGATCAAAACCAGTGTTGGTGTTCAGGTTCTGGACCACAAACTCGAGACCGGTATTTCCAGAGCGGGGGCACATGGATTTGGATTGGCGGGCTGCGAAGTTGCCGGTGAACATGCCGCCGTTGTTGTAGCAGGCGTCGTGGACGCAGGAGAGGGCTTCGTCGCGGTTGGGGAAGGTCGATCCGGAGGAGTAGCATCCGGCCGAGGCCAGAGCGACAAAGGAGGTGAGGGTGGTGAGGATGGTGATCTGCATTTCGATGGATGTCTTTGTAGGTTGGGTTGATGTTTTTTGTTATGGAAGTGATTGAGGTGATGGTGAGAACTCAATGGGTGAGCCAGAAGCACTCTCTTTATAGTCTTTCTTTTTCGCATTTCTGATCATGGCTCTTCTTTTTTTCTCGAGTCCGTGTAGCACAAGATTAGCGCTTATAATATGTTGAAGGAGCCAGGATTCGATCCTTCTCAAACTCTTGTGGTATCTGTGACAAACTGCAGGCCTCTACCGGTCAAGAGCATCACTACACGGTAACCTTGAGCATCAAGGTAATACACGTATAGGAAAGTGTAGTTAGTCCGCAGCGGTTTGACAAGTCCAAATTCGGAGAATAGTTGGCTCGCTGAGTGTGTGCTAAGGACCGGATCTCAGTGAACCTCTATCACAGCTCTTTTCTGCAAGTGTTGCGGCTTTAGATAGTGCTTCAAACGCCTGTCAATCCTGGGTTCTCCTGTACCAATGATGACAGGCCATCGCTGCGGTAGCTCCATTGGGCAAGAAGTAGATGCGCAGAAAAGTCTTTAGTGCAAGAGTATGGATACGATGAAAAGGCCAACTAAGTTGTGTGCTTGAAGTTTCCACTACACTAGACATTCATAGTAAGCAATGTCATGCCATGGTGGGACGGGACGGGGAAGTTGCAGCAGTCAGGAGGGATTCTATACGTTGACCGAGTGTGCCTTCCTGTTCGAGCAATTGATGGAATTCAGGAGAAGATGGGCCCCTGCATGTTTTCTCTAGAATCTGTAAGCTCACTGTTGGTTGTCAGTTGACTGCCAATCACGCTGTCCCTGCCAAGCCGGCAAGTTACGATCTTGTGCTCCTGCTGGAGTTCGTGCTACAGTCTCGAAGAGGGCGCTCTGGAGGCAGAAAGGATCCGGTGTGATGCTCCGCTCTTTTCTGAACAATTGACGACGGCTTTGTGATGGTATTGCTGCTGGAAGAGCGCTGAATTCTTCGGCCCCTCAACCCTCCTGCTGTTTTGTGCCTCGTGTTTTTGGTGTAGGACACCTGGAGAAACGGTGTGAGCCAGGTTCTACGGCAGTCCAGAACAGCCTTGATCAGATGGTTGTGCACCCGAGTTTACTTGATTACTGGTAGATCTGGCCTTGCTCCTGATCGTCCGACTCCTGATCTTCCGACTTTCAGATTGCCACACTCCGCCATGCTACACTTCGAAATCATGTGGGGAGCACGATAGATGGCATGATATTCAAAATCCAGCGTCCTGTGGCACCAGAGACTACACACCTGTCTCGAGAAAGGTCCAATCAGCACACATCGTGATGCTGTCTCACTTACGAATTCGCTCTGACATTCAATCTCATAAGCCCACCTTCCACGAGATCAGTACTTTCTCCATTGCTTTCTCAACCACTAGTCCCAGCACCAATTTCTTGTCCCCTCTTGCACTCTCTCATAGTTTTGATCCGGCTTTTAATCTCACAAGCCCACCATCGACCAGATCGTACTGCCTTCCCCTCTTCCAGCCCATCCATCTGGCCAGTACCTCCTCACCACCGACACCTGGTGCTAGTCCCTTACTCTCCCAACCACTGCCCTCAACGCCGATACCTTGTCCTTCATGGGCGGGTCGTGTATCGGCCTCAGCTTCTGAGATGGCTTTGCTGGGCGAATCCTTCAGTGTCACGATTGGTCGTTGATCGTATCCGTTGTTTTCCAGCTCGTCTTGCGTAAGCACAGGAGTGCAGCATGCATCTGTGTCGTCGAAGATTTTCTCCCACTCAGCTCGAGACTTCGACTTGAATCTTGTGGTGAAGAGCTGTCGCAGAGCTGGCCATGTCGTGCGGTTTTCTCTGGGACCAGGTAGATCGGCTGCTTCGGTGTCAAGACCTTTGAGCAATTGAGCGAAAAATTGCGGCTCCAAAGCTCCTCTGCTCCATTGTCAGCAACGTTCCAGCAAACAACTTGACACATACTCACACGGCCATATACCCTCCACGTTCACACTCATAAGTATCATAATAAGGACACCCACCATCCAACAAATTCTCCCCCCTCTCACCTCCCCACATCTGAGTCTTCCTTCCCAACCTCGGCATAACACCCAAATAAGCAGCCCCATCAACCATGTTCGCCTCGACGACCTGCCCCATCCCTGTCTTCTGGCGCTGCAAGACTGCCATCACAATCCCCAAAAAACAAACCAATCCCCCACCTCCAAAATCTCCTAAAAGGTTCGCAGGTGGATATGGTGTCTGCCCCGCCCGTCCAAGTTGAGATAGTACACCAGATACGGAGAGGTAGTTAATATCATGACCGGCCATGGAGGCATATTTGCCATCGCGACGAAATCCGGTCATCCGTGCAACTATGATCCTAGGATTCAATCTTAGCAAGACTTTTTCCGGGGAGAGGCCTGCTTTCTCGAGGACGCCGGGGCGGAAAGGGTCGATAAGGATATCTGTGTTTGGGATTAGAGAGAGGATGAGGGCGACTCCGGAGGGTGATTTGATGTCGACAGTTATGGAGGATTTGTGCCGGGTTAGTAGGTCCGCGGTGGGTGGTGGCGAATTATTGGTGTGAGCTCCTCGGACAGCCCGATCAATGCGGAGGACGGAAGCCCCCCAGTCTGCTAATAGAAGGCCTGCAAACGGTCCTGTGGGATTGTTAACACAAAACACGTAGTTTAGACGGTGAAGATGATTATCGATATTCACCTGGAGCTAGGCCAGCAAACTCAAGGACCCGAAGGCCCGTCAATGGTGGCGACTGTGACATTTGACAAGTTGATCTAAGTCAATGCTACGGTTAGGGATGTTGTTGTTTTGTCAAGCTGTCAAAAGTTGATGTGAGGTCGTCCTTGATCAACCTCGGATGCGGAGAGATGGCCGAGTCACAGAGATGCGGGGAAATCATGTCGAATATAACAACGCTTTCAAAATGAAATTATATACAGTCTCGAAGGACCATGGGAACGCCCTAAAACAATCAAAACATGTGTCTATTGTCTTCTTTACTCGTCCATGACGGAAGCGAACTTCTCGTTCATCTTCTGCAGAAGCTCCTCGTACTGTACAAATTGTTAGTATACAGACTTTCATAAGAACACTGAAATTTTGACTTACCTTCTTGGTGATCTTCTCCTCACCATCATCCGGAACCTCGAACTTCATACTTCTCAATTCACTCTGGATCTCAGAGGTTGACTCTCTGACCTTGCTCCAGGCGTGACCTTGAGAGATGGCCTTCTGAGCCTCGTCGTGGAAGCCCATCATGTTCTTCATCATCCAGAAGGTCTTCCAGAGAGGGCAGAACTGGTCGTAGTCACTGTAACCGTTTTGTTGCAAGAAGTCCTCCTTGAGTAGAGTAGCGACATCAAGAGTAATCTTGTCACTGTCACCGAGTGCAGACTTTCCGACCAGTTGGACGACCTGTTCGAGATCCTCGGAAGTGGTCAAAAGCTCCTTGATGCGGTCACGCAGACGAGGGAACTCGGGGTTGTTTTCTTGGTAGTACTTCTCCAGAGAAGTGGTGTACTTGGAGTAAGAGAGCGACGTATTGATCGAAGGGAAATGCTTGCGCTGGGCAAGCTTCTTATCCAGACCCCAGAAGACCTGCACAATACCAAGAGTAGAACTGGTAACAGGGTCTGAGAAATCACCACCGGGAGGAGAGACGGCACCGACAATGGAAACACTGCCCTTGCGGTCAGGGCTACCAAGAGCGGTGACGCGACCAGCACGCTCGTAGAAAGAGGCGAGCTTGGCACCGAGGTAAGCAGGGAAACCTTGGTCAGCAGGCATCTCTCCGAGGCGACCGGAAATCTCACGAAGAGCCTCGGCCCAACGAGAAGAGGAGTCAGCCATCATGGCAACATCCTTACCCTGGTCACGGAAGTACTCGGCGACAGTGATACCAGTATAGATGGAAGCCTCACGTGCAGCGACGGGCATGTTGGAGGTGTTGGCGATAAGGGTGGTACGCTTCATGATAGGCTCCTTCTTGCCGTTGACATCAATGGTAAGCTCAGGGAAGTCCATCAAGACTTCGGCCATCTCGTTGCCGCGCTCACCACAACCGACATAGACGATAATGTCGGAGTTGGAGAACTTGGAGACAGACTGGGAAATAACAGTCTTGCCGCAGCCGAAAGCACCAGGGATACAGACGGTGCCACCCTGGACACTGGGGAAGAGGGCGTCCAGAACACGTTGACCGACGATGAAGGGCGAGTCGGAGCCGAGCTTGTCGTTGACGGGACGAGGGACACGGACAGGCCACTCCTGCATCATGCTGTATTCGAATTTCTTGCCCTCGAATTCAACCTCGAGGATCTTGTGGTCGACGGTGTAGCTGCCAGCCTCTGCGATACGGGTGATGGTACCGCGAGCTCTGGGGGGAAGAAGGATCTTGTGGTCGCTGAGTAGCGAGTTTTCCCAAACGGAACCGAAAACGTCACCACCAGTGATGTGGTCGCCAACCTTGTAGCCGGCGGGCTTGAAGTCCCACTTTCTCTTGCGGTCCAGGGCGGGCACATCGATACCACGGGGAATGTAGATGCTGTTGGAGACGTCCGAGATGCCCTTGAGGGGGCGCTGAATACCATCGTAAATGGTCTCCATCAAACCGGGACCGAGCTCGACTGACAAGGGCTTGCCAGTTCTGTAGACGGGGTCACCAACGGTGACACCAGCTTTTATAAATCAGCGGACTGTGTGTGATCAGTGTCCTTGTACCAACATACCAGTCTCCTCGTAGACCTGAATGGTGGCCTTGTCGTTGTCGATTCTGATGACTTCACCGACCAGACCGTCCTTTCCAACTTTGACCTGCATCTCTTAGTATGACGCATTGTGTGTACGAGGCAGAAGCGGTACGTACGAGTTCGTACATGGCAACACCGATCATGTTCTCTGCGATAATGACGGGACTGGACAGGCATTAGTAGCCGCTGGGTGGTGCTGGGCGGCGACGACACGACATACCCTGATACGGAGAAGATGGAGCCTGCGCCATGGTTAGCTCGAGTTTGGTAGCGTAACGGATTGCACGATTCACTCACCCTGCTGGGACTCGACATCTCTTGAAGGGGCCATGTTGACTGGCTTGTGGTTCGTTGAGCTGTCTGGTATGGGGCTCTCTGGGAGGTCGATGGACAGCGAGTCCTGTTCTACGGGCGATAAGGCGGCGGCGCGATCTATGTCCTTCTTGGTGACTAGATCGATTAGGGAGGGTCGCGTTTGTAGTCTGGGTCGCAATCCTAGCATACAATTGTCTAGGCACGAATGGGGGAGTTGTCCAGGTCGTCCGCCTGTCGCTGAGAACTGACGTCGCAACCGCACAGACCACTCTTCCCGCTCTTGGGGCTTTATGAAACAGACGCCTGCCAATTCTTATCATTAATTCTCCTTTTTCTACTCTACACGACCTCAACATCTGTCGTCTCTCCGAATCCGTTGTACGCTACACCTCTCAGGTTCCACTGAGATCTCTCTGGCTGTACCTGTCCAGCCTCGTCGGTGGCTTTACTCAAAATCTTCAATCCCTTACCTGTCGACATCTCGATGTTCGCTCTCCACAGTCTCCAGGACCACTTGCTTTCATCAGCATCGTGCTCAATCTCTGCCTCCGTCCATGTTTTGCCTCCATCTCCAGATACCTCCACCTTGACAACAGCTCCACCATCACCACTAGGCAATGCAAATCCTTTCACCCTCACTTTGCCTTCTGCCGATCTTTCTACTCTTGAGCCAGGTTCGGGGACAGCGATGGCACTGTTGACAGGCATGGTCTGGAGTGCCGGTGTTGTATCCCAGAACTTCTCGGCTGACTCGGTATCAACTGCCTCTGGTGGAAGGATCTTGTAATCATGTTGCTGGTAGAAGTTGGAGCTCTCCATCGTCTGTACCGTGATACGATCCAACCACTTGACACTTCTTGCACCGGCAATTCCAGGCACCACAACACGTACTGGAAACCCGTGCTCTTTCGTAAGTGCTTCTCCGTTCATCTGCACATATCAGTCGCAGCCTGTCATTGTATCCATACAATCATACCTCAAGTGCCAAAATCACGTCTTTGTCTTCATCCATAGCTCTCTCGAGGTCGATCGAAGCTCCGTACCAGTCATCTTCCTGGCAAGGCTGTATATGGCTTGCAAAAGCAACATGTCCCTTTTCTTCCTTGCTAAGAGTAACCTTTGCTCTTTCCAAAATATCCTTCAGCTTCGGTCCACTCCATTTGCAGTTCATCACAGCTCCATCAAACCAATCGATGCCTTGAACTTCCTTGATCGCCGTGCGCATTGTATGTCTTCTGATGCCAGCGCACTGCAGTGCAGACACGACCGTGTGTTGGGACAGGCTTTGCAGATCCGACACTGAAAGATCAAGTATGTTTTCAACTGCTCCATCTATCCGAACATGATGCTTCGAGGCGTCAATCTCTGGTATGCCTCCATGGTTGCGATCGTAAGCATCTTTTGTTGTAAGAAATGATGACACCAGTTCGGTAGTCTTTGGCTCGCGATTAAGAGGGTCGAAGCCGAGATCAGGCATGGCATATACTTGATCGAGACAGTGCTTGTGTTAGGATGGGCGGACGGAAACCGTGAATTCAAAGACAAGTAAGACCTACTTACGAGAACTTACAATGTGTCGAGAAGGAAAGCTGCCTTTGGTGTTTGGAGAGCTCTGCTGCATCAAGCGATGACGAAATGGCTTGGCGGAATGAAGCTCCTCTTCCAGTTTGCTCAGACTTCCTGGCTTTCTTCATGAATGAGATCTCTTGACTCTCGCTACTTACCTTGACGAAACATTCTCGGGTGCTCAGCCGTGTAGTGTCGCAGAAGCACCATTTTGGCAACAATTGCTTGTGATCTGCACCGAAGGATGATCGCGACACAGAGCTTCACATCTCGAACCACAAGAACACAACAGACAGTCAGATACACAAAGATTATCTTCGTACCACCTGCAATTATGCTTGCTGGATTCTACTACTCCAACAGTAATTCTTCCGGTCAATTCACCACTGCTGCAGTGTTTCAGCCTATATGCACTGCTCGGCAACACCTTTCCCACCTGGGACGATTTCTCCGTGACCCCTCCAACATCAGATAGACCCCGCGCCGGTTCAAACTGGTGATCTTCGTGTAAGCCCTGAGCAATAGATTGTGTATAGGTGTTGTCGTCTTGACAGGTAGGTATCTCGTTTCTTCCGCATCTTTTCCTCTTGTGTCTCCTACCTCCAAGCAGCCAAGATGAAGTTCCGTGATGGTAAGTCAATTGATTGTATGGATGCTATGTCTTGGTCTGATAATGTGACCAGGCATGTGGCTTGTCGCCGAGGGCAAGCGATTGGAGTATGCTGAAGAAGTGTATTCTATCAACGAAGCTGAAGATGGCAAGAAACTCACTCTGCTCTGCCCTACCATGCAAATCCGCAGCAGAGGTGATACCTTGAACCGCCCCACTCTGACAGTGGTATGTACTGCCCGCTCGACTCATTGAGTAAACAAACCCAACATTTTCTAGGAACTGGAAGCCGCAATGGACGACGTCCTCTCAGTTCAAATTACCCACTGGCACGGCGCCCTGAACAAAGGCCCCCATTTCGACCTCTTCCCCTCCGGAAGACCGACCGTGAACGCCAATATCCAAAAGACAGAGAAAGGAACTACGCTTTCGGCAGGAAACCTTTCAGCAACCGTCTCTTCAACCCCCCACACCTTCGACATACGCTTCCACAACAAGACCAACACTCACAAACTCACCTCCCTTCAAAACCGCAGTGTTGGCCTCTCCTACTCCCCCGCCACCTCCTCTCCAATGCAAACCTCAGACATGCGCAACATAAATCACCACATTCTAACTCAATCCACCCTGAGCGTCGGCGAACAAATCTACGGCCTAGGTGAACGTTTCGGCGCCTTGAATAAAGTCGGCCAAGCGATTTCCCTCTGGAACGCAGATGGAGGAACTTCTTCCGAGCAAGCTTACAAGAACATTCCATTTTGGATGAGTAACAGGGGATATGGTGTCTTCATCGATGCGCCGGAGAGAGTGGAGTTGGAGGTGGGGAGTGAAAGATGTTGTAGGGTGCAGACTTCTGTGGAGGGACAGAGGTTGAAGTGGTATATCATCTATGGACCTTCGCCGAAGGAGATTCTGGACAAGTATACTACGTTGACGGGAAAGCCCGGAAAAGTGCCCAGTTGGAGCTTTGGTGAGTCTTTGCTTTCTTCTCTTGTCTGCCTTTATGGTATTGGTGGTATACTGACAGCGGATATCAGGTCTTTGGCTCAGCACATCTTTCACAACAGAATACGACGACGCCACCGTTCTTTCCTTCCTCGAAGGCATGCGCGCCCGCTCCATCCCCCTAGAAGTCTTCCACTACGACTGCTTCTGGCTCCGCGCCTTCCACTGGTGCGATTTTATCTTCTCTCCCGCCCACTTCCCCGACCCTGCCTCTTCCATTTCCAAACTCAAAGCTTCCGGCTTGATGAACAAAGTCTGCGTCTGGATAAACCCTTACCTTGGTCAAGCATCTCCTGTTTTCAAGGAAGCGGCGGAAAAAGGATATCTGTTGAAGAGAAAGAATGGGGATATCTTCCAGTGGGATCTGTGGCAGAGTGGGATGGGTATTGTGGATTTTACTAACCCTGCTGCTGTGGAGTGGTATGTGGGATGCCTCAACAAACTCTTTGATATCGGGGTCGACAGCATCAAGACCGATTTCGGAGAACGCATCCCTAGTAAAGATGTGGTTTGGTTTGACAGCAGTCTGGATCCTGAAAAGATGCATAATTATTACGCGTTCATTTACAACAAGGTTGTCTACGAGGCATTGCAAAAGAGATTTGGAAAAGATGAGGCTGTGTTGTTTGCCAGAGCTGCGACGGCTGGTACTCAGCGGTTCCCATTGCAATGGGGAGGTGACTGCGAAAGCACTTTTGAAGCTATGGCTGAGAGTCTGCGTGGTGGGCTTTCGCTGGGCATGTGTGGATTCTCCTTCTGGAGTGTCGACATTGGCGGATTCGAAGGTACGCCTGACGCTTCGATCTACAAACGCTGGGTCCAATTCGGTCTACTTTGCTCGCACTCGCGACTCCACGGTAGCAACTCCTACCGCGTTCCCTGGCTGGTCGACAACGACGACGAGACCGAACAAGGCTGCAGTGCGGTACTCAGAAAGTTTACGCAGTTAAAGTGTAGATTGATGCCGTATTTGTACAGCACGGCTATGGAGAGCATCAAGCATGGGTTGCCTGTCAGTGTGAGGGCCATGGCGATTGAGTTCCCAGAGGACAAGACAGCCTGGTTGTGCGATCAGCAATTCATGCTTGGGGAGAGTCTGCTGGTTGCTCCTGTTTTCGATGAGAGCGGAGGGGTTGAGTTTTATCTGCCTGCAGGCAAGTGGACTAGCTTCTGGAACGATGAGGTTGTGGAGGGGCCAAAGTGGGTCAAGGAGACGCACAAGTTTGATACTTTGCCGTTGTATGTCAGGGAAGGAAGTATCCTGATTCTTGGCAAGGAAGGAGAAATGAGGACAACTTGGGACTGGACCAAGGATGTCGAGGTCAAGACATTCTTCCCCAACGAGAAGTCGAGTTTCAAGCTCGTGGACCCGGACAACAAGAATCTGGCTACTATCGCCGCAGTCAAGGAAGGGGATGAATGGAAGGTCAAGGGCACTGATGCTTTAGCTTGATTACGCAAGGTTCAAATAAGGTAGATTCAACATTTCTAGAGTACGCTTATTTCATTTATTCATGTATATCTACAAAGTCTCCGGCGGCTGGGTGATCTGCAAATCAGATTAGCGTGAGCTCATCCTCTCGGAGTTGGATGCGCATACCTTTGTCAAATGGTCACCGTTCAGCGTCTTCATAACCTTGCCCAAGCCCTCGTGCGAGTAGTCGTTGTGATTCCACATGTCCTTGTGGTACTTGACCTTGCCTTGGTCATCCAACGTCAAGGTGATCAAGCTGTTCACGGGCTTCGAGAAATGAACGACTCTGGGTGTGTATTCTTGTTGAAGCTTGAAAATGATGCGATCGGGTTTCGACTCGACGACTTCGGTCTTGAGGGTTTGCGACTTGGCCATGACTTTGGGGATGCCGTACCATTGACCAGCAATCTTGTATCGGGTGTCGCAGTATGACCTATGTTCAGTCAGGACATGGTTTCCTATGTGCCAATGATGTGGATGCTCCTAGAGAAACAGAAAGGGCCGCCTCAAACATACCAAGGATCGTCGTATACCGCCTTCTCGGCATAAACCTGCATATCCTCCTCACTTGCACTACCAGAGTACAAAGCACAGATGGACTTCACAATCTTTTCTCTTTCTGGCTCGAGCTTGATGCTCTTCTCGGGATGAGGTTCATAGTCGACACCGGTGGATGCGTTCTGGCTGGGATCTTCTTTGTTTCCAGTCAAGGCTTGAGGATCGGGTCTGATTTCGTAGGATTGAGGAACCGATGGGTCAGGCATTGTTGCGGTATTGGGGATGCAAGTATGGTAGTCAGGTTATGAGGCTCTAGGAGGAAGGTTTGTTGATGGGGTTGCTCGCAGGATATAAATCAATAGCTTGAGAACGGAACTATGCCGTCACTATTTCACATGAAGGGGTCATTGGGGAAACTGCTACCAGACGCACAGACTCTCTTAACGGCAGCCGTCTCTTTCTCTACCAATGTTCCCGAGATGCCTGCGCTCCACGAAAGTGTCGGGCGTTCGTTATTCGAGGAAGCTGCAGCCCACCTATGACGCGCGCAGCAACCCTGGTGGTTCCTTCCATCAATGTTTTCGAACGACAACACTCGAGTGCAACCATCTTCGTACAGGCTTCAGCTTGCTCTCTTCTTCGTCCACGTCCAACTCCATCACTGTCCTTGAAATCAAAGACGCTTCATTCCTTCGCGTCTATCAATCTCCATTCCATCTATTTCTCTTTTCCATCAGTACATTCTTCGCTATCGCCGGCCGATACGCATTCTCATCGTCCACCTACCGAATCAGCAACTTCTCTTCAGCGGTGCTCATCTAAGCCACCAGTCAATTTATCAGTCAAGATGCCGGAAAAGGCTGTTGACCTCGAGCTTGTCGGCCTCACCATTCTCGCTATCCTCTCACCGATCGTCTGCGTCTTCTTGATCAAAGGCTGCTGTGGAACACTTTTCATCACTTTTCTGTTGACCGCACTAATGTTTGTCTCCCCGCAGCCATTTACTGTGTATCCTCTGACCCGTGTGACAGGGTTTTTCCCGGCATCTGGCACGCTCTCTACATCGTCAGCAAGCATCACAAGAGACAGCAGGCAGACAGGGCCACCAGCAGCGTGCAGGTCATCCAGACCGTCCCTCAGAACTCCGGCTCCGGCATGACTCCTGCTCCAATGGTCCGCGTCATTACATCTCCACCCGCAAACCAGACCATCCAACCCGCACCTGCCACTCAGTCCTCAACTCAGACCATTCAAGCTGCTCCTTCACCCGTTGAGCAGGTTGTCGTTACAGCACCAGTCGTTCCGATCCCTGCCCCACGTTGAGCACAAGCACAAGGAATTGTTTCAACACCTGCTGTTCAACTCCACTGAGCCCTGATAGTAAGCATGAAGGACGGAAACATGAATAACGATACCACGACCCTCTGAAAGATACCTACTTCCATATCACATCTAATAAACCTCTGCCTCCACCATGATTGTCTCTCAAGCTTTCTCGTCATCTGCATCCCATGACTGACTGTAGCCATGTTTGTTCACTCAGTAGTAACGTTACGGTCAGCGTGCTCTCGAGGGCCAAGTAGAGAGTGCAAGATGAGTGGAAACTTCTCATTGTGGTCCCGATAAAGTCAGTAGTGAGTCTTGAGTCTGGAATGAATGCCATTCGCTGCTATCAAATACGTCTCAGACCAGTTCCAGGTATATGTTGCCAAAACCGGCAATCCTTAGACTTCTGCTCCCCCTTCAATGCAAAGTAACCAAATCCCCCAAACCAACGCCCGCTCAAATGCAAGAGCAAGATAAAGTCCTCTCCACGATCCAGTTATGCCTGAGTGTTGTCCATTTTCAAGTCTTGCTGGGCTCCATTTTCTTGTTGCATGGATTCATCGCCGCCTGCAAGGACCTTTGTTCTGGGTACACTGCCCTCGTTGGGGTTGCCTCCGGGGGTGACAGCTGAGACCTTCCCTTGCTCGTCGACGAATTCGAAGTTGTAGTGGGATAGCAGATGAGGTATGGCCGAAAGCTGGGGACCGTAACGCTGGGCATTATCGTAGAGCTCGAACAGTGGAACCGCGAGAAGCTTCATGTTCTTGGGGACACTCAGGACCTCTGTAGTCGACTGTCAGTGTTGGAGCAGTATTTAGGGTGTCCTGGCACATACTGCTACTGGGAAGCTGGATGAAGTACAGCTTCTTGCATTCTTTCGGACGAGAGACGTGCGGCGGGATGAAAGGGTACATGAAGGTCTCGAAGTTCGGTCTCCACCATTGCGCCAAAGTCTCGCCAATCTCCCATTCACCCTCGTTGCCGTCGTTTGAGAATTGGTTACCAGAAGGAGCCAATCTCTCGTTCAGACGGGTCTTGAAGCCTGAGATCTCGTCGGCGTCGTGTGGAAGGTAGTCTCCGGGCAGCTTGAAGAAGGCGTTTGCGATTTGCAGCATGAGGACGTGTGGGTGATTGTGGTCGTGGCAGACAAGAATGCCCTCACAGGTTCTTCTCATGCCGTATTCGTCGTAGTGCTCTTCCAGGCGCTTCAGACGAGCGAGTACTGACGGATCTTCTTCCGGTTGTGTCTCTTTCGTGCCGAATGTGTAGTTGCTCAATGGGTATAGTCTGACTGTCTTTGGCTGGTGTGAATTAAAGTCTGGAGGAGCTATCGGACTGTGGGATGGTCCTTGTCGTCAGTCGTGTATGCGGTAGGTGGATGGATCATGGCATACGGATATGAGCTCTGCTGAGCATCTTTTGAGATTGTCGTCATGGTCTAACCAGTGGGAGCTGTGTGGACTTGTGGGAATGAGAGGAGGGCGTCGAGGTTGCGAAGTAAGATTTGAGCGCAACAGGATTGAAGGAGTGCTTTTCGATGGAAGTAAAAGTGATTGGCAGCAAGTCGACGACGAGACTCCAAGCTTGACGCCGACTCGGCCCAAGATGCGCGACTCGCGACAGACCGTGGATCTTTTGTGGGGAAACTCGTTCCTGCCAAGTTGGGCTCGGTGCCTTCACTCCGATCACCCGCCCTTCTCGACCGCTCGTTCGCTCCTTCCTTTCTTTTGACCAAAAGAATGGTAATCGCAGCTATTGGCCTTATCCGGCATGTGACAGCATCGCGAGCTAGTGCCACGCAAGCACATCTCACACCTAGACATACGGCCAAGTAACCTGTTTCCATTGTTCCTATCATCTCTCGCAACCACTTACAACAGTACTCATCTACAGCTCACAATGTGCCGGTAAGTATCACACAACGAGACTACAGCTTCGGAGACCAATTCCTCGCAGTTGGTTCGCCTATCTCTCACCTACAGAGCCCTGTCTGCTCTCAGACGTCCTCATAACACCTAAACACGCTCTTACCAACCAAGTAAACGACCACTACCTACCTCGCCTTATCGCCCATCTGCCCGACAAAATCACTGCAGAACACGAAGCTAATGCGCGAAACCGCATTCTCAACGCCGATGGTCTGGGAGTAGCTTGGTACACGACCTCCTACAGCGACTTCGAAAAAGGCATCACTGGCGAGAGCGAAGATGGGAAGCCTCATGAAGGTCTCAGACCTGCTGTATACAAGACGATACAACCTCCAAAGGGAGACATGAACTATCGTTCCATCTGCGCCAACACTGAGACTCGCTGCTGTTTCGCTCACATCCGTGCTACCTCAGCATCCGCCGTCACTCAGGTGAACAACCATCCTTTTCTGTTCGGAAGAATCACTTTCATGCACAACGGTGCAGTCTCGGACTTCATCGACATCAGACGTGGTATTTGCGACATCCTGGATCCCGACACGTACGCCAATATTCAGGGAAGCACCGATAGCGAGCACATCGGTGCGTTATTTGTCCACTATTTGTCTGAGGGCCGAGGCAAGGACAGCTGGGATGATGATTACTCAGTGCACGCCATGGCAACTGCCATCCGTATAGCCGTCAAAACAATCATCGACTTGCAGAAGGAGATCCTCGGGGCAAAGAGAAAGCCCAACTCGTTGAACCTGGCTGCAACCGATGGCACCAAGATGATCGCATGCCGCTTCCGCAATCACGCTATTGAGCAGCCTCCGAGTCTGTACTACTCGACCAGAGCCGGTGTGACTCTGAACCGCAAATACCCAGACCATGCCGATGGAAAGAATATATCCGATGAGGGCCCAAAGAAGTCAGAGGACGAGCACGGAAACCACGTCATTGTCGCCAGCGAGCCAAGCACATACATAGACGAGGATTGGGAGTTGATCGGCAAGAACCAGTACCTGCTTGTAAACAAGGATGGCAAGGCTATCATACAGAACATGATGTACGGTCAGACATGGGATGCAGATGATGAAGAAGCTTAGAAGGCAATCTTGGCGGAGGCCGCTTCACGTCGTTCATCCGAGGCATGATGAGAGGGACGTGTCTCAGCCGGCAGCTTAAACAAGACTCATAATCGCCAATAGCAATCGCCCTACTCTAGGCTCAGATGCACCTACCGACCGGCTTGGTCCCTTCTAATGCCCCGTCACATTGATAGAAAGTTCCATCTCACTATCACAAGATTGAGCAAAGCGGTGCGACCGTATTATTGTCCGTATGTACAATTGCCGTGAAATCCGGAGGTCTTGATGTTGTTAGGGCTCGTCCTTTAGGAAACAAGCTTCTTCATGGCGTTTCAAGCATTGAGTGTTTCATCGCATTGTCGTTCGTGGTTGACTTTAAGCGAAGCCAGTCAAACTTCCACCCCGGCCCTAAACTTCAACTCTTGACACTGGTCCCTATACCTGGGCCTATAGAGAGTCCACTCGTTTCTATAATTGAGCTCTTAATTGGTGGCTTTTCTCTGCAAATCTTTCCTTCTTGGATATTGTTATTCGAGATGCGGCATCGGCGGGCACCAGTTTCATGTTGATCATCCGCCCCAGGCTCGACGCCCAGCCCTTTTGCGGAAGGTCTTTTGGATCCGTTTCATCGAAATATAGAGGCGTCGTCAACCTTACACCTTCATCGAGTGTATTTAGGAACCAAACTTGGCTAAACAAGGATCTATCGGTTGTGCCCTAGAGAGGGTAGGGTTGTTCAGGTAGGATATCAGTCGAGTCTCGTCCGCTCAACTTCTCCTTCGTTCTCTTGTGCCCTTTTCATCTCTAACCACCAGTCTTTCGTTAAACATTTCCTGTCATTCTTTCTCAACCATGCGTTCGTTTTCTACTCTTTTGGCTTTCGCTGTCGCTCTACCTGCGCTGGTCGCAGGTGAGCTTTCCGGCAAAGTCGGTCCCACCACTTCCCACGCCACCAAGGCTGCAAAGAAGACTTGCGATATCACCAAGTATGGTGCTGTTGCTGACGGCAAGACTGATATCAGTACTGCTCTGAACAGCGCTTTCACTGCTTGCAAGGCTGGTGGTGTGGTTGTTATCCCCTCTGGCAACTTTGCCATGAGCAAGTGGGTCAAGCTTGCTAACGGCAATAACTGGGCTCTGCAACTTGATGGTATCATCACTCGCACTGGCACTGATGCCGGTAATATGATTATGATTGAGCACAGTGATAAGTAAGATACCCTAGATGTCTGCTCGACAGGCGTTTACTGACTAGGTGCAGCTTCGAGATGTTCTCGTCTACTGGAAAGGGTGCCATTCAAGGTAATGGCTACCAGATCCACAAGACCGGCAGTACATCTGGTCCCCGCCTGCTGCGTGTTTGGGACATTACCAACTGGTCTGTTCACGACATTACCCTGGTCGACTCTCCTTCCTTCCACTTCTCCATCGACACCTGCACGAACGGTGAAGTTTACAACATGGCTATTCGTGGTGGTAACGAGGGCGGTCTCGACGGCATCGACGTCTGGAGCAACAACATCTGGATTCACGATGTCATGGTCACCAACAAAGGTAGGAGTGATCCTTGTGCCAAGACAAACAATCATGCTAACCAAAATCTCAGATGAGTGTGTCACCGTCAAATCACCCTCCAAGAACATTCTTGTCGAGAACGTCTACTGCAACTGGTCAGGCGGTTGTGGCATGGGTTCTTTCGGCACTGATACTGCTGTCTCTGACATCACATACAAGAATATCTACACCTGGTCCAGCAACCAAATGTTCATGCTCAAATCCAACGGCGGTTCGGGCACAGTATCCAACGTCGTCCTCGAGAACTTCATTGGGCATGGCAATGCGTACAGCTTGACGTTAGACGAGGCATGGAGTTCAATGAAGACAATTGCCGGCAATGGTGTCCAACTTTCCAATTTCAAAATTTCAAACTGGACCGGCACCGAACTCAAAGGCACCGCCCGCGGTCCCATCAAAGTCGCCTGCGCAGCCAACGCTCCCTGCCACGATATTTCCATCACTGACTTCGCCATGTGGACCGAGCAAGGCAGCTCTCAATTCTACTCTTGCGAAAACGCATATGGAAGTGGATTCTGCTTGAAGTCTGGAACCAGCTACAAGTCTTATGCTGCTACTACCCAGTGGGTCAGCAGTGCTCCTACTGGATATGCTGCACCTACTATGGCTGCGGATTTGAAGACGGCCTTTGGTACTACGCAGAGTATCCCGATTCCTACTATGCCTGCCAGCTTTTTCCCTGGTGTGCAGCCTTATACTAAGTTGGCTGGTAGCAAGTAAGTGCGATGATGGCTCATAGGGACTCTGGAAACAACGGGTGATTGGAGGGGACGTAGTCTTCTATTCATCGTATTGTCAAGCTGTTCCCAAACTTTTAGTTTCTATGCGATAGGGGTGATTCAGGGGTAAAACCATCGCCCTCCTATCGCGATTGTTGTGATTTCGTCTTCATGGAGCGCCTTCCTCAGTAGCTTTGTCCTAAGGCACAATGCTTTGTCGGAACGCCTCAGCCTCCAAGGAAGCCAACACTACCACCGGCATCCGATCCGATCCGATCCATATGAACTATTTTTCATTCTCATGTTCTCGTACTCTCGTGCTCTCTGATGGTTCCATACTCCCACTATCTCAAGTCCATGATCATTGTAAGCATAGTAGTAGTGCTTACAGATGCGATGCTTGTCAGCGTCATCATGGGGGTTTCTGCACATATTTTACGAAGAGAGGCCACTCTCGGTCGCAGACTTATTTGCTACTTCAAAGCCCTACGCATCTTCCTATTAGATTCATCGCTCTTTTCTACTTACCAAACTCCATTACAAATCTCATGGCTACCAGGATACACAACACAATCACATCTTACAAGAGGCAATATCAAGCATAATATCCACATCAATTCAGAAATCACACTACATCTCTATAGGAGGCGAACGACCCAGCTCACTAGATTAGGAAACAACAATCTGGCCTACCAAATTGAGAAGGATCAATTCAAGTCACCAGATTAGGAAAGGGTGAACTATCAATGAATCATGGAAGGACCAACCGACTAAAAGAAATTGACGAACAGGGAAAGAGCGACTTGAAGGCAAAGACTGACAGGGTTTGTGAGGATGAGACAAGAAGAGACTCCTCGCGAGTGCACCGGGAAGAGAGACATAGGAAACTTTGACAGATGCACATACTTAGAAAGAACGATAAAACTTAGCAAGCAGAGAACAAGCAGTCTAGTTAACGAAACACAAAAGAGCTATACGGCTAGGGGTAGTGGCAGGGCCAACGGATATTGCGAAATTACACATAAAAAAAGCCTAGCCGACAAAACACAGATGCAAGACAGGTTACAAGAAAATAGAGAAGTAAACATTTAGCTCCATATAATCACAGAACAAGCGATCGAATCAAAGGCTAGTACGGAAATGCATGAGCAAAAGGATAAACAAGAACAGGTCTACGGAAAGAGAAGAATATAGAGATAGTGAATGACGAATCCAAGAAAGGAAGGATCGACTTACAGATACAAAAAGGAAAGGAATGATTGATTACCTAACGTACGAGAAAAGAGCGACCCAATTGACAAATAAGGAAGTAACGACCCAATCGCGAGAATAGGAAGGCACGAAAACGGAAGGAGCAACCCAATTGACGGAATAGGAAGCAACGATTGGGTTAATGGATTAGGGAGGAACTATTAGGGGCTAAAGATAGAAAATGAGAGAGCGACTTCCTGGCAAAGGAGGAAACAACGACCAGCTTTTAATAACAGAGAAGGGATTTGAGATGCTGCACAAGGAAGGAGCGATCAATACTCACAGCAATTATAGCTTTCACTGACAATTCATCATCTTACCACGCGCATGCAGTAGAAATGCAGTGTTTTTGAGATTAGTATAGCCCTCCACTGAGAGCGTAATAGTTAGCGGCTGTCTACGGACGACTAGAGCGATTTTGAGAACATTGTGCATTTCTACAGACCAAACAATATTAGGCATGGCCATGAGGGATGGCTAGAAGTGACAGAACTTAGCACACGGGGAGGATTGCAGCAACAGGTCAATATCGGTACATGGGCGCGTCGGGAGTCTCAGATACGTCTGGACATCCCGATCTCGTCTTGAAGCACATTTGAAGGTATGTGATCTGGTGAAAGCCACAGAGTGAAATTTGGTTTGTATTCATCTACGCTGCGCACGTCTCATACCAACCCCTCAGTGCGCACTGTTCGTTGTGTTTCAAACCAATAGATACTCTTGCATCGTGTCGTCCTTAGCGGCAGCTCCGAACTTGCGGGTTAGACGCTCAATGACCTCGCCAGGAAGATCGCCGTAGACCTCGAAGTTCTCGACAGGAATTCCAAGACCCGCGAAAGCATCGGCCAGATCAAACCCAGAAGTGTGAAAGCGTCTAACATTGTTGTGGGCGAAGGCGAAGATGGTGTTGTCCATACGCATCACCTGAACAGGATGAGCAGTGGGCTGCGTAAGAAGAGGGTCAATGTCTCCGCGCATCTCCTCAACTCTGCCGGCGAAGCAAGTGATAAAGCGTATCTTGAGTGATTCCAGGTTGTTGCCGAGCTTGTTGAGACTTTTGACGATGTGGTTGAAGTTGTGCTTCAGAGCGGCGACACCATTGCTGTGGCGAGGGTGTTTGATATCCAGCTGTGTTGACACGCTGATGACCAAATGCTTGATCTGGGACAGAGATTCAAGATCGAGCTTACGGGTGAACAATTGGCCGGTGATCTGGTAGCGGAAATACTCGCCAACAGGGATGATGAAGGTGTTCTGGGTGAAGAGGGTACTGGTGAGCTCGGCGCTGATCTGCTTGTTTGCATGAAGGAGACCTCTAGCATTGACAAGAGGCTGGTAGCCCTCAGTTCCCCACAGAGGAGTGCCGGGGCTGATCATCAGACGCTCTTCCACGCTGTCCTTGAGATTTCTGATGCTGAAGGGGTCGCCAGTAGCGTTGATGAGGGAATCATGCTCTGCCTGTTGGGCGGGCGTGTAGCGAGCGACAAGGAGATCTTCGTAGACCTGTTTCGTTCAGTCAGTGGTTGAAACGAATGAGATGTAACGGAGGACGGGCTTGCCTTGTTGCGAGCCTCACGACTGAGGTTCAGAAATTCGAGAATGCCTCCAGGCATAGGCACATAAAAAGAGCAGTGCTGCTTGTGCTTGGCCCAATGCTCCTTCTGGCAGGTCTTGCTGCAGTAGAATATGACCTTGCACTTGCCGCATTGAAGGGTGCCATCCTCACGGCAAGAGCTAGATGCACATCGCTTAGTCTGAGCAGTTGTCATGATCCAAGAATTGTACGATGTGGATGATGGGTGTGATGGAAAGAGAGCTTAAAGCAAGGAGAAGGGAACGGGTAAATAAGCAAGATGTGCGTGTTGTAGCAAGCGACGGTGAACGACACAAATGGCAAACGCGGAAGACAAACAGCACCAGGTCCGGCACGATGAATGAGACACACGCAAGGCTTTCATGTTCTTCAGACTTCTTCGCACAGGCAACATGCCGAGAGCCGTGTCGTATGGCATGGTTCCTTGTCACGTTCTGTAGAATACTCTTGAGCCAATGCTTAATCCTCCTGGTGTCTCGCAGTAAGGCCTTCAATAACATGTTCCTTACTTCACGGCCTTTCCAGCCACGGCATTGGTTCCAGCGGCAGGAGAAGTTGCGACCTTGCTAACCGGAGCAGCAATCGCCGCCTTCCTCTTGAACAGCCTCTTCACAGGCAAGGTCGAAATTCTGGCAAAGTTAGGAGTAAGCCAAAGACTCAAACCCAATCTCAGCGGCAACAAGGCTTTCGTAATCGCATATGCAGTCGCAAACCTGTATCTCTTGTGTCAGCTTCCCTCCCCATACACGTCTCTTGTTCTTCTGGCAGAGGAACTCACTCAACAAGCAATCTCACACCCCCCTCACCCCTGGGCCACCACTTCGCCAACCCCTTTCTGTTCTTCTCCTGCTCAAATCCTTCTCCATCGGCGTCTCTGATCCATCCCTTCTTCCTGAAATATCTTCCGAACTTTTCCACTCCCTCTTTAACGTAGTAGCCCTCTGAGAAGAACGGTGGTAACCAGTTGAACTTGTGGAATGCAGCGGTGAGCGCGAATAGTGGTAGGATAGCAGTGAGCTCGTGGAGGATCAGGAAAGCGGTGATGTGGGAGATCGGTGCATTGCGGAGCGGTTGAACGTAGCGGGCTAGGAAGCGTGGAAGACGGGCCTCGAGGCGCGAGATGCGTGAGTGTTTTGACGCTTCGCCCGTCGGCTTGGTAGATTGATGGCGTATCTGTTGTTGAAATGTACTGCGGCTATTACGGAAGAGCGGTGACACTCGCGATAGAAGCCTAGACTGCGGCATCATGGGAGGTATCTATCTCGATGGTTTTGTATTGATTTGGACGCGAAGTTGCTCGAGAACCTGATATGTGGCTACGTCATACTTGCTTCAGGCATCACCCTGTCTGACAGCTGTCATCCCAGCATCGTTCTATCGATAGCATTCCGCGCTGTAGCATGGTATGACTCTCGAACATCTAAGCTGAGGTAATAGAATGGTAGAGCAAATCAGTCGCCCCCAGTGGACAGCGTGCACAATTTGAAAAGGATCGTGCATTTTGATAGACATTTCCCAAGGGCGTCGTTGCGGCAGGAGCAGCCAACAATTCCATTGTGACCAACGACCATAATTCGTACGATGTTTATTTTCAGTCAAGTCCTTTACTGATAGTTCCAAACCCTTATATACTCACCGCCTTTCAATTTTGCTGGCCACTGGCCCCGGAAGAGACCAGTCACAGACGAAAATCCCCATTCCAAAAAAACTACAAAACAATCGTATGAGTAGCTGAGGTGGTGGCTGGGTGACTGGACCAGTGGCCGACTTTTTTTTTGTTACGATTGTTACGGCAGGTTGGGGTTCAATCCAGTCGAGCCACGTTCCTTTTCGCCTTTGTTTTTGATGGTGTTGATTGAGTTGGGCAGAAGAGAATAGAGATGGGGTCTGTCGGTACAGTAACAAGAATGACCATCATGTCAAAGGTGACCCTGCTTTTGACCTTTTCTCGCCAAACCTTCCACCAGATAACCACGATACGCAACTTCCAATTTGGGGCTAAAGCAGGGCTCATAGATCCTCCATCGCTCGGTGGGGTTTACCTATCGCGTCAGTGAGAATCGGCTACTCGGTTTGAGCTCTCAACCTCGGGATTTGGGCATTTGCATTTGCAGTAGTTCGAGACCCCGAATCCATTTCGCTAAATCAATGCACGCAATGATAATGCTCTTATACATACCCGACAGTCGGGCAGCCAATCACTTCAGTTACGGAGAAGTGTTGTGGTGTGCACAGAGCCTCATCAATTAGTGTTTTGCGGTTTATTGTGAGTCGTCACGATTTCTGCATGTCGATATATCGATAAAATCTTTTGATATTGCATGAGGTAGTTATTTAGCATGGCCGACGGCATAGATTTCTGGCTCTTGAGAGTCAGGGCACTCTAGGGCCACGGCTACGGACTCTTTTCCGAAAGCATGTCGGGCATGCTCAGGGCTAAGTTGACTCAACATCAGAGCCTCTCCATCGTGAAGTCGCACTTGAAGTGGATATATCAATGTCAGAAGTCAAGTCTCTACTCCGTATCACCGTATGCTCAAGCACAGTGAACGCGATTGCACCGAGGCTCACCATCTCATCTCCGAGATGAGCTATTGCCAAGCGGGTCTTCTCTTTGATGCGATCTGCCCTGCTTTGTTTTGGCCAGTATTTGCTCATCGATACGGAGTCCACAAATGCACATCATGATCCTTCGCGAGGGCATGAAGAGGGGGGCGAAGTTGTCCAGGGCGTCGTCGTTGAAAGTCCGCCAATGAATCCTCAGGACGAGGATTCGTGAGAGGGTCAGCATACAGCATGATTATGCGGAATTGTGCCGCGGAGTGGACTCCTTGTGTCAGGTCTGCAGTTTGCTTCATGTACACACACCCTCTTCAATGTACAATACTCATCTCCCCTCCAGAGATGAGGGTTACATGTTCCTCATCACGGTCATGTTTCGCGTGTCGAGCAAAGCTCTCATTCGAGGCTCAAGATGCGCAGCGATTCGCTTACCACGAAGATCACATTAAATTGATCCAGAAATCTGCGACTGTGAATCTTGTCATGTGTCATGTCCAAGGGCCACTCGGATAGAGGTCGGCGAGGTACAAGCGCGTCACACAAGCCCTTAATAAGGTTTGCTAGCGTATATGCATCCGGTAGGACTCAGGCACGGCCCGCTCGCTCGCTCGTCGTGATTTTTCTTGTCAAACTCAAAACCGAAGTCATGCTGGTGCTGCTGGCTGTTGGCAAAGTGTGGGACTGGCTCGTTTTCGTTTCTTTGGGACGCCTACTGCCGGACAGGTTTCAACGCTTTTCCTTGCTCTGCCATATTGCAGACCTGATATTGGGGCATGCTCTGTGCGCAGGACGATAGCCGTGTAAGAGTGCGCAAGACTGGCGGTTGCAACTAACGACAAATCATGAGCGAGCATCTCCGCAGCAGTTGACTCGATCTGCAGATCGGTGTGGTTTCTCGGCTTATAGGGGGGGGTTGAATGTGTTTAGCAAGCGTTGTGGGTTGTAAACGAGACATTTTGTCTGATCTTCCCAAGACACGCATGGCTGGTAGCGGTGGGCTGAGGGGTGGGACTTTCTCCTCCTGCATATGCAGGTCGAGACACGAGCATCTTGAGGAACTCCATGTGGTAACAGAGCGGCGAACGATATGTCATTACCGACGCATTGCTGGCTGGCTATTGCCTCGTCGGCCATGCATTTCCGGCCACGCGCACTGTCGACAGCAAGGGTTTCCGAGGGGGTCGCAATTGACAACGTTACAGTTCGCTTTGCATCTACGAGTATCATCAGAGGTATCCGACCAAGTTCGATCCCATGAAGCACCTCGCGGCATCTTATGCGGCAGTGTAGTCAGCAGCTTGCATGCCGAGCTGGCCTTCCCCATGTTCGTGGAGGTCTCTCCTTGCCTATGGTCTTGCTATCCCGGATTACGAACACCGAAAAGCCATTGTATTACGACTACCGTACGGTCCGTACCCGTATTTCTATGGCGGTACAACTGTCACCAGGAGGAGTCAGCTCCGTCGAATATATCCTCATCATGTTTGATATATGCATTAAGTTACGTACTCTACCAAGTTACAACCTTGCCCTGCACATCTCCCAACCAACAACATGGTCCGACGAACGTTCAAACCAATGTTCATGCAATACGGCTTCGGTACTTAGTATCCGCATCTCGGCTCTCACGTACTGTGTATTGTACATGAGTACTGTAGAACAAAACAAAAATGACTTTTGGTAGTTTTTTCTGCTGGGGCAGAACCACGAACTACACCGCTTGAAGGAAATGGCTCAGTATGACCAATTAACAGCCCGTCCCCAATCTTGAGAACCATTGTGAGATGTGTACAAGCCGGTAAGAGTAATACACCCGAGATACACAAAGCAAACGTCCTCGGAGGTCGCGTCAACCACGTTCGCCAAACTCCTCGCTGTTGTAAAATACAGTTTGTTCATAGTCATTCATGCGTGGCTCATTTCAAAGTCTAATAACTTGGGTATCCTTCAACGACCTTCTCTTAGCGCCGCGAAATAGATCGTGGGAGAAGTTCCGTAGCTCACGTCTTGCTGCAACGTGAACACCTTTTCCATCGGTTCATTGATCCTCCAACAGTCCTGATTCTCTCTGCCGTTGATTGCGCGAGGCGCTGCTACCACTGCCGTTGACTCGAAGCTTTCAGCTGCTCGTACCTCGATTAGTGCCATCCTCTTGCTTGTTTGCCTCGCCTGTATTTTGGCACTAGCACAGAACTGAGAGAGGTCGTGCAAGGTGGCTATACCATCGTTCATGAGCATTATAGTGCGTCCAAAGTCTTCTCTCAGGCCACCTGCGCTGAGTGTGTCGATAGCTGCAGTTATTCCGTAGGCGAAGAAAGGTGACAAGAGATTGATCGGATCCTGGTCTTTGCCTGATCCAGGAGACTTTGTGCTTCGCACGTCGCACACCATCTCCAAAAGCTGGATAGCATGTGAGTGTGCAACATTGATCTGTCGCGCCATTGTACGGGGAGACAGGAGCTCATGGTGTGCGTTCCGTGCTGCTTTTAGTTGCGAAATGTGATACAAGGCATGCATGGCAATGAGGCTGCCGGCGTACCCATGCTGATTTGCCTCAACGAGCTTTTGTCGGCTGTATTGCAGGTGAGACGGCAACGCGTTTCTCCAGTCAAAGAGCTTGCGCTGAATGTCGTCTAGTAACGATTCGTGGCTCTTCACGTAGGATCCGGGACCTGCAGTCTGACGAGGTCGGCGGAATATGAGCTTCGTCACGTCAGTCCAGAGAGAAGCGACGACCATTGTGTATGCTGCAGGGCTTGGTGCGCTTGAGTGAGGGTCCAGAGATTGTATACCCATGCCTGGCTGGAAACAATCAAACAGTGGTGCATCGGAGGCTAAGCCTTCTTCGTATAATCGCTCATTACAAGGGAGTCGAAGCTGAATGTCCTCAAGCTGGATGGCACAAAGTAACCCTCCGCAGAATCCATGGTAACGCTGGCTCAAATTAGTCCACACTCTTCCAATATTTCGGAAATACTCACATCGACAAGAAAAGCGGTCCAGAAGGTTCGCCTGCGACACTCTTTAAGCTGCTCCCGCGAGAAGCTGTAATATCGGCGGGTGTATTCATCCAAGTCTTCCGCACATCCATCTTCGCTGTTCAGTCGCATTGCACTGATGACTCTGAGAGCAGAGCCGCTCAAGTCCCAGCCTGTGCTGTCTTTTCCGACCAGATGGTTGTATCCAGCTACAAGCAATCTTGCTTGTACCATAGCCATGCTGAACTTGCCATCGATACGGGAAACTGCTTGACCAGCTTTCTCCGCACAGGTTTTGGCAAAGGAAGAGAATTCGTTCTCGGCGAAGATGGAACCCAGAGCAAGGACTGCGTATAGTACCATACATTCCCGTTGACATTTCTCGCGACATTGCTGTACCCAGCGGGTGAAAGCATCCCGAGGAAACATGATGCTTATCTCGCGAGCAGACTGGGCAAAGAATAATTCGAGGAAGCGCATTGTAGCTTCAGGGTCGTGGAGGTACGGGTCCTCATCCCACGATGAAAGACTCTGCTTTTCTGGTCGGGAGAGTGGGTGAATCATATCTTCGAGGTCGACTCTTTTGCTGTCTTTGCGTTGTCTCTCATCAGTGGCGCCATCGAAAGAGGATGCAGAGCCGTCGGACTTGCGTCTCTTTACACTTTGAGGGGATCTATCGCGGCTCCAGGTAGGCGGAAGATTAAGCACGTCTTGTTGTGCTGCTTGTGCTGAACGCCTGCGTTTCTGGTTCGGCACCTCTGCCATGACAATGCTGCCGGAAGATTGACTCGACCACTCAGCTCGCCCCAAAGGAACATTGGGGATGGTCAGAGTCGGATTGTTGGCAAGCTCAACCTGTGACTGTGGAGCTGGTGGCCTGCTTTCATTCCTTAGTAGACAGTCCGCGACTGATCTTGGAGACGCAAACCTGTGGCATTCTCGCTTGGCCTTTTCGCATTGGAGGCAACTCTTCTCACCAGGTTCACATTTGATTTTCTTTTCACGACAGTTCCTGACCTTCGTTAGTCGCAGCTTCATGCGGATTTATTTTGCTCAACCTACAGGCATGCCTGTGCAAGTCTTTTTCGAGCCTTGCCTGCCTTGGTAGTCCCCCAAAGCGGGTTTACCGGCTCTCCGTCAATTATAGTTGGACAAGTGCTACCGTCTTTGAAGACGTAGCACATCCCTTCTCCAGGTATGTGGCGTTGACCAACACATTGCAGGCTGTAATTACTAGCAGGAGGCGCATTTCGCATCCCTTGAGTCGCGTTCAGACGTCTGGCCATGTCGCCATCAGAAATTTCTTCGTGGTAGGGAGAGGCCACCTGTGATTGAGGGGGGCCCGCAATCTCAACGACCTGTGTAGATTGGGACAGTTGGTCTGCAGCGCGCGAGCTTTGATAATCCGAAGGCCTGCGAAGCGGGGGTGGTGGAGGAGCGGGCAAAGAGGGCCTCGCACCCAGGGGAATATTAGATGAATGTTGAGGAAACCTGTCGATTGGAGAAACATCTAAAGACAGGCGATGGAAAGGTGGAGGAGTAGGGTTGAATGGGATTGATCCAATTTGTGGTGGTCTGTTGGCTGGCGGAAGCTGCACATTGGCCGAAGAGGCAGGGCCATCCGACCATTTAGGTTGTGAGTTGTTGACCGATGGCCAATTGGGAGAATATGACGGGGGGCCAGTTCTCAAAGGCGGACTTAATAGTTCCTGGAGGCCAGGTAGTTGTTGTCGTGGCTGGTTTGGGTCATTAATCCGAGCGGGCAAGTAAGGCCTTGGTGCATTTCCCATGCTGGCGGGCTCCATGGGTCTCAAAGCCTCTGGTTGCACCATGGATGGCCTGCGGTGATCTGGCAGCGGGTAAGGGCTACTCTTGTCGTCATGCGTCCAGGATTGCAATTGCCTAGAGGGCGTAAAAGCCGATGGACGGTCCTGGATAGATGGCATTGTAGTTTGGAGGACAGAGGGTCATGGGAATCAAGACAATTGCAGGGCCCTGGGGTTGTATGTAATGGTGGAAGGAGCGATACGTGCGAAGCTTGACCCGCGGCCCACAGGGACGAGATTGGAGCTAGGAACAACGATAGGGAGCAACGGTGACAATGAAATAATACCGTGCGCAAGAAGCCGGTCAGAAATAGCCGGAGCTGACGTTAAGAGGACATGCGCCACCTGGGAGATTAAAGTTTGCGGGACCAAACAACCGATAGGGACAAGTTCGCTAGACGGGAGTGATGCTGATCTCTGGCTGGTGTGGAGAGGATTTAGATCCTTCAAGATGCAGGATCAAGAAACCAAGACCAGACCGTACGGTGCGATCCGTCAGATTGTGCAATTGGGGGCGAAAACGTGGGCTCGATCTATGCTTGTGACGGAAAAAAACATATCCCATATATCGCGTGAATCGAGTTTGCAAAATATGCAACAGATCCGCAGAGCCCAACAATAGCTGCAAGAAGAGACGATCCGGTCGTCGTCTTGTACCGACCACACCAGGGTTGAGCAAAAGTCACGACGCCGGCAATAGCTTAGGGCAGGTACAGCGAGCGGTACTCTTCCCGGCTCACAACAACGGACGGAACCTGGTGAGACTGTCCAGGCAGTTGGTGATACTCCCGAGACCGATCGAACAAACGCCTCACGCGGGTGTAAAGCTAATGATCGAGATCATTTTCGTTTTGCGGATATAAGATCTGGGCAGGCAATTCAAAGCGACGGCGGGCGGCGACGGCGAATGAATACCGAAGTAAATTTGCTAAAGCACCGAAGTCACCACCTCGGCGGCGGACTCAATTTTCAGCACCTCTCACAGGAACAGGACATGGTGGGCGACAGAAGTCGTCAGGCGAGTCAGGTTCAGCACCCCGTCGCCGGCCAGGTTCCGAATGGCTAAAACGCGTTTGCACGTTGAGACTGATTCGCGCTTCTTCCTCCACACTATTATCGACTCACTACTTGGCCCAACAGAGACAGGATATAGCAAGATACGGATTAGGATGGCTTGCATGTGGCTCTCTGCAGACCGCCAACCCAGCATTCGCAGAATGCTCGTCACCGCGGATGCGGTGCCGCGATGGCTCTGGTTCTAGGCCATGGCCCATCAACCAACAAGACGTGTCGGTCCGTCCAAAGATGCACCCCAATCAAGCGAGGAAAAAGCATACGCAAACCTGCCCTAGACAGCCTATTATCCTGTTACCGACCAAGAGATTGCGCAAACGAGCTTTGCTAAAGAGGGCCAGCTCACCACTACTACCTGAGTACATCACGATCGATTAGGTACATCATTTTCTTGGATCCTCCGTAACACGGAGGCGGCCCGAGCTTTAAATGTATCTCTCCTACCAACAGCCCTCCTTCTTGATGTGGTATGCATCTGATAATGCTGCACGGAACCGGCGGTCCTCCACCTCATGTATTGGCGACGACCATGCTAACAGGCCTGCATCTACTCTATTGGTTCCCCTCGGCGGCAAACAATAATCCTTCTGCATGACGAACGGAGCTGGCTCCTGACCGATTTATACCCAGCCAATGACTTTCCAGAAACCTTCACTGACGGCATTTGTTGTATGGGTTTCTCCCCTAACGTCAATGACTGATCTACATGGCGATCGGCCAAGCACACCAATTGCTGTTGCAGATGTATGCAGAACAGCGTCCTGTACGTGCGTAACAAATATATTTGAGTTGACTAGCGGGGTTAGATGTACATGCGAGCCTGTGACGGATCCGCACCAAGACCAACGCCGTTTCTATCGAGTAGCACTCGACGAAACCGGCGGCCGTCGGCTCTGCAACCCATGGCCGTCGGGGAATGCAAGCAGAATCCATCGGTATCCACGCAGCATGGTGAGTCGCAGGTCGTGACAGGAATCAAGAATCACTCTTGGCTTTTAGGGTTGACCTAATTAACGAAACGACGGTTGACCCGGAGCCGGTCTCCGGGGGCTGAGATCTCATGAGGCCTGCAGTGTGTGCTTGCATTTCTGTGCCGCCAGTGCACGATTCCGACGACCTGGATAAGTCTGTCATGATTTCCCCATCGCTGGTACTATCCAAAGTGGCTAGTCCCTCGCCATCTGTTTCCACAAACATGACTAGCTGTCTTGCAGTCCCTTCGATTGCCATGTCATCTCGCTACGTAACCCGTCATTTGCCTATGGACAGACAGAAAAGTCGGCATCATCATGCTTGGGGTTTCGTCACGTAAGAAGCGCCAGCACACGCCACTGCCAGTTGGAAAACGGAGCTGTCAAGCAGCAAGGGCTACAAACAACGTGCAAAAGTTAAGCTGACAGCAGTCAAAGAGGGAACACATTGGGGAGGCTCAAGTTAAGGTGAGGTCATTGCCTTAGACTCACGGCGCCTTGAAGACTATTTGGAATCATGGATTCATACTCGGCGGTAGCGAACAAACTCAAGTGTTCCCTCATGTATTTGACGAACGGTCAAGGGGTTCTGGCAGGGTATGTACACAGGTACCGCACATCCGTTGTGACCTAATTCTGACTCGAGAGAGTGCCATTGGCGACTCCACGAGCTCGGCTCCATGCCTGGAGCGTGAATCAGCCAGGGATGGCAGTAAGAAAGTCAATTCTGGTTAAAGTTTCGGTTTTTCAGATATAGAAAATGGTCGATGTAGAGAAATAACAACGGAGATGCAAAGGTGTGGTTGGCTGAGATGGAGAAAAACATATGCTGCGCCTCTGTTGACTAACAAGTACGAATTCAGATGCGAACCTGACTGACTTAACCGCTTAACCTTGTGGCAGATAATGGCTCGATCATGCCTACAGAATGTCAGCCGAAGTCGCCCGTGAAGAGGTTATCGTTTCAACAACCGCAGGATGCAGCCCTGGGCTGGAATAGGATTGCTTAAACCACGGTAGTCCGAAAAGGAGATCAGCAAGGTTAGCTAGCCAACATCTCCTAAATCCTCGTACTCCATGGGACCACGGCATGGCATCACAATCGATCAGACGGCTCAACAGAGCAACATGGTGCGATGGTGGATCTGGGAGGATGCAACGATTCGGCCAAGCCGAGACACACGCGCTTGAAGACAAATATCTTCGACCTGCACATGCTCAACGATGAAGTGTGACACGGCCGACGAAGAGATCGTTGTTGCAAGAAGAAAATTGCACCAGACCAATGAATAGACGCCAATCATCTATCATCCCTGTGAGATGACACAGAAGTCGTCAGTCCAGCATTGTATAGCAATACCGTACTTATATTAGTGTGAACCACATGATGGCTATGCCGACCAGCAGCAACAAACATTGCGGCATAGTAAAGTTTCGACGAACGGATGGTTGATATTGGGCGACGGCTTACTGGCCGACTTGTACAGCCGGCGAGAGTTTCGGCAGCCAGCAGTGGGGACATGCGCGGTGCAAAGCCCTTCAGGGGCCAGTTAAGGACTCGAGAGTCACGGCAGAGCTTGTCCGCAACACTTCGTTTCCGATGGCTAATGAGGCTCCGTTGAGGCTGTAAATTGCTTGTAAAAAGACTTCCGGCATTAGCTACGTAGCGTGAACGTCCTTATTGTGCATTTGATGGCAGACGTCGGGTACTTTCTCATAATTATGACGATGGATATCGGCGAATAGCCTGGAGGCCTTTGTCTGTATCCGTACATTCCAAAAATGAAAGAAAGATGACCACGGAAAAGTGTTGACAGGGACAGACAGGGTTGCCCAGTTGATTCGCAGAACCGCGGAAATACCTCGGGACACGAAACAGAGGAATTGGGACCCCGTAGACAGTGCGTCGCATTTCCGCTGCACAAGGCAACATCATGATCATCGCCAGCGATTGTTGCTCAAAGCAAGAGAAAGCATAGGAACATGGACGCGAAACAGGAAGGACTGCAGAGACATCCCAATCGAGGCAGGATTGTGCAGATTGTGGTAGAAGACGAAAGAGATGTGGCCCTGAATATGAAACCCACCGAGCCATAGGTCACGGCAATAATGGGCGATTAACGACGGGCAGTTCGGTCTAGAGACCTGGAATGGGGTCTGACAGAATGTCAGACAAAAAACACCGGTATATCATACTGAGATAGTCCAAGCGGTGGGTGCCAGGTCCCATGTTGAAAGAAAGGAAGAAAAGAATTCGGAAAGCAGGAGTTTTGTGCTGCGCGTGCTGCTCGCCAAGCTTCCGAACGTGGAAATTTGGCCAATCACAGTCAGCCAAATTACAGGCTAGCCTCGGCCATCGGGCAGAGGGTGCGACTTCGATCCAAGGAAGCCGGGGATTCGATGTTGCTACAGCACTTGTAGTTATCTGCACTTGACGACGAAGACGTAGACGCGATAATCACAATGCTTGCTCAGAGACTTGGCCTTCAATCAGCGCGCCGCTGTGCGTATACCCATGTCCTCCTTCAGCTTCATTGACTAACACAACAACAGTGGCGGTCCGCCAGCCTGCGCTCCTCTCATCGCGCGCTCCTCAACTTCTCGCAACCACCGGCTTGACTCAGCTCAGGTACGAACAGCCTTCACTTGCGCCGCTCTAGCTTCCACGAAACTTACATATCTCCCACTTGCAGAGGTGCCGCCTTCCAGACCGTCTCCGACAACGAGGCCTCGCAACAGATCTTGGCCAAGCAGCGCCTGAACCGCCCCGTCTCGCCTCACTTGGGTATCTACAAGCCTCAGATCACCTGGTACGGCTCCGCCCTCAACCGTGTCACCGGTGTCGCCCTGTCCGGTACCTTCTACCTCTTTGGCCTCTCATACCTGATTGCTCCCGCCTTCGGCTGGCACGTCGAGAGCGCCAGCATTGCCGCTGCCTTCGCCGCATGGCCTGCTGCCCTCGCCATCCTGGCTAAGCTCGTCGCCAGCTTCCCCTTCACCTACCACAGCTTCAATGGCCTGCGACACTTGATGTGGGACATGGGCAAGGGTATTACCAACAAGCAGGTCCAGGTCACCGGCTGGTCCGTCGTTGGACTGAGCGTCTTCACCAGCTTGGTTCTGGCCCTTTTGTAGATGTCCCATTCTCTCTCCTGGCATGATGTTGTTTTTGTTCTTTACCCAAGTTCTGTCTTTCTCATGAATATATTTCCTCCTGAGTTGTTCCGACAACAAAAACTTTATTCTTGACTTGAGCTTCTCTCTCGCTTTGAATATCCCGCTCTCGAGGCTTCAGCTTGCCTTCCTTGCGCGATCATACTCGTTCTCTGTGAACGTGACTACGTGTCAGTGACAGTGTTATTGAAATCGGCATGTGGAATACTAGTTGCATGTGAAGCATAGGGCCTAGTATGTGTATCTGCTTTGACGCAACGACTACGTTTGAGACAAAGGTAATGTTCGCTACTGCTAATCATCTAGAGACTCCCAAGCTAATCTCTCTAGCCTTCAAATGTTGCTATTCTCATCCGCCTGCATGTCCTTCGGCTTCCAATCGCGCTCTCACATCTCTCACCAGAGCTTTGGCCTCTTCTACTTCAACTCCATCTTGACACAGTTCATTCGCCAGTTCTGACGCCCGCTGCCAATCTTGCTTGACAAAACTCCATTTGGCCAACCATAGTCTTGCCTTGCTTGTCGTTTGTGTAATGCCAATGCCTCCCCCAGCGCTGGACAATGGTGCTCCTGGAGGTAGGTCATCCTCATCCGGCCCCTCCTCTTGAGCCAGCGTAAGCTCCATGTATGCCGATGCCTCGTCCATGTTGTTATCTCTTTCAAACAGCAAAGCAATCTGATACAGTATCTCGGGATCCAAAGCACCGCCAACAGCTCCAGCAAGAGGGTCAGCCGAAGACGTGAAACTTACCGCACCGCCGCCATTGTCAAGATAGCTGCCAGCGACCAAAGCGCGCTTGTATGACCTTATCGCATTCTGCAATCTACCGCAATTGGCAAAGGAATTTGCAACAGCCATCCACATTTTAGGATCCCAGGGTTGCAAGGCCACCGCGCGTTGGAAGTAGAACAGAGCATACGAGTGCATGTCCAAGAGTTCATAGCCCTGACCCAGACCGTACCATGCTCTGTAATCCTTTCTGTTTGCATCGACAGCGCGTCTGTAACTTTCGATGGCGGCTTGTGTGTTTTTGAGTTCGATGTATTCGTGGCCCATCAGAGTCCAAGCGGAGAGGAATTGTCGGTCCAAGGTGAGCGCGCGGCGGAAGTACATGACTGCTTTCTCGTGTTCGGAACATTGTGAATAGTAGTTTCCGATGATGCAGCAGGTTTCGGGGCGGAATTTGTCGATTGCTGATGCCACAGATGCGAGGTAGGCTAGTTTCGGCCTTGATGGCATCACGTACAAGATGTTCGAATATGAGTCCATCGAGTCAAGTCGATAGGGGTGTCGCGAGAGAAGGTCAGCGAACAGCCCATCGGCCTCCTCAAATTCTGCAGAATGTCAACAAAATCGTACGAGAAGGTTCAGAATGCAAAGACATACCTTTCGAGTGGTAATGCAGCAGAGCGCGCTGAGTTTGTAAGAAGGCAGAATTGGGGAATATACTGCTGATCTGATTGATCTCGTTATGGACCTTTTCCGTGGATTGAAACAGCTCCTGACTACAGTAGATGTGAAACATGAAGGTCATGATGTTCTGCGGCAGGTGATCAGTTATCTCGTTGAGCTGCAACTACTTGTTAGCAAAATGTATAACTGCATTTCGGTCACGAATACACTGACCTCCTCGGCAGAGCTCAGGAGGTCTGCAAGCTCTTGCCATGCGCCCCAATTCCATGGACAGTGGTTTACGCTTTTCAGAAGCCACGCTTTTGCAAGCACATCGTTCTTGCCTTTCAACAGAACGATGCCATATAGGTATTCCAGGAAGCCTTGTGATTCATTTGTGCTCTGGAGGCCTCCACGAGCACTTAGATGTTCATCGAGAATGTTAGATATTCTGCTTAGCTCCTTGTTCAAGGTCACAGAGCCATCGGTAGGGCCTAAGATCATTTCACTGTCCTCTTCCTTTCGCTTCTCACCAGCCATGTACTTTGCGTATAAGGCGAGGAAGAGTGAACGTTGGCTCAGCTGTGGCATACCAGGTAAGGAATTCGTTGACTTCGGCTTGCTTTTCGTCGTAACGTTTGATGGATCTCGTGTGATAGGCTCCTGGGGCACCAGACGGGGTAGTAAAGTGGCAGCACACCTATCAAACTCTCGACAATCGAAGAAAGATTTGGCCATGAGAAACTTGGGATACTCTCTGCGTTCCAGACGGGCCTCGTGTCCATCTTGTGAAAATTGAAAGTTGGACCAAGGATCGCCTTCACCGGTTGGGGAGTTAGGCTCTGTGTCCGAGGCAATATCCAAGTCGTGGTCTGGTTCTGGGAACGAATTGAGAAGTTCTGCGGCCCTATTGTCACTTGATCAGAAGGGGTACGAATTGGCGATTTCTCGGAGTACGCACCATTTTGCAGAACGATATAAGCAGCGATCGTTACATGCTATTACAGCTTGATGCAACTGAGTGCGTAATTGTAGTGTTTGCTCGGCAGATAATGTAGCCATGTCGGAGATGTCGGATTGATGGTCGGCTTGCCCAGAATTGTTTTGTTGATGTTTATGTTTCACAAACGCAACATCGGAATAGCTCCCACTCGTGACAGCAGTATATTCTATGACCAGCGACGTGCAGACTGGCGTGGTCGATGATGACTAGCTGTGCAGTGATTATGGCGAATTGTTAATTTCCACTGAGTCGCGACAGTCTGTCGAGATTGGTGGGGCTCAAAGGGTCTTGCGGCGCAAGGGGAAAGAGAGCGGGCTGTCAAGGTCGCTCAATTTACTTTGCGCCAACAAATCGGACGACTTTTGATTCTGCACCACACTCTTTAGTATTGTCGCCATTCCACCTCTCGCTCGCTCCTTGTCACTACTGCGCTCTGCAGGTCATCGCCGTATCCTGATTTGCCAATCCATCGTCCCACTGCGACTCCCCCTCCACACCCCGTCCCCTATACCCTCTTTGCGCCTCGCTACCACTGCCACCGTCATGCCTACCACTCTCAAGCAGTTCGAGTCGGTCTTTCCTCAGCTCATCCAGGACCTCAGCGACCACTGCAAGCAATACAAGCTCCCCCAGCAGGCTCTCAAATGGTTCGAGGAGTCCCTTCAGCACAACACAGTTGGCGGCAAGTGCAACCGCGGCATGTCAGTCGTCGACACATCGTCTCTGCTTCTCAAGCGTGACCTCACCGAGGAGGAGTACTTCCGCTCTGCCACCCTCGGCTGGATGATTGAACTGCTCCAGGCCTTCTTCCTCGTTTCAGACGATATCATGGACTCGTCCAAGACACGCCGCGGTTCTCCTTGCTGGTACCTAATGCCCAATGTCGGCATGATCGCTATCAACGATGCTTTCATGCTCGAGAGCGCCATCTACATCCTTCTCAAGAAGTACTTCCGTCAAGAGAAGAACTACGTCGACCTGATGGAGCTGTTCCACGAAGTCAGCTTCCAGACCGAGCTGGGCCAGGCCTGTGACTTGCTCACTGCCCCTGAGGACAACGTTGACCTCGACAACTTCAGTCTAGAGAAGTACACCTTCATTGTCATCTACAAGACCGCATACTACTCCTTCTACCTCCCCGTCGCTCTCGCCCTACACTTCTGCGGTTTGGCCACCGAGAAGAACCTGAAGCAGGCACACGATATCCTCATCCCCATGGGCGAGTACTTCCAGGTTCAGGACGACTACCTCGACAACTACGCCGACCCCGAGACTCTGGGCAAGATTGGCACCGACATTCAGGACAACAAGTGCAGTTGGCTCGTCAACCAGGCTCTGAAGCGTGCCTCCAAGGACCAACGCGCTGTTCTCGAGCAGCACTACGGAAGAAAGAACAAGGACGACGAGGCCAAGGTCAAGGCTCTCTTCAACGAGCTGCAGCTTGACCAGGTCTACCACGCATACGAGGAGGAGAAGGTCGGTGACATTAGAAAACACATCGCAGAGGTGGACGAGAGCGACGGCCTCAAGAAGGAGGTGTTTGAGGAGTTCCTCCGCAAGATTTACAAGAGAAGCAAGTAAACATTTGGTCGACAGTACGGGCAAGCTATGCTGCAAAAGATACCTCTAGAGCCATTATAATATATCCGTTCAATTTCCTCTCCCACCAGGGGAAACATCAAATTAGCCTCAAGTCATGCCTCGCCTCATGTATGCGAGCCTTTGTCGCATTTCTGCAATCATCTCGGGAGATGATCGAGCTGTAACGATGCACAACGCTTTCTGTTTCAGTGGCATCGTCAAAAGAGATGGGCCTTGTGAAGCTCTCTGACTGACTTGGGCACCACTCTAGGGAGATTCGTGCATTTCCCCATCTACCTACAGTGACAGGTTCCGGAGTCGGAGACCTCGCTCAGTAAACGTATGGGAAGAGCTTGTAGGGCGTCTGCTTCCTGTAGTTCTGCCATTGTTCACCATACTGGAACGCAACATTAGCTCAGCCGCAACATGCAAGATCAGAACAAACTCACCCTCTCCTGACAATATCTGTTGAGCTCTGGTATACCATCGGAAATGAAATTGTACGAAAAGAAGGCGCCAACAATGGCGCCCCAAGTCCAGCCGCCAGCGGCCAAGGCGTATCCGGCGCGCCAGAGGGTGTATCCAGCGTAGTTGATGTGTCTTGCGAAGCGGAACAGACCACCGGTGTAGACCTTCCCCTTGTTCGCGGTATTCTTCTTGAATTGCAGTCTCTGCCATTCCGAGAAGGTCTCGGTGAAGATGCCGACGACGTAGAGTGCCGAGCCGACTATCAACGGAGTCTGCGGGAAGTGTTCGCCGTTGACCGAGGCAGAGGTGAGTGAGCAGGTGAAGAGCAACGAGTTGACCGAGTTGAAGACAGTGTTGAAGACGGAGACCTCAATGGCAGAGAGAGGGGGAAACTCCTCTTGACAGATGCCGACAAGCCAGTAATTCTGCTTGATGGCACTGCCTGCTGCCATGGCAAGCAGGATCAAGCGGTAGGGCGACATGGCGAGTCGATCGATGAGAGTATTTGTGACGACTGGCGGACCTTGAGCCAGAGTCTTTCCTCCCAGCCTGTGAATGGCGGGAGCTGCGATGCCCTTGGCCAGGAAGGCATACTGAAGCACCGGGTCGATGCTGCGGAGGCCTATGAAGAGACCAGTGCCCAGAGGGCTACTCTGCTTGCTGCCACGAAGGATCAGCTTATTCTTGTGCACGTTCTCGTCCGAACTCATACTGGATGTGTGGTTAGGAGCGGGAGAGTAGTCGACTATCGTCGTCAGGCAACCAAGCCTCAACATCAACAGAGGGGTCCCCCACACAATCACATGCACAAAATCGGACCATGTTTTCCCGTTGAGCCGACGCGCAGTCTTTAACGCGTCTTCCTCAGCATTCAGACAAAGCACTCTGTACCATTAACAAACATCTTCTTTTTTTTCTCATTGTTCGACTCCATTGTTGTGTATTACTGCTTGGTTATTCGCCACTTATCATATTGGTTACTTGGGCATCACCGGTGCTCCTCGCCGTCTGACATACCCGTCATGCTGTAGCAAATGTCCTTCAAATTTGCTCATCTCTGCGACTATCTGGAGAGATGCGAAGAGATAGTACATCACAACCCTCCTCTGGCTCCGGCTGAACAAAAGTCAAGACATTATCGTCAACATGCTTCCTGGTTTGCCTCTCACCGCCAGGCCATTGATGCCCTGGATCAATTCGGCACTTCCGCATTACTATCAACGTTTCTCCCTTGCAGAAGAAAAGACCGTATCTATAGCTTACAGCCTGCTTCGCTTTTCAAGTTACTCGGCAGATGTCTTGGTTTGAGCGCTTCTGCTAGACAGGAACTTGCCACCTTCAAGACTCCAGGGAATGGCGACCTTGGAGAATGTTTACAGCGCCTTCTGCGGACTCGTGGCCCGCCGCCTCTCCCTGCTGTCACTTTGCAAGAGGTAGATGACGCATTACACGCTCTTGCCGCCGCTAACAGGTTCTCTGGACCGTCGGTCCGCCAATCCTTTCGCCCTCCTGCAACGAACGACCCCTCGCTCGCCGATGTTCTTCTTCGCCTTCATGCTGTCGAGGCAAAATGGTTTGTGCGACTCGTTCTCAAGGACTTTTCTCCTGTCACTGTGAACGAGCGCTCGATATTATCATCTGTTCACTTCTTGCTACCCGATCTGCTGTGGATGCAGGACGATTTTGAAAGCGCGTGTACCGCCTTGAGATCGACTTTTGGCGCCTATCCGAGTCGTCCAGACATGCAGTCTTTGCATATTCTTAGACAAACAGCCCTTCCATCACTGAAACCAATTCCTGGTATCAAGGTTAGTCGTCCTGAATACACCAAGGCTCGGTCCATAAAACACTGCCTACAAATGACTTCCGGAGAAAGGTGGTTACTGGAAAGAAAGTACGACGGGGAATATTGCCAGGTTCATGTTGATCTTACCAAAGGAGAGGACTGGCTGAGAATCTACTCGAAAAGTGGTAGAGACTCGACTGAAGATCGGGCAGGTCTACGAGAAACCATCAGAAAATGCCTACGAATTGGCAGCGATAAGTGCAAGTTTGAACGCGCATGTATCCTGGTCGGAGAACTTGTGGTTTTCTCAGATACGGAGAACAGCATCCAGAGGTTTGACAAGATACGCAAACACGTGTCCCGTGCAGGCGTGTTCCTCGGAAACGAGAATGATTCACCACGCCAATCAGGTGAGCATTTGATGATCATTCTGTTCGACCTCCTGTTGTTCGATGACGAGGCCGTCCTGTCGCGGTCTGTTGAGGAACGCAAAGCGAAACTCAGCAGCGTCTATAAAAAGATCCACGGTCGAGCCGCGCCAGCCGAATCATGTGTGATCGATTTCTCTCAACCAAAAGCCGAACACAGGCTTATGAACCAATTCGCTGCGTCAATCGCATGTCGTCATGAAGGTCTTGTCCTCAAGCCATGCGGTGTTCCATATTTCGCCCCTGGCTCAGTAGCTGGTATTAAGCTTAAAAAAGACTACATCACCGGGCTTGGAGACGAAGCTGACTTTGCTGTCGTCGGCGCATCATACAATGCTCAAGAAGCCAAGAAACGACCAGGGCTACATTTGAAATTCACTCACTTCTATCTTGGATGCTTACTGAACAGAGAGGCTATCGACAACGATGGTGTTAGGCCTATTTTCAAGATCGTTGCGACAATGTCATATGACCATTGCATGTCGACAGAGATTTTAGAGAGGGTCAACATCGAGGGCAGCTTGCTGTCAGAGCCTTACAGCAAGTCAGGCTCCTCAACGTTTGACATTGAATCAGACGAGACGCCACGAATGGACTTTTGCTTCCGAGATCCCTTGGTATTCGAAGTTTTAGGAAGCTCGTTCAGCAAATCGCCTGGAGGTTACTTCATGTTACGGCACCCCCGTGTCAAGAAGTTACATCAAGATCGTACATGGAGAAATTGCATTACTCTCGACGATTTGCAACTGGCGGCTGCAAAAGCTTTGGAAACTCCTCAAGAGTCCGAAACACAAGAGAATATCACTTGGATCACGAAATTGGAAAATAGCCACAAGAGAAGGTATGCCAGGCATAGTCTGAACACTACACCTCGATCGAGCACCACTTGTACCACTCCACGATCGAATCGTAGCGATTCCGCTCGTACACCACATACCGGGAGCGTATCAAGAATTAGGCCGCTTGCTATATTGGAGAACGGGAAGAACTCGAAAGCGTCACATCTCACTCACATTACTCCTGAAAAGCAGAACGCACCATTGCCTACACCGCCAGATTCGTCTCCTTTGGATGGACACCGTTCGGATGGGTCATCTACCGCAGTGGCCAAGCGTAAATCGGATGACGGCAAATACGACGTCTCCAAGAGACTCTGCATCCAAACAGCATTCACACCTTCAGCGATAGGGCAACCACAAGGAAAGCACGTTGTCGAGCAGAGGGTCAATTTGCTTCAGCGAACGCCACTTGCAGACATCACTCCGACAGCCATACAGAGACTAGTCGAGTCGAATTTGAACAGCCTTGCGACGCGTCAACCGGGCTGGACTGAAGGGCGCTGCAAGTTCGAGGAAACTGCGCCGCCGGCGAAAAGAGACACATGCATCTTCGCTCAATCGGTTGTCTTTATAACAGATCTACAAGACGCAGAGAAGGAGAGAGTCAGACAAAAAGTGCTCGACCATGGAGCGTTGGTAATTCAAGACTTGGTGCATTGGGACCGTGATAGCCATGGGTATGCCAACCGCACAGATACGGTGTGTGAAAGTCAGGCGTACAAAGGGATGCGAAAGATGGTGCTCGTGGATCCTCGAGAGAAGCAACAATACCGCACTTGTTACGCAGAGGTTGAGAGGCTGGGCTTGCAAAGAGTCGAGATCTTTGACTACCGGATAGTTGACGCCATGTGTAGCGCAGCAGATAGATAGGCAGACAAGGGCTACGCGAACGGATGTCCTGTGCCGGATTTCAGAGCATGGGCATTGGATTGGGTACACAGACCAAATAGAACATCTTGACATCAGTTCGAATTGCACAAAGATCATGCACAGAAGCGAACTGTAGAACAAGACGAGGAGCGTTGAAGGGAATTAAAAGACGTTGTAGATTAGCCGGCAGGAAAACAAACAATCATGACGGTATTGAGGTGCGGAAGAGGAAGGCGCGAGTCAGTGGAGGGGTCGCCCCCTGTTTGATTGGCCGAATGAAACATCAGGGTCGTCGGATGCCCTTAATTCCAGACCGACCATGTTACGTGGGCAGCGGCGGAGAACAGAACGTCGACCATTTCAATGCAAGAGTTGAATGTAGACCTTTGCTCATGAGCAACCCGAGCATGGAACAACAACGGCCATGGAGCAGATCTGGCGTCAGTCCTCATTCGCGCTCCATGTCAGAGCGCAAGGCGAAGCGCTTCAGCCTCACATTCCCTATCCAAACATCCTTGTCGCCGACATCCGCAACACTCTCGCCAGTGCTACCGTATACACCTCTGTTGGCTGAGAAGCCAGCTCCTCCTGCAGGACCAACAGATTCGGCCTTCCTTACCGCTCTTGCCGCCCACGAACGACGCGTGCTGGAGTTAAGAGAGGAGCTGGTCAAGGCCGAGCACGAATTGCACCGTCTCAAGCAGACATGGGCTGCTCACGAGGCCCACAAGAAGCGCCAACATGATCCTCGCAAAGTACACAAGCTTCAGTCCTTCCGCACAACAACAGAAGCACCCGAAGTCATACCAGTCTCCCGACAACAGGATATGGAGCGGCGAAGAGCACTGCTCAATGGCAATAAGACCTCGAATCGTACCGTCTTCTCAGGATCTCGCCATGCTCGTACCTTGTCGTTGCTATCACCAGAGGCCATGCGCCCACCGCCACCTCGCCCACAAGAGATCCCACGTCCCGAACAAGACTCCCGTCCTCCACACCCTTCTCGCGTACCGACCGATGCCGATCTGACTACCGAGGTTGCGCGCACAGCAGACGATGCAATCGATTTGGGCTTACCTCGTGAGGTTCTGCTCAAGACAGGCAAACAAATGGCTTCCGACTTCCGAGACGGCCTATGGACTTTTATCGAGGACTTGAGACAGGCCACTGTTGGTGACGAGGGCGTCAATGGAACTACTTCGCGAACACAATCCCAATCTCCAAACCTCTCGAGGTCTCCTGCACCTCACTCTGGTAGAGGCAGCCTCAAGCCATCTCCAAACCCGCAGCCACTGAAAAGAAGTGCTACGACTGGCAGCAGACGGACTACTTCTCGCTCACCAGCTCCATCTGCTGCTGAGGAAATTGCTTATCTCGATATTGGTAACTCTTTCTGGAAAGAACATGGATTGGAAGAACCCAAGCCTGCCAATCCCCCTATCGTCCGTAAATCTTCAAAGAAGGGAGCGCATCCTCCCGCCAAAGCGAATCGTGCCTCAACCACATCTCTTGACACTTGGGAAAACTGGGAGGCTACTATCCCAGAACCAGAACCGAAACCTTCGCGATCAAATTCATCGGTATCTGAACCACGAACCTCTCCAAGTCCTGATGGCACCAGTCCCAGGACTAGCATGAGGTCGGTCGTACCCGTCCCAGTCACAACATCACACGCTGACCCTTTACTCAGTTCAGTCAGAGACCCTAAGCGAGACTCGCTCCCATGGCCAGCATTAAACAAGCTAGCGCCGAGTAATCTTCGACGCACTGCTTCGCATCTCATGAATGAATGGGAGAAGAGTCTTACGCCTTCTCCTGGTGATGGTGAAAGACAAGGCGATTATTTGGGAAGAGCCATCTCTCCGGCAGGATCCTTCAAGGAGACCAAGAATGATTGAAATTGAGTGTGGATACGATCACATATCATTGGCTACGAGGCAATTTTCACGGCATGTATGTAGCAGGACATTTACAGTAGATTTCAGACGATGCAACTTGCATTCGTCTATGGACATATTCCAATTTTAACCTCTATCTCGATACCAGCATGGCACGATAGCCATGTTGACGGTGATTGCAACACGTTTTCGTTCCTGTGGCTAGCTAGTGCAGTCAAGGTCTGACAAGACGAATGGTGCTTTGAGGTGTTTTCAAGACTGAGTTCAATTGACAAGAACTCATCGCCATAACTTCTCTGCATGATGTTCAGATGGCCTGGATCTGCCATGTAGGTAGCATCTTCGCCATGGTCATCGAACGATGTAGAATCCAGGTCCATCGAGCTTGAGGCGGTGCTGTCGTCGACGATAACAAAGTTTATGAGCATGTCTCCGGGATGACCCTGGCCATACCATCTCGGTGATTACCTAAGCTCCTCCGCAAGCTTCGCCGCAACTTTCAGAAATCTTGGCGCTGATCAAGGTCGTCGCCGTTGGTCGCAAACACCTTGTCAGTGCTTTTGTCCTCTCGTTGCGCGCGCAAAGTCCCGTATACCAACTTTACGAAACCATGGCTTTCCCTGGCATGTCGGCTCCTGGCCTGAGCGGTGACGCCAGCTTGGACGAGCAGAAGTTGAAGGAGCAGCAGATGATCAAATACGTACGCATGCGCATTCTCGCCTGGTACTTGTGAGCAAGAGACTAACAAGAGAGTAGATGCAACAAGCGATGGAGTCGTGCCCTGCTAAGACTGCCATGTCTGGTGTCATGGGTTTCGGTCTTGGTGGTCTGTTTGGTCTTTTCATGTCGAGTGTGAGTATCTCTGCCAATGACAATCATCATTCGAAAAGCACACCAAGGTTGGACATAGGCTGACAGATATCTTGGATATAGATGCGCTACGATGCACCCATGACGGCTGGAACAGACGCCATTACGAAACTGCCAGTAAAAGACCAACTACGACAAGGATTCAAAGAGATGGGCAAAGCGAGTTGGAGCAGCGCAAAGAACTTCGGCCTCGTCGGCTCCATCTTCGCAGGAACAGAATGCTGTATTGAGGGCGTACGTTGGATCTTCATCACCAAAGTGCATAGGTCTATGCTGACAAAACAACCACACAGTTCCGCGCCAAGAACGATCTCTACAATGGTGTGGCAGCTGGCTGCATCACAGGCGGCGCTCTCGCTGCCAAAGCCGGTCCTCAGGCCGCTGCTCTCGGTTGCGCTGGTTTTGCCGGTTTCAGTGCCGCTATCGATTACTACATGCGCATGCCGAACGACGACACCTCCGCCGACCCGATCGCTTAGATATCCTGGACGTCCGGTCCCTTCTGTAATACTAGGAGCATTTTGGGTTTCGAGAAAAATGGCGTCAAAGGGCATTGTTGGTCTTACCGACCATATGGAGTATTTGTGGCGTACAAAGAGAGAAATCTTGACTCTTGTCCTGTTTTGGTGGAAGATATCTGCCTGTTCTGGTTGTTTCGAGTATGCATATACCACGTTACCTACGGCATACCGCTCTCCAACCACGTCTGCAGTATTGACGCGTTCCAGCTGTATCCGTCCAGCATCGGCTCAGAGTTGAGCCTCCGTCCATCCGATCGCAAGCATCTCGGCACGGCTAAACGAACACGCTTTCTATATTGTCCTATGAGACGATTTGCCCCTGCTTCTTTGCATCGGGGGCAGAGCCGGCAGATCAAATCGAATATCCGCAAGGCGTACGCATGCTTCGATGGTTCTAGACATTTAATGTCATGCGGCCGCTTGGATAGAAGAGAAAATGGCCCCTCTTGAATTTAGCCAACTCGAAATTTCACGATTCTGGGTTCTGGGTTAAGGTCACGAAGGGCATTTTGCATACGCAAGCGAGATTCGGCGTATGATGCGTCGATAGTATATGCATCTTGGAGGCTCATGTGTTGTATGCCACTGCCACAGTTGCTTGGTATTGCTTGATAGTATGCGTTGTGTAAAGTCAAGCCTTCCCATCAACCGGTGTCTTGGTATACTAAATGTCTTGGGAGAAACGATCATGTTGAAACACCAACTATCGCAGCCACATATCCTGACAGAAGCCGAGGCCTCTTCAAACCTCAAAACCTCATTTTACAAAAATCCACCAGTACATATATCATATTTAACCGCCCCGCTTCTCCGCATAGATTGTACGAGGAGAGATGCGGGTGCGGGAGCGGGTATGGAGAAGAGCAGGGCAAGATGCGCTCTTGCCTGTTCGTCTGCCGCTTGGTGGGGCCCCGAAGGCCAGTGCTCTCCACTCACTCTCCTGCCTTCTACTCGAGAGAAGGCGAAAGCGAAGCTTTTGGCAATCTGCCACTGCCAGCCAAAAGCCTTGTCCTTTTAGCCTGTTCGTACGCACGCAATGGAAGCTCTTGGATAGAGAGTCTGGCATGCAGGAACTCAAGCATACTATGGCAGGTACAGATTATCCGGCCAACTGAGGAGTGTCAAGGGTCTTTGAAAGCAGTATATATACGTAGGTGGATGGATCCTGTGTTAATCTTCTCATCAAGCCAGCAATCAGCAACTTCCCTCGTTTCAACTACTGCCCTTCACGATGTCTATCCGTTCGCTGCTCAGCTTTGGCTTGTTGGCTGCACCTCTGGTGTCTGCCCTGCCTGCTGCTGATTACAAGTCAACTTCTTGCAGCACCAGCACTTCCCACAGTACTTCGCACTCGACTTCTCACTCTACCTCTCATTCTTCAACTCATACTTCTACTCACACTTCCACTTCCACCCATACTTCTGCCCACAGCTCTTTCGCAACTTCTGCAGTTGTCACCACGACCACCAACTCTGCTTCCAACACTGTGCAGACTACAACTCTTGTAGCTACAACTACTGGAAAGAAGGGTCTGGATACTTATGCCAAAAAGGCTGGCAAGCTCTACTTTGGCACAGCAGCAGATGTCCCTGGAACCAATGAGACCACCGACAAGTACTACCGTGCCGAGCTCGCCAACAACGCAGATTGGGGATCAGTCACTCCCGCCAATGCCATGAAGTAAGAGAAAACGTCAAGATATCTACTTATTTGGACTCGGATGACTAACCTTCTCCCAGGTGGGTCTTTACCGAGCCTGAACAAGGCGTCTTCAACTACACCGAAGCAGAACTCTTCCTCGCCGCCGCAAACCCCGACGGCAAGAGAAAAGTCCGCTGCCACAACCTGAACTGGTACAACCAACTCCCCAACTGGGTCACTTCAGGCACCTGGACAAACGAGACTTTGACCGCTGTGCTGATCAACCACGTCACCCACCTCGTCGAGTACTTCGGCGACCGCTGCTACGCCTGGGATGTCGTAAACGAAGCCCTCAGCGACAGCGGCACGGGCAACCTCGCCGACAACAGCACCTGGAGATCGGACATCTGGTACAACACCATCGGCCCCAACTACGTCGCCGTCGCCTTCAAAGCCGCCGAAGCCGCCGTCAAAGCCAACAAACTGAAGGTCAAGCTTTACTACAATGATTACAACATCGAAAGCGCTGGCAACAAGGCCACTGCCGCTCAAGCTCTGGTCAAAAGCCTCAAGGATGCTGGAATCCAAATCGATGGCGCTGGTCTGCAATCCCACTTCATCGTCGGAAGCACACCTTCTAGAGCTGCTCAAACTGCAAACATGAATGCATTCGCTGCTCTGGGTGTCGATGTCGCCATCACTGAATTAGATATCCGCACTACCGTTCCTGCAACCGCTGCCGCTCAACAACAACAAGTTGTCGACTACGCCAGCTCTGTAGGCGCTTGCGCAGACGTTGATGCTTGTGTAGGCGTCACAGCCTGGGACTTTGACGATGCTTACAGTTGGATCCCATCAACTTTCCCTGGCCAAGGCTATGGAGATCTTTTCTTCCAGCCTGGTGGTTATGGTACTCCTCTGGTCCGCAAGGCTGCCTATGATGGATGTATCCAGGTAAGTCTTTGACATGATTCCTTTGACTTTTGAGTTTAGGTGCTAATATATCCACAATAGGGTCTCACCAGCTAGATATCTTTGTTGGTGATATGACAAGCTGCCAAAAGCCCAGCAAAGTCAAATCCATGGTTCGCATTGACTTCTGGAAGAATCGCAAAAACAGATGGAAATGTACGCGTGTAGTTTACCAGTTCCGAAGCAACTTCCTTCACATCCATCAATTGCTCCTTCCCCAATGTGTCTTCTTCGCTCATTTTTGATGAATAGGTATCTGTAGGAAACCATGCTGTAGAGACGCATGATGTGGTTCGATATTGGCAGTCGCCCGCGATAGTGCGCCAAACTGACAAGCTTCTCGCTATAGGTTCCTCCAAAGTAGCGAAAGTCATACCTAAAAGGCTTTACCGCACCAAAGGCAAAAGGCACGACTGAGTGACCTAGGACAAATGACAAACAAGGAAAAAATCTGGAAGGAATGACGGCAACAAACTGCAGACAGCGGTCGAGTTTTGAGACCTGGAAAGAACGATCAAGCGGAGAAACGAAAAGTAGCGAACCGGAGCAAGAAGAAAAAGCATAGTATGGCCAGAGCGGAGAGAGTCGGGAGGGAGGATTGGAACAAAAAAAAAGAGAAATAGAACGTAAGGAGCAGCCAGATTGAGGGAAATCACTAGTGTGTAACCAGGAAGAGAGTATCAAGGGGAGGGTGTATAGGAAGAAGTATAGAAAGGAGTGTATAGGGAGAAGATTCAGAGAGAAGTACGTAGAGAGAAATGCGTAGAGAGAGTAGAAGGACATACTTAGAGTTATACAGAGAGAGGGGTAAAGCGAAGGTTCTACATCCCAGACGCATAGTTACAATGATTGAGCGAGGCTCGACGACATCCTAGACAAGTAGGCAGAATGATACAGCTGTGCTCTAGCGAAAGTCATTATAAGATTTGACGGCCATATGTTCTCTTAAAGTACTTCATCTCTTTTTTGTCACATGCGATGGACCGGATGTTTTGCTTTCAGAAACTGTATATTCTTCGGTTGTTACCTGCAGTCGAACAAAACAAACAGTATGCTCGCCGAAAGTCAGAATAACCTATGCGCTGTTACGCCGTCGCTGTGATTTGAGTAGAAAGGAACAAATGAACACAACAAAGTCCCCCATAACAATATGAAGAAGCAAAGCTCAAATCCGAGAAGATGGATGTTAGCCGAAAATAGCCAAGAATTTGGCTAGAAGGTAGAAATATACCTCCGATGTATATGCTGTCTGTTAGCCAATGGTATGGCCACTGGAATCAAACCAGGTGACCACAAAATTTGTGGTCGATAATCAGATTTGTGTCGATAACTTTTTTATGCCGTGTAACGCCGAAAATGCTTGCTTGTTGCAAAGCAGAAGACCCCCCTCCCAGAAAACACCTTTTCGAATGCACTTTTGATAGTCCTTGCGTCCTTGATTGGACGGGACAAGAGGATCTCGTATTCGCGTGTTCGTTCAATTGCGGAGTCACAATTATCCGAGGGAAGCGAGTTGAAGGAATGCGGAGAGAAAGGAAGGAAGCGATCAACAGCTTCCTACGAAGAAGTTGTGGGCATCGGCTTCTGGGTGGTTGAATGGCGTTCGCATACCAGGTGTCCACGAGGGCGTGATATTAGTGGTGCTGGAGACACTGCTTTCGTCTCTATCCTCATCAGGGTCTTCATTGCTCTCGGCGTATTCGGGGAATTCTTTGTCGTCGTCCATCCAAGTCAATCCATTGGCAGCTTCTTCGTCCGGGAAAACTTCGCGAGCGTATTCTTCCAGTGAGCGGTAGCCTTCCCAAAGACTTCTGGCTTCTTGAGGATATTCGAGGGGACCGAAGTAGGGGGCTCTTTTCTCGCCGAGAGTTTCCTGAAGCGATTCCAAGTGTTCCCGGTAGCCGCTAGGAATGGAGACTTCGATGTCTATCGGTCCGTGGATGTACTTGACGGGTCTACCTACGCCGCGCGAAAACTTGACACAAGCCTGAATTGGACTAAGGCGTTCAAAAGCAAGTGTGACCCTATTGAGGAGCATTAGCATAGTCGCGCGATACTCGCATGGTTATAATTTGCCCTACCTTTGGCCTTTCCAGGCATTTGGACCCATCTTGAATATTTGCAAGAGGGCTGGGCCGACATCATGCTCGGCGTCTAGCCAAGGCAATGGGTCGTGAGGGTGGAAAGGAGCCTGCCAGACGAAGCTGCCGTCTTCTTGGAGTTCCATGCGGAAGAGCGGGTAGGGTAGTGATGTGAAGTTGTTGTTGTAGATTCCAGTGTAGGTAAAGGTGGCCGGGATTCCAAGCTGGCGAACATAGTTTTCTATCGTAAATTTCTGCGACCACAAGGGGAGCGGTCTCCAGTCCGGGTTGTAGACAGAATGATCTGGCATGGAGGAGTAGATGTAATGAGTTACACCCGCCCTTTTGGCGGCGTCCGCGCAAGCTTTGCCGATAGCGACCTCATCACCCCAATGAGTAGTGTTGATGAAGGCGAGTTTAGCACCTTCGAATAGGTGATTTAAGAAGGGGATCAAATCGGCCTTTGGTTGGCACAAATCTCCTTCAACGATCTCGACATTGGGTAGAGCGGCAAGTTCCTCGGCGACCAAACCATCGCAAGTTCGGACCTGGGCTCTCACGCGCCAGCCCACAGCAGAGGCGACACGGACAAAGGAGGCCGTCTGACGGCCAGTCGAGTTGATTGTAACTACGGTCTTCGTAGGCATCATCAATGGCATTATACCAGGAGTGTCGGGCAAGCCACCACACGTGATATGGCGACCGTGCCCAGATTTAGAGGAACCGTTTTTTTTCTTTTGAGGAAAAGAGAGGGGCGAAAAGAGGACTCTTCGAGCAAGTAGCAGCTGGAGGAAAAGTTTGCAAAAGTTCCAAGGGTCCGGTGAGTGGTTTGGCGACACTGGTGCTGCGAGTGCTGTGTGTGCGAGGGAAATAAATTTAGACGATCAACCAAACAGACCAAAGAAGCTTCTGCAAACTGACGCGAGACAGGACGCAGAAGGGGGAACGCTCGGATGATTCGCCGGCTTCGTTCACCGCAGGGAGCAAGGTTTCGATCTGAGCGCAGGGCGAGGAGACGTAATTTTGTACTTTGGGCGGCAGCTCCCCAAAACAAGGGCTCTCTAGTGCAAGGTACGAATTTGTGGGAAAACGTGCGGGGCAGCGACCAGTGAACAGTTGAGAGGCGAGGCAAGGAGACGGAAGGAAGGATGAAACAAGCTGGCAACACGTTGCTGCTGATGCTGACAACCGGCTCTTGTCGTCAGTGGTAGATGTGCTTTTCGATAGTAGCTGGGAAGTCGTGACTATGTGGCTTTGCGAAATGGACGAAGCCGTGCATTTTGGGTACAACATCACTCGCCCGGTGAGATTCGACCTCGTGGTGATTTCCTGCACCGTCTGTCGAGCACATTTTCATCCTTTTCGGACTAGGCTTTTGCAGAGTTACATAATCGTCCCTGATGGCACTTTTTGGTAGGCCCGGGATCGGAACGATCGATAGCGCTACGAAACAGTACCTGGCTCTCTTGTCAGTCAAACATTCCAATGAAATTGCATGCTGTCATGGTCAGTGGCCTGCCGCGTAGCTTTGCTATAGCCAAGAAACACCGCGTGACCAGCAAGCGCAGCGAAAACGTGAGTTTTGCTCGAGTAACAGCAAACCCGTACAAGGCTAGAGCCGAGGACTGCCTGAATCCTAAAGTGCGGGGATTTGCTTACACCTTCCTTATTCGTGGTGAGTTTACTCAAGCCAAGACAACAGAGGTGCAGCATCTCCGTTCATCTCCTCTCCAAGCCACTGGAAGCCACAGTTCCTGCTGTGAGTCGTCCGCCAAAAGATCGAGCGGCATCACCGACCTGTGAACCACGAGAGTGTCGACATCGGCCGTTGATCGATCGTCCCGGGCCATTTCCCTCGTGCGTTCAGAGCCGAAACCTACCGCTTGCCGGCAGTCTCAACTTCACATCGGCGTGCGGCTCCGGAGCGGCATCGCACTCATGAAGAGCAGTCGGCGTGAACCCACCGGGGTGGCTCCTCCGAGGCTCCTTCGTATGGCCTCATTCCCGTGAAGCATCACGAGATCATGTTATACCTTTCCAAGGATCAAGTGATGAGCTCAACCACATATAACTAGTCACACACGTCCCACCTGATTCGATGACGCGAGCACAGAGAATAAAGACATCATGGAGACACAAAATCCTGATGTACCTGTCAAACATCCAGTTGTACTTCCGGACTTGCACGTGGCATCTCCTAGGCGAAGACGACCTCACAAGAGGGTTACATTCAGGCACGAATACTTGCAAGTTACCTCGACTCGGTGAACGAGAGCAGAATTACCAAAGGTCACTCGTCTTCACGTTTTTACCTATCGGAATCGTTCCCGATGCCACAACACTGGGATTGCAATCACGGCAGAATACGCCGATACTGACCCGCCAGTTCAATCTCCCAGACCACCAACCTCGCCACGTGCTTTCAACATAAATCGCGCTCGAATTTCGCCTATTTACGAATCAAAGAATTGCAAAAGCACACAGATCTTTGCCAGGGTCCAAGATGCCCGGAGTAGCGTCTCTCTTGGATCAAGAAGAAGAACACGTATTGACGGACCGCATGGCTACCAAATATGAACTGTCGTGGCTCCAAGACTTGTGTCCTTTCATGCGACTGAAAATCGTTGTTTGTCTGGTCTTCTCTGGATTGGAGTTCGGGGGATTTCTCGGTGGACAAATTCAACCAAACGCATGTTGATCTTTGATCGTACATGGTCTTCGAGCTTCAGAAACACCCCAGCCTCGTCGGCCGCAACAAAACACCAGTATCGACCAGGATCGAGACAGTTCATTGACAGATACCGCAAAAGGCACCCAACATTTCGGACCTGGGAGTGACAGATGCGTACATGCATACCTGTCGCTCACCATACAAGACCAATCTGAAGGCATACTGCTAGTAGAGGCTGAGAAGGGAACAAGATCTCCATCCACTGCGCTACGTCGAACGCCTGTCTGGTCGACCGAACGACTCGACAAGAACACAAGACCCCACGTGCACCCTCTCCGTCCATCGTGGCAGATCGTGCTGCTTTTCTGACCGGTTTTGCAGAGTAGAGTATTGCAGCTGGACCCTCATTATTGACTACCTCAATTGTGCTTCATGGGTCGTCTCATCCTGATCTTTTGGATGTCTGGCCAATTTTTGATGCCACAGTTTAAACACCTGGCTGCCTCAGTGACAAACTAACTCAATACCCCTTTCCTCCCGCCGTCACCCGCCTGATCTTTCTAACCTTTATATACGAGCTTTTCTAGGTCCTTTTAATAAGTCAAATCAGCCGTGAGTGTAGTGGTTAACATACCCGTGGTCTTAACACGTGCGCAGTCATTCGTTGTTACTCAACGCCGTGTCAGTCTAGATCCGAGGAGGTCGGGGGTTCGATT